>ENA-UONZ01000185-UONZ01000185.1-human-gut-metagenome-genome-assembly--contig:-C93old-NODE-185-length-113290-cov-15.500870_pt1 | contig 113290 bp, 96 predicted proteins | sample MGYA00242468_ERZ724015 | MGnify/ENA metagenome assembly ERZ724015
CTTCTTTTACTGTACTACACTTGCTTCTTCAATTCCTTCAATGAACTTGGCAAAAATTCCCCGGGGCGTGCCCCGTTTCCTCTTTTGCGGTTGCAAAGTTAATTCATTTTCCCTTTTCGCTCCAAATATTTTTCCCACTTTTTTATGCTATATAACATAACTTTCTTGCAATAGACTGTACCTCACGATTTTATAATTAAACATTTTTTCCAAAAAAATCCCAATACTATTTAAGTAGTGGGATTTTCTTTTTCCTAACTTTTGACTAGTTTACCTGCTTATATCCATATTGGGCAATATCACCTAATTGTTCTTCAATCCGTAAAAGTTGGTTGTATTTGGCCATACGATCGGAGCGGCTCAGTGAACCTGTTTTTATTTGCCCAGCATTAGTGGCTACCGCAATATCGGCAATAGTGGCATCTTCGGTTTCCCCAGAACGATGCGATATAACAGCCGTATATCCATTGCGCTGTGCTAATTGGACAGCCCTCAACGTCTCAGACAACGTACCTATCTGATTCAGCTTTACTAAAATGGAATTAGCACAATGTTGGCGTATACCTTTTGTAAGATATTCTACATTGGTGACAAAAAGGTCGTCCCCCACAAGCTGACATTTATCTCCAATCAAATCGGTCAATAACCGCCAACCGTCCCAATCTTCTTCACTCATACCATCTTCAATCGAATCTATCGGATAACGCAAAATGAGATCTTGCAAATATTCGGCTTGTTGCTGTGTCGTCCGCTTCACACCGTTAGCTCCTTCAAACTTAGTATAGTCGTACACTCCATCGATATAAAATTCCGACGAAGCACAATCCAAAGCAATTCTCACATCTCTGCCGGGCATATATCCGGCTTTGCTAATGGCTTCGAGAATCGTCTCTATCGCTGCCTCCGTTCCCGGCAATGCAGGTGCGAAACCGCCTTCATCACCGACAGCGGTACTCAATCCCTTAGCGTGTAAAACGCTTTTCAGCGCATGAAAAACTTCGGCTCCCATGCGAAGCGCCTCTTTGAACGAAGCGGCCCCGACAGGACGAATCATAAATTCTTGAAACGCAATAGGCGCATCGGAATGCGAACCGCCATTGATGATATTCATCATAGGAACAGGCATCACATAAGTATCGACACCTCCTACATATCGATATAACGGCATTCCCAATTGTGCTGCCGCAGCTTTGGCAACCGCCAAAGAGACACCCAATATAGCATTCGCCCCCAATTTCGATTTCGTAGCAGTACCGTCGAGGGCTATCAAAGCCGAATCTATGCGACTTTGCTCAAATGGATTAGCCCCTTTCAAAGCTTTGGCAATAACGTCATTAACATGACGGACTGCTTTTTCCACGCCTTTACCTCCATATCGGTTCTTATCACCATCTCTCAATTCAAGGGCTTCATGCACTCCTGTCGAAGCGCCAGAAGGAACCGCAGCTCGCCCCATAATACCAGAATCGAGTATCACATCTACTTCTACCGTGGGATTTCCCCGAGAGTCGAGAATTTCACGAGCTTTGATCGTTTCTATTTTCATATTGGTCTTTATTTAGTTTATAACTGTATTATAATAGTAAACACAAAAACAATCGCTTTTGTTTTCTTGGCAAGATACGATTTTTATCCATCTTATCAAACAAATAAGTCTAATATCGATTTTATTCCAACTGAAAAGAAATACTCCAAACTATATTATTCTAGACAGATTTTATACATTTTTAACTTCAACATATTCATACATTTTTCTTTTGTCTATAAATTTGTTTTAAAGGTTTGAGAGAGACAGGGAAAATATATACATGAGTTAATCTATCATAGTACCAACCATTAATTAAATTTTCACAATTATGAGAATTCATTACATTAAAAGGGCGGCTTTATCTCTATGCACCGCTATGTCATTAGGACTAAGTGCGACATTACAAGTCAGTCAATCTGTCACAAATACACAAAACGCCCAAGCGGAGCCTTTAACGCCACCCTATTCCGAAACATTTGCCGATGAAAACTTTTTAGAAAGCTATACAATCATCGACAGTAATCAAGACGGAACAAAATGGGAGCCTTATTTAGGGTCAGCTCAAATCTCCTACAACTCCGAATTAGATATGGACGATTGGTTGATTACCCCGGCCCTGAACCTCGAAGGCGGTAAAATGTACAGCTTCTCCATAGAGATAATGACCGGAGGCTCTTTCAATGAAACATTTGAAGTCATGTTCGGTAAGGATAAAACACCCGAAGCTCTGGTCAACCCCATTATAGAAAAAACTTCGATAGCACATACGGTTTACAAGGCTTATACCGGGACAATCTCTCCGGCAGAAAGTGGCACTTTCTACGTTGGAATTCACGGTTGTAGCCAAAAAGACATGCTGAGCCTAAGTGTTAAGAATTTGAAGATTGGCGCTGCTGCCGGAGCCTCTACTCCTTCCGCCCCATCGAATCTCGTGGTTAACACTCGTACCAACGGCGAGCTGAAAGCCGATATATCCCTTACGGCTCCTACTCTTGACCTGAACGGACAAGACCTAACAGAGCTCGAAAGCGTGAAACTCATGCGAGACGGCAATCTGATAAAAACATTCTCTACCCCTGAACCCGGTTCGGAACTGACATTCGTGGACGAAGTTCCCGAGTGCTCCCGTTACACTTATTCTGCCATTGCTGTAAATGCTTCGGGAGAAAGCCCTGCCGTCGAAACGAAAGCATTCGTAGGCACACTAGAACCTTCGGATCCTACCGGAATCACGCTCGTAGAAACATCTACTCCCGGAGAAGTAACTATCGGCTGGACTCCCGTTACCACCGACATTCGAGGAAATAATCTCGATCCCGAATTTGTAACTTACCGAATTTACAGCGAAGGCTCCCAGTCGAATCTTTTGTTCTCAAACATCAGCGGGACTTCCAAAACATTCAAAGCTCTCGATGACACCTCCGTTCAAACCTTTGTCCAATATTCGGTAGTCGCCGAGACCAAAGGAGGAATCTCAAACTACGTCTATTCTCCCCTTTTACCCATCGGACCGGCTTATTCCACCCCCTATCACGAATCATTCGCAGAAGGGAAAGCATCCCACATCTTCGGCATTTACCCCGAAGACTATGCTTTATGGAGTACTTATACAACCGAAGACTCGGAGATTGAATCGCAAGATGGAGATAATGGATTTTTAGGTTCGGAGGGCTCTTACTCAGAAGATACCGGAACTTTCGACACCGGGAAAATAGACCTTAGCGGGCTCACCACTCCTACCTTGACGTTCTATATATACAATATCATAGGAGAAGACGAAGTAAACAATAACGAGCTAAGCGTATCGGTCGTACACAACGGAAACTCTACCCTTCTGAAAACATTCAAAATGTACGAGCTGTCCGACAAAGACGGGTGGGTAAAAGTCGAGGTTTCTCTGAACGACTATAAAGACCAAATTATACAACTGAGACTCTTTTCGCATCACGCTCTCTTGCCCTATATACTCATCGACAATATCCGTATCGACAATCTAAATGGAAGCGGAATCGAAACAACCGTCGATAGTTCTACTAAAATATACGGAGGTACAGGAAAAATTATCGTAACAGGAGCAAATGGACAAACGCTCTCTATTTTCACACCTGACGGACGACTTATCTCTACACAAAAAGTCACAGAGACAGATTGTCATTTAACGACGATTCCCGGCATTTATATCGTAAAAGTCGGCCAATTCGCAACCAAAGTTGTCGTGAAATAACAAGCCTGTAACAAGACTTATATCCATTTTGGTGAATACAAAATGGAATCATAAAAAAAGGAACTGAATTGTATTTTCAGTTCCTTTTTTTACCCATCTACAAAACGCTAATTCATTCAGAAACATTTGCGACCCTATGAACAACGGCATTATCATCAGCCAATATGGTATAAATACATAGCAATCTCTACGGTACAATAATACACAGAAAAAATGTTTCTCTACCATAACAAAGAACCGGTAGAAGAAACGATACTCTCTGATGCCCTCTATCCTCTCTCCTAAAAAAGAAAAGGCTCCGTTATCGGGAGCCTTTTCTTTTCCATATATGAAGCAATAAAGTTTATTCTGCTGCTTTCTCTTCGGCAGGAGTTGCAGGTGCTTCGGATACAGGAACCTCATTCGCAGGAGCCTCGGCAGTCACAGCAGCAGGAGCGGCACTCTTTTTAGAACGACGCGTACGAGTTGCTTTCTTAGCGACTTTTTCTTTAAGCATGTTTTCATTGTAATCAACAAGCTCAATGAAGCAAGTTTTGGCGTTATCGCCCAAGCGATTACCTGTCTTCAAAATACGGGTATACCCTCCGGGGCGATCGGCTATCTTCACCGAAATTTCTTTGAACAATTCTGTAACAGCCTCTTTGCTCTGCAAATAGCGGAAAACTACACGACGAGAAGCGGTAGTATCTTCTTTTGCGCGATTGATCAGAGGCTCAACGTACACTCTCAACGCTTTGGCTTTGGCCAACGTGGTAAAGATTCTTTTGTGAAGAATCAAAGAAGTAGCCATATTGGACAACATAGCGTCGCGGTGAGCTTTGGTACGACCCAAGTGGTTGAATTTTTTATTATGTCTCATCGTTTTACTCTTTATCTAATTTATACTTCGAGATATCCATTCCGAACGAAAGATTCAAGTTCGCCAAAAGTTCATCGAGCTCTGTCAACGACTTCTTACCGAAGTTACGGAATTTCAATAAATCGGTCTTATTGAATACTACCAATTCGCCAAGAGTTTCGACATCGGCCGATTTTAAGCAGTTGAGCGCACGTACGGACAAATCCATATCGACAAGCTTGGTTTTAAGCAACTGACGCATGTGCAATACTTCTTCATCAAATTCTTCATTACCATCGGCATCATTGGTCTCGAGCGTAATTTTCTCGTCAGAGAACAACATAAAGTGATAAATAAGAATTTTAGCGGCTTCCTTCAACGCTTCTTTGGGGTGAATGGAACCATCGGTTGTAATCTCTAAAATCAGTTTTTCGTAGTCCGTTTTCTGTTCTACACGGAAGTTTTCAACAGCATATTTCACATTCCGAATCGGTGTGTAAATAGAGTCGATGGGAATTACATTTACATCATCGGCCGGATTGCGGTTCTCGTCAGCGGGGACATAGCCACGGCCTTTGTTGATAGTGATATCTATTTGAAAACTTGCGCTTGAATCCAAATGGCAAATAACCAAGTCGGGGTTCAAAACTTCAAAACCGGTAAGAGACTTACCGATATCTCCTGCCTTGAACACTTCCGTACCCGAAACAGTAATGGTTACTTTTTCATTCTCGATTTCTTCAACGACCTGTTTGAACCGCACCTTTTTAAGGTTCAGAATCACATTCGTCACGTCCTCGATTACACCGGGAATCGTAGAAAACTCATGTTTTACCCCGTCGATGCGAATCGACGTAATCGCAAAGCCTTCGAGCGAGGAGAGGAGAATACGGCGCAAAGCGTTACCTACGGTAACACCGTAACCGGGCTCCAACGGACGGAATTCGAATTTACCGAAAAAATTGTCCGCTTCCAGCATTAATACTTTATCGGGTTTTTGAAATGCTAATATCGCCATGGAATCAATTATTATTTAGAATACAACTCAACGATCAACTGTTCTTTGATATTTTCAGGGATATCGGCTCTCTCGGGCAAATGCAACAATTTACCGCTTTTCAAGCTTTCGTCCCATTCTAACCAAGGATATTTGCTGTGATTAAATCCAGCAAGTGCATCGGCTATTACCTCCAAAGATTTGGCTTTCTCACGAACGCCTACTACTTGTCCCGGTTTTACCGAATACGACGGGATATTCACCACTTTGCCATCGACTACGATATGACGATGTAAAACGAGCTGACGGGCAGCTGCACGTGTGGGGGCTATACCCAAGCGAAATACGACATTGTCGAGACGAGCTTCGAGCAATTGAAGGAGCACTTCACCTTTCACACCCTTAGTACGCGAAGCTTTCTCAAACAGATTTCTAAATTGTCTTTCCAATACACCATACGTGTATTTAGCTTTTTGTTTCTCACGAAGCTGAACACCATACTCAGAAGTTTTTCTTCTTTTATTGATGCCATGTTGTCCCGGGGGATAGTTCTTTTTCGTAAGAACTTTATCGGGTCCAAAAATAGCTTCGCCGAATTTACGAGCGATTTTTGTTCTAGGTCCGGTATATCTTGCCATTTCTAAAAATTTTAATAATTATAATATTGCGAACCGAGAAAAGTGCAGCCGCGATTGCAGAGAGGATTAATATGCAATCTATTCACTGTTCGGGATTCTCTGTTTACAAATAAAGAAAAATTAAACTCTTCTTCTTTTAGGAGGACGACAACCATTGTGCGGCAGCGGCGTAACATCGATAATCTCGGTTACTTCGATACCAGCGCCATGTATAGTTCTCACAGCCGATTCACGACCGTTTCCGGGACCTTTTACATAGGCCTTTACTTTCCTCAAACCTAAATCAAAAGCCACCTTTGCACAATCTTGTGCGGCCATTTGAGCGGCATAAGGAGTATTTTTCTTAGAGCCTCTAAAGCCCATTTTACCTGCCGAAGACCAAGAGATCACTTGTCCTTCGCTATTGGCAAGCGTTACAATGATGTTGTTGAACGAAGAATGGATATGGGCTTGGCCAACGGCATCCACCTTAACAACCCTCTTCTTTGCTGCGACTGTTTTCTTTGCCATACTTACTTATTATTTAGTAGCTTTTTTCTTATTTGCAACGGTTTTCTTTCTACCTTTACGCGTACGGGCGTTATTCTTGGTACTTTGGCCTCTCACAGGCAAACCGATACGATGACGGATACCACGATAACAACCGATATCCATAAGACGTTTAATATTCAATTGTATTTCGGTACGAAGGTCACCTTCCACCTTATACTCGGTACTAATGATTTCACGTACCTTTGCCGACTGATCGTCGGTCCAATCCTTAACTTTGATGTCTCTGTCAATGCCGGCTTTACTCAAAATAGAATTCGCCGCACTACGACCGATACCATAGATATAGGTCAAGGCGATTTCTCCTCTTTTATTTTGCGGCAGGTCTACACCAACAATTCTTATTGCCATATATTAGAATCTTTTAATTTGCAAAATTAATAATAAAATTATCCTTGACGTTGTTTATACTTAGGATTTTTCTTGTTAATTACGTACAAGCGGCCGTGTCTTCTCACGATTTTGCTATCGGGCGTACGTTTTTTCAATGATGCTCTTACTTTCATATTATTGTTTTTTATTTATATCTAAAAGCAATTCTTCCTTTGGTTAAATCATAAGGAGACATTTCTATCCTTACCTTATCTCCCGGGAGTATCTTTATAAAGTGCATACGCATCTTTCCCGAAATATGGGCGGTTATTTCATGCCCGTTTTCCAACTCCACGCGGAACATAGCATTCGACAATGCTTCCACGATTACACCATCTTGTTCTATTGCAGATTGTTTCGCCATATATTAGTTATATTGATTTTTCTCCTAAAACTTGCTCTACGTATTCAAAAGAAGATAGTATATCGGCTTTCCCTCCCTTGATCGCTATCGTATGCTCGAAGTGAGCCGCCGGTTTACGGTCTCTTGTACGGGTCGTCCAACCGTCTCGTTCGATGACAATATTGCGTGATCCCATATTTATCATAGGCTCAATGGCAATACACATGCCATTTTTCAGCAACGGACCTGTTCCCGGTCGTCCATAATTGGGGACGTTGGGTTCCTCGTGAAGTTTTTTCCCGACGCCATGGCCGCACAACTCTCTCACGACAGAATATCCACGGGCTTCACAATAGGTCTGGACGGCATGGCCGATATCACCTATACGTTTTCCTTCAACAGCATGTTCGATGCCTAAATAGAGCGATTCTTTCGTGGTTTTGAGCAATTGTTTGATCTCCGGGGCTACTTCTCCCACACAAAATGTGTAGGCCGAGTCTCCGTTAAATCCATTCTTTACAGCACCGCAATCGATAGAAACAATATCTCCCTCTCTCAATGCATAGCTGTTGGGAATGCCGTGCACAATCACTTCATTCACCGAGATGCAGAGCGTATTGGGAAAGCCTCCATAACCCAGAAATCCCGGCTGAGCACCATGATCCCGGATAAATTCTTCGGCTATCTTATCGAGTTTCAGCGTAGTAATCCCCGGTGCGATCCACTTGGCCATTTCGCCCAAAGTCATACCCACCAAGAGATTACTCTCTCGCATCAACTCTATCTCTTCATCTGTTTTAAGATAAATCATTACCTGTATCCTTTTTTAATAAGCTCCGCTACGTCCTTTTATTTTACCCGATTTCATCAGGCCGTCGTAATGGCGCATCATTAAATGGCTCTCAATCTGTTGCAAGGTATCCAATACCACACCTACCAAAATGAGGAGAGAGGTTCCACCGAAGAATTGTGAGAACTCGGCGCTGACTCCGCATATTTGAGCAAAAGCGGGTAAAATAGCTACAATAGCCAAAAAGATAGAACCGGGCAACGTGATTCTCGACATAATAGAGTCGAGATAATCGGCTGTTTTCTTTCCGGGTTTGACACCGGGGATAAAGCCGTTGTTTCGTTTCATATCTTCCGCCATCTGTGTAGGCTGAACCGTTATTGCCGTATAGAAGTAGGTAAAGAGGATAATAAGGATTGCGAACACGAAGTTATACCAAAACCCTGTCATCGACATGAAAGAACTCCAAAACGAGCTTGCATTCGAGGCGCTGAATCCCGCGATTGTAATGGGTATAAACATAATCGCCTGAGCAAAAATGATAGGCATTACACCGGCTGTATTTACCTTTAACGGAATATACTGGCGAGCTCCTCCATATTGTTTATTTCCAACAATACGTTTAGCATATTGTACGGGGACTTTCCGTGTACCTTGTACAAGAAGTATCGCTGCGGCGATTACGGCCAACAAGAAAATAATCTCGATAAGGAACATCACAAGACCACCTTGTTTAGAGGCCAAACGGCTCGTAAACTCAGCGGCGAAAGCCAGCGGCAAACGTGCGATAATACCGACAAGGATTATAAACGAAATACCGTTTCCAATACCTTTATCGGTAATACGTTCGCCCAACCACATAATAAACATACTACCAGCGGCAAGCACGATTGTAGAAGAAACTATAAACAACCAACCGGAGGGGAATAAGGCCGAACCCATCTGCACTTTAAGGTTCACCAAATAGGCAGGTCCTTGCATGAGCAGAATGATAACGGTCAAATAGCGGGTGTATTGGTTAAGTTTCGTACGACCGCTCTCGCCTTCGCGTTGCAGCTTCTGGAACGAGGGCATCACCATACCCAAGAGTTGGATAACAATCGAGGCGGTGATATAAGGCATAATACCCAATGCAAATATAGAAGCATTGGAGAATGCTCCTCCCGAAAACATATCGAGCAACTGCATCAACCCTTTGCTCGTTTGGCTGCGCAATGCGTCCAAATTAGCAGGATCGATACCGGGAAGCACGACGTATGATCCAACGCGATATACCAGCACCAACAAAATCGTGGTAATGATACGCTTACGCAGATCTTCGATTTTCCAAATGTTTTTTATAGTTTCTATTGCTCTCATTGTATTAGAGTTTGACTACTGTTCCACCTGCGGCAACGATAGCAGCTTCGGCTGTTTTGGAAAATGCGTGGGCACTGACTTCCAATTTAGCCGTAAGAGCTCCTTTACCAAGAATTTTCACTAACTGTTTCGACGAAATAAATCCGGCAGCGACAAGTGTTTCAATACCAATTTTATCGAGCTTTTGGCTATCGGCCAAAGCTTGTAAAGTATCGATATTGATAGCTTTATATTCTACACGGTTTATATTCTTGAAACCGAATTTCGGAACTCGGCGTTGAAGTGGCATCTGACCACCTTCAAAACCGATCTTACGTTTGTAACCCGAACGCGACTTTGCTCCTTTATGACCTCTGGTAGAAGTTCCGCCCAAACCCGAACCCGGTCCACGACCGATTCTCTTTCTTGTTTTGGTTGACCCTTCGGCGGGTTTTAAATTACTCAAGTCCATATTTGTTATTTTTTTAATCGATGGATAAAATTACTCAACTACTTTTACAAGGTGTTTAACCTTCTCTACCATACCCAAGATTTGGGGAGTAGCGTTGTGCTCTACAACACTGTTGAGTTTTTTAAGGCCCAGTGCATCAAGAGTCTTTTTCTGTACAGCAGGGCAATTGATGCGGCTTTTAACTTGTTTGATTTTTATTTTTTCCATTGCTTGTCCTCCGTATTTAACCTTTAAAGACTTTTTCAACAGAGATACCTCTGTTTTGAGCGACTGTAGCAGCATCTCTCAATTCGCACAATGCAGCGATCGTAGCCTTCACTAAATTGTGAGGATTGGACGAACCTTTCGATTTCGCAAGCACGTCGGTAATACCCACACTTTCAAGAACGGCACGCATAGCACCACCGGCCTTTACTCCGGTACCCGGAGAAGCGGGCTTGATATATACAAGAGCTCCACCGAATTTTGCCAATTGATCGTGAGGGATAGTACCTTTGAGCACCGGAACTTTCACGAGATTTTTCTTAGCAGCTTCCACGCCTTTGGCGATAGCCGTGGTTACTTCGCTCGCCTTACCCAAGCCCCAGCCTACGATACCGGCTTCGTTACCTACCACAACAATTGCCGAAAAGCTGAAAGTACGACCACCCTTGGTCACTTTCGTTACACGGTTGATAGCAACCAAACGGTCTTTCAACTCAATGTCATTTGTTGACTTTACTCTATTATTTTTTCCTGTCATGACGATTAAAATTTAAGGCCGCCATTGCGGGCAGCATCAGCTAATTCTTTTACTCTCCCATGATACAGGTAACCGTTGCGGTCAAAAACAACCGAGGTAATACCGGCTTCCTGTGCTTTCTTGGCGATTTCCTGTCCCACTTTTGCAGCCAACTCTTTTTTAGGAGCGGCTTCCATACCCCTCGAAGAGGCTGCGGCAAGCGTTTTCCCGGCAAGGTCGTCGACCAATTGCACATATATTTGCTTATTACTTCTAAACACCGTCATACGAGGACGCTCGGCCGTACCGGATATTTTACCACGTATACGGGTTTTGATTTTAATTCTTCTTTCTATCTTCGTTGTCATGATAATACCTGTTTAATGATTATTTGGCGCCTGCCGATTTACCCGATTTTCTGCGGATTACCTCACCAACGAACTTGATACCTTTACCCTTGTAAGGTTCAGGTTTGCGGAACGAACGGATTTTGGCGCATACTTGGCCGATCAGTTGTTTGTCGCACGATTCGAGAATAATCAACGGGTTTTTATTTCTCTCTGATTTTGCTTCTACCTTTATTTCGGCAGGAAGTCTCAAAAAGATGGCGTGAGAATAACCGAGCGAAAGTTCAAGCACTTGACCTTGACTTTGTGCACGGTAACCTACACCGACAAGTTCCAACTCTTTTTTATAACCTTCGGATACGCCGACTACCATATTGTGAATCAACGCACGGTAAAGGCCATGAAGGGCGCGAGTTTGTTTCTCATCGTTAGGCCGGGTCACATGAATTTCCCCGTCTACCATTTCAACTTTAATTTCGGGCGATACGGTCTGTACCAATTCCCCTTTGGGTCCTTTTACTTTTACCTCATTTCCGGAAATAGTAACGGTAACTCCGGCGGGTATTACTATGGGCAATTTTCCTATTCTTGACATAATATATACCTCCTTTTAATTAGTAAATGTAACATAATACTTCTCCACCTATTTTCAGGTCGCTGGCTTCTTTATTAGTCATAACGCCTTTCGAGGTAGAGAGAATCGCAATACCCAAACCGTTCAATACACGCGGCATATCTTTATAACCGGTGTAACGACGCAAACCTGGACTCGATATGCGAATGAGTTTCTGGATTGCGCTCACTTTGTTTACGGGGTCATACTTCAAGGCAATCTTGATCGTGCCTCGGGGACCGTCTTCTACAAACTTATAATTAAGAATGTAGCCTTTTTCAAAAAGGATTTTCGTGATTTCTTTTTTCAATTTCGAGGCCGGCACTTCAACAACTCTGTGATGAGCTTTGATGGCGTTTCTCAATCTTGTCAGATAATCTGCTATTGGATCTGTCATATAAAAATTTGTTTAAATTGATCCGGATTCTCCGGACAATATTTAACACTAAAAATAATTACCAGCTTGCTTTTTTTACGCCCGGGATAAGTCCAGCCGAAGCCATTTCGCGGAACTGTATACGGGATATCCCGAATTGACGGATATATCCTTTGGGACGACCGGTGATTTTACAACGGTTGTGCAGACGTACACGCGAAGCGTTTTTCGGCAACAGTTGAAGTGCCTCATAATTACCTTCTGCTTTAAGCTGTTTTTTCTTTTCGGCATACTTGGCAACTAATTTGGCTCTCTTCACTTCACGAGCTTTCATCGATTCTTTTGCCATATCTTAGTCTTTTTTTGCGTTTTTAAAAGGTAAACCAAATGCTTTGAGAAGAGCATACCCTTCTTCATCTGTTTTGGCAGAGGTTACAAAGGTAATATTCATTCCCATAATTTTGGTAATACTATCGATATTAATTTCAGGGAAAATAATTTGTTCCTGAATTCCGAGGGTATAATTTCCTCGCCCATCGAGTTTGCTTTCGATACCTTTGAAGTCGCGGATACGGGGAAGAGACACACGCACCAGACGTTCGAGGAACTCGTACATGCGTTCGCGACGGAGGGTTACCATCACGCCGATAGGCATTTTTTTACGAAGTTTAAAATTCGAAATATCTTTGCGCGAGAGTGTAGCCACTGCTTTCTGACCGGTGATGGCCGTCAACTCATTGATGGCGGTTTCGATGATTTTCTTGTCGGCCGTAGCTTCTCCAAGACCTTGATTGATCACGATCTTTTTCAAAACAGGCACCTGCATAACCGTGGAATAATTAAACTCCTTCTGCAAGGCGGGCACGATTCTTTCGAGATAATCTTTTTTCAGATTTGCGGTATTGCTCATTACTTAATCTCCTCTCCTGATTTTTTAGAATAACGTACTGAAACGCCTGCTTCATTTTTCTTCCGGCCGATACGAGTGGGTTTACCCGTCTTCGGATCCAGAGGATTCAAATTGGAAATATGAATAGGAGCTTCTTTTTTCACTATACCTCCCTGAGGGTTTTTGGCATTAGGTTTGGTACTCTTGGAGACCATATTGATACCTTCTACGATAGCACGTTGCTCTTTCACCAACACGCTCAGGACACGACCGGTCTTGCCTTTGTCTTCACCGGCGTTTACATAGACTGTATCTCCCTTTTTAATATGTAACTTGCTCATTTAATCTTTAACTTTATTCGATTAAAGTACTTCGGGTGCTAACGACACGATTTTCATGTTCACGGCACGCAACTCTCTTGCCACCGGGCCGAAAATACGACTGCCGCGCAATTCACCTGCATTATTCAACAATACGCATGCATTGTCATCGAAGCGAATGTACGACCCGTCTTGACGACGGATTTCTTTTTTCGTGCGCACGATAATAGCTTTCGATACGGCACCTTTTTTCACATCGCTCGAAGGGATAGCGCTCTTTATCGCTACGACGATAACATCGCCTACCGAAGCGTAACGACGTCCCGTTCCTCCCAACACACGAATACAAAGAGCTTCCTTAGCTCCGCTGTTGTCAGCTACTGTAAGTCTTGATTCTTGTTGTATCATAATTACTTAGCTCTTTCGATGATTTCTACTAATCTCCATCTCTTTGTTTTGCTCAAAGGACGAGTTTCCATCAGCCTCACGGTATCACCGATGTTGCATTCGTTCTTCTCGTCATGAGCATGGTATTTCTTCGTCTTATTCACGAATTTACCATAAATCGGGTGTTTTTCTTTCCACTTCACGGTCACCGTGATCGTTTTTTCCATCTTGTTGCTGGAAACCACACCGATTCTCTCTTTTCTTAAATTTCTACTTTCCATCTTAGATATGTGGCTGATTATTTTTTATTAAGTTCCCGTTTGCGCAACTCGGTTTTCATACGCGCAATCATCCTGCGTTCGTGAGTTATTTTAGCAGGACTATCCAACGGCGAAATGCTGTGGGTGATCTCCAACTGGTTGAGAGCAGCTACCGCTGCATCCAATCTTTCTTGTAACTCTTTGGAGCCTAATTCTTTAATTTCTGCTTTTTTCATAACTTACACATTTTGACTGGCGTCGTAGTCACGACGAACAACGAACTTAGTAGTTACAGGAAGCTTTTGTGCACCGAGGCGTAAAGCTTCTTTGGCTATCTCATAAGGCACACCTTCTACTTCGATGATTACACGACCCGGAGTAATAGGGAATACGAATCCTTCGGGATTACCTTTACCTTTACCCATACGTACATCGGCCGGCTTCTTAGTAATAGGTTTATCGGGGAATATACGGATCCAAATCTGTCCTTGACGTTGCATGTAACGAGTTACAGCAACACGAGCGGCCTCGATTTGACGACCTGTAATCCATTTAGTATCTAACGACTTGATGCCGAAAGATCCGAAAGCCAGCTGGTTACCTCTTTGGGCATTACCCTTTTGGCGACCTTTTTGCTGTCTTCTGAATTTAGTTTTTTTCGGTTGTAACATAGTTCAATTTCGTTTAGCGGTTAGTTTTGGGTTTTCTGAAGCCCTTTTTCGGAGCGCCATTTCCACCGCGTGCTTCTTTGGCACTGTTGGTGAATGCAGGAGCAAGGTCTTTTTTTCCGTAAACTTCGCCACGGCAAATCCAAACCTTAACACCGATAACTCCCACTTTCGTATGAGCTTCTACCAATGCATAGTCAATATCGGCACGCAATGTATGAAGGGGGGTTCTACCTTCTTTGTACATTTCGGAACGAGCCATTTCAGCTCCGTTCAAACGACCCGATACTTGCACTTTGATACCCTCAGCTCCCATTCGCATAGTCGATGCGATAGCCATTTTGACAGCACGACGGTAAGCTATCTTGCCTTCGATTTGACGAGCGACATTACTAGCTACTATTTCGGCATCAAGCTCGGGGCGTTTTACTTCGTAGATATTGATTTGTACGTCCTTATCGGTAATTTTCTTCAATTCTTCTTTGAGTTTATCTACCTCTTGGCCACCTTTACCGATAATAAGTCCCGGACGAGCGGTACACACGGTAATGGTTATCAATTTCAACGTACGTTCTATAACTATGCGTGAAACGCTGGCTTTTGCAAGACGGGCATTCAAATACTTGCGGATCTTGCTGTCTTCCAACAACCTGTCACCATAGTTTTTACCGCCATACCAATTGGAATCCCAACCTCTGATGATTCCCAAACGGTTACTTATCGGATTTACTTTCTGTCCCATCCAGCAATTAGTTTTTGTTATCGTTTTTATTTATTGTATCAACAAACAATGTTACATGGTTCGAACGTTTACGAATTCTGTAACCTCTTCCTTTCGAATCCGGACGAAGACGTTTAAGCATCGCTGCACAATCCACATAGATCGTAGAGATGTAAAGTTCTCCGTTTTCGGCTTTGCGTTCGTTCTTTTGCTCCCAATTGGCAATGGCAGAACGCAACAGTTTTTCCAGTCTTTGCGAAGCTTCTTTATTCGAGAACTTCAACACGCCGAGAGCTTTGAATACCTCCATACCTCTTACCATATCTGCGGCCAAACGCATTTTACGGGGAGATGTGGGAACATTATTCAACTTGGCGAAATATTGAGTTTTCAGAGCTTCCTTCCTTCTATTGGCTGATTCTCTTTTTCTTGCACCCATTTTTCAATTCTTTAATTGTATTAAAACTCGCATTCCCTCAGGCCTTATTTTTTCTTGTTACCTGCATGGCCGCGGAATGTGCGTGTAGGAGCGAACTCACCGAGTTTGTGCCCCACCATGTTTTCGGTAACATATACGGGAATAAATTTATTACCATTGTGTACTGCAAAAGTATGACCTACGAAATCGGGAGAAATCATAGATGCACGCGACCATGTTTTGATAACAGACTTCTTGCCTGATGCCTCCATGGCGGCAACTTTTTTATCCAGCTTCACACTGATATATGGGCCTTTTTTTAATGAACGACTCATGTTGTTGTCAATTTATCAGATTACTTTTTCCTTCTTTCAATAATATACTTCGAAGAGTGTTTCTTCGGAGCTCTGGTCTTCAAACCTTTTGCATACAAACCTTTTCTAGATCTGGGGTGTCCTCCTGATGCACGTCCTTCACCACCACCCATGGGGTGATCTACAGGGTTCATCACAACACCACGGTTGCGAGGACGACGGCCCAACCAGCGAGAGCGGCCGGCTTTACCCGAACGTTCGAGTGCGTGGTCCGAATTTCCTACACTACCGATAGTAGCTTTACAGGTTGCGAGGATCTTTCTGGTTTCTCCAGAAGGTAATTTGATAATTGCATAATCGCCTTCTCTCGAAGTCAACTGAGCGAATGTACCGGCCGAACGAACCAAAAAGGCTCCCTGTCCCGGACGTAACTCGATGTTGTGAATAACAGTACCGATAGGTATGTTTTTCAGCGGCAATGCATTTCCTACTTCGGGAGCCGCATTTTCGCCAGACATCAAGGTTGCTCCAACTTCCAAGCCGTTGGGTGCAATAATGTAACGTTTCTCACCGTCTGCATAAAACAACAACGCGATACGAGCCGAACGGTTAGGATCGTATTCGATTGTCTTTACAGTAGCGGGTACACCGTCTTTATTTCTCTTGAAGTCGATAAGTCTGTATTTTCTCTTGTGACCGCCTCCGATATAGCGCATTGTCAAATGCCCTTCATTGTTACGACCACCCGATTTTCTGACACCTACTACAAGAGATTTTTCTGGCGCGCTAGCAGTGATAGTATCAAATGCACCAATAATTTTGTGTCTTTGCCCCGGTGTTGTGGGCTTTAATTTTCTTACTGCCATTGTTCAATTAGATATTGCTATAAAAATCAATAGTTTCTCCTTCTTTCAATGTAACCAGGGCTTTTTTATAAGCAGCCGTTCTACCGGAAATAAGACCCGTCTTGGTATAACGGCTCTTGTTTTTTCCACGATAATTCATCGTGTTTACCGATACAACAGTAACATTGTACATTTCTTCAACTGCTTTTTTAATTTGCAGTTTATCTGCTTTCGGATCAACGCGGAAACCATAACGATTATATTTTTCGCCCATGGCTGTCATTTTCTCCGTTACGATAGGTTTAATTATTATTCCCATATTCAAGCCTCCTTACATCAAAAGTTATTTATAGCGGCTACCGTACTTTCAGTCAAAACCAAAGCCTTGTTATCCAATACTTTGTATGTATTGAGTTCCGAAACCGTTATAACATTTGCTCCCGTGAGATTACGGGACGACAAATATACGTTTTTATTTTGTTCCGATAAAACCAAAAGTGACTTTTTATCAGCAACTTGCAAATTTTTGAGCAAGTTCACGAACTCTTTGGTCTTAGGAGCATCGAAAGAAAAGTCTTCGACTACTACGATCGCATTGTCCTGAGCCTTGTAAGTCAATGCCGATTTACGAGCAAGCGCTTTTACTTTCTTGTTCAATTTGAAACGATAGTCACGAGGTTTAGGACCGAATACACGGCCACCACCTACCATCACAGGAGAATTGATATCTCCGCTACGAGCACCTCCCGTACCTTTTTGTCTTTTCAACTTACGGGTACTACCAGATACTTCGCTTCTTTCTTTTGATTTGTGAGTACCTTGACGCAAGTTTGCCAAGTATTGTTTCACATCGAGATATACGGCGTGATCATTGGGTTCGATACCAAATACAGCATCGTCCAAAACAACCTTCTTACCTGTGTCCTCACCTTTAATGTTATATACGCTCAGTTCCATTATTTCTCAATTATTACGATTGAACCTTTACTTCCGGGCACAGATCCTTTAATAAGCAAAAGATTGTGTTCGGGTATTACTTTTAACACTTGGAGGTTTTGCACGGTTACGCGGTGATTACCCATCTGGCCGGCCATACGTGTACCCTTGAATACACGGGCTGGATATGAACATGCACCGATAGAACCGGGGGCACGTAAGCGGTTATGCTGACCGTGAGTGGTTTGTCCCACACCACCGAAGCCATGACGCTTAACTACACCTTGGAAACCTTTTCCTTTTGATACGCCGATTACATCTACGTACTCCGCACCTTCAAACAAATCGACAGCAATCGTATCGCCCAATTTGTATTCGGTGTCGAATTTGAACTCGGCCAAGTGTCTCTTGGGCGTTACGCCTGCTTTCTTGAAATGACCGGCTTCGGGCTTGGTAGTATGTTTATCTTTCTTGTCGATAAACCCTACTTGTACAGCCTCGTACCCGTCTTTTTCAACGGTTTTCAATTGCGTAACTACACAAGGACCAACTTCGATAACAGTGCATGGTACATTTTTACCCTCGGCACTGAAAACGGATGTCATTCCGATTTTTTTTCCTAATAATCCTGGCATTTCTACTTAATTTTTTAATCACACTTTAATTTCTACATCTACTCCGCTCGGCAATTCCAACTTCATCAACGCATCCACAGTCTTTGCAGTAGAACTGTAAATGTCAATAAGACGTTTGAATGAAGACAACTCGAATTGCTCTCTCGATTTTTTATTTACGAAAGTCGAGCGGTTTACCGTGAAAATACGTTTGTGAGTAGGTAGAGGAATCGGCCCGCTCACTACTGCTCCCGTAGCTTTCACCGTCTTCACGATTTTCTCGGCCGATTTATCAACCAAGTTGTGATCGTAAGACTTCAATTTAATTCTGATTTTTTGGCTCATATTGATATTTGATAGTTAATTACAATAAATCTACTCTACCGTTCACCTCTGTCAATACATTCTTTGCAATCGAAGAACTTACTTCGGAATAATGCGAGAACGACATCGTCGAAGTAGCACGACCGGAAGTAATGGTACGCAACGCTGTTACATAACCGAACATCTCGGCAAGAGGTGCTGTGGCTTTCACGATACGAGCGCCCGAACGGCTGGATTCCATACCTTCGATTTGACCACGACGTTTATTCAAGTCCGAAATCACATCACCCATACTTTCTTCGGGAGTTACAACCTCGATCTTCATGATTGGCTCCAACAATACGGGACCGGCCTTTTCACAAGCCTTCTTGAATGCTTGGATAGCACAAAGTTCGAACGAAAGCTGGTCAGAGTCCACAGGGTGGAAAGAACCATCGATTACAGTAACTTTTAAACTGTCTACGGGATAACCGGCCAACACACCGTTTTTCATAGCGGTAGTGAAACCTTTCTGAATAGAAGGAATAAATTCCTTAGGAATATTACCACCTTTTACTTCATCGACAAATTCCAATCCGCCTTCTTCACGAGTAGAAGGTTCTACACGTACGATAATATCGGCAAACTTACCACGACCACCGGTTTGTTTTTTAAACACTTCACGCAACTCAACCGGTTTGGTAATAGCCTCTTTGTAAGTAACCTGAGGACGGCCTTGATTACACTCGACTTTGAACTCACGTTTCAAACGATCGATAATAATTTCAAGGTGAAGCTCACCCATACCACTGATAACCGTTTGTCCGGTCTCTTCATTGGTAGCCACGGTAAAGGTCGGGTCTTCTTCGGCCAATTTCTGCAAGCCGATACCCAACTTATCGAGATCTTTCTGTGTCTTAGGTTCAACTGCAATACCGATCACAGGTGCAGGGAAATCCATAGCTTCGAGAACGATAGGAGCATCTTCTGCACACAACGTATCACCCGTGCGAATATCTTTGAAACCTACTCCTGCGCCAATATCGCCACAGTCGATAGATTCTTTCGGATTTTGTTTATTCGAGTGCATTTGGAACAAACGGGAAACACGCTCTTTCTTACCCGAACGGGAATTAAGCACATAAGAGCCCGCTACGACTTCTCCCGAATACACACGGAAGAAGCAAAGACGACCTACATAAGGGTCGGTTGCAATCTTGAAAGCGAGCGCACACATCGGCTGATCGAAAGAAGGATGACGAACGATTTCCTTTTCGGGGTCATTCACATCGTGTCCCACTACGGCAGGAGTATCTACCGGGCTGGGTAAAAACGCACACACGGCATCGAGCAGAGGCTGTACACCCTTGTTCTTGAAAGAAGAACCGCAAATCATAGGAACAATCTGCATAGCCAACGTTCCTTTACGAATTGCACGCATAATTTCCTCTTCGGTGATAGTCGAAGGATCCGTGAAATACTTCTCCATCAACTCATCATCGCACTCGGCTATTTTTTCAAGCAGTTTGTCCCTCCATTCATCGCACTCGGCCTGCAAACTAGCTGGAATTTCCTCCACACTATAATCAGCACCCATTGCCTCGTCATGCCAATAAATAGCTTTCATTCTCACCAAGTCGACCACGCCTTTGAATGTCTCTTCCGCACCGATAGGTACTTGAATGGGGCAAGGATTCGCACCCAAAACGTCTTTTAACTGACGGACAACTTCAAAGAAATTCGCACCCGAACGGTCCATCTTATTCACGTAACCGATACGAGGAACATTGTATTTATCGGCTTGGCGCCATACAGTCTCGGACTGAGGTTCAACACCGCCGACTGCACAGAATGCAGCCACAGCTCCGTCCAATACACGCAAAGAGCGCTCTACCTCTACGGTAAAGTCCACGTGCCCCGGAGTATCGATCAAGTTGATTTTAAACTTCTCGTCCTTATAATTCCAGAAAGCGGTAGTAGCGGCAGACGTAATGGTTATACCACGTTCTTGCTCCTGCTCCATCCAGTCCATTGTAGCGGCACCATCGTGTACTTCACCGATTTTGTGCGTCAACCCCGTATAGAACAAAATACGTTCCGAAGTCGTTGTCTTACCGGCATCGATGTGTGCCATAATACCAATGTTTCTGGTATATTTCAAATGAGCGTCAGATTTTGCCATTTTCTTTATTCCTTATTTTATTCAATTAAAATCTAAAATGAGCGAATGCACGGTTAGCTTCTGCCATCTTGTGCATATCTTCTTTACGTTTAAACGCACCACCCTGTTCGTTAAAAGCGTCGACAATTTCGGCAGCCAATTTGTCGGCCATCGTTTTGCCTCCTCTTTTACGAGAATAGATAATAAGATTTTTCATTGAAATAGATTCCTTACGATCGGGGCGGATTTCCGTAGGTACTTGGAAAGTAGCACCACCCACACGGCGAGATTTAACCTCTACTTGAGGTGTAATATTTTCTAGGGCTTTCTTCCATATTTCGAGGGCAGATTTTTCCTCGTTCGGCAACTTAGATTTCGCAATCTCCAATGCACTGTAGAAAATAGTATAGGCAATATTCTTTTTGCCGTCATACATCAAGTGGTTTACAAACTTCGAAACCCTCACATCATTGAATACGGGATCTGGTAATACAACCCGTTTCTTTGGTTTTGCTTTTCTCATTTTTTACAATAAATTGTCGTTCTTGTTTTTGGTTGCTGTCCTTTACATCTTCAACGAAGTCCGCCGACCTCATTTACTCAACCCAATCAGCCTATCCAATAAACGAGAACCAGTGTTCGACACTAATTCTTTAATTCTCTTTGCTGGCTTTTATAAAAAGGGGATTCTTATTTTTTACCCTTTGCGGCAGGTGCAGCGCCTGCTTTCGGTCTCTTAGCGCCATACTTGGATCGACGTTGTGTACGTCCTCCCACTCCTGCGGTATCCAATGTACCACGAACGATGTGATAACGCACACCGGGAAGATCTTTCACACGACCGCCACGGACAAGTACGATAGAGTGCTCTTGCAAATTGTGACCTTCACCCGGTATATAAGAGTTCACCTCTTTCCCGTTGGTTAAGCGCACACGAGCTACTTTACGCATGGCAGAGTTAGGTTTTTTAGGAGTCGTCGTGTAAACTCTCACACACACACCACGTCTTTGGGGACATGAATCCAATGCGGGAGATTTACTCTTGTCTTCCAATACAACCCGTCCTTTTCTTACTAATTGTTGAATTGTAGGCATTTCTTAGAACTTTTTTAAAAAATCTTTTACTTATAACTCTTCTTATTTTTCTCTTTATCCACGACGCCAAAACCAGCCATTACTTCCACATAATCAAGCGATTATATAAAAATATCGACCTTCTACGGCATCAAAAGTGGTGCAAAGATAAAGACTAAATCATTAAAAACCAAACATATTGGGATTATTTTTCAGCTTTTTCTCTTTATGCCACAAACATAAAAAAACGAATATAAAATTTTCGTTTTATTCGAAAACCTCGATTTCCTCAAAACCGAGTCCCTTCTTATCTTTTTCCGAGAGCAACATATCCTCGGCCTTTATAGGCCATCGCACGGCCACATGAGGATCGTTATAAAACAATGTCACTTCCTCATGAGGAGCATATACATTATCTACCTTGTAACAGAATTGGGCAGTTTCACTCAATACGGCAAAACCGTGAGCAAACCCTCTGGGAACAAATAGTTGCTTTTTATTTTCATCGGACAGCTCTATCCCTACATACTGCCCGAACGTAGGGGACGTACGACGCAAATCGACAACCACGTCATAAACACGCCCCTGTGTCACTCTCACCAATTTGGACTGTGACCATTCACCCTTTTGGAAATGGAGTCCCCTCACCACGCCATAACTCGACCGCGACTCGTTGTCTTGAATAAAATCGACAGCCCCTATATACTTCTCGAAAAGTTCCTTCTTATAACTTTCCATAAAATATCCCCGGCTATCGCCAAACACCTGCGGTTCTATGACAAAAACCCCCTTTAACTTCTGCTCTGTAAATTTCATCGAAATGTATTTTGGAAGACAAAGATAGCGCAAGCCGAGAGGAGAAACAAATATAATCTCCTCTAAACGCAAAAGTTTTACAACAAAAGATAAAATTTATCAGAACCGCTACATGAGCACGGCCAATTCAAGTCAAACTTTTCAACTGTAAACACAGAGACAACAACTTCCAAGCCTTTACCGGATCGGAGAAAACTCCGCTTTCAGGATTCTCCCACGCTCTTTCCAACCGGGGATAATCAAACCATTCCGAAACTTGCCCGAATCGCAAATCATGCACCACTTCATCGGCCCAGCCTTTTAATTCCGTGGGAATATCATAAAGTCCCTCTACCTCATTTTTGGGAGCAAGCCTTATTTTTTCAGGAAGTAAAGACATCACGATTTTATCCGAAAACCAAGCCTTTCGATGCTTACCCGAACTTCCATCGGCCAATGCAAAAGCGATTTCGATCAAGTTGTGATTTAGAAAAGCATTCCTGATTTGAACCCCGTAATACATACTCATTTTATCGACACTTCTCAACAAATGCGGTATACGTTCATAACACAAATCACAAAACCGTAAATTTTCATTTTCCGAAACAAACGAATGTCGATATTCGGGTTTCCGTGCCAATCGTCTGAAATCGGCCGACAGGACCTCCGAAGGGACCAATGATGTAGAACTGTCACCCGGCAACGAAACCCCGCCTAAAAAATGATTAAGTCCCCATCCGCCACTAAGCACCGAAAGTCCGCGCTTGTGCATAACCCTGAAAAAAGCAGAGTAGGTAATTGTGTTCAAACCGTCGATAGGTTCCTCTTGCCATCTCGCCAGATAATCGAGCTCCTTCAACAACATCGATTTGGTAATTTTCACCTGTTCCATTGGCAAAGGTGTCTCCGCAAGCATCTCGGCACTCCACAAAACTCCGCTTTGATGAAGTTTCCCCCGATAATGCATATAGCTCTTCAACGACCTCGGAAGTCCTATTTCCTTCATCAGAGAAATAAATAACGCCGACTCCAAACTACCATTTAGCGACAAACCTTTCTCCATTTCTCCCATCAAGCTGTATCCGACGCTCCTGTACATCTGTTCCAGAAAAGCCTCCGGCAATCGCTCGGGAGACTCCTCGCTCCACAATGAGACTCTTTTTTCAAACTCATACCAACGTTTCTCCACCAGCGAATAACCATTATAATGCAACAAAAATCCGGCAGGGAGCTGATGCACACCTTCCCAAAAAGTTTCATAAGGACTGCCATAAGTAGAATAGGCCAAGTAACTCGCCCATCGTTCCGCCGACAACAAAGGACGAATTCCACCGGCAAACAAAGCTTTGATTTCGGATGCGAAAAATAAGTTACCCCTTTGGGTAGCATAATACAAGGGTTTTATACCAAACCGATCTCGGCAAAGCAACAATTCCTCCGACCAGCGATTATATATAACGATAGAAAAGTATCCCTCGAACCGGTCGAAACAACCATCTCCCCAACGGTCATACGCTTTTGTAATCACCTCGCACATTCCACGAGTCGTAAAAGAATAATAATTTTCGAGCTGGCGCCGGACGTCTTCATAATTAAATATTTCACCATCTAACATAACGACCAATCCGGTATCGTTATCTTCGAACGGTTGTTTAGGAGCCACAGCCATATCGATGGTTTTCATACGATTATGCATCAATCCCACCCGAGCATCAATAAAAGAAGAGACCCAGCTATTAGGAGTCTCTTTCCCTCTGTGATTTTGTGCCGCAGACATATGAAGCAATACTTGCTCCATCAAATCCACCTCTCCCACTATCCCGGCTAATCCACACATATTTTCTATTCCTCCGATTTTTTTAGTTTTTATCAGCCAAACTGGGTTCACAAACCCGATGGAACAACTCACCCAACGTTCTCGTGCAATCAAAATCCTCAGGAGTAACCTCTACTTGATATTCCTCTTCGAGCATCATAGCCAAAGAAACCTCAAATAAATAATTCCACTCTTCCAAACTTTTATAAAGAGTCTCCAAATTCAAAGATTCCCGATCCGTCCGATACAGCATATCGGCCACCAACTGCACAAAACGATTCTTCTCCATATATCCCTTTTTCCCTCATAAACGACTATATGGCCTCATTTGTTCAAAGGATTTCACAAACTGCCGTTCATTCGCCACCTCGCTCTACTGCACACCCCTCTGTATGAAATATTTATTAAAAAAACCGAACCTATTTCTAAGATTTACATTACCTTTGAAGTATCAAATTACATTTGGTTATGAAAAATATCATTCTTTTCGACGTTAATCAACAGCATTTTGATCTTTTACCGCTGGCATTCACCCGTCCGGTTTCGGACATTAGAATAGGAATTCTTACCATACGAGAAAAATGGGAGCACCGGTTACCCGGCATGTACTCCTATCTCACACCCGAATATATGGCAGCCAAATATCCGGCGGCTCTCTCGGACGATAACATTTTTATCGCAAGCCACATTCTTCCCGACGATTCATTGGTAAAACAAATATCCGATTTGGATCCCGGAGAAGCCATCGTCTGCAATCAAGAACTGCTTGCATTTCGAGGAAATGAAGCCGATTTCCGAAACGAACGATACAATCGCACGATAGAGTACGACCACACGCTGAAATGTATCCGACATCTTTATGATATATTTCTGATGAATGGAGAATGTCTGGAAACCGATTTCCGACTCATTACAAACGGACGAACGAGCGAGAAACTCAGCGATTCGAACCGTATCATCGGCGAGCCCTGCTTCCCAGACGGAACTCCCAAGATATTTTTAGAACCGGGAGCACATGCCGAATGTGCAATTTTCAACGTCACAAATGGTCCCATATATTTAGGAAAAGACTGCGAAATCATGGAAGGCAGCTGCATTCGTGCGCCATTCGCTGCCTGCGAACACGCCGTTGTCAACATGGGTACTAAAATTTATGGAGCGACCACGTTGGGGCCATATTGTAAGGTAGGCGGAGAATTGAATAATGTAGTCATGTTCGGATTCTCCAATAAAGCCCACGATGGATTTTTAGGAAATGCCGTTATTGGCGAATGGTGTAACTTGGGCGCCGGAGCTGTATCCTCCAATCTCAAAAACGATTACAGCGAAATTAAATTGTGGAATTATCCTACCCGCCGCTTCCTCCGCACGAACCTGCAATTTTGCGGACTTATCATGGGCGATCACTCCAAAGCCGGAATCAACACCATGTTCAACACAGCGACGGTCGTAGGTGTAGGCGTGAATATACACGGAGCCGGATTTCCGCGTAACTTTGTCGCCTCGTTCAGCGAAGGGGGGACCGCCGGATTCACCGACGTACAACTCACCAAATTTTATGCTATCGCCGAGAAAATGATGGCTCGCCGCGGACGCACTTTAACCGAGGCCGACAAAACCATTTTCGAAGCTATTTACAATCAAGCGGAACAATTGAAATAAAATCCGTATATTTGCGCAAACAAATAAAACACAAGAGCCTATGTAAATAACTTATCGTTTTTAAGACATATATAAAAGAGCGTTAGCTTTTATTCTTGTATCTCAGAATCTGGAAAATTCTATAAACATTAAGCAAGGATATAGAGTTATAACGCCTGCGTCGCACGACGTGGGCTTAACTTTATTGCTTAATAGGGTATTCCAGAACCTTGAGATACGATAAAGTTAGGTTCCGCGTCTTTTTTATATCCGTCTACAATCCATTTTCAAACAATCCGATTTTGGAACCGGTCGGATATTTACCTTTTTATTTTATGAAACATTTAACATTTCAAATCTCTATCTTTTTACTTTTACTCATCACTTTCACCTCATGCGAGAAAGAATATCCAACCAACGTCGATACCGTATGGACAAGGGGATTGATCAGCGACCAGTCTCCCTTCGAGTTTCTCAATAAGAATATTATCATCTCATGGAATAACGGAAAAATCGAAGGACAAGAAAACAGAATAACCACCTTTACCGATTTAGGAAAACGGGAAACAGAAGATATAGACCTGAATACCATTGACATTCCACAAGAAGGAGAATCATACTGTTATCCTCAAATCGGGCATCTTTATTTTGTACATCAAGCATGGAAAAGTTCTTCTCGAATACAGAACCATTGCGGATATTTCTTAGTCATAGAATCTCTCCGAAATCAAGAGGGAATCGTTATTCTTTCATCGGAATATACACCTTCCGGTTGGGAATGGTTAGGTCGATACTAAAATTTCACCGAGGGGACTTCATTTAAATAAACGATAACCTATCCTTAACGACAAGGGTTATTCCTTTCGGAATAACCCTTGTATTTTATTTATAGACGACTATTCGTTTCCCAATTCCTGCAAAATGATTACCCTTAAAGATGAATCAACTCAGTATTAATCCAACGACATAAGCAGTTCCATTCTAAACGCTTATCCTACAATCCTTGTCCCCCTATCCTTCTGCCCTATACTATCGGCACGAGTAATGATTACCTCGCATACCCCGTGCCGAATAGCCTCGAATGCATTTTCGAGTTTAGGGATCATGCCGCCTTGTATAATTCCTTTCTCCCGATATTCTTGAAATAAAGAAAAATCGATTTCCGGAATAACACTCTCGTCGTCCTTCTCATCTCGCAACACTCCTTTTTTCTCGAAGCAATAGACCAGTGAGACATCGTAATAAGGGGCCAAAGCCTTAGCTGTTTCTCCCGCCATAGTGTCGGCATTGGTGTTTAGCATAAAGCCTTTACCGTCATGGGTAAGCGGAGCGATTACGGGAACGACCCCCATCTCGATTAGACCTGTAAGCGCTTTGCCGTCGGCATGACGCACATCGCCTACATAACCGTAATCGACCTCTCCTGCCGGACGTTTGTCCGACAACAAAATATTCATGTCAGCTCCCGTCATACCCAAAGCATTCACACCCACTGCCTGTAATCCGGCTACAATGTTTTTGTTTACCAAACCGCCGTAAACCATTGTCACCACTTCGAGCATAGATTTATCCGTAATGCGACGACCGCCGACCATTCGGCTCTCTATCCCCAAGCGGGAGGCCATAGCGGTGGCCGACCGACCGCCGCCATGTACCAAGACCTTTCTCCCTGGAATGGCAGCAAAAACAGCAAGCAGGCGACTCAACGTCTCCTGCTCCTCCACTATTTTACCCCCTACTTTTATCAGTGTCAGTTTGTCCATTAGTCTAACCGTTATTTTCTTCCCCGGCAAACTCCATCAAATAGGCTTTGATAAAATCGTCTATCTTACCGTCCATGACGCCCTGCACGTCCGAAGTTTGATAATTGGTACGGTGGTCTTTCACCCGACGGTCGTCGAATACATAACTGCGTATTTGCGACCCCCACTCGATTTTTTTCTTGCCGGCCTCGATTTTAGCTTGTTCGGCCATACGATGTTGCAACTCTTTCTCATACAAAATAGAGCGCAACTGGCGCATGGCATTCTCCCGGTTTTTAGGCTGATCCCGTGTCTCGGTATTCTCGACCAAGATTTCTTCTTCCTCTCCGGTATAAGGGTCTTTGAACTGATAGCGCAACCGCACGCCCGACTCCACCTTATTCACATTCTGCCCCCCGGCCCCGCTCGATCGGAATGTATCCCACGAAATATTCGCCGGATTGATATTGATTTCTATCGTATCGTCGACCAACGGTGTGACAAATACCGATGCAAAAGAAGTCATGCGCTTTCCTTGCGCATTATACGGAGATACCCGCACCAACCGGTGCACACCATTCTCGCTTTTCAAATAGCCGTATACATAATCACCTTCGATTTGTATCGTCACCGATTTGATACCGGCCTCGTCGCCCTCCAATATATTGGCGATAGAGGCTTTATAGTTATGCTGTTCGCACCATCGCAAGTACATACGCATCAACATCGATGCCCAGTCTTGCGACTCGGTTCCTCCGGCTCCCGAATTGATTTTCAGAACGACACCCAATTTATCCTCTTCCCGACGCAACATATTGCGAAGTTCGAGATTCTCGATAAGCCCCGTAGTGCGTTTGTAAATCTCGTCCACCTCTTCTTCCGACACGATACCTTCTTTCACGAAATCGAAAGCCAGCCTCAATTCTTCTACCGACTTTTCTATTTCGGTATAACTGTCTATCCAGAAATGTAAGGCTTTTACTTTCTTCATCTGCGCTTCCGCCTTTTTTTGGTCTTCCCAAAAATCGGGCACATGGGTACGCAACTCTTCCTCTTCTACCTCGATTTTCTTCGAATCGATGTCAAAGATACCTCCTCAACGCCAACTTGCGTTCTTCCGTCTCTTTTAATTGTTCTTGTGTAATCATATTTATAGGCTTCCTTATGATATGACAAAAGGGTGTACAAAAATATACACCCTCTGCCTATTTACCAAATTTCATATTTCGTTTTTAAGCATACATGGCCTCTATCTCGTCTTTATACAATAAATTGATAACCGACCGACGAATTTTCAACGTATTGGTCAACTCGCCCTTTTCCATGCTGAAAGCCTGCGGCAATAGCGTGAACCGCTTGATTTGTTCGAACCGGGCGAAATTCTTTTGCAACGCTTCTATCCGTTCCGAAATAAGAGCCTGTATCTTCTGGTTTTTTACCAGCTCTTCCAAATTTCGATATTGTATCTGTTTCTGAGCGGCATACTCTTTCAAAGCCTCATAAGCCGGAATGATAATGGCCGTCACATATTTCCGTTGGTCTCCTATCACCGCCACTTGGTCGATATACTTATCTTCGCCCAGACGGGTTTCCAACGCCTGCGGAGCGATATATTTCCCATTGGACGTCTTAAACAAATCTTTCAAACGCTCGGTCAACACCAATGCCCCTTGTTCGTTTACCTTGCCGGCATCGCCCGTACGGAGCCAGCCGTCCTCGGTAAAAACTCTGGCCGTCTCTTCGGGTTTACGGTAATAACCCTTCATTACGGTCTTCCCTTTTACCAATATCTCGTTATTCTCACCCAACTTCACCTGAATATCGGGCATTAAAGAACCTACCGTTCCGAATTCATATCCCACCAAATCGAAGCAACTCACCGTCGCTGTCGTCTCGGAAAGGCCATAACCATAAACGATATTGATACCGCAAATATGCAGAAACTCGTTAATCGTGTCGGATAACGGAGCTCCCGCCGTAGGAAAGATATTCCCGTTTTCTACCCCGACAGCCCGACGAATTTTCGAGAAAACGAACTTGTCGTAGAATCTGTATTGGCATTCGAGCCACAGCGGTATGCGTTTCCCCGCCCGCAAATATTCCACATTGCGCCGACGACCTATTACGAACGCCCTCTCTGCCAAGCGACGGGCGATACCTTTCATCTTCGACAGGTTATCCTGTATGGCCGAGTAAACCTTCTCCCAAAAACGGGGAACACTGCACATAATAGTCGGCCGTATCTCTCGAATCGTGTTCTGTATATCTTTCGGATCGACATTGATAGCGATACGCATACCCACGGTCAAACAATAATAAGACCACGCCCGCTCGAACACATGAGTCAACGGAAGGAAACAAAGCGAAACGTCTTTATCCGAACATGTTACTAAACGTTGAAGATGTATACGCATAGCCTCGTCGTAATTGGAATGCGCCAACATAACTCCTTTGGGCTCTCCGGTCGTTCCAGAGGTATAAATCAACGTAGCCAAATCGTCGGGCGAACCGGCATTTCTACGCCGCTCCACTTCTTCGCTGACTTTCTCGTCCGCCGATTTTCCCATTGCTATCAGGTCTTCGAAATAAACAGACGAGCTATCGTTCTCTGCTCGTTTTATATCGGGATCGAAAAGTATCAGCTTTTCCAACGTCGGACACTCCCGCAAGGCGATAATCGCATTATCGTACTGCACTTGACCGCCAACGAACAAGAATCGTATCTCTGCCTCATCGATAATATACTTTATCTGGTCCAAAGAACTGGTCGGATAAAGGGGCACTGTCACCGCACGGTTATCGAATGCAGCGAAATCCACGATAAGACCTTCCGGCTTATTCTGTGTATATGTAGAAATATTTTCTTCTTCGCGAATACCCAATATTACCATAGCTTTCGCCATATCCGATACTTGCTCTGCGAAACGGTTCCAAGAAGTAGAAACCCATCGATTGGTTGAATAGTCCTTGTGGCTGAACACCTCACGGTTGCCATATTTTGCAGCCTGCCTGCGGACCAACGAGGTCAATTGATTTACCATAAATATAACTATAAATCTGCGACAAAGTTACGGATTATATCGGTACGATTCCCATTTTAATAAGTTTTAAGTAGAATATATATTTCATTTTGTTAAGTCGACATTGCAAAATTCAGCTTTATATCATTTGTACATCAACCTTTCCCCACAAATAAGCGTTCAAATCCGAATAGTTAATATCGGTTAATATTCAAACCCATATCGCCCCCAATAAATCCGGTCAGAAATTATCGAAACCGATAAAAATAAACTACTTTTGTGAAAATCGAAATCGGTAATGAACTCAAAAGACGAACTATATTATTCTGCCATAGATTTACTACATCGGCTAATCGGGACGCCTTCCATCAGTCGGGAGGAAGATGCGGCAGCGCAAATAATCTGTGAGACCTTGCAAAAAAACAGATTCACACCATATCGAGCCGGCAATAACGTATGGACTTTCGCCCGCGAATTCGATTCAGAAAAACCTACCGTTCTCCTCAACTCGCACATAGATACGGTAAAGCCCACAGACAGTTGGAGTCGCCCGCCCTTTGTTCCGATCGAAGAAGATAACCGGCTATATGGCTTAGGAAGCAACGATGCCGGAGCAAGTGTCGTCTCTTTGTTAAGCGCATTCATTCACCTTTCCGAAACCGAACAGCCCTACAACCTTGTTTTTTTGGCATCCGCCGAGGAAGAGGTCTCCGGGCAAAACGGTATTGTCAAGGCTCTGGAACAACTGCCGACTATCGATTTCGCCGTGGTAGGCGAACCCACGGGTATGCAGCCCGCCATCTGTGAAAAAGGGTTGCTTGTACTCGATTGTTCCACACATGGAAAGTCGGGACACGCCGCTCGCAACGAAGGGATCAACGCCTTGTACAAAGCCACCGAAACGATCGAAGCCCTACGAACATTCGAGTTTCCGCTCGCTTCCGATTTATTGGGAAAAGTAAAACTGACTGTCACCCAAATTCAGGCAGGAACACAACACAACGTTATCCCCGACCGTTGCGATTTTGTAGTCGATGTACGCACCAACGACCGCTACACCAATGCCGAATCCGTCGAGATTCTCAAATCCCGTTTTCCCGAAGTGGAAATCACGCCTCGCTCCTTACGGCTCAATTCATCGGCAATTTCCATGCAGCACCCGTTTGTCCGCAGAGCACTCCTTGCCGGATATAAACCATTCGGTTCTCCCACCCTCTCCGATCAAGCCCTCATGCCATTCCCCTCGGTAAAAATGGGTCCGGGCGATTCGTCACGCTCGCACACCGCCGACGAATACATTATATTAGAAGAAATACGAGAAGCCATTGAAGTATACATTTGCTTACTCGATCGGCTTCAAATCGAGAAATCAGCGCAATAATCGGTTGGCAAGGATAGCCGATCCTCGACCTCCCCAAGAGACATATCGATAAACTATCGGTAAGAACCAGCGCATCGTCCTGTCTTTACCCGCTGTCTCCATCGTCGAGCGATAAATCTCAGTACCCAACGGACTTTTTTCCTTTCGACAAAGTCCGGCCACAACCATTTGTTTATAAAGCAACAATTTATGCAAACGGGCTTTCTGCGCAGAATCGCTTCGCTCCACATCTTCGTGAGCTTGCGCAATCGCTCTTAAAATATCGGGGACATTAGGAACATAACGATAACCAGTAATACTGTCGGCATGGAGATATACATTCACCAACGGAGGTGTTTGAACCCAGACGATTCGGTCTGTAAACAGTAACAATTTGATTCCTAAACCCCAATCCTCCCAACGCATATAATCCTCAGGCCAGCCGCCTACTGCACGTACCACTGCCGTCCGCACCACATAACGTACCGTGCCCAAAGTACTATGGAACAAATGAGGTTCCACCCGGTTGGAGAAAACCGCCTTTGCCGAATAAGGTTTGCCCTGTTCCGGTATAAGCCGTATGGTACACCCCGCGATATCCGCCGATGAATTACTCTCGAAAGCCTGCATATACAGCGAAACTGACTCGGGAATATACTCGTCGTCGCTATCGAGAAAAGCCACAAACTCCTCCGTCACACAAGCAAGACCTCGGTTCCGGGCTGCCGATGGTCCTCGTTTAGCCTCTTCGACAACCGTTATCCGAAAATCATCGGTCTCATATGCCCCCTTTAACTCCCGGCATAAAGCCAACGACCCATCGGTGGAACCGTTATCGACCAATACCACATGGATAGGGCGGTAAGTCTGTGCAACGACAGAATCGAATGTCCGCCGCAACTCCCGTTCCCGATTATACACGGGAATAACTATCCCTATTCCTGCTTGTTTCATCTATGCAAATATAAACAGATTCTGTATGAAAAACATACGCATGTATGTTTTTCATACAGAATCCACCTATCTACAACAAAAATCTAAAACGAGGAACCTTTGAAAACAGTTGAATACTCTTTGGGAACAAGTCGTCCCCTCAAAGTAATCCGATTCGAATTATAATTGGGACTAATAACCACAGACGCATAGTTACTCCCTTTGAATAAAAAGATATTGACCGTAGCAGAAATACCGGTTCCCATGACATTCATGGAAAGAGTCGTATTCCCTTTCTTATCCGTCTGTACCTTTACATTCGAAGCACTACCTTCCACAGTTATACCACCCACCCCGTTCGGGCCTCCACCGTTAAACGGAGCCACCTGTACGATCGCCCTATTATCCGACAAAGAAACAAAATTCGTATTGGACGATACGAAAGCAGTCCCGCCCCTTTTAAACAGCAACTGATCTGCTTCCAATACAAAATTCGATTTTTCCAAAGCACTCACCGCATTCTTATAATTAATCGAATCTTGGATAGCAGCCAACTGTTTTTTCAGTTCACGACTGTTTACATTCTCTTGTTTCTCTTTCGTATCTATACGTTTTTCCGACTGAGCATATACCGGCACACCCAGCACCAATATTGTCATAAAAAGAAATAATCTGTTCATATTCCAAATTTTAAATTAACGATAACATAATTGCAAAAAACATGCCACATATAAAATAGAATCGAAGTATATCTTCCACAAAATCAAATCTTTCACACCCTCCACCAATGCATTACTAATCATAGACCGGCAAACGTAGAGCTATCGAATACCGCATTCAGCCGAACTAATAACGGCGGTCGAGTAATCTGTAATTCCAGATAAATAATGTTACCTATTTATACAATGCTTCGAAGGTTCATATTGTTCGCTTCGGCATCTTTATTCTCAACCTCGAAAACACCCAAAACCAAGACAATTTTTCTCGGTTGAAGATAAATTTCTGCACAATACTCATTTCAATCTTTCCGTCGGGACATTTCTATAAAATTTTATTACTTTTGTCGATATACGAAACATCGTCCAAGCATAGCCATGAACATACTTTTCGTCTACTTCGACAAAACCATTCAGAACGACAATTTGTACGTCAAGTCCCTATGCGAGGAGATACGACGACAAAATGGCTCCGTAGAATGCAGTATCGATGCCTTTTGGAATTCCACCCGAAAATACGACATCGTCCACATTCAGTTTCCCGAAGTCATTTTCAAATGGCGGCAACCCTCCGATAACGGGTTAAAAGCTCTACGACAACGAATCGCTCGTCTGAAAAGCATGGGAACCAAAATCGTATATACCCGCCATGACGCTATCCCGCATTATTGCACGGACAAAAACAAACTGGAACTATATCGTATCGTCGAAACTCAAAGCAATGCGATTATTCATTTGGGAGAATATAGCCGACAAGAGTTCGCCCGCATATATCCCGAAAACACGGCTCGGCATTTTGTCATACCTCATCACATATACGATTCATGTGGATATGCATTCCCTTCGAAGTTGACCTCCCGCAATAAGCTGGGACTACCGACCGATAAATTCATCATTCTCACTTTTGGAAGTTACCGCAACGAAGAAGAACAGCGCCTTGTCGTCGATGCTTTCGAGCATCTACCCATGTCGGATAAGTTCCTATTGGCTCCCGGTTTCTACAACAATTGTTTTACCAACCGTAAAACACCCATACAAAATCTACTGCGATACCGAACTCAAAAAAAGAAATTCCGGCTCGACACGAATAGAGCTTTACAACTACACGAGAAAATATCGAATACCGAGCTTCCTTACTACTTCTCGGCCGCAGATATCGTTCTGATTCAACGTAAAGAGATTCTCAACTCGGGCAATGTTCCTATGGCTCTTTTCTTTCATAAAGTCGTCGCAGGACCCAAATTCGGGAATATCGGCGAACTTCTCGATTTGACGGGAAACCCTACTTTCGACCTCACCGACAGTCATTCGGTTATCGAAGCTGTCGCTCATGCCCGACAATTAGCAAATACAGGATATGGAGAAAAGAATGCAGAATTTGCCCGACAAAATATGAATACGGAACTTATCGCACAGAAAACGATTCTATGTTACCAACAAATCTATAACTTAACTCTACATGAAAATCCTACTGATCGGTGAAGCCAGTAACTTACACTGGACATTGGCCGAAGGGCTTCGAGTCAATGGCCACATGGTGACAGTCGTTTCTCACGGTAGCCACTGGCTCAACAACAAACGAGATATCAGTATCGTTCGTCGAGGATATGACCTGTTTCATTCCATACAGTACATGGCGGATATTATACGACATCTCCCGCAAATGAGAGGTTATGATGTTGTCCAAGTAACTAATCCTGTCTTTTTCGATTTACGGCCAGAAAAGAATTGGACTATTTTTAAATACCTGAAAAAGCACAACAAAAAGATATTCCTTGATGCTCTCGCCATAGACCACTATTATGTAAAAGCATGCTTGGACGGCAAAACCTTTCGTTACTCCGACTTCTTCGTCGGAGACCGACCGCTCCCGCATCCCGAACGAGAAAAAATGCTTGCGGCATGGATAGGCGGTCCCAACGAGCGACCCAACATCGAAATGGCCCAAGAAGCCAATGGTATCATTGCCTGTCTATATGAATATTATGCAGCATACCAGCCCGAATATGCCGATAAGTTAGCCTATATCCCCATACCCATCGACCTGTCGATCAATCCTTTCCACCCGATAAAAAGCACACCGGAGGTCGTTAAGTTCTTCATCGGAATACAACAACACCGCACAGCGATAAAAGGAACCGACATATTACTCGACGTACTCCGAGAAATTCATGATAAATACCCCCGCGAAAGCCATATACAAAAAGTCGTTTCCGTACCGTTCGACGAATACAACAAACTACTGGTAGATTGTCATATCCTTCTGGACCAACTCTATTCCTATACACCCGCCACCAATGCGCTGGCAGCTATGGCACGAGGCATTATAGCCGTAAGCGGAGCCGAACCCGAATTTTATAATTTTATCGGCGAGCAAAAACTACGGCCTATTATCAACGTATTACCCGACCGAAACGACATATTCAAACAACTGGAAAATCTGATTATACATCGGGATCAATTACCGAGACTATCGACCGAAAGTAGACAATTCGTAGAAAAATATCACGACCACGTAAAAGTAGCCCGGCAATATCTCGAATTTTGGGAGAAGCACTGATTATTCCGATTTACGGAATATCTTCTTTTTCAACTGAAATCCGGTAAAAAGACAAATAAATGCGGTCAGGCTGTAAGCCCCCGCCAAATAATCGTTCGACCACAACAGCCAAACGAAATAACATAAAGAACTATAAACAAAAAGAGAGACGAACATTCGCACCGGAATATGTAACCCAAATTTCAGATGACAAACTATGTAAATCCCCGTCATCGAAAACAGATAGGCCAACAAATAGGCCACCCCGACACCCTGTAACCCCCAATGGGTATACCCGACAAGATACATCACGAACATCAAGGAATCGGCTACGATTTCCGTTATTAAAAAAATACGACCTGCTCCCTTCGCCAACAGGACGAAACTCACGCTCCACGAAAAAGCCCGGAAAAGCATGCCCAATACAGCCCACGAAATATACCCGCTGATGGCTAAAAACGCAGGTGTATATAATATATGTATAATCAAATTCTGAAAAATCAGGAATAACGAAATGACAGGAGCCAATATCAACAACGACGTTTCCACTTGCCGGGTCACATGTTCCGACAACAATACTTTATCCTCGCAGACAGCCGACAAACGGGGATAATATTCCATAGACATAGCCGTAAAAACCAAACCCACATACTGCATGACCAACGTATAACCCGCTTGAAAAAAACCTACCTCTCCGGTTCCTCCTCTATCGTTGAGCCATGCGACGAACAGGTAGGAATACAAGGTCGTGACAAACCCGCTTACCGTCATATAAATACCCAACGAAGCGATATTCTTTCCCTGCCGGTAAGTCTCGGTCCAACTCATTTTTACCGGCTTTACCTTCATCTTCCTACCCAACGAAACAGTCACGACCCAAATGGAAAATGTATGTGCGATAATGGCGGGGACAATACCCGAAATACCGAAAAAATAGAACAAGGGTAAAGAGAGCAATAAAGCGAAAAAAGACCCTAAGACAGAACATCTCGCCAAAACCCGCAAACGTTCCGATGCCTGAATCACCGCCCGTTCCCCCTCGGTAAGAGTTGTAAACAACAACGTACACGACAAAAAAACGTACCCCCATATATGGGTATCGTCACCAAACGTATATCGGCTTAACAACGGAGCGAAAGTCAGCATAACCACCGCCCCCAACAACCCGGTGAACCAAATCCAACGATGCACGACAGACACCAATTCGGCAAACCGACTTTCGTCCCCCGATTTAAATGCTCTGGATAAATCCCTCACGGAACTCGTTCCGATTCCCAATCTTGTCAACGAGGAAATCATCTCGACAGTATTATTATACAGCCCGATGATACCCACACCCTCGGCTCCCAACCATATAGCGACCAATTTCGTTTTGATAATCGAGCAGAGAATGGTAAATACCTGTGTACCACCGAAAAGTCCGGTAGCCTTCACAATCGTGCGATAGATATTTTTTTTCTCCTCCCCGCCGGTCATAGCGTTATCTCGTATATATCATAAGCAACCCCTCGCCCGCCGAATCCCTCTTTTTGAGCGATAAGCCCCTCGTTCAGATAGCGCCCCATATCTTCCGTCGACTGACCGAAATCGAACCATTTCCTATCGGCGAAAACCTCACCTATAAGCCGGGCGTACAACAAATCGAGAGCACCCGATGCTTTCCCTTCTGCCGAAGCAGAAGTATATTGCGCATGCGCCACGATTCCCGTATCATAAATGACGCTCCCCGCCAATATCTCGTCCCCCCTCATCGTCACGAAATGACGAATCCGGTCGGGGAACCGACTATGCAACAACTCGATTTCGTCCAACGAGTGAACAGGTTTCACATGAAACCGCTCTTGCAAATTAGCATCTAAAACATTCCAAAAAGGAGAGAAATCGGTGGTCTCGACTACCCGCAACCCGGCTTGCTCGGCCTTCTTCATTCGGCTGCGCCGGTCGGCACGTAATCGGAGTGGATTATCCAACTGCACGGTCGAAGATATATTGCGCCCTATCAATCGAGCCTCTAATCGAAATAAAGCATACAAGTCCGACTCAGAAGGATAACGATGATAGATGTGTGGAATACATTTATACACCCATTTGACAAACCGTTCTTTTTTCAAAAAATCGGCAATCGACCGCATGATTTCGAGAACCTGCGCCGTCGTATTCCGAGTAGTCACGATCAACCCGCCGTAAGTCAGTCCGGCATGCGAGTACAACACATCGCCCGAACGGTTTGCCGGTAACAAGGCCAACAATTTATTACCGTCATAAACCAAGAGAGAATAATCCGTAAAGCGATCGGCATGATACTCCATATACTCCCGCAAAAACAAAAACGTACCGTTCGACGATTCGGATACGAAATCATTCCAATCCCTATGATAAGCCGCAGTGTACCGATGTATTTCTATCATACGAATCTTGTTTTATTCGATTCCAAGTTTCTTAAAAAATATTTTATTTCTCCGTTTTGCATTTACAATCAAAGTTTGATATGTAACAATTTCTTGATACACATTGGTATTCGACAGCCTAATTAGACTTTTATACGGAGTTTCATTAAATCCTTCCATTTCAGCACTTTGTTTTAATATTGCATAAGCATTTACATCGCAGACATAATAAAAGAAAATAGGTGTTTTCGCAGAAGTTTGAATATGCTTTTGATTGTCATCAGTCAGTTTACTTTCTCGAATACCCCAAATTTGCTCTCTCATTTGTTTGCTAAATTCCTCATAAGTAACAACTCTATCAGGACGTTTAAATTCAAAAATAACCACTGAATTTATTTCTTCATAGTCATTCTTTTCTCCATAATAGAATGATTTGTCATAAATGGCTATATCTGTTTCTTTCTTACAAGAAGAAGCCCCTTCTACTGGTTCATGCAATTTTATTTGTTTATCTGAATAAATATATCGATGGAATGTTAATCTATCGTCTAATAGCCATAAATTGTGCTTATCATAGACTATAGTATCTTGATTTCCTCCCATAGTATAGATGAGATTATGCAGTGTTGCTTCTTCCTCATAATTATTATTGTTATCGCTCCATTCAAGATATTTTTCTAATAATGAAATAATGGTCTTTCTGTGAGCAACATATTGAGCCAATCGACTATTCCCTTCACTAGTCGTGATATCAACTACCTCCTTCAACAAGTTCTGATAGTCTTTTTTATTACTATAATCTCTAGAAAATAACTTATCACGTTTTTTGCGAGCTTCCTTACTCCGTTTATATTGGTAAGTATGAAGAATATCGTCTAGTTTCTTTTCATCTACATCATCAGGAATTGATGAATAGAATGTATCATCGGGATTAAGATGGCGATACTCTAATCCTTCATCACTAGACAAATAAACTGAAACTTTCTGCTTTATTGCTGCTTTTCGACTATCTATAATATCGGTATATTTATTTAATACCGCATTAATAACAACCTGCTCTATATCACTTTCAACTACTAATTTGTAATTATCATGATAATCTATCTTAGGACTTTCTTCTTTTGTATTTGAAGACTTAGGAAATCTAAATTCATTTCGTGACATATTGACAATGCCATCCAAATATACAGATACCACATATATTTGAATGAAATAAGTCTGTTCGTTATCCTTCACTTTTGAACTAAATATTGGCAATATTGTCTCTACTTTTTTCCCTTTTACTTTTCTATTGTGCCCGCATAAACAATATTCATGAGCTTTAATTTTGTCATTCCTTACGAAGTATAGGGTAAACTCATACTCTCCTAATTTTTCGATGTACTTATGTTTAATAAAATCTGTTGGAGAAAATTGGTTTGACAAATTAATAACTAATCCATCTTCTATTATTTCAATCTGAGGCGCACTATCGTTGAGATAATATAACAGACAATGAGCCAATATACTATCTGCTATATCTTCTTGAGAATATTTTGCCGTAGCTAATTTGAATCGTGAATTCAAATTAGACATCTTGATTTCCGTTTGAACTTTATTTTTAGTGGTGGTTTGAACTGGGTCTGACAAACCATCCTTGCGAGACAAACTGAATGATATTAAATTGTTAGGATCACCATTAGTTATACTTTTTATTTCTATTGTATTGAATACAGATAAGATTGCAAATCTGCCTAACCCCTTTCCACCTAAATGGACTTTTTTAGTAGAATGTGCTTTTCCAAAACTTTCATAGTTAGCGGAAGTGAACCCAATACCATTATCCACGATACGTATTGATGATATAGGATATTGACTGTATTGTTCAAATAAAGATTGTTCGTTTTTATCCCGTTCTATATAGACACTTATTTTTCCATCAGAACAATTTTTACGTTCATCAATAGCCTGAATAGAATTGACAACAGCTTCATAAAAAGGATATAATACCTCCTCTTCAGAAATGTTTAATTCTCTGATTATACCTTCAATATCTGTAGTAAGATTTTTTCCCATATCTATTGCTCCTATAAATCCACAGCTATGTTAAGACTATTAAATATCCCAACATCGTGTATATGCTTTTCTATCCTCTCTTTGGATAAATCACAATATTCTGCACAAATATCAATGCCTATAAATCTACGATTGTTATCAAATGCTGCTACGCAAGATGTTCCACTACCACACATTGGATCGAGTACTATATCATTTTCATTACTCCAAGAAAGAATATGGTCTTTGGCTAAATCATAAGGAAACGGTGCTGGATGGCTTTTAGCTTCCTGGTCAACAGCTTTTTTCCCTACAACATACTCCCATATATTTCCTTTTATTTTTTCTGATTTTACAGGATTGGCTAATTTACCTCGTTTTTGTTCTCCTTTAGAATAATTTTTATACGTAGTACCTTTCAATTCTAAACCAGCATGCAGACACGGCATTTTTAATGCATGGTGCGTTGCGACTGCACCTTTCGAAAACACAAACATATATTCAAACTCATTATTATATCGTTTTCTATATATTTGTGGGACGGGGTTTGTTTTTCTAAATATCATCGTATCATGCAAATTAAATCCCGCATTAACAAAATGCATAGCTTGCTTAAAACTAGTACAAGTTTCGCTTCCATTTATTGTTGCATCGCAAACAATCCATACAACAACTCCTCCGTCTTTCATAATTCTAAATAGCTGTTTTACTATATCATCAAACGGAAAAACAAAACCTTTATATGTTCTCAAATTATCATATGGTGGAGATGTGATACACATGTCAATAGAATTGTCTGGCATTGCTTTCATTATATCCACACAATTTCCGTTTATAACCTTGTTTATATAATCGCCAATCATCGTTGTACTTGATTTATAAATCTTCTAATCGTTTCAATTTTTGAATCTAATTTCATGGAAACAAGAAGCTCTCTAATAGCATCCTCCCTATTTAATTGCTGAATTCTCGCAATCTCTGATTCATAATAGCGAATTTCTTCATTACCTCTATAAACGATAGAACCTTTTATACTATTAAAATGATTTTCAAACTGTTCTTCTGTCAATCCTATAATTTCTCTTATATTGATATCTTGTTGTTGTATAAAACATTTATTTGAATCTGCCATATTAGTTTGCTGCATAATATTATAGCTCTGATTCCACAACTCTCGTAAATCCATACCTCCACCTTCTCGAATATCCTCGGAAAGGATAATATAAAGATATTCCCAAGAAAATAAAGAAACATTACCATTAAGCGCAGAACGATAAATTTGGCTGTTACTTTTCGGGTATTGAAAATAAGGACAAGCTAATACGGAAAAATCATTATCCTCTCTCCAATGAACCATTGACTCCACTTTAAAATCTTTCGCATTTTTAGCTGTGCGACTTAATCTAAAAGCTTTTGCATCTCCAACCAAAGAATAATTATGATATCTACTTTGTGCTATAATATCGGCACAATTAGAACGCTCTCTCAAAACTGTAACCTCAAAGTTCATTTCTTTGAGAGCCTTGGCAAATAAGATATCCGAAACTTTTGTATATAGTTTTTCTTCAGATGAATCATGTCCGATATCTTCAGGAATAATACCAATCTCCGTTATTAAAGACAGAAGATCTATTCTACTTATATCAAACAAGATATTTTGCAGATCATTACTAGCTACCGCAAAATCCAAATTTGACTTCTCTCGAATAAGAGTGCGTAATTCTATATAGTTCATATCTTATAGCGTTTTATTTATTATATTTAGCGCTTTGGTAGCAATGTCCCTTTCTCCATCTATTATGGAATTGATTTTGTCAGCAATCCAAAGACTCAATAATTCATCTTGTTCAATATTAAAAATACGAGAAAGTTGGATTACTTGTTCCCTTTTGGCTTGTCTGTCTCCACGTTCAATTCTACAATACATAGGCACATCAATATCAAGAGCAGAAGCTAACTGTTTCTGTAATAATCCTTTTTCCTCCCTTGCTATTTTAATTCTTTGAGCAAATAACATATACGCTTAACCATTTGTCATTATTTGGCAAATTTACTACTTTTATTTGGTTAGCTGATTATAGTCTGCAATCTTTTGGGGAAAAATTAATCTCCCAACTTTGGAGGTGAGATTGTCCGCTCAAAAAGATATTTTGCTGTGTTCCTACGGACACACTTTCGGGAGAGTTTATATATCCGGCAAAGGGATTGAACGGAAGACGACCGTCATTTCTCGCTACGGAAATGATATGTTTCAACACAATCATGCAACCCCATACGGTATTGGTGCGGCATTTCTTCTCCACTCTCAGAAAATACTCGAAGTCGTTGATAAACGTGAGGTTCAGCATTCTTGCCCGAAGCACGGTTGTTCTTCATATCCCCAACCGCAGGGGAACGTCCATTTTGCTCCTGAACTGTTTGATTTCACCGTCCACCGTGATACGGCACATCAAAGGCAGATTACCATCGGGCTTTATTGGGCTTTTCACTGCCTTTCTTCACATAGAACAATACTTTGAATGTACTTCTCATAACTCACTCCTTTCTTGGTTACAAAATTATATTACAGTGAGTTATCAACAGTTATGCAAACCTCCACAAAACACAGAAAAAACAAACACTTGACAAGAAATCTGTTCTATCCGCACGGTAATAAAGTAATAACTGAACTCTTGCGCTGTTCGGCTTCGATACAGTTTCCGATGGCTTCACGCCAAAAGAAAAACAAGGCGTAACGAACGCTGTTACAGCTAATTCGCTACGCTCTGCTCAAATTTCAAATTCCGTTAGGTATTTATTTTACAAATTCAGCCATAGCTCCGGATTCAGTTTCGTACGTTCTTTCCACAATTGGAAAGTAAGAATCGTACGATTGCCGTCCTGAGAGTCGGAATAAATCTTTCCCAGATTCTGTCCGGTCGAAACCTTTTCGCCGGCTCGTACATATACCTCGCTTAAATTGGCATAGATAGTCAGATAATTACCGTGACGCACGATAATCGTACTGTTGTATCCCGGTGTCACGAAAATGCGGGAAACGACTCCGTTGAATACAGCACGAGCCTTTGTTCCCGGCGTAGTCTCAATATCGATACCGCTATTTTCGGTCTGCACATAGCGCAACTCCGGGTGCTTCTGCCGCCCGAAATGCGCGACTATTTTATAACTGCCCGACAAAGGGAACGGCAGCTTTCCTTTATTTTTCTCGAAACTGCCCGACAAGGCCAATTCTTCTTTGGTCATCTTATAACCTTTGGTAGGCCGCTGCTGTGCAGTAGAATTTTTTCCCTCGGTCTTGTCAGCACGGGTAGACGACTTACGCTCTTCCTCGGCAATCAGTTGTTCCAACTTGCGATCCAACGCCTCGGCCTGTTTCCGCTTCCGGTCTATCTCCCTTTTCAGTTGTTTCTCTTGCTTCTTCAATCCGGCAATCAACGTTCGTTTACTGCCTTCTTGTTTTTTCAATACCTCGGCTTCGGCATTCCGTTCCTTCAATACCGCATTCTTTTCGGCTACACTTTTGGCAAGTTGTTTTTGCAACACTTCCAATTGCTGTTTCCGTTCCGCAATCTCGGCAGCCTGCCGCTTTCTCCATGCCGAGTACTCTTTCAAATAACGAGCGCGACGATAGGACTGGCTCAATGAAGATGCAGAAAATATAAACATAAGTTCATCATACTCCGACCGCTGATGCCCCATACGTTTCACCGCGTTGGCATAACTCCTTTTTTTAGCCGTCAAGTCCTTTTGCAACAAATAAATAGTATCTTTCACAGCCCTTTGCCTGCGATTGATTACAGCGATTTCCCTATTGATTTTCGAGATAAGATTCCGTTGCTGCCTGATTTCTGCGGTAATACTGTTTAATTCGTTCAAAGAATTTTTGGCACTCTTCAACGTTTTATTCAGTTTTTTATTGGTCTCATTCAACTCTTTCAAAGTCCGCTCCCGATTCTTCCGCAAATCCTCCATTTCGAGAGTTTGAGAAAAAGCCGTAGCCGAAAAACCGAACAACAAACACCATATAATCAACCACCTTTTCATATCGACAATTTCTTTAACATCTGCGCAGCCGAAACACGCGTATATTTTGATAAAGCAGGCTTCTCTACACCGACTTTTCCATTCCATGAAACCGAAGAGGAATCATATCTCAAATTCAACGAAACCGGGACACTCAACCCCGTCAAAGCGATTTTCATTTTCGTAGGAAAATTCTCACTCTGTCCCTGTTTAATAAAATCGGTATAATGGCAAACAATCTCTTTGAGTCCACTCGTCGAACCCATTTGGGTAGAAAGCAGTTTTATTTCGTCCAAATCGAATCGGTAACCAAATCTCTCGTCCTGCCGTTTCGGAGAAAGCGACCAACGGGAGGAAGCGGATTCCATCACCTCGAAATCATCTATACCATATGCATTGTTCGCGCTATTCAATAAAAATATGCGTCCCAACAACGCATCTTGAACGGTCTGCAACGAAACGGGACTGGACAGCCTCTCCCCTATCTCCTGCAACGATGCCGCTACATACTGTTTCTGCATCTTATTCACCAGAAACAAACTGTCGGGTGTCATATATAACCGAGCAACTTCTATGCCCAAAATGATTCTCACCGAGATTTGCAACACTTCGCCCCGGACCATACGCAGTTGAGTAGATGCACTCAAAGAACCGCTCGCTCCGAAAGATAAATCGGCGGAACCTTTGGCAGAAAACGTATTCCAATCGGGATAGGAGGCCATTAACGACTCGAAATTATTCCGCACCTCTTGTGAAACAGGACGCTCTGAAATCAATTCCTTCCCACCCTTACACCCTGCCAAAATCAGCAGAACGATCGAGCAGACCGCGATTCGTATGTGATTCATTTCTCGATATATTTCTTGTTCTTGATTTTCTTTTGCAACAGCTCGGCCGATTCGCTACCTGCTTCAAGAGCCTTCTGCCAGTAGGTCACAGCCTCGTCGACTTCGCCCAGCATAAACAAAATATCGCCGTAATGCTCGAACAACTCCGCACTCGGCTCTTTCGTCTTATCTAACGCATTTTGTAAATAAATCCGTGCCAAAGAATAATTGCCCTGCTTGAAAAATATCCAAGCATACGTATCCAGATAGGTGGCATTATCCGGCTCGGCCTTAACGGTCTGTGCACTCATTCGCTCGGCTTTATCCAAATCCCGTCCCTCCATAGCGAGAAAATAGCTGTAATTATTCAATACCGGAATATTCGATGCATTGTAAGACAAGGCTTTCTCATACATTTCATACGACTTCTCCCTATCTCCCGCCGAATGGTACACATCGCCCATCTGCCCGTAAAAAAACGACTTCGTACCCGCATCGTTCTCCTCTACATAATTCAAGCCTGTTTCCAACATCGAGAGGGCCTCGTCATAACTTTTAGTCTGTGCGCTGGCTACTGCCACATACATATATATATCCTTTTGGTCGGGAACATATTGTATAGCCCTCTTTCCCACTCGTATCACCTCGGCGTATTTCTCTTGATAAAGATACAGCCCTATCAGTTGCAACCAGTTTTCCGGATTGGTAGGAGCCAAATCGGCAGCAATCGCATACTGTTCCTCGGCACGGGAAAAATCTTTACGGCTCGACAGATACATACCGAACAGACGATGAACAGGTTCTTCCTGAGGGTACTGTTCCAACATCTCGGCAAATAAGGAATCGACCCGGTTCAACTCTTGTTTTTTCTTCATGAGGCCGACGATATACGTACTGAAAATACTTAGTTTGGTATCGACATCGATACGTCGGTTCATCAGAGCATTGCGTATTTCATTGTTATAAGCAATCGTATCGCCTCGTTTCTCATAGTATCCGGCTCTCGACAAATAGATATATCCGTTTTCGGGTTCAAGGTCCAAAGCTTTATTATAGATCGACAGAGCCGCCGAATCGTTTCCGGCCTCCAAATAAATATCGCCCAACAGTCTCATATAATCGGTATTTCGGGGAAAAGTCCGTTGCAACTTCTCCGCCTCGGCCACCATAGCCTCCTTATCGCCCATATACTCATAAAGTTTCAACTTCTCTATCGTAATCGGCTCCATCATACCCATCGACGACTCCATTCGATCATAACAGGCGACAGCCTGCTTCATATCGCCTTTGGCCGTATAAGCTTCTGCCAAAGCCGAATTTATTTCGGGCTTATCGGGATTCTGTTCCAGCAACCGCGTCCATATCCGTATAGCCTCGTCGTGACGGTTGCTCTGCTGTGAGAAATTGGCATACACTACGTTATACCAATAATTATCGGGATATTTTTCAGCGGCATATCGCAAGTCTTTCCTCGCCTGCTCGTAAAACCCCATTCTCAGATAATATGGAGCCAAGAAAAAACGCGCGGCGGCACTAGTCGTATCCAAATCGGCCGCCCGACTCATCAAATCGAATGCGGCATCGTTTTCTCCGATAGCTTTCAATCGCTCGGCCTCCAAATAGAAATAGTCAAATTTCCGGCGATCCTCCGAAGAAAGCTCCCCCGACTTATCCGCAATACCTTTGGTCGAGGCACAGCCGCACAAAATAAAAACAAATATTAAGCACGTCAATCCTCTTGTAAATCCATATTTCCGTATTCCCATCTCCATCATCATTTCTCGGAGGTTGCTATTTCACACCTGTATGACCGAATCCGCCGGCTCCCCGCTCGGTCTCGTCCAAGCTATCCACTTCATTCCACTCTACCCGACAATACTCTTTCACCACCATTTGGCAAATACGCTCGCCGTCTTCGATGGTAAACGGCTTGTCCGAAGCGTTCAACACGATGATACCTACCTCTCCCCGATAATCGGCATCGATCGTTCCCGGAGAATTCGGTATCGTGATACCATGCTTCAACGCCAACCCGCTGCGCGGACGTATCTGAGCCTCGTATCCTTCTGGCAAAGCGATAAAAAGCCCGGTAGGAATCAACCGGCGCTCCATAGGAGCTAACGTAACGGACTCCGACAGATTGGCGCGAATATCCATTCCGGCCGAGAACAAAGTACTGTAAGAAGGTAACGCATGATGCGACTTATTGACTATCTTGACGGAAACTTTCATCTGAGCATGTTTTAATAGAGAACTCTTATTTTTATTCTTTTAATTTGCGAAAATAACGAAATCCTATCAAAAAAGCAGCCTATTTTTTATATTTTAATTCAATACATCTGTAAATCGGGTGAGGTTTTCACTATATTTGCATAAAATGTGAAATAGCAGAGATTCGGTATGAAAAACAAATAACTTGTTTTATCCTACTTTCGCTATTTTTGCAAAGATTGACGATAAAACCCTTATGAACGCACAAACCCAAGAAAAAACCGCGCAAATGCACTGGGAGAAACTGATCACCTCCAAACGGTTCGGTATGGAGCAATACCATGACGACAGACATCATACTCGCACCGATTTTCAACGCGATTATGACCGATTGGTTTTCTCGGCCCCGTTTCGTCGATTACAGAACAAAACACAGGTATTTCCTCTACCGGGTAGCATCTTCGTCCATAACCGACTGACCCACAGCCTCGAAGTATCATGCGTAGGACGCTCATTGGGAAACAACGTGTCGGCCGTGCTCAGCGAAAAATACAAAAACGAACCGTGGTGTTACAAACTCAACCACTTGGGAGCCATCACCTCGGCGGCATGTCTGGCCCACGACTTGGGAAATCCGCCTTTCGGGCATTCGGGCGAAAGAGCTATCGCAACTTATTTTTCCGAGGGAAACGGACAAATAATAAAACAAGAACTGAAAAACGAATATCATTGGCAAGACCTTACACACTTCGAGGGTAATGCAAATGCTTTCCGGTTGCTCACCCATCAATTTCAAGGTCGGAGACCCGGAGGGTTCGCCCTCACCTATTCGACATTGGCCTCGATAGTCAAATATCCCTACTCCTCCATACAATCGACCAAAAAAGGAAAATCGGGATTTTTCACCTCCGAGAAACAAGACTTCCTGCGTATCGCCCGAGACTTGGGATTACTGCCGGACGGCGACAGCGGCGAACGATACCATCGCCACCCGTTAGTCTATTTGGTCGAAGCTGCCGACGACATCTGTTACCAAATCATGGACATCGAGGATGCCCATAAACTGAAAATCCTGACGACAGAAACCGTCAAGAAGCTATTCCTCGACTTTTTCGATGACGACAGAAAGAAACACATCAACGAAGTTTTGGAAATAGTGAGCGACCTCAACGAGCAAATCGTTTATCTGCGGTCATGTGTCATCGGCACGCTCATAGACGAATGCTCCACGCTGTTTTGTCGGGAAGAACAAGCGCTGTTAGAGGGAAGATTCAAAGGAGCTTTGGTGGACCACATTTCCGAAAGGCCCCGGACGGCCTACCAAAATTGCGCCGACACCGCATGGACGAAAATTTACAAATCGTCCGATGTTCTGGATATCGAGTTAGCAGGTAATCGCATCATTTCCGTTCTGCTTGACAAATTCCTGGATGCCGTACGATTCCCCGACAAAGCCTATTCGAGACTATTGCTGAACAAAGTACCCGAACAATACGAAGTACATTCCACCACGCTGTACGGTAAAGTTCAGGCCGTCATCGATTATATATCGGGTATGACCGACGTCTATGCCCTCGACCTCTATCGAAAAATCAACGGCATGAGTTTGCCGTCTCTCTAAATATGAATTATGAAAAAAATCGCTATAATTTCTCTATTGTTACTCGTCTGCCCGCTCATACGGGCGATTGAATACACGGTCGATAAAGTTCCCAATGTGCACCTCGATGACGGGAGACGTTTCGTAAGCAATCCCGACGGTATTTTATCGGCCGAGACAGTAAACACCCTCGACCAAATGCTATTCTCCCTACAAGAAGCCAACACTTCCGAAGTTGCAGTCGTCGCCTTACAGTCCATTGGGGACAACGACATAGACGACTTCGCCACGGACCTTTTTACCCGATGGGGAATAGGAAAACAAAACGACAACGGACTGCTGGTTTTATTGGTACTCGACCAACGCAGAATTACATTCCGCACAGGGTATGGCATAGAAGGAATATTACCCGATGCTATTTGTAAACGCATACAAACGCAATACGTTATACCACAATTCAAACAAGGAGACTATAACAAAGGAATCCTCGACGGAATGAATGTCATTACCCGAATTTTAACAACTCCCGAAGCCGTAAAAGAACTTACCGCCGCACCGGTAAAAAAAGGAATCGACTGGGAGAGAATCATCGGTATATACCTCACGGTTTCCCTCGTCGTATCTCACATCTTGTTATTTGCCATGCTTTGGAACATAGCCCATTATGCTAAAAAAGACGCCTACGAACGATACAAGCGGCTGGCCGGATTTCGCCCGTATCTCTTAGCCGGTAGCTTTTTGTTTCCATTCTTCGTGCTTCTCCTTTACGGAGGGCTCGGAAGACGGTTGAAGCGCCTTCGCAACAAGCCTCGCAACTGTGAATCTTGCGGAAACAAAATGAGAAAGCTCGACGAAGAAGAAGACAACCGATACCTCACACCGCAAGAAAACACGGAAGAACGGCTGAACTCGGTAGATTACGACGTATGGCTCTGCGACCATTGCGGAAATACATTGGTATATCCTTATGAAAACCAATTTACTCAATACCAAAAATGCCCGTACTGCCACAGCCGGGCTTACAGTTTCGAAGGCGACCACATTCTACGCAGAGCCACGACGGTCAGCACCGGATTAGGAGAAAAAAGATACTATTGTTCCCACTGTCACAAAACAGACTGTAAACAGTATATCATACCCATTATCGTAGCCGCCGCAGTTGTCGGAAGTGGTCGTAGAGGCGGAGGTTTCGGAGGCGGATTCGGTGGAGGCTTCGGGGGCGGAGCCACAGGCGGCGGAGGTTCGACTTCCGGTTGGTAAATACAAACGATCAATGATTATTCACACAAAATAACTCACCATGAAAATGAAACATTTGAAACATTTACTTATCGCATCGACTGTCACTGCACTTTGTGCTTGCAACAATACAAAGGAAAGTCCGGTCTCCCTGCAATGGGAAATGGTAAAAAACAGAGCAGCTCCCGGATTTTACGAAAGCTCGTTTACGATCACCAACACTTCAACTAAACCATTGGAATCAGATTGGGAAATATATTACACTCAACTCTCTCCCAGACAAGTAAAAGTAAACGAAGATTCCCCCGTAATCATAGAGATGATAAATGCCGGTTATTACAAAATAGCGCCATCAGAATCATGGACTCCATTAGCTCCCGGCGACTCGATTAAAATAAGCTATTTGAATCAAGGTATTTTTACTCAAACTTTATTCACTCCCAAATCGCCATTTTTTGTCACGAACAATGGTACACAAATCTCTATCCCGCTCTCTATCGCACCGTTCGATCGCAAAGAACAATGGACGGTTCAGGGGAGAATAGCTCCATCTTATCCCGACGGGGAAAAAGTATATGCCGACAATCAAGCCCTCGAAACCACATATAAGATACAAACCTACGACATGCTGCCTTCCCTGAAAGAAGTAACTCCGAGAGAAGGCACAAGTATAATATCCAAAGATATATCTTTGAGTGTCGAAGATGGTTTTGCCGACGAAGCGAAACTACTGATTCAAAATCTAAAAGAAATGGGATACAATGTTACAGACAAAGGTCAGACCGTTATAGCCCTGTGCCATTTCCCCCAAAACATGCAAGCCAAAAACGACGAGCACTACCGTCTCGACGTAAAAGACAATTACATAACCATCAGTGGCGGAACCCCACACGCTATTTTCAACGGGACTCAAACCCTCGTCTCATTACTCAAAAAACAGACTATTCCCGCTAAACTCGAAAATATAGCGATCAATGATTATCCCGACTTGTTATATCGGGGTATGATGCTCGACATCGCACGAAATTTCACGAAAAAAGCCGACTTGCTTAAACTGATAAACCAACTCGCCGCTTATAAAATAAACGTGCTTCATTTCCATTTTAGCGACGACGAGGCTTGGAGATTAGAAATCCCCGGATTGGAAGAACTCACTGCAATAGGGTCTCGCCGAGGATTCACCAAAAACGAAAGCCAATGCCTGTATCCCGTATATTACGGAGGCTGGAATCCAAACGATACCACAGCCACGGCAAACGGATATTATACCCGAGAAGATTTCATCGAGGTACTGCAATACGCTGCAAAACGACACATCACCGTCATACCCGAAATAGAATCGCCGGGGCATGCACGCGCGGCTATCAAAGCGATGGAAGCCCGATTCAACCGATTGAAAGGAGAAGACATGGAAAAAGCCCGGGAATATCTCCTTTCCGAATCAGCCGACACATCGAAATATGTATCGGCACAAGCCTATACCGACAATATTATGAATGTAGCCTTGCCCTCCGTCTATCGTTTCATGGATAAAGTCAGCGACGAAATCATTAAAATGTACAAAGATGCCGGCGTACCTTTGGCAACGATTCACATCGGAGGAGACGAAGTACCCAAAGGGTCTTGGACAGGTTCCCCGCTCTGCCACAAATTCATGGAGGAAAAAGGCATGAAAGATACCCACGAGCTATCGGAATACTTCTTGGAAAACATCACGGAAATGCTGTCGAAAAAAGGAGTGAAAACTTCGGGCTGGCAAGAAGTCGCTCTACACCACTCTCCCGAAATGAACGCCCGCATAGCTCCCCGCTTCGCCGGTGTATATTGTTGGAGCACGATCGGCAAACGCGATGTTGTTCCTTACACCGTAGCCAACGAAGGATACGACGTAATACTTTGCAATGTCAACAACCTTTACATCGATTTGGCCTATAATCCGCACAAAGACGAACCGGGACTCACATGGGGAGGTTACGTCAATGAGTTTACATCGTTCAACATATTACCCTACAACATTTACTGCTCGGCAAGAGAAAATACGGCAGGAGAAAAGAACAATCTCAAAACAGCCAGAAAAGGGAAGATACAGCTCACAGAACAATCGCGTCCACGCATCAAAGGCGTACAGGCGCAACTTTTCTCCGAGACCATCGGCAGTTTCGATATGGTACAATACTATGTATTCCCCAAAATTTTCGGTCTGGTAGAACGCGGCTGGAACGCCTATCCCGAATGGTCCCCTGTCCCGAACGACGATAAACAGGCTCTATATGAAAAGGCTCGGGCCATTTACAACGCCAAGATAGCCGAAATCGAACTGCCCCGTCTGGCTGCCGACGGTTTTAATTTCCGCGTGGCACAGCCCGGAATTAAAATTGTCGAAGGAAAACTATATGCCAACTCTCCCATTCCGCAGGCTGAAATAAGATACACCACCGACGGAAGCGAACCGACCGCAACCTCCACGCTTTGGGAAGCTCCTGTCGATTGCAGTGCCACAGTTGTCAAAGCAAAACTTTTCTATCTTGGGAAAGAAAGCCTCACCACAGACTACAAGAACGATTAATCGATAAAACAGAAATGAAGACGGCTGTATAAATTTATACAGCCGTCTTCATTATATACCAATCACAATAGTAAACGAAAGTAGAAATAAGTTTGCTCCATTTTATACCGAAACACAAACCATGTTCACAAACAAAAAATAGTACGTACGAATAGAGCCCATAACCGAAAACTCACGGAAGTCTCTATTCTCTACTTTGTTACTTCGAATGCTCCAATAAATACTCGGCGATCTGAACGGCATTTAAGGCTGCGCCTTTCTTAATCTGATCGCTCACAGTCCAGAAAGACAAGCCATTCGGATTAGAAATATCAGACCGGACACGCCCCACATACACAGGATCGTTACCTGCCTTATTCAATGGCATGGGATACACCCTGTTCTCCGGATCGTCTTCCAAGACTACACCTTTCGCATGAGCGAATGCTTCACGAGCTTCCGACACAGAAACAGGTCGTTCCGTTTCTATCCAGATAGCCTCCGAATGAGCCCTCATCACCGGCACTCGCACGCAAGTAGCGCTCACGGCTATATCGGAATGCATGATCTTACGGGTTTCGTGAAACATTTTCATTTCCTCCTTCGTGTATAAATTGTCGGTGAAAACATCGACCTGAGGAATCAGATTATAGGCCAATTGAAAGAAAAATTTCTCTACCGTAGGAATTTCACCCGCAACGATCTGTTCATATTGTTTTCTCAACTCGGCCATCGCCGATGCACCGGCTCCGCTCGCCGCCTGATAAGTTGCGACATGCACTCTCTTGATATGAGAAAGTGACTCTATGGCATTCAGGGCAACCACCATTTGTATGGTAGTACAATTAGGATTCGCGATAATCCCGCGAGGACGCACGAAAGCATCGTCGCCATTCACTTCTGGAACAACCAAAGGAACATCTTCGTCCATGCGGAATGCACTCGAATTATCGATCATGATAGCACCGTATCGGGTAATCGTTTCGGCAAATTCCTTAGAAATTCCTGCACCTGCCGATGTGAAAGCTATATCTACACCTTTGAAATCGTCATTGTGTTTCAATTCCTTGACCGTAATTTGTTTACCTCGGAAGGTGTACTCACGACCCGCACTGCGAGAGGACCCGAACAACAACAGCTCGTCAATCGGGAAATTCCGCTCGTCCAAAACTTTTAGGAACTCTTGTCCGACAGCGCCACTGGCGCCCACAATAGCGACTTTCATTTTCTTTCTTTTATAATTACTACTTAGGAATCCTTATTATTCCAGAATACTAAAAATTGGCGCAAATATACAATTATTTATGAAATTCTATAACAAAACGCTCATTATTATATCATTCTCGCTGTATTTTAGCCATCAGTAACACATTTTGAACAGAAGGTCGAAAATCCTTGCAAGAAATAACTTTTATCATTAATTTTGCCACAAAGCGAAAATAGATTCCACTTTGGCAGAAACAAATCAATTTGCTTTCGTACTCGGGTCACTCTATTTTTGTCACCATTTATAAGTTTCGCATTTAAATTACAGGGGTTATGAGCGGTATCGCGACTCTACCTATCGAAAATCCGGTGCTGATATTTTTCATCGTGCTGGTCATTATTTTGTTTGCCCCGATATTACTCAACCGCATACGTGTCCCCCACATCATCGGTCTGATCATAGCAGGTGTAATCATCGGCCCCAACGGTCTGAATCTATTGGCTCGTGACAGTAGTTTCGAAATTTTCGGAAACGTGGGAATCCTTTACCTCATGTTTTTGGCAGGACTCGAAATCGACATGTATGATTTCAAGAAAAGCAAAAAAGACGGAATCATATTCGGGCTGTACACGTTTCTCATACCCATGATTTTAGGAACCGCGATCAGTTACTACACCCTCCATCTCAACCTAATGACTTCCATACTGTTGGCAAGTATGTACGCCTCGCACACGCTGATAGCCTACCCCATTATCAGCAGATATGGAATATCCCGTAGCCGGGCCGTCCCTATCACTATCGCCGGAACCATTTTCACAGTCTTGGGAGCCTTGATTATTTTAGCTGTAATTTCTGGTATGGTACGAGGCGACTTGACCGAATTTTTCTGGCTCAGACTATCGGTGAACATAACAATTTACAGCATAGCCATACTATACATTTATCCCCGGCTCACCCGATGGTTTTTCAAGACCTACAATGATAATGTCACGCAATTCATATTTATCTTGGCCCTTGTATTTTTGGCATCTTATATGGCGCAAGTCATCGGGCTGGAAGCCATCTTGGGAGCATTCTTCGCAGGCATTGTTCTGAACCGTTTTATCCCCAACGTTTCCCCCTTGATGAACCGCCTCGAATTTGTAGGCAACGCCCTGTTCATACCCTATTTTCTCATAGGTGTAGGCATGCTCATCGATTTGAGAGTAATTTTCAAAAGCACCGAAACGATCATCGTTGCCGTAAACATGTCGGTAGTGGCAACCATCTGCAAATGGTTGGCAGCATGGCTCACTCAAAAAACCTGCCACATGACGAAATCCGACCGGCAACTCATCTTCGGACTGAGCAACGCTCAGGCGGCAGCCACGCTCGCGGCCGTCATCATCGGTCACGACATAGGGCTTTTCAACGAAGAAATACTCAACGGCACTATCGTCATGATTTTAGTGACCTGCATTATCAGTACATTGGTTACCGAAAAGGCAGCCCGGCGCATAGTTATCGAAATACAAAATAACGAACCCGCCAGTTACAAGTCACCCATACAGAACGAGCAGATATTAATTCCTGTGGCTAATCCCGACACGATCGAAAACCTGATCAATCTGGCCCTCTTGTTAAAATCTCCGCAAAAGAAATCTGCACTTTACGCTTTGCATGTAACCGACGACGATAAAAAAAGCAACTTCCTCTCACAAGCCGTTCTCGAATATGCGGGGAAAGTAGCATCTTCCGCCGATACTAAATTAATCCCGATCGCCCGATACGACATGAATATAACCAGCGGGATTATCCACACCATGAAAGAAAAAAATATAACGGAGGTCGTACTCGGATTACATCACAAAGCAAATATCGTTGACACGTTTTTCGGCGCAAAAATAGAATCGCTCTTGAAAAGCACGAATAAAATGATACTCATTTCGAAATGTGTCAATCCCATAAACACGGTTACTCGTATCGTCATAGCCGTTCCCCGTAAGGCCGAATACGAAACAGGATTCGCCCGGTGGATAGACCGAGTGGCGAACATGGCGAAACAAATAGGTTGCCGTGCTATATTCTATGCTTATGCCGAAACCATTCCTTATTTGAAAGCCCGGTTACGAGCCGGAAGATACAACATCAGAAACGAATTTGAAATTTTGGAAAGCTGGGACGACATTCTGCTTCTTGCCAACGTTGTACTCGACGACGACCTATTTATCGTTGTCAGTGCGCGCCCCACATCGGTTTCATTCAATTCCGAAGCCGACAATATTCCTTCTTTCCTCTCCAAATATTTCGCCAACAACAATCTAATAGTTCTTTATCCCGAACAGTTCGGCACAGCAGAACCGACACCCGTCTCTTTCATGGAACCGCTGTCTCACGACATGCTCAACCACTCCGAGATATTAGGACTCGAAAAAATTTTCAGACAGCTTATCACTTATAAAAAACGGTGGACTCACCGTAACCGCAAAAAGAAAATAAACCTTTGATAATTAAGAAGTTGTTTTAAATTTATTGAGAAATAATATTATCATTGCAAGCAGGTATATTCCGGCCATATTGAGCCCCTGTCTCGGAATAAATTTAAAACAGCTTCTAAGATTCAGTAAAAAATCCGTGGGATAGACATGGATTTTAGCGATAAATCTTCGCAGACAACCTCATTCCAGTCTTTTCGGAGAAAGGTCGAAAAGATTACATAATCTTTGATTGTGGAGTTTAACCCCTTCACCCTGCGGGTACTTCCCTTCTATTTCCTTGTGCTTTCACCACCCGATAAAAACGGGATATTTGAGAGTAAAGTTTTTGTTTGTATTAACCCCTTCGTTCTCTGGACACTCCCCCTATGTTTATTCGGAAACACCCCATAATGCTACGGGGCACGGCAAGGAGGAGAGGGAGATGCATCACTCTGTTCCCGTTATCGAAGGTATTCACACTTCTCCCCTGTGTTTTGCACAGCAAAATATAGGGGAGAAACAGAGGAGCGATAGCGACGATGAGAGGGGTTAAGAATAATATCTTAGAGATTTTTGATTAGTGTTAGAAAAAATGGAATATTTATATAACCTCTCCCCCTGCCGTGTCCCGTAGTATTGCGGAGTGTTTCTGTAAGGAAATAGAGGGGGAGTACCCGCAGGGCAAGGGGGTTGAAAAGATTATATAATTTTTGATGAAGGGAGTAGAGGTATAAAAGGACAATACCCTCTGATTTCCTACGGAATCGATATACCCATCAATTATCGACTGATCCATTCCCCCTACCTATCGACCGAGCTATAAACGACTGTCGAGGAATATAAATAAAAAAAGGAGAGACCTTCCCAGCCTTTCCTTTTCTATACCATAATAAAATAAATGCTTATTTTACTTTGTCTGCCAATTCTGCACCGGCTTTGAATTTAACCACTTTCTTAGCAGCGATAGTGATTTTTTGTTTGGTTGCAGGGTTGATACCCGTACGAGCTGCTTTTTCAGCAACACCGAAAGTTCCGAAACCGATAAGGGCCACTTTGTCACCCTTAACAAGAGATTCAGAAACAGCTTCTACGAAAGCATCCAATGCTTTTTTAGCATCAACTTTGCTCAAACCGGCTTTTTCTGCCATGGCATTGATAAGTTCAGTTTTGTTCATAACGCGTATAATTTAAAGTTAAGTAAATAATTCTCCATGAAGAGCAGCACCGCAAATGTAAAGATTAAAATGAAATACTGCAAACAATAAAGTAAAAAAATATAATAAAAGCCTCGATTTTATAATATAAGCAAGCTATATTTGACTAAATACTCGAAAAATCATTACTTTTGTCCGCACAATCAGAGTATAATACATTTACTCTGCTTGGAATGAATGGTTTACACTTTGTAAGATAAGTACATTTAATATATGCAAAACAGGTCATTTTTGGGATCTATACCACCGGTGACACTCAACTTGATTATCGTTAACTTCATCGTGTGGCTGGCAGCTTTAACTCTACCTAAAATTGCCGGAATAAATTTGAACTATTGGCTGGGGTTACACTATTTTGCAGCCGACGATTTCAATGTCGTGCAGTTGATTACCTACATGTTTTTACACGACACCAGCGGAATAGAACATATTTTTTTCAACATGTTCTCCGTTTTCATGTTCGGTAGAACTCTCGAAGCCGTATGGGGAGGGAAACGTTTTCTATTCTACTACATTACCACAGGAATGGGAGCGGCATTGGTGCAAGAAGCGGCATGGTACTTCGAACTACGTTCAGCCATATCGGAAACCATAGCATTGTACGGTTGGGAACAAACGTCCCAACTACTCAACAACTTTATAACCGTAGGAGCTTCTGGCGCAGCATTCGGTATTTTATTGGCTTTCGGCATGTTATTTCCGAATGCTCCGTTGTTCATCATATTCATACCCATTCCCATTAAGGCAAAATACTTTGTCATCTTTTACGGGTTACTCGAATTATTCTTCGGTGTCAGCGGAAGCATGAGCAGCGTGGCTCACTTTGCACATTTAGGCGGCATGCTCTTCGGCTTCTTCTTGATTCGTTATTGGAAAAAGAAAGGAATAGGCGGTGGCGGATTCTATTATTGACAAACTGAAACAGCAATTCCGGCAAGGCTCCGTATTGCTGAAACTCATCTATATCAACGTAGCGATCTTTCTGCTACTGAGACTCACATGGGTCGTTTTGATGCTGTTCAATATCGACGGATATGTCATACTGCCCTTCATCGAAATGCCATCGATACCCTATGAGTTCATCACCCATCCGTGGACTCTGCTCACATACATGTTCGTCCATTACGATGTATGGCACATTCTGTTCAACATGCTTTGGCTATATTGGTTCGGGCAAATATTTCTCATGTCGTTCAGTGAAAAACAAATGGTAGGACTCTATCTTTTAGGAGGTATAGCCGGCGGTTTATTATATCTGCTTTCGTACAATTTGTTTCCCTATTTCGATGGCAAAGAAGGATTGATGTGCGGAGCCTCTGCCTCGATAATCGCCATTGTCGTAGCCACGGCATTCCGAATGCCCGACTACAAAGTCAACCTGCTTTTTCTCGGAGCTATATCTTTGAAATACATCGCACTGGTTACTATCGTCATTGACTTGTTGAGTGTCACATCGGCCAACGGAGGAGGGCACATCGCTCACCTCGGAGGAGCCCTTCTCGGTTACTGGTTTATTGTGCGATGGGAAAAAGGGAAAGATTTGACGGCGCCTGTCAATAAACTCATCGACAAAATCGTAACGGGATTCAAACCCCGCCCGAAAATCAAAGCGTCACGACCTTCGAACCGATCCTCTTCCCGGCCCGAGACCGATATGGAATACCGAGCCCGCAAAAAGAAAGAAAACGACGAAATCGATTCGATTCTCGACAAAATAAAAAAATCGGGGTATACCTCGCTCTCTGCCGAAGAAAAGAAAAGACTGTTCGAAGCCGGGAAAAAATAACGTGGTAATGAAACATGTCGTCAAAGTCATATTATTGCTGCTCAATCTGCTATGGGGGCTTTTGCTTATCATCGGCTCCTACTCGGCATACTTTCCCTCCCGCATAGGTACACTGGTCGAACTCTTATTTCCGCTGAATCTGTTTGCCTGCATAGCGTTCTTTTTTATATGGCTCGCCTATAATCCCCGTTATATATGGGTTCCGCTCGCCGCACTGGTCATCTCTTGGGGAGGAATAGCCCGATACTGTCCGGTACATAAACCTCAGCCAATAGACAACAGCCAACCCGGTTTTTCCCTGATGACTTACAATGCCTACTTCTTCCTCGATTATGAAGGAACAGATACCCGACAAAACCGAACCCTTTCCTTTATCCTCTCGCAAAATGCCGACCTTGTTTGCTTGCAGGAAAGTCCGGGTCTGATCGCTCCGAATCCGGGATTGAAAATCACCGGGGAACAAATAGACAGTATACACACGCTGTATCCCTACCGCATTCCTACGACCCACGGTATGAATTTCCTGTCGAAATACCCGGCGACATTGTTGTTCGATACGGTATATTCCGAGTCGAGCGCCATCGCCATTTACCAAGTAAAGATAGAAGGCCATACAGTCACCGTTGTCAACCAACACATGGAGTCTATCGGATTGACTCAAACCGACAAAGAACTATATCATGAAATCACGGCACACCCGAATACCGACCGACTGGACGAAATAAAGAAACACTTGTTGTCCAAACTCATGAACGCAGCCGAGATTCGAAATCGCCAAGCCGACCTGACAGCCGAGAAAATACAAAACATTTCCGGTAATATCATCGTCTGCGGCGACTTCAACGACTCACCCTTATCCTATTCCGTCCGAAAGTTCCACAGTATGGGTTTTCGCGACGCCTACAACGAATTGGGATTAGGACCGGGAATCACATATCATGCCAATCGCTTCTGGTTCCGCATCGACCATATCCTATACAAAGGCAATATGGAAGCCCGATGGCTTGTCCGCCAACGACATAAAAGTTCTGACCATTATCCCCTTGTCACAAGGTTTGTATGGGAAAATTCCGAAAATCATTAACACAGTAATATTATACCTCATGAAAAAACTTTTAGTAACATCGTTAACTTGTCTTATGATGATCTCTTGCAATCAAAAAGAGAATCCGCTGCTTAGCGAGTTCAGCACTCCTTTCGGGGTTCCACCGTTCGAACAAATAAAGCCCGAGCACTACATGCCGGCTTTTGAAGAAGGTATCCGTCAGCACGATGCCGAAATTGCTGCAATCATTGCCAATCCCGAGGCTCCTACATTCAAAAACACCATCGAGCCGCTCGAATTCAGCGGTATGCTACTGACTCAGGTCAATCTGATATTCAGCAGTTTGACCGAAGCGGAAACGAACGACGAACTCCAAGCCATCGCCAAAGAGATTTCGCCCAAACTGACCGAGCATTACGACAACATCTCGCTCAACGGAGAACTTTTCGCCCGAATTAAAACGGTATACGAGAACCGGGATAAAGAGAACCTCGACACCGAACAGATGAAAGTTCTCGAAAACCACTACAAAGACTTTGTTCGTGCGGGTGCTCTTCTCTCCGAAGAAGATAAAGCCACACTTCGCGAGATTAACAAAGAATTGGCTATGCTTTCCATACAATACGGAGACAATGCCTTAGCCGAATCAAACGCTTTTGAACTGGTCATCGACAATGAAACTGACCTCGCTGGTTTGCCCGAGGCAGTAGTCACGGCAGCTGCCGACGAAGCGGCTGCTCGCAACAAAGCCGGTAAATGGGTATTTACCCTCGATGCACCCAGCCGCATCCCATTCCTGCAATACGCCGATAACCGCAATCTGCGCGAAAAAGTTTATAAAGCCTATATCAACAAAGCCGACAACGACAACGAATTCGACAATAAAGAAATCGTATCGAAAATGGTCAACCTCCGTTTAAAGAAGGCCAATTTACTGGGATTCAATACCTACGCCGACTTTGCCCTCGACGATCGTATGGCAAAAACCGATGCGAACGTCAACGATCTCATCAATCGGGTATGGGCTTATGCGATACCTCGTGCAAAAGAAGAAGTAGCCGACATGCAAAAGATCATCGACGCAGAAGGCGGCGGTTTCAAACTCGCCCCGTGGGATTGGTGGTACTATGCCGAAAAAGTACGCAAAGCCAAATACGATTTGAACGAAGACGAACTGAAACCCTATTTCAGCCTCGACAACGTACGTGAAGGTGCGTTCATGGTTGCCAATAAATTATACGGAATCACTATCACCGAATTGAAAGATATGCCGGTCTATCACCCCGATGTCCGCGCATTCGAAGTGAAAGATGCCGACGGCAAACATTTGGCCGTATTCTATACCGATTACTTCCCCCGTGCCGGGAAACGTGCCGGAGCTTGGATGTACAACTTCCGTGAAGCCTATGTACAAGACGGTAAGGAAGTACGCCCCATCGTTTACAACGTGGCAAACTTCACCAAACCTACCGCCGATACTCCCTCTTTGCTTACCATCGACGAAGTGCAAACCCTTTTCCACGAATTCGGACATGCCCTGCACGGCATGCTCACCCGTTGCCACTACCCCTCGGTAAGCGGAACCAGTGTCGCACGCGATTTCGTAGAGCTACCGTCGCAAATCAACGAACACTGGGCAACGCACCCCGAAGTATTGAAATTATATGCCAAACATTATCAAACTGGCGAAATCATTCCCGACTCGTTAATCGCCAAAATGGAGGCAGCCTCTAAATTCAATCAAGGATTCGCCACCACCGAATTTTTAGCTGCGGCTATCCTCGACATGCGTTGGCACGAAATAGACGAAGTTGAAGAATACGATGTGCGCCAATTCGAAAAAGAAGTAGCGCAATCCGTCGGACTCATCGACGAAATCACCTATCGCTACCGTAGCACCTACTTCTCGCACATCTTCACCAACGATTACTGTGCAGGATATTACAGCTACATCTGGGCCGAAGTTCTCGATGCCGATGCTTTCGACGCATTCAAAGAACACGGTATCTTCGATCCTGCGACAGCCAAAGCATTCCGTGAAAACATTCTCGAAAAAGGCGGAAGCGAGGATCCCATGAAACTTTATCGCCAATTCCGTGGAGCAGAGCCTAATCCCGATGCCCTGCTTCGCAACCGGGGATTGAAATAACAATTTCTCCTATACAGGAAAAGGGAGCTGTGCCGTGGCACAGCTCCCTTTCTTATAAAAAATATCGATACCCTTTCAATTTATCGATATTCCCATTATATTTGTACATAAACAACAGACACATAACCTCGGAAAAACGATCCGATTTCAAATTGCGATGGACATAATCATATCAAGTTGGCTCTTGTGGCTCATTATTGCGGCCATACTTGTTATCATAGAACTGCTCACTTCCATGATAGCGACATTCTGTTTGGCGACAAGTTGCCTGATAGCCATGATATGCGCCCTGCTGGGCTGGGGCATCGAAGCGCAGCTGACCGGAGCCATAATCGGCACTGTAATCGCATTTATACTCGTCCAAACAAGGCGAGGGGAGGGTAATATCTCGGCTCAATCCTTCATATCGTTATAAACATCAACGCACATTGAATACGAACTGTGACAAATCGAGAAGCGTAAAATTGCCTACACAAAAACGAATCGACAGTATCGATCTGTTCAAAGGAATCGCCATTCTGGGAATCGTGTGGAAACACACCTTTCACCCGCAATGGTGCGATCTCATTCACATAAGCGCGCTTTTCTTCATCTTATCGGGAATCTTTTTCAAAGACGAGCCATTCATTCCCTTTCTAAAAAAGAAAATCCGAACCATACTTATTCCGTTCCTTTTCTTTTACATACTTTCCTATCTCACCCGAATGGCCTTCTATTTCGGACACTTTCGCACCCTACACGGATTCGCATGGGATAGCCTGTTGGAAATCTTTTCTATTTCCAATACACCCGACTACCTCACGGTGAACATACCTCTGTGGTTTCTCGTCTGCCTATTCGTCATGCAAATTATCTTTTGGTGTCTGAACAGAGTAATACCCCGTAATAAATACCGCAGCTGCTGGTTCTTGGTAATCTTAGCTGCCCTATACGCTGGTTACGGCACAATCGAGTCTTGGCACACACCGTTTATGTTCAATGTCGCCATCGAGTGCCTTCCCTATTTTATTGCTGGAAACCTTTTCGGACTACAAATAGCCCGATTTCTTTCCAAGTCCTCTCTGAAATATCTCCTCGCCCCGACATGTTTTGCCCTGTTCATCGGGTTCCAATACTTGCCGATCGATATCTCTATCCTTGCCTTTATCAAAGCATTGACCATATTCGTAGCAATACTTTCCCTACTGTCTTGCTTCGAAAACAGCCGCTCGATGATATGGACGACAGTCCGATATTTCGGGAAATCATCGCTCTTTATCATGGGTATTCATGTACTCTTATTAGCCCCTATACAATCGATGGCACGCGCCATCACCGGAAAACCGGACTTACTCACCGGATTAATCTGCCTTGCGCTTACTATGCTCCTCATATACTTTCTTATACCTTTCACCGAGAAATATATCCCGTGGGCAATCGGGAGACAACGACAAAAACAGGACACGAAATCATCTCAAACAACAGAATAGCATGAATAAACAAGTTTTAACAATTAGGGGGGGGTAAAACTAACCTCTTCAAAACGAATCGATTACATCGATCTTATTAAAGGAATCGCCATCATCGGTGTCGTATGGAGTCACACTGTACACCCGCAATGGTACAATGTAACCTACATAAATGCACTTTTTTTCTTTCTCTCCGGATTCTTTTTCAAAGAAGAACCATTCCCCGCTTTCCTAAAAAAGAAAGTCAAAACGCTCATTATCCCATTCACTTTCTTCTACCTCCTGTCCTACCCACAAAAAATCATTTTTAACCTTTGGGATTACCGTACGCTCAGCAACTTCGACTGGGGGTGTATCTTCGATGTATTCGACATAACAGACAAAGGCGATTATCTAGTTGTCAATGTTCCGCTCTGGTTCATATTTTGTCTGTTCGTCATGCAACTGATATACTGGTGCATGAACAAGATCACTCCGGAAAAATACCGGACAATCATATATCTCATATTGACCGCAGTAATCATGATCTGGAACGAGGAAATCAAATCTTACCCGACCATTTTCATGTTCAATAACGCAGTGCAATGGTTGCCCTATTTCATAATCGGCAACTTGTTCGGTCTGAAATTATCTCGCTTGATTCTCGACTACCAATCAAAATACATCATTGTACTGACAACCCTCGTCGCTTTCATCGGCTTACAAGCCATCGACTGTAATCTGCCTGCCTATTTCTTCCTAAAAGCCATCGTCCTGTTTCTTTGTTTCATGTCCGCCCTTTCCTATTTCAACGACAACAAGAACCATATATGTGCGATTGTTCGTACCTTAGGGACATCTACCCTCTTTATCCTCTGCATACATATTCTCATACAAACTCCTTTCCAACGAGCCATCATGAAAATATTCGGGCATCGGGAAGTATTCACCGGATACATCGACGTCGCACTCACCCTGCTCGTCATATATCTCCTCATTCCCTTCGTGAATAAATATCTTCCCTGGGCGATCGGGAAAAAGAAATAAAAGGCTTCTACCTTGACCATATTCCATAATATACAAAGCCAACGAAAAAGAAGATTAAACCACCGCTTTATCATAAATATGGTAGAGCGGTGATACATAACAATAGAAGGAATGGCTTCGTCGTCTTTTTCTCTATGTCATTTCATTGAACAATATAGGAGAAATACCGAAGAAACAATATTCACTGAGGGCATTTGAGAAAAAGAATCACTATATCCTTTTAAATTCAACGATTCCCTCGTACTCATATTCCGTTTCTATCTCGACCGGACTACAATTTCAATACCGGCGAATAAATAATATCATCGAGAGCGTTACGACCATCGAGATCGGTGAGGACAAACGTAAACATCCATTTGTTTAGACGAATACCTTGAACGGGGACATATGGCAATTTAAGAAACACCTTATTCCAACCCGCTTTGAGATAGACCTTTTGCGGAGACCGAGCTGTCATATTCTCATTCATCAAATTGGTTTCATGAGTAATATCTTTTCCCGAATTTGCCCATGCCGAGGGAAATATCTCCACATCGTTAATCCAAATTCTCGAACCCTTGCGATCCCACCGCCCCGCTCCGGGGGATAAATCCTTCTCAGAGCGACTGTAATTCTGGAACTCGATGAGTGCACCAGCTTCCCTACTTTCAGGAGAATAAACAAAAGTCCATGCATAAGCCGTAACGTTCGGTTGAGTTCCCTTGAAATGCGCAGGAACGATATCACCCCACGTATGGCGTAAATAGATTCCGGCGCCGGTAAGCACCGACGTGTTATAAGTCTCGCCCTCATAGTTGTAAAAGTCTCTCGGGCCTTCAATTTCGGGAGGGAAAGAAGCCTTTGCATCTCCATTGTTGGGAAAAGCATCTGTCACACACCAACGCACGTGAGTCTGTTTCACATAAGGAATAGGCTCATCGCTCAACCTATGGGCTTTATGATATAAGAAACGACGCTCCCAATCGGCAAATTCTTCATATTCATCTCCTTCGTTCGGAAGCACGACACCGCCTTTCTCGATATATCGCTTGCCTCCGCCTATCCAAGCCCGCTCCGCACTCGCAAGCACATTGGCATAAAAATTATTTTGGGACAAAATGTCCTTTTCATTCGGCATCTTACGATCGTTCCAATAGGCCGATATAGTACCGGCCACATCAGGAGAGCCGCAAGAACGATAGTATATGTTGCTTTTATAAATACCCACCAAATCGGCAAATACATCGAAATGATTGGTATAATTATACCGACAGTCGATATTGGGTATACCCCTGACCACACGACCGGCCGTACTCCACATTTGTGTCATATCAATCCCTGAATCGGGAGAAATCGTCACACCGCTTATCGGGTTCCACACGATAACTTTTTTACCCAAAGCATGAACCTCATCGATTATCGTATCGAGAAAACCGGGATAAGTTATCGTTTGTTCATCGGCTCCTATATGTATATAAGGAGCCCGATGAAAAACATCAGCGACTTCACCCAATATCATTCGAAGCTCATCTATCCCCCGCTCTGTCTGCATCGAATGTTCCATAGCCCTCGTGAAAGCTTCGCTATGCCCCGGCATATCTATTTCGGGAATAATCACGATACCCCGCTCGGCAGCGTATGCCTCCACTTCCCGGCATTGTTCCTGTGTATAGTACTGGCCTGCGAATCTCGTCATCGATGCCGACGAAGTGAGTTGCGGATATGCTTTCACCTCAAACCTCCACGCTTGATTCTCGGTCAAATGCCAATGAAATGTATTGATTTTAAATATAGATAACAGATCGAGTTCTTTTTTTATTTCATCGACCGTAATGAAAGAACGCCCTGTATCATGCATGAAACCGCGCAACTTGAATGCCGGCCAGTCTTTCATGGATAAAACTTCTATTCGCGCATGATCATGATACCCTTCGGCAAGTTGAAACAATGTACTCACTGCTCGAATCACACCTGTCGGAGTCACCGCCGAAATAGATATTGAGTTTTCCGTAACATCGAGAGAGTATGCTTCGCTCGGATAACCCGCCAACTCATAATCATAAGAACCGTCGATACATTCCACGAGAGCTACTTCGATCGATGCCGACGCATCCGGATCGACGGAACAACCCGTGGTCTCCAAAAAATCGAGCAGAAGCGTACAATGAGTAGGATCGGACAAAGATACCGGACGATTCAACTCGAAATATCCCTCCTCCTTTATAAAAAGCTGTTGAGGACGAGGGAGCAGATGAACTGAACGGGCGTAAGCCTCGGAAAAAGACAAAACCAATGTGGCAAACAGAAGCACTTCCCCGATTAAAATCTTTTTCATAGCATGGCTATTTTATCACCCCTACTCCCTAACAGATAACAACCTCGCATATATATCGTCATTTTCGATAATTTCCATAGCCTTGACGAACGAGGGATTTCGAGGATTCATTACTCTGAAATAGGCAGCCGTGTCGAACATATCCCGGGCAATAAGAGCCTTTATCTGCAAAGCTATCAACCCTTTGGATTTCCGATACTGCTCCTCGTTATATTTCACCTTTTCGGCTTCTCCCATCTTCAACAATTCAGCGAGCATATCGTCCGTAACCACAAATTCTTCGACAAATTGGTCCACCTTTTTATACTTATTCATCAACTCTTTCCGATGGCTGTCGAGATAATTGACCGGATATTGATTCAATACTCCTTTCGCCAACAAATCCCGATGGAAATCGGTATAAATCGCCGTGTCTAACGGTATAAAAATATCGGGCATAATACCCCCGCCGCCATATACCGTACGTTTACTCTTCAAAGTTTGGAATTGCAACGAATCCGGGAAGTGAATGCTATCGGTATAAATAAGCTCTCCATGATTGAACCGGTCGAGCAATTCCCGCTCATATGCCTCGTGACCTTTGTCATAAGGCTTCTGTATACTCCTGCCAGAAGGCGTATAATATCGGGCGACAGTCAACCTTATCATCGATCCGTCGGGGAATGGTATGGGACGCTGAACCAAACCTTTTCCGAAGGTACGACGCCCTACGATTATACCCCGGTCCCAATCTTGAATCGCTCCCGAAAGGATTTCACTTGCCGAAGCCGAGCTCTCATCGACCAGCAAAACTAATTTCCCCTTTTGGAACTGCCCCCGTTTCGAAGCGAAAGCATCGTCCCGTGGAGAACGACGACCCTCGGTATAAACGATAGACTGCCCGTCGGCCAAAAACTCGTCGGCCATAGCGATAGCACTGGTCAAGAATCCACCGCCGTTGCCTTGCAAGTCGACAATAAGATTTTTCATACCCTTCTTTTTCAGCTCCTTAATGGCATCAGAAAATTCCTTGTCTGTCGTCACGGCAAAACGGCTCACCCGTATATAACCCGTTTCTTTATCGGCCATATAAGATGCATCGATACTGTAAATAGGTATTTTATCGCGTACGATTCTGAATTCGATAGGCTCCTTCACCCCTTTGCGCAATACGGTCACCCGCACCACCGTACCCGATTCCCCGCGTAGCCGTTTCATGATGTCGGTATTTTTCATCTTCACTCCGGCTATGGTTGTATCGTTTACAGCGATGATACGGTCACCCGCCAATATTCCCACCTTTTCCGAAGGTCCGCCAACGATAGTCTGTATCACATACAACGTATCTTTATTCATATTGAACTGGATACCCACCCCGCTGAAATTACCCTGTAAAGGCTCGTTCATCTCCCGGGTCTCCTCGGCTGTCGTGTAGGTCGAATGCGGATCGAGTTTATCGAGCATACCCCGAATGGCATCCTCCACCAACTTATTCTCATCTACCTCATCGACATACAAATTCGTTATGGCGAAATCGGCCAGACTGAGTTTTCGCATTCCTTCGCTTTGGCCTTGCGACCACATGGCTCCCACCGCTATCACAGGTAGGAATATGATAAAAAATAGTCTTTTCATCTTCAACTTAAAATTATACTAATTTCAACCCTTTGGGAACAAATTCATCGACACTGTGACCGAACCTTAAAAGCTCCCGCACAATGGTAGAACTGATATGAGTCAATTCCGGCTCGGTAAACAAAATTATCGTCTCTACCCCCGATAATTTCCGGTTCACGTCGGCGATAGTCTTTTCATACTCGAAGTCATTCACCGACCGGATACCCCGCAGAATAAACCGGGCATTCCATTGCTTCGCAAGGTCGATGGTGAGGCTGTCGTACGAAACGACTCGAATCCGAGGATTATCCCGAAACAAATCCCTCAACATTTCCAACCGCTGTTCCACGGTGAAATAAGTACGTTTCGAATCATTGATACCTATGGCTATGACCACTTCATCGAGCAATTCGAGCCCCCTGCTCACAATCGACATATGACCGAGAGTAAAAGGGTCGAATGTTCCCGGGAACACAGCTATCCTTTTAGACGAGATTGGTGTCATCTTCTATAACCAGATTTTGTATAATAAAGTTTTGTCTTTCCATGGTGTTCTTGCCCATATAAAATTCGAGCAAATCTTTCACCAAATCCTCCTTACGCAGCGATACCCGGTCGAGACGCATATCCGGTCCGATAAACTGACGGAACTCGTCGGGCGAAATCTCACCCAGTCCTTTGAATCGTGTCACTTCGGGATTCGCTCCGCACTTCTTGATAGCGGCGAGCCGTTCCTCGTCTGTATAGCAATAATGTGTTTCTTTTTTATTCCTCACGCGAAACAGCGGAGTCTGTAAAATATAAACATGCCCTTTCTTGATAAGGTCGGGGAAAAATTGCAAAAGAAAAGTAATCATCAGCAAGCGGATATGCATACCGTCCACATCGGCATCGGTTGCGATAATCACCTTATTGTACCGGAGCCCCTCGATACCGTCCTCTATATTAAGGGCAGCTTGCAGCAAGTTGAACTCCTCGTTCTCATAAACGACCTTTTGAGTCAGTCCGTAAGTATTCAACGGCTTACCCCGCAAAGAGAAAACCGCTTGCGTCTCCACATTACGAATCTTGGTAATCGAACCGCTCGCCGAGTCCCCCTCGGTAATGAAAATACAACTCTCGTCCTGCCGGTCGCCTTTGGTATCGTTGTAGTGTATGCGGCAATCACGCAACTTGCGGTTATTCAAATTCGCTTTCTTCGCACGCTCCCGTGCCAACTTCGTAACCCCCGCTATCGCTTTGCGTTCCTTTTCCGATGCCAATATCTTTTTCAGCATCACATCGGCCACTTCGCCGTTTTTATGCAGATAATTATCCAATTCCTTTTTCAAGAAATCGCCGATGAACTTTGCGATGGTCGGTCCCTCGGGTCCCACGTCTTTCGAACCGAGCTTTGTCTTGGTTTGCGACTCGAATACAGGTTCTTCCACCTTGATACTGATTGCCGCTACCATACCGTTACGAATATCGGTATATTCGAAATTCTTGGCATAAAACTCCTTAATCGTGCGGGTAGCCGCCTCTCTGAAAGCAGTCAAGTGCGTTCCTCCCTGCGTCGTATGTTGCCCGTTCACAAACGAATAATATTCCTCGCCATACTGGTTGCTGTGCGTGATAACCACCTCTATATCCGCTCCCGACAAATGAATAATGGGATATAAAGGTTCGGTCGTCATGTATTCGTTCAACAAATCGACCAATCCATTACGGGAATGGAATTTACGTCCGTTCAACAAAATGGTCAGTCCCGTATTTAAGAACACATAGTTTTTAAGCAACGGCTCTATCAATTCCTCCCGGTAAGCATAATTTTTAAAAATCGTTCTATCGGGAGAAAACTGAACCAATGTACCGTTCGGCTCGTCGGTAGGCGTCAAACCGCTCTCCGAGACCACTTCTCCGCAAGCATAACTCACCGAGTTACTCATTCCGTCGCGATAAGACTGTATGAAAAAGCTCGACGACAAAGCATTGACCGCCTTGATACCGACACCGTTCAGACCGACAGACTTTTTAAATGCCTTCGAATCGTACTTTCCGCCCGTATTCATCTTGGAAGAGACATCTTTCACTTTGTCGAGAGGTATACCCCGACCATAATCCCTCACCGAAACGACCTCGCTCGAAATCTCCACGACAATCTGTTTGCCGAAGCCCATCATGTGCTCGTCGAGAGCATTGTCGAGAACCTCCTTCAACAATACATAAATGCCGTCATCGGCATGAGAACCGTCCCCCAACTTCCCGATATACATACCGGGGCGGCGACGGATATGCTCCTTCCAATCGAGCGTCTTAATGGCATCGGAGCCGTACTCGAACTCAGAATTTATATTCGTATTCTCTTCCATAAATATCTATCTCTCACCGCTGATTTTTCGTATAATGCAAAAATAAAGCAAGCCGGGAGTAGAAACAAGCGCACTTGGTTATACCGAGACACAGCCCATTTTCGCATTATGCAAAGATAACGCTAAAAAAGAGTAAAAAAAAGAATAACTCCCTTTTTACAACCTTTTTAAGAAATAGATATGAGGGTGTGTCAAAACTCAATTTTTGAAGATATGAACTTATAATTTGAAATTTGAGTGCCCTCAAAAGGCTAAAAAAGGGTCGTATCATTACTCAATACAGAGCTTGATACGACCCTTTTTAAATGTCATAGTTACAATCTATAACTTTTCGGAGGGGACATTTTAGTTTTGACACACCTCCATCTATACGATCTCTTCTATCGGACAAACTACTCTACCAAAGCGAAATCGAGCTGTTTCCGCTCCAAGTTCGCACGAGCTACCTTGATACGAATAGGATCACCCAAGCGGTATATCCGGTGCTTGCGACGCCCCATCAGACAATAATTCTTCTCGTCGAACTCGTAATAGTCGTCTTCGAGGTCACGTATCGGCACAAGTCCCTCGCATTTATTCTCGTTGATTTCGACATACAAACCCCATTCGGTAATACCCGAAATAACGCCGTCGTACTCCTCGCCCAAACGTTCGCCCATAAACTCTACCTGTTTATACTTGATAGAAGCCCGCTCTGCGTTGGCAGCAAGCTGCTCCATATCCGAAGCATGTTTACATTCGTCTTCGAGCGACTGAATATTCACGCTACGTCCGCCCGCCATATAACGCTCCAATAATCGATGCACCATTAAGTCGGGATAACGACGTATGGGAGAAGTAAAATGGGTATAATAGTCGAAAGACAACCCGTAATGACCGATATTTACAGTCGTATAGACCGCCTTCGCCATAGCTCGTATAGCTATCGTCTCCACCAAATTTTCTTCCGGCTTTCCTTGTACGTTGGCCAACAAACTATTGATGCCCTTCGAAAGGTCCGCTTTGCTGCCCTCGGTCTTGATTTTATAACCGAATCGGGTGATAAAAGCGGCGAACGAAGCCATCTTGTCGGGATCGGGCAAGTCGTGTACCCGATAGACAAAAGCTTTGGGCTTTTTCCCGTCTTTGGGTTTACCGATAAATTCTGCTACCGTGCGATTCGCCAGAAGCATAAACTCTTCGATCAGCTTGTTCGCCTCCTTAGATACCTTGAAATAAACCCCTATCGGCTTGCCACTTTCATCTATGTCAAACTTAACCTCATGACGGTCGAAATTGATAGAACCGTTGTCAAAACGGCGCTTCCGCAACTTCTGCGCCAAATCGTTCAAAGCCAATATTTCCTCTTTATAATCTCCTTCTCCGGTCTCTATCACCTCTTGCGCCTCCTCATAAGCAAACCGGCGATTAGACCGAATCACCGTACGAGCGATATGCGACTTCTGGACCTCGGCATTACCGTTCAGCTCGAAAATACAAGAGAACGTAAGTTTATCCTCGTCGGGACGCAACGAACAGATTTCGTTGCACAATCGTTCGGGCAACATCGGCACGACACGATCCACCAGATAGACCGAGGTTCCCCGACTTTCGGCCTCCTTGTCGATGATACTGCCGGGTTTTACATAATAACTCACATCGGCTATATGCACGCCAACCTCCCAATTTCCGTTCGATAATCGGCGGATAGAAAGGGCATCGTCGAAATCTTTGGCATCCTTCGGGTCTATGGTAAATGTCGTTACCTGTCTGAAATCTTCCCGTGCTGCAATCTCTTCGTCGGTTATCGCGTCAGGAATCTTATTAGCCGCTTTTTCCACTGCTTCGGGGTAACGATACGGCAATCCGAATTCCGCCAATATGGCATGTATTTCGGTATTGTTTTCTCCGGCAGGTCCCAATATATCCACGACCTCTCCATACGGATTGCGGGCCCGATCGGGCCATTCGGTGATACGCACGACGGCCTTATCTCCGGTTTTTCCGCCTTTAAGTGCCGTTTTCGGAATAAATATATCATTTGCCAACACCTTATTATCGGTCAGCAGGAATGCAAAATGTTTCTGTACCTCCAACGTTCCGACAAATATCTGGGGAGTCTTTTCGACAATCTCGACCACCTCGCCTTCGGCATCGTGCCCTCTGCGCTTGGCATAGACCAATACCCTCACCCGGTCGCCGTCCATCGCATGCATGGCATTACGCTCGGCGATGAATATCGACTCATCGTCATCGGTAATCACATGATTTTTCCCATTGACACGCCGTTCGAACCGACCTATAACCTCCGTTCCCCGACTGTTCGCCTTGTATTTACCCGGAGAAACTTCTATCAGAAAATTCTGCTCCGCCATGCCTTCGAGCAACTGGAATACCATCTGTTTTTGAGGTGTAGTAGTAGCTCCAACCCCATGTGCGACCTGTTTGTAATTAAACGCCCGCTTCCTGTCTTGGTTGAAGAATTCGACCACCGAGGCCAACATATCTTCTTTCTTGATTCTCTTTGAACCTTTCCTTTTTCCTTGTTTCATGATATAGGGGTTTTAACATTGTTCTTAATGATACGGAAAACGGAGTAAACGGTAAAAACATCGAATTTCTCCCGACGAATACCAAGTGTACCCTGCCCGCATTTTAGTATAACAAAGATAACGGAAATAAAGACAGAAACAAATTTTATTCATAAAGCTGTTTCAAATTTTTTCAACGATGTATTTGAAGCGGTTTATAAAAATTTTAATAATATAACAGATTAAAACGAACCCGTGACGGCTCGTTTACACCATTAAAATTTTTTATAACTTTGTGCCCGTTTCGGGAATTACCGTTACACAAGTCGATACAAAAATTCCAAAGATTATGAAAATGAAAAAAATCCAATCTGTTTTTATCATTCTCTTAACCGTTTTCCACTTGTCCGCCCAAATGAATCAAGGGAAATACGTCCCTTTCCATTTCAGTTTCATGCCTCCGCTGAGTTCCAATGGAATAAATGCATCGCAATACACCAACGGAGCCTCTTTCAGTATATTGGCAGGTATGTCTGCTAACGAAAAGAATTTTACATTTGCCTCGATCAGTAATGTCATAGCCAACGAAGCCCGGGGATTACAATTTGCCGGCATATCCAATTATATAGGCAAACAGGGACAAGGTGTCGCCTTCGCCGGAATGACCAATATTACCAAAGGAACCTACAAAGGTGTACAACTCGCCGGGATCACCAATTACTCGGCGGGAGAATCGAGAGGCGTCGCTTTTGCCGGATTGAACAACGCCATAAATGGAAATTTCAAAGGTGTACAATTTGCCGGATTACTCAATACCTCGAAAGATATAACCGGCCTGCAATTCGCAGGGCTCCTTAATATCGCCGGGAAAGTCCGAGGAGTACAATTCGCCGGACTTCTTAATATCGCCGAAGAAAGCGATTGCCCCATTGGGCTCGTCAATATAGTCAAGCGCGGAGAGATGGGTATAGCCCTCACTTATGACATATTGGGTAACGGTATCGTCTCGTTCCGCTCAGGAGGGAAATACACATACGGTATTATCGGTTTCGGATATAACCACAAATTATCCGGCGACAACAAGACCGTTGCGGAAGCTGGATACGGTGTACACATACCTTGTTACTCTTGGTTTCAGATAAACAATGAATTTAAAGTAACTTCCACGGCAACCTCCGATAAACCCTTTTTAAACGCAAGTTATTCCTTGCTACCTTCGTTCAAAATAAAAAAGCACTATAACATATTCGGCGGAGCAAGTCTCAATTATTTGACAACCAACGAGATGAACAACCAAACGCTATTTCTGCAGAACAACTTGTGGAAAAAGCACACCGACAATCGGCTACAACAACTGTTCATCGGCTATCTGGTAGGCATTCAATACATCTTTTAGCAACCGGTCGCCACTCTTTCATCGATTAAATTAGCTCTAAACATCGATTTACCATGCACGATGGTGTATGGTAAATTTGTTCTCATGGAACGGAGACGGATTATCTCCTGAAAAAAATTTTTATCGTTACTTCGGTAAATTTAAATTCTGAAAACAATAAATTCACTATTTTTGTATAAAACGAAAATAGATACGCCTCGGTACAATCAACCGGATTTGCTTTTACTTTCGGCCTGTACTATCTTTGCAAAACAAATAAAGTGAAATCCATGACTGCCCTACTCGACCTCAGGGAACATCTACCGATAACCAATCCCACGTGGATATTCTTTCTCGTGCTCTGTATCATTTTATTCGCCCCCGTATTGTTGAATAAACTGAAAATACCTCATCTCATCGGTATGATTCTGGCCGGTATTCTCATCGGTGAGCATGGATTCGATATCTTGGCCCGCGACAGCAGTTTCGAATTGTTCGGACAGGTGGGACTCTACTACATCATGTTCTTAGCCGGCTTGGAAATGAATATGGAAGACTTTCCGGCTATACGGGGCAAAGCCATCGTATTTGGGATACTCGCTTTTATCATTCCTATCGTCTTGGGCTTTTTCAGCAACATACTCATCTTGAAATATGGTATTGTCTCTTCCATCTTGCTGGCGAGTATGTACGCCTCGCACACCCTCATTTCCTATCCCATCGTTACCCGATACGGAATCTCCCGGCACAGATGCGTCAGTATAGCCGTAGGAGCCACTGCCATTACCGACAGTCTCACCCTACTGGTTCTCGCCATCGTCGGAAGCATGTACAGAACCGACAGTGTAGGCAGTTGGTCTTGGTTGGAATTAATTCTTAAAGTCTCTCTGATGGGACTTTTCATCATCTACTCCTTCCCCCGCATCGGACGTTGGTTTTTACGGAAATACGAAGACGGTATCGTGCAATTCATCTTCATTCTGGCAATGGTTTTCCTCGCTGCCGGTTTAATGGAACTGGTCGGAATGGAAGGCATACTTGGAGCGTTCTTTGCGGGACTGGTATTGAACCGCCTCATTCCCCCGGTCTCTCCTTTAAGGAATTACCTCGAATTTGTCGGTAATGCCCTATTCATTCCCTATTTTCTCATCGGCGTAGGTATGCTAATCGATGTACGAGTATTTTTCGGCCATATAGAATCTATGAAAGTAGCCGCCGTGATGACCCTCATGGCCCTTAGTACCAAATGGATTGCAGCATGGACCACCCAGAAAATCTACGGCATGAAGAAAATCGAACGGCAACTGATGTTCGGACTAAGTAATGCTCAGGCAGCGGCAACTCTCGCTGCCGTTCTTGTAGGATACAACATCGTTTTACCGGACGGTAGCCGTCTGCTCAACGACGACGTCCTCAACGGTACGATCGTGCTTATTCTCATTACATGCATCATCAGTTCGATAACAACCGACATTGCTGCCCGAAAAATGGCTTTGAGCGAATTGCCGCCCGACGATACACAATCAGGTACGGACAACGAAAAAATACTCATTTCATTCAGTAATCAGAAAAACGTTAAAAACCTTATCTACTTGGCCTTACTCGTCAGCAACCCTAAAAAGATACACGGGCTGGTCGGGTTACACGTAATGTATGATAATTGCAGTGAAACAGACCGCGAACAAGGGAAAAAACTTTTACTGCAAGCACAAGAAGTCGCGGCAAAAGCAGACGTAACGCTACAAACTCAAAACCGGTTGGCGACTAACTTATCAAACGGAATACTTCATGCTTCGAAAGAAAACGATGCCTCCGAGATTATCGTCGGACTACACATACGAGCCACACAAGACGAATCGTTCTTCGGCCCCGTACTGCTCAATCTACTGAACAAAATGGATCGCCAAATCATGATTCTCCATGCCGTCACGCCGATAAACAGAGTGCACAACATTCATGTCGCTATCCCGGAAAATGCAGAATATGAAGCTGGATTTTACCGGTGGACAGAACGCATCGCCCGAATGGGAGAGAATACAGGCCGGCGGATTTTCTATCACGGCCACACCAAAACCCTGTCTCTAATACAAGCCTATCTGCAACGCTATCATACCAGCGTATTATACGAAATGCAGGAAACCGACGGAGGCAACGAATTAAAGCGTCTATCAACAGAATTACAACCCGACGACCTCATGGTAATCATCATGGCCCGACACGGCTCTGTTTCTTTCCGGCCTTCGCTCGAACACGTCCCGCATCAAATCAATGCCTATTACACAGATAAAAATTTCATATTACTCTTCCCCGACAGCTATGCTCCTGCTTCTCCCGAACTTACGTTCGTAGAGCTACACGGCACACGAGGAACTTATGAAAAGAAAAAAGGCTGGCTCGATTTCCTGTGGAAAAAAGAAGAACAAAATTAAGAAGCTGTTTTAAATTTATTCCGAGACAGATTGAGACCTATGTTGAAGCTGATTGGAGTCCGAGATAGGCAGTCAATAGCGGGCTATTGACAAAAATCAAGGGATTCAAGATGCGAGACAGGAGCTCAATATGGCCGGAACATACCTGCTTGAAATGATAATATTATTTCTCAATAAATTTATAAAACAGCTTCTAAGATTCAAGAAGAAAATCGAATTTCCCATGCCGCAACAGAAAGCGGTTTCGAAAATATTCACGAGAACAAAAAAAGATACAATCAATCGCAATCACGAATTCAGAGAATCGTAAGCAATCCGAATCCCATACCCAAATAAAGAAACATAGTTATCAACGACCAAGCGAAACGAGCTTTGACAAATGGCTCCTGCCTCTCTTTACAACGGGAAGGATAGCGCAACACTCCCGCCATAGGCAGAATAAACAAAATAGCTGTAACCCATTGCAACCACACAATGTCGTAATACAGTCCCAACAAAAATGTGCCAAAGACAAAAAATGCCGCCAGCTCCATATACCCTAAACTATTCAACGCTTTCCGTTCCATAACGAATCCCTATCCATCGATAAACCGACAGGGAAAAACATTCCCCTATCGATACCATTTTCAAATCCTTCTATTTAAAACAGAGTCAGCCCGATTTCATATCGGGCTGACCTATATCGCATCGAATTAAGCGTCGATATTGGCATAAGTCGCATTAGATTCTATAAACTCGCGACGCGGACCTACATCTTCGCCCATCAACATCGAGAATACGCGATCGGCCTCGGCAGCATTGTCGATGGTCACCTGTTTGAGAATCCGGTTTTCGGGATCCATCGTCGTCTCCCACAACTGATGCGGGTTCATCTCGCCCAAACCTTTGTATCGTTGAGTCTCCATCAACTGTTCGTTCCCCTCGCAATATTTCAAACAGAACTGATCTTTTTGTTGGTCGGTCCAGCAATATTCCTCGGTTTTACCCCGCTTACTCTTACATTTGTACAAAGGGGGCGTCGCCAAATAAACATACCCCTGTTCCAACAACGGACGCATACGACGGAAAAAGAACGTCAACAACAATGTGGCAATGTGCGCCCCGTCCACATCGGCATCGGTCATAATAATGATTTTATGATAGCGCAATTTCTCGATATTCGCCTCTTTCGAATCTTCTTCCGTCCCGATAGTCACCCCCAAAGCCTTGAACATATTACTGATTTCCTGACTTTCGAAGACCTTGTGATCCATCGCTTTTTCCACATTCAATATCTTACCGCGCAACGGTAGAATAGCTTGGAACATACGGTCACGACCTTGTTTGGCAGAACCTCCTGCCGAATCCCCTTCGACAAGGAATATCTCGCAATCCTCAGGATTACGCGAAGAGCAATCCGCCAATTTACCGGGCAATCCGCCACCCGAAAGAGGAGACTTTCGTTGAACCATCTCACGAGCCTTGCGAGCTGCATGACGTGCTGTGGCGGCGATAATCACCTTCTCGACAATTGTTTTCGCCTGAGCCGGATGTTCTTCCAAATAATTTGCCAAAGCCTCGCTCACAGCCGTGTCCACAGCCCCGATAACCTCGCTGTTGCCCAATTTGGTTTTGGTCTGTCCCTCGAATTGTGGCTCCATCACTTTCACCGAAATAACGGCTGTAAGCCCCTCTCGGAAGTCATCGCTGCTGATTTCCACTTTCACTTTTTCAAGCATCTTGGAATCCTCGGCATACTTCTTCAAAGTACGGGTTAATCCCCGACGGAAACCCGTCAAGTGAGTTCCCCCCTCGATGGTATTGATATTGTTCACATACGAATAGACATTCTCGTTATACGTCGTGTTGTACGTCATAGCGACCTCCACAGGCACTCCCTGACGCTCGGTAGCGATATGAATCACATCGTCGATAAGATGCTCCTTATTCGAGTCGATATAACGAACGAACTCCTTTAATCCTTCCTTTGAATAGAACACCTCTTTACGATACTCGCCGGCATCGTTAGTAGTCCGTTTATCCGTCAGCGAAAGGGTAATCCCCGCATTCAGATAAGCCAAATCGCGTAAACGATTCGCCAAAATATTATAGTCGTAAACCGTAACAGAGAAAATCGAATCGTCTGGACGGAAGATAATCGTCGTACCCGTCTCTTCGGTCTCTCCTATAATTTCCACATCGTGCAAAGGTTTCCCACAAGAATACTCTTGCATATAAATCTTTCCGTTCCTGCGAATCTCGGCACGTAAATAAGTCGAAAGAGCATTTACGCACGATACACCCACACCGTGCAAACCACCAGAAACTTTATAAGACCCTTTATCGAATTTACCACCGGCATGCAATACCGTCAAAACCACTTCAAGAGCCGATTTATGCTCTTTCTCGTGCATATCGACAGGAATACCGCGACCGTTATCGACAACCCTGATAGAATTATCTTCGTTGATATATACCTCGATATGAGTGGCATATCCGGCAAGAGCCTCGTCAATAGAGTTATCGACAACCTCATACACCAAATGATGCAACCCTTTTACACCGATATCGCCGATATACATAGCAGGGCGTTTACGAACGGCCTCTAAACCTTCGAGCACCTGAATACTATCGGCTGAATAACTTTTGTTTTCTGTTTCTTCTGACATATTATCCGAATCTTTTTTGTTTTTATGAGCTATCCCTGCGCTATTCTTATTAACAGAAAATCAACAGGAAACGCTTAAAATCCGGCTCAAACGGCCGGCTTCCCACCAACAAACAAAAATACACAAAAAAGTTGGAATAGCGAAATAATCCGGGTGGAAATAATCACACCGACGTTTCTCTCAAATCATAGCCCCGACCAGATATTGTGAATCCAAACAGCAAATTCAAACAAGAGGATAAAAACAAAAACCCATTTGATAGAAAGCACCTTATTCACAAAAAGATATAAATCATATACACTATGAACCTGAAAAATGACATCAATCAATAACAGGAAAGGAAATGAAAACAATAAATCCACTGGGGTGATTTTAAAAATTAACCCTCTCGCCCATCGCCCCCCCCTATACCGTTATGCGACACAACGGGAGAATTGATATAAACAGACTGATGAGATGTCGTTTTCGCCCCCTCCTTCTCTACGTGATACTTCCCCTATGGCTGGCGCCACACAGAGGAGGAGTTTTAAATATCTCCGATAGAGAAAACAGAAATACCTCGTAATGCTACGGGATACGGCAGAGGAGAAAGGGATATACACCTCACCCTCTCCCCCTGTGTTTTGTGCAGCAAAATATAGGGGGAGTGCCCGCAGGGCGAAGGGGTTGATACAAACAAAAACCTCACTCCCAAATACATCACCTTTATTTGGTGATGAAGATGCAAGAAAATAGAGGGACAGTATACTCATAGCGAATGGGGTAACCTTTACCGCAAAAAAACTTATGAAATCTTTCCAAACCCTCTCATTCATTAACATTCAAGCCTATCCCCATGAGTTTTCTACTGTACCGAGGTAATTCCCATCAAAAAAAGACACCCCATGACAAAGATACCACATATCTAAACAAAAAAATGCGACAGAAAAAATCTGTCGCATTCGTAGCCCATAGGAGAATCGAACTCCTCTTTCAAGAATGAAAATCTTGCGTCCTAGCCGATAGACGAATGGGCCATACCTATCCCCGACAAGGAAAACCTTGCCGATTTTAATTTCAAGGAATTACAACTTATTAACGTGTAAAGCCAATTTCGATTTCAAGTTAGCAGCTTTGTTCTTATGAATCACATTCTTTTTAGCCAACTTATCCAACATCGAACTAACTTTTACATACAAAGCGGCAGCTTCTTCCTTCACAGTAGTAGCACGCAATTTACGAACGGCATTACGAGCAGTCTTTGCATAGTAACGGTTACGCAAATTTCTCACTTGTGTTTGTCTGATTCTTTTTTCCGACGATTTATGATTTGCCATCTCAATAGTCTCCTAATAATTATATTTTTATATTCGTAGCCCATAGGAGAATCGAACTCCTCTTTCAAGAATGAAAATCTTGCGTCCTAGCCGATAGACGAATGGGCCCTTGATAAAAATGCGCCTTAGATATATAAAGTAAGGCGCCCTTTCCAAATGCGAGTGCAAATATAGAGCTGTTTTTTGAATTGACAAAATTTTTACCTAAAAATCTTTCATTTACCTTTCTATCGCATACAATCTGCACAGACTTTCCCGCTCGAACAGGAACTACTACCCCTAAAAACTACTACGATCTACATTAGTAATTTTTATTATAGGCTCTACCCCATATTAAAAAACTACTTGCCGCTGTTACCCTGCATTATAATAGCCTCCGATCTCCCTTTTCGTTTTAGCGGCCAGCCCTATTCAATCCTGCGGGCATAGTCAATGCTGCCCCCGCTAACATCGCCGTTTTAAGAAATCCACGACGACCGATTTCCGTTTTATTTATCTCTTTCACATCGATTATTTTTTCAACTCTTTTATAATCCGAGCAGGATTACCTGCGACAACTGTCATAGGCGGCACATCTTTGGTCACCACACTATTCGCCCCCACGATAGCCCCGTATCCTATTCTCACTCCGGGGAGAATCGTAGCATTGATTCCGACCCAAACTCTATCTTCAAGAACAACAGGGCGACCATAAGTCGCATCCCGATTTTCCGGGTCGGGATCATGATTAATAGTAATAATATTTACTTTCGGTCCCAAAAAGACATTTTCTCCGAGAGTAATACCCCCTCGTCCGAAAAACGTACAACACTGTTGAATAAAGCAACCTTTCCCTATTTTTATGTGTTTCCCATAATCCACATAAAACGGAGGCAACAAAGTAATAGATTCGTCCACTTCACACCCAAGAATTACACTCAATATCCGACGAACCTCATCGGGTGTATGATAACCGGCATTCAATTCGGTCGCCATTTTCATAGTATCCCAAATGGCATTTATCAATTCATCGTATCCCGGATCCGACGGGGAAACCATCTCTCCGTTCAGATCTCTTTCAAAAATAGTATGAGCATTCATAATAATCTGTTTTATATCCGTTACAAAGTTAAAAAGAAAGCCCCGTGGCGACTTTGCCACAGGGCTCAAAACTCTTTGTCACAAAGCTCGATTCATCGAGATAACGGCTTTCACCGACTTTCCTTTTTACCATTTTCAACAACCTGCTTAGCCCATTCGGTAGCCACCGCAACGCCTCCGTTGAGTAACTTGCCGTCGTTCCAAGTCACGTTTGGATAAAGTTTCCTGAGCTGTCTTACACTATGGGCTATCGAACTTCCCCCGGAAGTAGCGAACGGGATAACGGTTTTACCGGAAAAATCGTATTTTTCAAGAAACGTATTGACCGGACGCGGACACAAGTCCCACCAAATAGGATAGCCGAGAAATACGATATCGTAATCTTTCATATCGAGAGGCTCCCCACCCAGTTCGGGGCGAGAATCCTCGTCGGCCATTTCGACCGAACTCCGGCTCGACTTGTCATTCCAATCGAGATCGGCCGAAGTATAGGCCTCGGCAGGAGTAATCCGGTAAAGCCGGCCATCGACCGCACCGGCAATAGATTCTGCCACCCTCCCGGTAGTTCCGGTACAAGAAAAATAGGCCACAAGAATTTTCTTACTCACCGGTTCGGTGGTATCTGTCGCCTGTCGTTGAGTTTGTGACGAACAACTAAAACTGAGAATACTCATAAGTATCAATACTATCTGTTTCATACTATATTCATTTTGAAATAAACTACAAGCCGAGAAAAAGACAAACTTGTTCGAGCTATTTCGAGGCTCAGCGTTGATGACGGACAACGCCCGAATATTCCTCTTCGCTCACAGGTTCGAGCCACTCATTGCTCTTGTTTTCGCCGGGAGCCTCTATGGCAAGATGCGAAAACCAACTGTCAGGCGCAGCTCCGTGCCAATGCTTCACACCGGCCGAGATATAAACCGCATCGCCGGGGAGAAGTTCCACCGGTTCTTTTCCCCATTCCTGATAATAACCTCTGCCTCCCACGCACACAAGTATTTGACCTCCGCCTTTGGTAGCTTTGTGTATGTGCCAATTATTACGGCAACCGGGCTCGAAAGTAACGTTCGAAATGGGAATACCTTCTGTCACGACAGGTGCGAGATAGCTTTGACCGATGAAATATTTGGCATACGCATCGTTAGGTTTGCCGACAGGAAAAATAATGGATTGAGCATACGCATCGAGCGAACAGGCAGTAGTACTATCCGCACAGTCTACCCACACCTCTTTGGCCATACGAAACGCCGCCCATGCTTTGGGCCAACCAGCATAGAACGCAGCATGAGTAAGAATTTCAGCGATTTCAGTTTTGGTCACCCCGTTCTTCTTGGCCGATTCAAGATGATACTTGAACGAAGAATCTGTCAACCCCTGTGACATGAGAGCAACGACAGTCACGATAGAGCGGTCACGAAGCGAAAGCAAATCGTTACGACTCCATACCTCTCCAAAAAGAATATCGTCATTCAAATGCGCAAATTCGGGAGCGAACTCACCAAGCACATCATGTCCGGCTGTCTGTCGGACTTTCTCTTGTGATTTTGTCATAATCGGAAATATTAAAATTGACAATAAAACCCATAAAACTACTTTTGTTTTCATACCCTATGATTTTAATTGAACACTACAAAATACCAGTTCTCCAACCCATCATATAGAAATCAGGCAAATGGGAAATCGGAAACAGACAGACATCAGTCTCCATCGATCATCGTCTATTTCCGCACGATGTACAAAGGTACGAAACAGATCTCGCAACGATTTTGCTATAAAGCTCAAATCTATTTGCCATAAAGCTCACCCTGCCACGATGGTGCGACCCCATAGGTCTCTTTATACACTTTGGAAAAATGCGACAGATTTTTAAAGCCCACATCGAAACAAGCCTCCGTAACTTTCTTTTTCCCCGACCGAATTAAATCATGCGCCGCTTCAAGACGTCGTCTGATAATCCATTTCTGAGGCGTCAAATCGCTCACTTTGGCAAAATCCCGTTTAAAAGTAGCCAAACTACGCCCCGTATAACTGGCGATTTCTTTCATCGAGAGATCGCACATATAATTCTCGTTCAAGTAATCGAGAATATCGATTTTCCACGGTTCCACGAAATCGAATAACGATGCATACAGATTACGGTCGGTATTGAGCAAGACATACACACCTTCGATCATCTTCAATTTCAAAATCTTTTCCGAGGGTTTCTCCCCAGCATCGAAATACGGAATAACCGACTCGAACAAAGAGCGGATATCCGGTCTATTTTTCGGCAAGAGGAGCAAGCTCGCTTTCTCTCGTTTGGAGTCGATTGGAATCTGCTGCCGATCGAGTGTTTGGTAAAACTCCCTCAAAAAAGCCTTCGAAAATTTCAACACAATGGAACGATAAGGCTCACCCTTCCCGACCCTCTTTTGCAACCACATTCGGTTATCACGCCGCATAAAGGCACAATCTCCCGGATACAAAACGGTTTTCTTTCCACGTTCCTCGATCTCCAATCTACCGGAACACTGATAAATGAGCGTATGTTCCCGATTTTCATGAGCACACTCCCGATCATCGGCAAAATAACTCGCTATAAGCACATTCGAGCAATCGAATACATCTAACTGTTCCATATCATCAGCCTTTTATATGGACAAATATAATGCATTGTATCTGTACAATATTTGCTGTGAAGCTCAATTTTCACACTCCCGATACAACCACTGCTCCCGAATAAATAAAATCAATGCGCCGAACCAGTACCGGCCTTTGGATAAAACAACTATTTTTGTAGAAAAATTTACCGGGAGAATGCTCGAAAAAACATTAGGAATAGTACTGCACATCATTCCCTATAACGACAAAATATCGGTAGCCCATTTGTACACCGAACAATATGGCCGATCTTCCTATCTTATTCCACAAGGGGGTGGGAAAAAAGCTCGCATGTTTCGGTCCCTCTTCATGCCGTTCTCTATTTTGGAACTCGATATAGACTACCGGAACAGCCGGGAATTGCAAAAAATCATCGAAGCGCGCACGGTTTTACCTCTCCAAAACATCTATTCCGATCCGGTAAAAAATGCAGAAGCGCTCTTTTTATCCGAAGTCCTCTGTCAAACCATAAAAGAACCCGAACCCAATCTCCCGCTTTTCGCTTTCATCGCCCGTTCCATTCAAGTCCTTAATATAATGGAAGAAGGTAAAGCCAATTTTCATCTCTGTTTCCTGCTGCAATTATGCAGTTTTCTCGGGTTCAGCCCCAACATGGAGACCTATCGACCCGGATATTCTTTCGACATGTTGAACGGAATTTTCTCCCCCTCGCGCCCCATTCACACCTACACACTCGATGCCCGCGAAGCCGAAGTTTTCGCCCGGCTCACCCGTATGGATTTCAATAATCTTCGCCACTTCAAATTCAATCGGGGAGAGAGAAACGCCATACTCGACCGAATTTTAACATACTACCGGCTACACCAACCCGACATTTCGGAACTCCGGTCTCCCGAAATATTACGAGCCATATTCGACTAATATGCTGCAAAGGTTGACTATTACAAAATTTTATACTACTTTTGTCGACCGAAATGCCCTTGTAGTTCAATGGATAGAACGGAAGTTTCCTAAACTTTAAATCCGAGTTCGATTCTCGGCGAGGGTACAAAAAAAAGGAATCCGGATTCGGATTCCTTTTTTTGTATTTATACGCTTACCTTTATTTTGCAGCGGCTTCTTTGGCAGCCTTTTTAGCGATACCACGCCGTTGAATTTCGTAAGCAATCGGGGTAGCCACGAACAAGGTCGAGAACGTACCGATAATTACACCAAACAACATGGCGAATGCGAAACTGCGAACCGATTCAGCTCCCAACAAGAGAATACACAGCAACACGATAATAGTACTTTGCCCCGTGTTGATCGTACGAGGTAACGTACTGTTCAACGCACTGTTGATCGACGTTATCAAATCACGTTTGGGATAGAGCGTTTTCTCTTCGCGGATACGGTCGAAGATTACCACCGTATCGTTCACAGAGTAACCGATAACCGTCAATACCGCAGCCACGAAATTCTGGTCTATTTCCATCGAGAAAGGCAGAACGCCATAGAGCAACGAATACAAGCCTACTACCGAGAAGGTGGTAAAGGCTACCGAAGCCAGCGTACCCACACTGAACGCAATGTTACGGAAACGGAGCAAGATATACAAAGCCATCGCAATCAACGAGAAGAAGACAGCCCAATATGCACCCACTTTAATATCGTCTGCAATAGTAGGACCTACCTTCTGGCGACTTTGAATCATGTTGTCGCTGAATTCCTCCAACGAAACCCCGCCCAACAGACTTTGCATACCGTCATAAAGTTTCTTCTCTATCTCTTTGTCAACACCTTCGCCCGTATCCTCAATACGGTAGTTAGTAGAAATACGCACTTGATTATCGGTCGTAATGGTGATTACCGACAACGAACTTCCTTCGAACGAAGGTTCAAGCATATTCTCGATTTCAAGCGGACTTACCGGTTGTTCGAAGCGAACCACAAAATTGCGACCTCCCGAAAAATCGACACCTTGATTCATTCCACGCGTGAGGAACGAGATGACAAATACAGCAACGATAGCTAATATGCATATATAACCCGTCTTGCGCAAGCCCACGAAATTAATGTGAGTATCCGTGAGGAAGTTACGCGAAATAGACGTAGTGAAAGCCATGTTGTTGAATCGTCCGTGATTCAAACCGGCCTCGAAAATGAGACGGGTAATAAAGATGGCCGTAAAGAACGAGGTAGCGATACCGATAATCAAAGTCGTGGCAAAACCTAAGATAGGACCGGTTCCATAGATCAACAGGATTACACCCGTAATCATAGAAGTCAAGTTCGAGTCGAAGATCGCCGAGAAAGCGTTTTTATAACCATCGGCAACCGCCGACTTCATGCTCTTACCGGCACGCAACTCTTCTTTGGTACGCTCGAAGATAAGCACGTTGGCATCGACCGCCATCGCCAAAGACAACACGATACCGGCAATACCCGAAAGCGTAAGCACCGCCTGTAACGATGCCAAAATACCCATCGTGAAAAACAAGTTACATATAACACCGAAACTGGCGATAAGACCAGGAGTCCACCCGTACATTATGATCAGATAGGCCATCAACAACACCAAAGCCACCAAGAACGAAATCAAACCGTTTTGGATAGCCTCTTGTCCCAGCGAAGGACCGATGACGTCCTCTTGTACAATTGTCACGGCAGCAGCCATCTTACCCGATTTCAACACGTTGGCCAAGTCCTTAGCCTCTTCGGGAGAGAATCCTCCGGTAATCTGCGAACTACCACCAGAGATGGCGCCATTCACATTGGGGAAAGAATATACCTGATTATCCAACACGATAGCAATCGCATTGCCGATATTGTCACGAGTAAGTTTTTCCCAAACTTTGGCTCCTTCGGCATTCATGGTCATGCTCACCACAGAACCCTGTATCTTATCGAAGTCGTCACGAGCATCGATTATTACATCGCCGCCCAAAGGAGCCTTACCACCTTTACCGGCTTTCAACGCAATAAGTTGATACAAGGTTTCCTTTTCATCGATGGCTTTTACCGTCCAGCGTAAAATCAAATCGCTCGGAAGAATATCGCGGGCGATTTTGCTTGCCAACATAGCATTCACCGCTGCCGTATCGTTCTTATTGACAATACCGATAACCGGAGATCCTCCGTAGCTTTGGGTATAATTCATCAACGAAAGCAACGGATTCTGTTTACGGATACGCTCCATAGTTTCGGCTTCCGATGCCTCCTGCTGTAATTTTTTCTTCAACGACGAAGCCGTGCTGTCAGCTGCAACGGTTGCCGTATCGGGCGTAGCCTCGGCAACGACCGGAGCTTCTTCCTCTGCCGGCTCTTGCGCAGCATTAGCCGCAGCGATAGCGTTATTTACGGCATCGAGTTTCGGAGCAAGTTGTTCCAGTTTATACGTCTCCCAAAATTCGAGGTTAGCGCTACCCTGCAACAATTTCCTCACACGCTCGGGTTCTTTGATACCCGGCAGCTCGACAAGAATAAGACCGTCCTTTTCCAATTTTTGAATATTGGGAGCGACCACACCGAAACGGTCGATACGAGTACGCAATACGTTGTACGAGTTATCCACCGCACTATTCAACTCGTTGCGAAGAATAGAAATCACCTCGTCGTTAGTCGATCTGGGGGTTATTTTATCTTTTAACTGGAAAGTGCTGAAAATAGCCGAAAGTCTCACATTCGGATCTATCTTTTTGTATTCGTTGTAGAACGAAACGATAAAGTCGTTGTTCCCGGCCTGAGCAGCCTGAGCGGCAGCGATAGCTGCGTTGAAATTAGGATCCGGGTTATTATTCGACAAAGATTTGAGCACGTCTGCCACAGAAATTTGCAGCGTTACGTTCATACCTCCTTTCAGGTCAAGACCCAAACCTATTTCCATTTCACGGCATTGCTGATACGTGTAATACCACCAATACACCTTTTCCGTAGAGATAGAGTCGATATAATGTTTATACTTAGCCTCATCGCCCGCAGCATACTCTTTCGCCTTATTATTGTAAATAGCGGTTACAACCGAAAACGAAAGATAGAACAAACAGATAAGTGTAAGCAAAACCGCAACGACTCTAATAAATCCTTTGTTTTGCATGTGACTATTACTTTATTTTTTGTTTAATGAATTTCGTATTTTTATCAAGGTGCAAAGATATATTATTTTTTCACAGAAGCCCAAAATTATTCGATTTATTTATTATTAGCGTTTTTTACCTCGATAAAGCACAATCCCCCAAAGAAACATGAAAAAGAAAACGGTTATATCTTTTTCAAGATTTAATATTATTTTTGTACTTCGGTTATAACCCGAGGTTCATGCCCCGATCGAAGCGCCGCATTTCCGATATTTCGATGTGACGGCAAATCGATTATTAACCCTTATAAATATGCTCAATTATACGAATAAAATAGAAAGAGAGACACAAGAGCGTAGTTCAAATATCGAACTTCTGAGAATACTTTCGATGTTCTTGGTTCTGATGATTCATTATATTCCTTCCCGAACACTACCGACACACGACACATTGGCTCACGATACGCTCGGCACACTGTTCGATCTCGAATTGCGTAGTATCAGCTTCGTCTGTGTCAATTGTTTTATTCTCATCTCCGGGTACTTCGGTATCCGTTGGAAATTAAAATCTTTCTCCAACCTCCTTTTTCAAATATTGTTCTGGGCGATCGTATGCCCTGTTATCGTATCCGCCGCAACCGATTCCTTCAACATGACCGACCTATTCAAGACATTATATCACAATACATTCTCCCGCTGGTTTATCGAAGCGTATATCGGATTATACGTATTAGCACCCTTAATCAACAGTTTCATCGAAAAATCCACCCACAGGGAATTGGGAATATTCATTATTGTTTTTTATGTGTTCAGCACCCTGTTTGGCTACTTAGGAAAAGCTCCCGACATCAACGAGGGTATGAGCGTTTTCAGCCTCATGGGATTATATTTGATAGGAGCCTATCTCCGCCGGAAACAAGATGGTATATTCGACCTTTCGAAATACGTCTATTTAGGTGTTTACCTCGTTACCGGATTCATCATGATGGTCATTGCCGCCCTCGCCTTGAAAGTTGGAATCACGGCAAGCCCTTACGGATATCTCAACCCCCTTATCATTCTCGAATCCATAGCCCTGTTCCTGTTCTTCAAAAAACTAAATATCGGTCATGTCAAATGGATCAATTATATCGCAGCCTCTTCATTCGCCGTATATTTGATTCATACAGAATACTCTGTCTACCCTTTATACCAAATGGTATGTAACTATATCGAAGCGCGTTACACTCCATCATTCCCGTATGCCTTGCTGTTTATGGTGGGAGTATTCATCGTATCGGTAATGGCGGATAAAGTCCGGCTGTTCATATACAAACATACGCTATTGAGACTATTGAAATAAAAAGATTATACCCTCTCCTCGCCTGTTGCGGGGTGTAGGAGAGAGCAAGCAAAAGGGAGAAGGTTAGATAACTCCTACTTGCTGCACAAAAATGCCAAACTATAAAATAAAAAGTACCACCCTCCTTCCTTGCCGTGTCCCGTAGCATTACGGGGTGTTTTGCAACGCAAAATATAGGGGAGGTGTCCGTAGGACGGAGGGGTTAGCTCTACAAAAAATCCTATATACTATCTTTTTTAGCTCCCTTTTCTTAGGAACTCGATTTACCCTCTGTGACGAAAAAATTGAAATTAGGCTGCACATCGGTAAAAATAAGTAAACTTGCTTTTGGTCTCGGTTTGCACTATCTTTGTCGCAAATAGATCGATTCGGCAAAACAGGACATAACTTGTTTCTGTTCTTATTTGTACTATCTTTACATAAAATATTCGACGATGAATCCGAAACACCCCCTTTCCACGATAACAGTCTATCGGCTGGTCGCCTCGTTCATTCTGGCGATTTCCATATATTCCTGCGCCAACATGTCGAGACCCGGCGGTGGTCCCCGCGATGAAACACCGCCTGTATTCATCAAGAGTACTCCGGTTCCTAACGCATTGAACGTTTCGAAACAGAAAGTCGAAATCGAATTCGACGAAATCATTCAAGTAGACAAACCGTCCGAAAAAGTAATCGTCTCTCCCCCCCAAAAAGATATGCCCGAAATTCGTACTTCGGGACGTAAAATAACCGTGATTCTTAAAGACTCGTTACTACCCAACACGACCTATACCATCGACTTTTCCGATGCCATCATCGACAACAATGAGCGCAATCCGCTCTATGGATTCGCCTACTCCTTCTCGACCGGCCCCAAGATAGACTCTCTGCAAGTTTCGGGAATACTACTCAATGCCCGGGATTTGGAACCCATAACCGGCATGTTGGTAGGATTACACAGCGACCTCGAAGACTCGGCTTTCCAGAAACTCCCATTAGAGAGAATAGCCAGTTCCGACGAATTAGGTCATTTCACGATACGAAATGTAACACCCGGCAAATACCGTCTATTCGCACTGAAAGACATGAACCGAGACTACCGCTTCGACAACCCGTCGGAAGATATCGCTTTTCTCGATTCTATCGTCATTCCTTCGGCCGATGTTAAATTACACGTCGACACCATTTGGAAAGACAGCGTCACCATCGACACCATTATCGAATACAACCACACCCATTTCTATCCGAACGATATTCTGCTCACGGCATTCAACGAAGGATTCCAATCTCAATATCTCGACAAAAGCGAAAGAAAAGACCGTCGTAAAATCGACCTTTATTTCAAAGCTCCCGCCGATTCGTTGCCCAAGCTGAAACCGCTGAATTTCGAGCAAGAAGACTGGGCCATTCTCGAACGCTCGTTCCACAACGACACGCTGCAATACTGGATAAAAGACTCGCTCATTTACAACATGGATACACTTTTATTCACGGCCGAATATTTCCGTACCGACACGTTAAGACAATTGTCTCTCTACAACGATACGCTCAAATTCATCATGAAAAAAGTCAAAGCGCCCAAGAAAAAAGAAAAAAAGAAAGACAAGGACAACGACTCCATCGAAGTTCCCGAAATCCAATTCATGCAAATGAACGCCAAAATAAGCTCTTCTCTCGATGTTTATAAACCGCTTCGTTTTTCCTTTGCCGAACCATTGCAAACATACGATGCAGGGAAAATACATCTGGAACAAAAAAGAGACACCTTGTGGATACCTGTTGCCGACTCCCTGTACACATTCCTCCAAGACTCCATTGCTATCCGGGACTACACACTCACCTACAAATGGACTCCGGGAGAATCCTATCGCATCGTTATGGACTCCACGGCATTCACCAATATTTACGGACTATTCACGAACACCTATAAACAAGAATTCAAAGTCAAAGCCCTCGAAGATTACGCCAACCTGTATCTCTCTATTTCGGGCGTATCCGATTCCGCTTTTGTCGAAATTCTCGATTCAGGAGACAAACCCGTAAGAACAGCCCCGGTCATCAACGGAGGAGCCGAGTTTATGTATATGAATCCGGGTACTTACTACGCCCGCTTATTCATCGACCGTAACGGAAACGGGAAATACGACACAGGAAACTACTCCGAAAAACGACAGCCCGAAGAAGTATCGTATTACCCACAGGAACTCGAACTGAAAGCCAATTGGGATATAGAACAGGATTGGGACATCTATGCGACACCGGTCGATAAACAAAAACCCGACAAAATAAAGAAAAACAAACCCAAAGAGAAAAAACGAAATTACTGACAATCTTAATAACAAACCGCATGCTACGCCATCGTTATATGAAAAACACCGGGTCGTTACGCCGTATTACTTTCGGGATTCTTTTTTGGAGTATGGCGAACGGAATTTATGCGCAAACGACTCCGGGTATGCAACCCGAATGGCTATCCTACGATGTCATATACCAACTGGGATTTCTCTGGAAGCGGGCAGCGACAGCTACGCTCCAACTCACCGAATACCCCGACAAATATACATCTGTTTTAAAAGCTCGTACACTCCCCTTTGCCGACAACATATTCAAAGTACGCGACACACTGGTATCCGATATGCAGCGAAACAAAGAACTGCTACCCATTTATTACGCCAAACTCGCTGACGAAAACGGGACTTACCGGAAAGACGAAGTAAATTATACCTACGATGGAAACTCGACCACGGGAAATATCCGCCTATATCGGCCCAAGCGTAACGCCATAGAGGACTATACACTCACCGAACCCGGTATAGTCTACGACATGCTGAGTATCTTTTACGTGATTCGCACCTTCGACTTCCGAGCAATGGAAATGTATCAAATCTATAACACCAAAATTTTCTCCGGTAAAAACCTCGAATACCTCGAAATAGAATATTTGGGACAGGAAATCCTCAAACAAAACAAAAAGGAATACAGCACCTACAAACTTCATTTCCGATTCTATGACAGAACCGGCAAAAAGACCAGCGACAAAATCTCGGCATGGATCTCTACCGATAATAAGCGCATACCCTTGAAAGTAGAAGGGAAACTCCCCTTAGGCTCTATGAAAGCCGTGTATACGGGAGAGTAGAAATTATCCGTCATTATCATGGGCAAGAACTAAAAACTGACCTCCTGCGCATGCAGCGTGATAGGGAAGGTATCAGAAAGACGGAAAGGTTAGTTCTACAAAAAATCCTATCTTTTTTAACCCCTCTCATCGTCGCTACCGCTTCTCTGTGTCTCCCCTATTGCTCCGCAACTCCCCATAATACTACGGGACACGGCAGGGGAGAAGAACAAACACAATACACAGGAAAGTATTAACCTCCTCTGTGTTTTGCAAAGCAAAATATAGGGGAGGTGTCCGCAGGACGGAGAGGTTAAAAAATATCCATAGCAGAGGAAGCATATAAAAACATCACTCTCTCCCTATGTTTCTGTAAAGGAATAGAAAGTACTCACAAAGTAAAAAGAAAGCACAAAAGGCCGATCGAAGTGTCGCTTTTAATCCTCTTCCTCTGCTCATCGTAGATGAGATAGGGGGAGTGCCCGTAGGGCGAGTGGGTTAAAATATAAAGAAAAGAACAAGATTCTCCCCTCCTTTATCGAGTAATAAAGCTACAAAAAAGCGGCTGCATTTCCGAGTTCTTTCTTTTCGGCGATAAAAGGAAAGAATAAATACCTTCTACTTTCCGCGTTCCTGACAAGATAACCCCGCCGTTCCGTAACACGCCAAACTTCGGGACAACCGTTCAGCCACCGCATCGCGTAAAGTCTGCGGAGACAAAACCTCAGCTTGCCAATACCCCAAAGCATACACCTCCTGTTCGAAATCGGGAGTGATTTTCAAACGGTAATGAAACGTAGAGCCATGTTCGTTCCGGTCAAGTTCCGTTTGACTTTCGTGCAAAGGAAGTGTCCTCAAATAATTAGCTTGCAAAGCAGGGACACGCAGCACCACCTCCTGCGCCGGCATATCGTCGTGCGTAATCCCGAAACAATCCCGAAAATAATCGATGGGAGAAAAACTGTCGGGATAGACGAATGTACGGCTGCTCAATTCGAGAGAAGCAACCCGATCCAAAGCATAAGTCTTGATTTTCCGATCCGTAAAATCCTTAGCGATGACATACCAACGCTGACGAAATAATTTCACGAAATAGGGAGCCGCCAATGTATGCGAACTTGTTACACGTCGGAATGAACGATACGACAAAATAAGCACCCGGTTCTCTTTCATCGCCTCGAAGACGATTCTCAAAAATTTCTGCCCCGAAGGTATATTCTCCAAAACGATTCGATTCCGCAACTCCTGACTCTCGTTCAGCATGTTATTCACCGCAAGCGTGTTCAATGCCCACACACGTGCACCGTTTCCCTGCAAAGCATCCGGGTCCTCGATATAATATTCATACGTAGAAGCATCACACTCGATATTCACGTCAAACATCTCCTGTATGGCCTGACGATAATTCATAAACGTCCGTCGAGCCATCGGCTTGCCGTCCGAATATTCGCTCCGTTGCCACAACCCGTCTATCTCCCTGCGGGTAAGCCTTCCGTAGCGCTGCAACGTATCGATCAGCCATACATACCGATTGAAAAGTTCTTTCGCCATAACACAAATCCACTGTTTTAGCCACTCAAAAATAACACATTTTATACAATAATATCTACGCCCAGTATTCCACTAACAAATTATAACAATATCAATCTGAGACAATCGAATTTATTGAATACTTTTACATTGTAAAAACACAATCAAACTAACCTTCAAAAATTTTATACTTCGATATGGCTACAACACGATTGAAAAGTGCTATCCGTAAGACTCTTTTCGCAGCTATCCTTATCTCTATTTTAAGCGAGAACACGACATTCGGTCAAACATCTCCCGAATCTTCCCCAAAAATTTATGTGGTCTCCAACGCACACTTAGATACCCAATGGAACTGGGATATTCAAACGACTATCAGAGACTATGTTTCAAAAACATTAGATAGGAATTTGACCTTGCTGGAACTTTATCCCAACTATCTTTTCAATTTTGAAGGAGGAGTTAAATATTCATGGATGAAAGAATATTACCCCATACAATATGCCAAAGTAAAAGAGTATATCAAAAATGGCCGTTGGCACGTCTCCGGCAGTAGTTGGGACGCTACTGATGCCTTAGTCCCCTCTCCCGAATCGGCAATACGCAATATACTGCTTGGACAAGAATTTTATAGAAACGAATTTCAAGTAGAAAGCACCGATATTTTCCTACCCGATTGTTTTGGATTTGGGTGGACTCTACCCACTATCGCTTCGCATTGCGGATTGATTGGCTTCTCCTCGCAAAAACTAGGCTGGCGAAAAAATCCTTTTTATGGGAAAAACAAATACCCGTTTGAGATAGGGCTATGGAAAGGAATCGATGGTTCCTCAATCATGATGGCACACGGGTACAATTACAACAAGCGTTGGAATAACATAGACCTGTCAAAAGATAAAGAACTGATAGAACTTTCCGCTCCTGCCCCATTGAAAACAATTTATCATTATTACGGAACCGGTGATACCGGGGGTTCTCCCACAATCCCGTCAGTACGTTCTGTCGAAAAAAGCATCAATGGAGATGGACCTTTACAAATCATCTGTGCAACCAGTGATCAACTTTTTAAAGACTACCTTCCTTATGAAAGCCACCCCGAGCTACCGGTTTTTGATGGAGAACTCTTGATGGATCTGCATGGAACCGGTTGTTACACATCTCAAGCTGCTATGAAATTGTACAACCGACAAAACGAAATATTGGGCGATGCAGCAGAGCGTAGTGCAGTATGTGCCGATTGGCTGAATGTAACAGCCTATCCCAGTGAGAAACTTACCGAAACATGGAAACGATTTATTTTTCACCAATTCCACGATGACCTCACCGGAACAAGCATCCCGAAAGCCTACGAATTTTCTTGGAACGACGAACTCATTTCTCTGGGGCAATTCTCCGATGTTCTCACTTCGTCTGTTCGTAGCGTGGCCGGGCAATTGAATACCTCGACAAAAGGGATTCCCGTTGTACTGTACAATGCTTTGGGATTCCAAGCGAACAATCTTGTGGAAATCGTGCTGGATATGCCCAAATTACCCAAAAACATAGCCGTATTCGATTGCCAGGGAAACAAAGTCCCCTCTCAATTACTTTCCAATCAAAACGGAAAAATCTCCATTCTCATGGAGGCCAGTGTTCCTGCTAACGGATACGCCGTATATGACATACGCACATCTAACGAAAAGAGTAAAACACAACAAAATGACTATATACAAAGCGACAAACTCCAATTCGAAAACTCCATTTACAAAATAACACTAGCCCCCAACGGAGACATTATTTCACTCATCGACAAACAATGCAATAAAGAGATTGTCAAAAAAGGAGAAGCTATTCGATTGGCTCTTTTCACCGAAAATCAATCGAACGAATGGCCGGCTTGGGAAATTCACAAAGAAACCATCGATCGAGCCCCCATTTCTATCGGAGATGAACAAACAGAAATATCATTGATAGAAAATGGGATTCTGCGCAAAACTATTTGCATAAAGAAAAAATACGAAAAATCTGTGTTTAAACAATATATCCACCTCTACGAAGGGATTATGGCTCATCGTATAGACTTCCGAAACGAAATCGACTGGGAAAGTGAAAATGCTCTTCTAAAAGCCGAATTCCCCCTCAACATAAATAACCAAAAAGCGACCTATGATTTAGGTATTGGAAGTATCATGCGTGGTAATAACAAAGATACAGCCTACGAAGTATACGCTCAATACTGGGCCGATTTAACAGACCATGATAACAGCTATGGCGTTTCCATTCTCAACGACAGCAAATATGGCTGGGACAAACCCAATGATCATACACTACGCCTAACCTTGTTGCATACACCCAAAACAAAAAAACGCTATGAATACCAACGATACCAAGACTTCGGCCATCATGAATTCACATACAGCTTGATAGGACACTCCGGCGCACTAAACAAAATTGAAACTGTACAACAAGCCGAACTACTGAATCAAAAAATCAAAGCGTTCCAAACATCGAAACACCGGGGAACTCTTGGAAGAGAATTCTCTTTCGCCCAATCAAACAACCCTAATGTTCTTATCAAAGCGTTAAAAAAGGCCGAAAGTTCCAATGAATACGTGGTGAGAGTATATGAAATCAGCGGTAAGGAAAAACAAAATGCAACCCTCTCTTTTGCCGGAGACATAATAACAGCTTGTGAGGCCGATGGAACCGAAAAAAGAATAGGGAATGCCTCTTTCGAGAATAACAATCTGCACTTGATGATTAAACCATTCTCTATCAAAACCTTTAAAGTTTCTCTCAAACCAAACGCTACGAAACCCTGTGACATAAAGCCCGAATATCTATCTTTGAAATTCGACCGTAAATGCGCTTCTTGGAATGCCTTCCGAAACGATGCCAATTTCGAATCCCAAAATTCCTATGCAGCCGAACTTTGGCCCGATTCACTCATAGTCAACCGAGTCCCGTTCCTTTTAGGGGAAAAAGACATCGAAAACGGAATGACTTGTAAAGGAGACACAATACAACTACCCGCCGGAAAAAACTATGATTACATCTACCTTTTAGCTGCCTCGACAGATACCGACCAAACAGCTACGTTTACCGTTGGCAAAACGAAGCAAATCGTAACTGTCCCTTATTATACCGGTTTCATAGGACAATGGGGACATCTCAATCACACCAAAGGTTATTTAAAACCGGTAGAAATAGCCCATATAGGAACACACCGGCATACAGTCAACGAAGATCTCCCCTATGAATTTACCTATATGTTTAAAATTAAACTGGAAATTCCCAAAGGGGCTACCGAGATAGTACTTCCTCAAAATGAAAAGATAGTCCTCTTCGCAGCAACCGCAGTACAAGATGAGTTGCCCGAAATACAGATCGCCTCACAACTATATCAAACTGCAATAAAAGAATAAAAAGATAAACGAAAAACCCTGCCGAAGGAAATCTTCGGCAGGGTTTTCTTTATTTGGAAATGCGGGAGGGAAGAACGAATCGACCTCCAAACCGTATAGTCTATTTCGTCGTCTTTTTCCGGGCCGGTTTCTTTTTGGCAGGAGCCTTGTCGGCATCCTCGACAATCTTCATGCAATCGGCGAACGTGAGCGATGCCGGTTCGGAACCTTTGGGTAATTTATAATTCTTCTTTTTATAAGCGATATACGGACCGAAACGACCGTTAAGCAGTTCGAGTTCATCATCTTCATCGAACTTCTTGATAAGGCGTTGACTTTCCTGCTCACGCTTTTGCTGAATCAATATTATCGCATCCTCTAACGAAACACCCTGCGGGGTGAACTCTTTGGGCAACGATACATATTTGCCGTCGTGACGAATATACGGACCGAAACGGCCGATACCCACGACAACGGTTTTGCCTTCGAAATCGCCTAAGGTTCGGGGCAAATCGAACAGTTTCAAAGCCTCTTCCAATGTAATCGTGCTCATCGATTGTCCTTTGAGCAATGATGCGAACAACGGCTTCTCCGCATCTTCGGGCGTACCGATTTGTACCAACGGACCGAAACGGCCTATCTTCACCGATACGGGACGGCCGCTTTTCGGGTCCGTACCCAATACCCGTTCGCCCACTTTATGCTCCAACCGCAAAGCGAGAGCGCTCTCTACCACCGGGTGAAAGAGTTTGTAAAAATGATCTATCTCGTCGTTCCACACGGTTTTTCCCTCGGCAATATCGTCGAATTGCTGCTCGACATTCGCCGTAAAGTTATAATTGAGAATATCGGGGAAATACTCCGTCAAGAAATCGTTGACGACAACTCCTATATCGGTGGGAAGCAGTTTGCCTTTATCGGCTCCTGTGAGCTCGGTTTTCTCTCCCGATTCGATTTTCCCATCGTGCAGCGTCAACATACGATATTTCCGCTCCGTTCCTTTCCGATCGCCCTTCTCGACATATTCGCGTTGCTGTATGGTCGAAATGGTTGGTGCATAGGTAGAAGGCCGACCGATACCCAGTTCTTCCAATTTACGAACCAGACTGGCCTCGGTATAGCGGGCGGGAGCTTGCGAGAAACGTTCCGTTGCCGTGACCGACGACAATGCCAGCACATCGCCTTTCGCCAATGCAGGTAACATCTTGTCATTTCCTTCTGCATCGCCTTCGTCATCGGTAGACTCCATATACACTTTCAGGAAACCGTCGAATTTCAAGACCTCGCCCACGGCGACAAAGTGTTCTTTCCTTCCCGAAACGGCGATGGTCGCAGTCGTCTTTTCCAGCTCGGCATCGCTCATTTGCGAAGCGATCGTACGTTTCCAAATCAATTCATACAATCGTTTTTCCTGAGAGGAAGCATTGATTTCGTGATGGCTGATGTACGTGGGACGTATTGCCTCGTGCGCTTCCTGTGCTCCTTTGGTATGCGTATGGTAATTTCGAATGTGCAGATATCTCTCGCCCAAAGTTTTCACAATCTCGTCTTTGGTCGTATTTATAGCCAGCGATGACAAATTCACCGAGTCGGTACGCATATAGGTGATATGTCCCGCCTCATAAAGCCGTTGAGCTACCATCATGGTTTGAGCCACGGAGAAGCCCAATTTCCGGGCAGCTTCCTGTTGCAATGTGGAAGTGGTGAACGGAGCCGCAGGCGATTTCTTTGCAGGTTTCACCGTCACGTCCCCGATAGAGAACTGTGCGGTCTTGCAGGCTTCGAGCAAAGCCTTCGCCTCGTCTTCGGTTTTCAATCGTTGGCTCAATTCGGCCTTCAACAATTCCCCTCCGGGTAACAAAAATTCCCCGATCACCCGATAGGCTGCTTCGGGCTTGAACGCCGAGATTTCTCGCTCCCGTTCTACAATCAAGCGCACTGCGACCGATTGTACACGACCGGCCGACAAAGCAGGCTTCACCTTTTTCCACAGAACAGGCGAAAGTTCGAATCCCACGATACGGTCGAGTACCCTGCGAGCCTGCTGGGCATCTACCCGATTCAAATCTATATCCCGGGGATTCTCAATGGCATGGAGTATGGCATCTTTGGTAATCTCATGGAATACAATCCGTTTCGTTTTCTCCGGTTTCAGTTTCAGCACTTCGAACAAGTGCCATGCGATAGCCTCTCCCTCACGGTCCTCATCGGAAGCCAGCCAAACCATATCCGCTTTGTCAGCCTCCTGTTTCAGTGTTTCCACCAACTTTTTTTTGTCGGTGGGGATTTCATAAATAGGTTTATAGTTATGCTCGATATCCACACTGAAATCCTTTTTTTTGAGATCACGGATATGTCCGTAGCTCGAAAGGACTTCAAAATCCTTTCCCAAAAACTTCTCAATGGTTTTAGCCTTTGCCGGAGACTCTACGATTACCAAATTTTTTGCCATATGCGCAATGTTCGTTCAAATTTTGCGCAAAATTAGAAAAACAGATTGTAATACAGAGCTTTTTTCTACTTTTTTATTAAATAATGTATATCGCACACATTTTGAATCGATCCTACCATGTAGAGTTTTTGTCGCATATCCTCCCCAACGCCTTTCTCCTATACTATTCCCTCCGAAAAAGCTGACGGGATAAATCCTGTTTTTATAAACTATCCACTCGTCCCATGAGTACTCCCGACACGGTGGGAGAGGTTAAATCCTCCTTCTCCCTTGCCATGCCCCGTAGCATTACGGGGAGTTGCATTAGCGGTATAGGAGAGACACCGAAGAAACGGTAGTTTTTGAGGAGGGGGCTAAAAAAGACAGCGTATAGGATTTTTTTTGTAAAGCTAACCCCTCCGTCCTATGGACACCTCCCCTATATTTTGCATAACAAAACACAGGGGAGGAGGGTGGTACTTTTTATTTTATAGTTTGGCATTTTTGTGCAGCAAGTCGAAACTATCCAATTTTCTCCCCTGCCGCGTCCCGTAGTATTGCGGGGTGTGGCGTTAGTCATATAGGAGGGGAGGTGGCACACATAGTGACGGAAGGGTTAAAAATGTCGAGAACCGACCTCTTACCCTCAAAATTTCAAATCGACCCCGAACATGAAATTGATGCCTTGTGCCGGCATACCGTAAAGAATATCGTATTTCCGGTTCAGCACATTGTCGGTAAGTCCGTAAAGCGAAAACCAAGAAGTGAAAGCATACGAGGCTTTTAAGTGAACGAGATGTATATCGGAGAGCTTTCCGAGATTTGAATACTCCCGACCCGCAGCAAACTCATATCCGGCTTCGAGCACGAACGGGCGAACAGGCATATAACGGATATTCGCTCCTCCTTCCCATTGCGGACGGTTATACGAAATCGTCTCACCCCCATCGGCGGTCTTCCATCGGTGATACCCGACCTTCGCCGAAGCCTCCAATTTCGTACCGTAACGATAAGATACATCGAGCTCTGCTTTCAAAGCATTGGCATCGATACCCCAAAAACGCGACACACCTGTAAACTTTCCGTCCAAATCTTCGGGTAAAAGGAACAACGCCTTTTTACAAATTTCATAACCGCCCGAAAGCCCTATGGAAAATCCGGGTAATGCGTTAATGCGTATTCCCAATGAGGCATCCAACGGCACATACGTATTATCTACCTGTGCCGACGGATTGAAGTAGAGCGTATAGGCCGAAACACTTCGCCACGTATTCAGTTTCTTCCCGCCCGTAAAAGCCGTATAAAACTGTACATCGGGAACTATTGTCCAATCGAATCGCACATCGGGAGAAAATCGCAAAATAGTCCCGTTATTGAACGAAACATCGGCCTTGACACCGACCGCAAAAGCCACGTGTTCATTCCGCCAGTCATACCGGGGATTCAATGAAATCATACCGTAATTCGCTGCCGACTGTAACCGGCTGTAACCCACATAATCGAAAGAACCGTCCAAAGAAATAGAGCTACGTCTGTCGATCGGCGCAGACAATGTAAAGTCAGCATTCACTAAATTCTCGGCAGCCCCTTTTTCACCTTGCAAATATCCCCGATGATACCCGTACCGGTAATATGCCAATGAAACTTTATAAAGTAGGTCCGACTCTCCGGCAGTCGAGGCTATATGGCTTTTCAAGAAGAACCGGTTTATCTCTTGGTTAGGCGAAGATATTCCCGTCAAACCGAGGGCTCGCAACCCGTAATAGTTGAAGGAGTCGTAACGATAACCGCCGCTTATTCCCAAATCCAGCTTCCCGAAGGAGTGAAGATAATCGGCGACCACTCGCTCTTCGAGCCGGTGCATCTTCTTCGAGTCGGGATAGTAGTCCTCCGTTAACGATTGATTGTAATCCACCGTTCCGCAAGTAGAACGATGTTGTAACCACACACCCAACTTGTCTTTATCATTCTGCAAAATACGATAACCTGCATTCCCGACCATATTCAGGTAATTGCCTATCCCGAAATCCACGTATCCCCTCGATTGATTTTCTTCGGGTTTTTCTCCGAAACCGCCGGGAGCCAACAAGACAGCGCGAGGTTCGAGGGGAGCCGGAACCGTCCAGTCGCTATACCGTATAGATTGTTTGGTGACCGTCGGTGCTTCCACTTCGGGCAATGTATTGATTTTAGACGCATCGCGCACGATAGGTGTAAAATCTTTTTCTATGGTTACTTCCCGCCGCAACGAATCGGAACGTACCTGTGCCGACAGGAAGAATGGGAAAACCGATATGATTAAAAAAGAAAACCGTTTCATAAGCCATACATATTGTATCGTTCAACTACTCTGTTTGTCCAAGCTCGCTCAACTTCTTATCTATCCGGGAAATAATATCGTCGTCGCTGGCCGGATAGTTATTCCGCAAACTTTGCAAATATTGACGGGCTTGGAAAGTCTCGCCCCGTTTTTCATAAATGTCGGCCATGAGCAAGAATGCCCGAGCCAACCAATAATTGTGGGGAGTACCTTTGTCGATAAAAGTATTCAGCGTCTTTTCGGCCGTATCGATCGCTTTGTTGTCGAATTGATATTGGGCCAATAAATAGGCACTTTGCGCCCCGTAAATCGAACGGGTATCTTTCGAAAGCTCCCGCCAGTCATCGGCTGCATTTTCGCCCTTTCCCGTATGGAAATAAGCATCGGCACGAGCAAATAAAATCTCTTGCCGCAAATCGGGAGAAAGTTTGCTTTCGCTCAACAACTTGTCGGCAACCGTTACCACCTCGCCATATTGCCGCTTATTCCGGGCAATACGAAGCATACCCAACCGGGCGGCCTGTTTGTTCTCTCCGACAGTCGCTTTCTTCTCCAACTCCTTGAATCCGGCAAAAGCCTCGTCATAACGAGCTTTCAAATAAAGTATCTCGCACTTGCGGGCCAATGCTTCTTCGGCAAACTCGCCGTCGGGACTGTTCGTCACCACATAGTCGAACGCCGGAAGAGCTTTGTCGTAGTCTTTCACTGCAAACGATGCTTTCCCGATATAGTAATTAGCCGGAATCAAAAACGCGCCCGACGGATAATTTCGTACATACTTCTCCAACGAAGCGATACCTTTCCCCGTCATATAAGTGCGCTCGGCTGCCATATACGACAAAGAATCCAATTCGCTCACAGGGGCCTGCTCCGACCGTCCCACGCTGTTCAGATAGTTAGCGTAGGCATCGACGGCATCTTTCTCCACATATACCGATTTGAGGTCGGCGACCGCTATGCGAGCCTCCTCGCTGGTCGGATAACGCTCTATCACTTGCTGGTAAGCAGCCACCGATTCGTCTGTCTGCCCGTTATTGAAATAGACCATACCCAACTGCAAACCTCCCTTGCGGGCAATCGCGCTCTGGGGATAATCGGCGATCAATTGTTTGTAACATACGATAGCATCGTTATTCCTATTCAATATCGTATAAGCCTGTCCCTTTTCGAACCATGCGTTCGCCAGATACCCCGAACGGGGATAATCTACAATCAATTTGTCCAACAACTCTATTTTGCGTTCATGATTCCTCTGCAATCCTGCCATGAAAGCTTTTTGAAAAAGGGCATAATCTCCGTTCGCGACATCGGTCTCTTGGGCTCGGGCATAATACTGCTCGGCATCGGCGAACCGACGGGCGTAATAATAGCAATCGCCTATCCGGGAATAGGCATCGGCAAGCATACTTCGATTTCCTCCGGTCTGTACGGAGACATACCGGGAAAAACCGTCGAGGGCTTGCGAGAAGTTATGCTGTTTGAATTGACAGTAGGCCCAATCGTACCACGCCAGCGAATACATTTCACTCCGCTTGTCCTTGCTGGAAGAAAGATATGCCGAATAATTCCGGGCAGCGATATCGTATTGTTCCCGACGATATTGGCACTCAGCGAGCCAAAACGCAGCCTTACCCCGTATATCGGTATCATAGTTTCCCACAGCGATCGCCCGGCTAAACAAACTTTCGGCATCGGCGATACGAGCATTGGTGAAAGCCTCTGTCCCCAATTGGAAAAGAATGCGCTGCTTGGCGGCGAGTATTTTCCCGTCGGGTTTCCGTATTTTATCGATAGAAGCCAGTGCCGACCGATAATTACGGGTCGTCATGTAAACCTCTACCAAATAGTCGTTAATCTTGTCGGCATAGCGAGAACCGGGAAACTCGTTCAAGAAACGTTCGAACACACCCACCGAGTTATCGAAAGGCGAAGCCGTGCGATCATACAGGCAGAGCGCATAGTTGTAAAGCGCCGTTTCCCGAACCTGACGGTCGTAATTTCCTTGTGAAGCCATCTCGAACGCCATGCGGGCATTATTTTTATCTCCCGCTCGCAAATAGGCTTGCCCGATATAAAGATAAGCATTTTGAGAAAGAGCATCGTCCACGCCGGTCACACGCCCCAAATAATCGATCGCCTCGCCATCTTCTCCCCGGCGATAGGCCATGACACCCATGACATAAAGAGAAGAGCGTTCGGGTTTGCGACATCGTTGCAAATACCTTTCCAAATATTCCGTCGCCGCTTCATCGCCACCTTCTTGATAAGCGCTTTCGCCGAGCAACCGAAGAAGCTCGGTGTATAAGTCGGCATCGGAAGACGGACGGGACAACAACGCTTTACCCTCGGACAATACCTGTGCGAAACGTTTTTGCCCGAAATAAATCTGCAACATGTGCAGCCGTGCGGCATAGCCGAAACTCCTGTCGTCCGCCACTTTCGAAAATCCGCTTAAAGCGGCTCTATCGTCTCCCTCGTTCATCTGTATATACGAAAGGTAGAACGTGGCTCCTGTCCGAAATCTCTCTTTCCCGATTAGAAGCTGAAACAGCGGTTTCGCCGCATCGGGATTACCGGTCTTCAACAAAGAACATGCCGTGCGATATCCCCACCGGTCCTCCTCGTCGCCGGTCAACAGACTCACATTTACCGTCTGATAGGCTTTCAAGGCTTTTGCATAATCTTGACTGTCGTAATAATAATCGGCCAATGCCAACCGAGCCTGCAAAGTATGTTTAGAATCCGGATAATTTCGCAAAAAATCCGTCAACCGCCGTACAGCCTGCGGCGAATAATTGCGAGCTTCCGAAAGAGCGATATACCAGTCGGCCGTTTCCCGCTGCTCCGGCGACAAATCGCCTTCACAAGCCTCTTTCATCACATCGGCACAACCCGCATAGTTCTTCTCTTGAAAGAGAAAGATTCCCCTATCTATCAAAGCCCTGTCATCGTTATAAGCCGGGATTCCCGGCTTGGCGGCCAAAAGCTGTCCGGTGCATACGATTCCACAAAGTATAACTATCGCCCGTTTCATGAACATCTTTATTTTGTATTAAGTTCCGAACTATCCACCCATTTAAATAATTTATCCGACGGTCGTATCTTCTCATCGATACGCATCGAGAACCGCTCGCCTTTTACCGTCTTTTGTACCGGTTTCAAATCGACTCGTATCTCTTCCACCTTGCGGATAAGCGCACCGGTCGTCGGGCCGGTGACGAGTATCTCGTCTCCCACGCTCAACGAACCGCTCTCCATGAGAAATTCGGCCACACCGAGGTTGGAAAAATACTTCACACCCTTGCCTATATATACTTTTCGTTTCGTGGCTCCCGAGCCATAATTGTGAGTCCATTCGCCCAAGCGCTGACCCAAATAATATCCGTTCCAGAACCCTCGATTAAAGACGGTAGCGAGCCGCTCGTCCCACTGTGCGATCTTCTCGTCGGTAAAGTCGTCGTTCAAATAAGACTCGATGGCCTCGTTGTAACACGAAACGACCGTACGCACATATTCCGGTCCCCTTGCACGACCCTCGATTTTAAATACCCGCACCCCCGAATCGATCAGTTTGTTCAGGAAATGTATCGTTTTCAAGTCCTTCGGCGACATGATGTAAGCGTTATCCACTTCCAACTCGTTACCGGTCTCCTTGTCTTTCACTTCGTATGAACGGCGACAAATCTGCATACAAGCCCCTCGATTCGCCGAAGCATTCATTTCGTGAAGACTCAAATAGCATTTGCCGGACACAGCCATGCACAATGCCCCGTGACAGAACATCTCGATACGTACCGGTTCTCCGCCCGGCCCCACGATACGATCCCGCAAAATGGCTTCGTGAATACGGGCTACCTGTTCCATATTCAACTCCCGAGCCAGTACCACCACATCGGCAAAACGGGCATAGAATCGCAACGCCTCGGTATTGGAAATATTCAGCTGGGTCGACAAATGCACCTCTACCCCTATCTCGCGGGCATAGGTCATAGCCGCCACATCGCTGGCGATAATAGCCGAGAGCCCGGCCTCCTTCGCCGCATCGATAATACGATGTAACAGAGGTATATCTTCGTCGTAGATAACGGTATTGACCGTCAGATAACTCTTTATGTGATGCTCGTTACAAATACGCACGATCTCGTGTAAATCGTCTATCGTAAAATTATTCGACGAACGGGCTCGCATATTCAGCCCCTCGATACCGAAATATACCGAATCGGCCCCTCCCTGTATGGCCGCCGTCAAAGAATCGTACGAACCCACCGGCGCCATAATTTCAAAATCGCTTCTCTTCATCATAAACAAACCGTTCTATTTCCCGGTGATTATTTTTCGTATTTCGTTCAGTTTATTCAATGCTTCTACCGGTGTAAGGTTATTGATATCGACCTGTAAAATTTCGTCCCGAACCTGTGAAAGCACAGGATCGTCCAGTTGGAAAAAACTCAACTGCATGCCACCTCTCGACGAAGCGATTTCGGCGGTAGGCTTGGCGATACCGTTCTGGCGGTTCTCCGACTCCAACTGTTTCAAAATCTGGTTGGCCCGCTTGACGATGCTCTGGGGCATACCGGCCAGCTTCGCCACATGGATACCGAAACTGTGCTCACTCCCGCCGCGTACCAATTTCCGCAAGAATATCACCTTGTTGTCGACCTCTTTTACCGAAACGTTATAATTGACAATGCGTTTATAAGTACGTTCCATTTCGTTCAGCTCGTGATAATGGGTAGCGAACAACGTCTTGGCACGAGCTTTGGGGTGTTCGTGTATGTGCTCGACAATAGCCCACGCGATAGATATACCATCGTAAGTACTCGTTCCCCGTCCCAACTCGTCGAACAGAACCAAACTCCGCTCCGACAGATTGTTGAGAATATCGGCTGCCTCGGTCATCTCGACCATAAAGGTAGATTCGCCGAGCGAGATATTGTCCGATGCCCCCACACGAGTGAAAATCTTGTCCACAATACCTATCTTAGCGGCCTCGGCCGGAACGAAACTTCCTATCTGAGCCATCAGAACAATCAAAGCGGTCTGGCGCAACAACGCCGATTTACCAGCCATGTTGGGTCCCGTTATCATCATGATTTGCTGCTTGTCGTTGTCGAGCTCGACACTGTTGCTGATGTAGGGTTCGCCCGGCGGCAACTGTTTCTCGATAACCGGGTGACGTCCTTCCTTGATGTCGATAACCAGCGAATCGTTTACTTCGGGACGAATATACCGGTTTTCCACGGCCGACTTCACGAACGACAACAAGCAGTCGAGCCGCGCAATGAGATTGGAATCGAGTTGTATGGCAGGAATATACTCCGTCAATGCAAGAATCAAATCATTGAACAACTGCGTTTCCAATGAAAGGATTTTCTCCTCCGCCCCCAAAATCTTCTCCTCGTATTCTTTCAACTCTTGGGTAATATAACGCTCTGCGCTCACCAACGTCTGCTTTCTGATCCAATCGGAAGGAACCTTGTCCTTGTGAGTATTGCGCACTTCGATGTAATACCCGAATACGTTGTTATACCCGATTTTCAAGCTGGGAATACCTGTTTTCTCGCTCTCGCGCTGCTGCACGTGCAACAAATAGTCTTTCCCCGAATAGGAAATCTCTCGCAACTCGTCGAGTTCGTCGTTCACACCCTTGCGGATAATTCCTCCCCGATTCACCAAATTGGGCGCATCGGGATTAATTTCATGTTCGATTCGGTCCCTGATGATCGTACAGCAATTCAGTTGCTCCCCGATACGTTGCAATACAGGTTCATCGCTCTGTTCGCAAACAGCCTTGATAGGCTCTATCGCCGACAATGCCACCTTCAACTGAACCACCTCGCGAGGCGAAATACGCCCCACCGCCACTTTCGAAATGAGGCGTTCCATATCGCCTATCGTATCGAGTTGCGGATCGATAACCTCCCTAACTTCGGGGTGGCGGAAAAAGAACTCCACTCCGTTCAACCGATCCTCGATAGGTTTCACATCTTTCAACGGAAAGACAACCCACCGTTTGAGCATACGCGCCCCCATCGGGGTGACAGTCCGGTCTATCACGTCGAGCAGGCTTTTTCCACCTTCGTTCATCGGAGAAAGCAATTCGAGACTCCGCACCGTGAATTTATCCAATCGCACATACCGCTCCTCCTCGATACGAGACAGCGATGTAATGTGCGAAATCTGCGTATGCTGCGTAATATCCAAATAATGAAGCAGAGACCCCGCGGCGATAATGGCGTTGGGCATATTGTGAATTCCGAAACCTTTGAGGTTTTTCGTCTCGAAATGACGCAATAAGCGATCCGAAGCGGCATCCTCGGTATAAACCCAATCGTCCAACTCGAAAGTAAAAAAACGGGAACCGAAATGCTCCTCGAACAATTTCCGTTTCGTGCGTTCGAACAGCACCTCTTTCGGAGAGAAATTGCCCAACAGCTTGTCCACATAGTCGAAATCTCCCTCGGCGGTCAAGAACTCACCCGTCGATATATCGAGAAAAGCCACACCCACTTTGTTACCTTTCCCGAAATGAACACCCGCCAAGAAATTATTCTCTCGGTGATCGAGAATATTGTCGTTAATCGACACACCCGGTGTTACCAATTCCGTAATACCGCGCTTGACCAATTTTTTTGTCAGTTTCGGGTCTTCCAGCTGTTCGCAAATAGCCACCCGTTTTCCGGCACGCACCAATTTGGGAAGGTAAGTATCGAGAGCATGATGGGGAAAACCGGCCAACTCCACATACTGGGCAGCGCCATTTGCCCGGCGAGTCAATGTAATCCCCAATATTTCCGATGCCACCAAAGCATCGTCCGAAAACGTTTCATAAAAGTCCCCCACCCTGAAAAGCAATATCGCATCGGGATGCTTGGCTTTCATCTCGATATACTGTTTCATCAGCGGAGTTTCGACAATTTCTTTGGCCACGATATATTTCTTTTATATTCGTATGAATAATCCTGTTTAAGAGAAACAAAGATAACATTTTCGACCGGAATTGTGAAATTAAAAAAATGTAAGAAACCGTTTTTATTTTTTTCTATTCCTCTCTTCATCGCTGCCACTCCCCCATTCCCCACTCTCCCCTGTGTTTCAAAAAACAAAAAGTCAGCTCTTAAAACGACGAGTAAGATTTATGCTTCTCTATTGAAACAGCCCTCCCCCTCCTCCCGCCAGACCTTGTAACATTCGAAACATTTCACTCCTCCCCTTGCCGTGTCCCGTAGCACTACGGGGTGTTTTACAACGCAAAATATAGCGTAGGACGGAGGAGTTAAAGAAATACCAGCAGTAAAAGAAACAAAGACAAGACTTCTCTCCCCAGCTCATCGTAGATAAGATGGAACGAGTTCACCACCGACAAACTATACTTTCAGGAAAATATTTTTCCGATACAGAAAATAAAGGAAGAACCAGCAACAAGCGACATATCCTGCACGAAGGACGACCGCACCGGCAGGCTCACCGGCACATTCTCCCACCCATTGGGATATACCTCCGAACAAAAACTTATTCATGTGAGAAAATCCTACCACCTGCTGCGCCAGATAAATCGTTATCGAATTTAGTCCTATCACTCGGAAAAAGAGAGTCCACGATTTCCACCCTTTCACATCAACGATATAGTAGAACAAAGCGAACAACAAGAACGAAAGTCCTCCCACGAAACAGGTAAACGAACTGCTCCAAAGCATTTTGTTAATCGGGAATACGGTATTCCAAATCAGCCCTATGGCGACCAACACAACCCCGATTCCCGACAACAGCAAACTCTTTCTCTCTCCGCTTCCCAAGCGGGTGGAACGGACGATTTCCCCCGCATAAATTCCCAATAATGCCGTGACTATCGCCGGAAGCGTGCTCAACAGGCCCTCCGGGTCGAAATTACCGTATATCAATTTCCCCGGCAAACAATGCCGATCGATATATCCGACCAGATTCCCTTCGATAGAAAGAGGGGAAGCTCCCGCAGCATCGGGAGCCGACACAAAGGCCAACAGCAACCAATAACCCACCAAGATAAAGACAATCAAACCATATTGTACCGACTTTTTCAAACTCATGTAAATGAAAGCCCCGAACATCCACGCCAGCCCGATACGCCCCAAAACGCTTGCCAAGCGCACATCGGGGAAATTCAACTGTAAGAATCCGTTATACAAGAATCCCAGCAAAACGAGGGTGACACCCCGGCGGAGAACCCTCAGGTAAATGTGTTTGTCGCTCGATCCGCTCCCCCTTTGCTTGGCCAATGAAAACGGGAAAGATATACCTGCGATAAACAAGAACAGAGGGAATATCATATCGTGCTGGGTAAACCCGTCCCACGGGACGTGCCGCATGTGCCCCGCTATGACATCGCCCACCGCCGTCGGGTGCAAGGCATTCAAGGCGACTACCAACGGGGCGAAACCCATAATAAAAAGCATATCGAATCCCCGAAGGGTATCCAATGACAACAAACGTGTGTTTTTCTTTGTTTCCATATCCGAATTCTGTTTTTCTGTATAGTATACAAGCGACTCGGCTCGTTTATCCAATGATGCGTTACACTCCCTAATCCGCACCCGCAGCGATCCCGATCGAATGTATGTCTCTGCCTATTTCGACAACAGCTTTTTTATCCGTTCCACATCGTCTTCCCGTTCCGGGGGAATAATTCCCCGTCGATAGAAATCTTCGAAATCCGAGAGAAAGTCCTCTTTTAGCTCTTCCTTGTATCGCAGGTATATCTCTTCCGCCTCGGCATATCGACCTTGAAAAAGAAGGGATGCCGCAAGATTTGTATAAACGGTATGATGAGTAGAATCATATTTTGACCCCTCACGGGCATACCGTTCAGCTTCTTCAAAATTACCCTGAGCAAGAAATAAGAATGAAAGGTTATTGCATGCTCGTACTAAACCCGGCTCATAGACTTGTGGATTCGCCGCTGCAAGCCGTCGACGAATTTCCATGGCGGAGAGATACATCTTCTCGCTATCCTCATAACGTTGGATATTGTAATACAAACAACCTAAGTTATACTGAGTCGTTGCCAAGTCCGGCTCATAGACCTGTGGATTTGCCGCTGCGAGTCGTCTATAAAT
>ENA-UONZ01000188-UONZ01000188.1-human-gut-metagenome-genome-assembly--contig:-C93old-NODE-188-length-112584-cov-18.024047_pt1 | contig 112584 bp, 85 predicted proteins | sample MGYA00242468_ERZ724015 | MGnify/ENA metagenome assembly ERZ724015
CGATTTTGGCATAAATGAAGAAACAGAAATTATGTAAAGAGTTTAGTTCCGCGGGTACCAAGTTTTCATATTGAAAATTGCGTTCCGCGGGAACTAATATGAAAGAAAGAGGAAAAATAAATAATCACAAATCATTTCAAGTTTTTTTTAATTTAATTAAGGTATGAAGAGACAATTATTTCTAGTAGGGCTGGCTATATGCGGTCTGACCTTCTTTACCTCCTGTTCGTCCAACCAAGGAAACGAAACGGAAAAGAACGAAGGCATCGTGCGCTTGGGTGTAGCCGCCAGTTTGAATTATTCAGATGATACAGAGACAAAAGCGGTAAACGAGTCTGTATACACAAAACTGGATGACTACCAAGTCCAGATACTGAAAAATGACAACAAAGTGAAATCTTACATCTATTCAGAAATGCCCGACTCCATCTTGCTGAATGAGGGGACTTACGAATTAAAAGCTTTTAAGGGAAACCCGGACGTTGCCGCTTCCACGGACGAGATGTACGTAGAGGGTATCTCCGAGTTCACCGTAGTGAAAAACGAGGTGACGGAAGCGGAAGTGACGTGTAAGCCGGCATGCGCGAAGGTGATCATGGACGTCAATGAATCCATGAGCCAATATTTCAAGGACGTATCCGTATCCTTGGAGACAGGTCTTACGACCGAGACTTTCACCCTTAGCGGGAATAATCTCTCAACCCCTGTATATCTCAGGGCCAAGGAGAAAGAAACGCTGAAAGTGACGATCAAGATGAAACAGAAGTCAGACTCCAAGGCCGTAGAGGCTAGCAGCACTTACTCGATCAATCCGGGGCAAGCCCTGACGATCCATGTGAAGACAAAGAATAACAGCGGGCAGCTTTCTCTCACGGTGAAGATTGACGAGACATTGAACGAGAGACCTATCAACGTCTATGTTCCGGATCCAAAAAATTAACCGATATATAAAACTATATGATAATGAAACTATTTAATACAATATTAGTAGGTACAGCCTTTTTAATAGGGATCACGTCTTGTGAGATGAAAGACGAGATCAAAGGTAATGGGGATGGCGGCGATTCTAGCGTAATGGGCCTGTTGTCGCTCAATCTTTCCGCAGTAGAGACAACAAACGACGTGAACACGAAAGCGTCTGGGGTGTCCACAGATAATTTTAAGGTGAATATCGTCCGTGCGAACGGGACCGTTTATAAGGCGTTCAACACGTTCGCCCAATTGAAAGAAGAGAGCCCTGTCCAGATTCCGATCGGGAAATATACGATCGAGGCGTCCTCTCCCGGCGAGATACCCTCGGTAAGTAAATCTCCTTATTTCGCAGGAGACAAAGCGATTCAAATAGAGGAGAATCTGACAGCGAGCGCAGAGGTCGCATGTAATATACAAAACGTAAAATTCGGATTGACCTTAGCCGACAATTTCAAGGAGACTTTTCCCTCCTACAGCATCTCGTTGCAAAGCGGAACGGATCTAGCTTACACTTATTCTTCCGAGAACGGAGATTTAGCGCCAGTCTATCTGGATGCCAGCAAGGTTAAAAGTGACATAATCATACTGATCAAGGCGGTAAAAGCAGACAATACCGTAATCCAGCTGAGAAAGACCTTATCGAAGCCCGATGGGTATGGAGGTTTTGAGGCTGGTGATTTCTTGAATATCACATTCGACGTGGCCGACGTTGATCCGGATCAGCCTTCACCGGGTACACCGACCCAACCGGGAACCGCAATATCCGTAAAGGTTGATATGACGTTCAATAATAGGGAGGAAACGATCACGATAGATGTAGTGGATGATACCACAGACCCGGATAACCCGGATCAACCCGGGACAAACGGGCCTACGTTAACTTGCCAATACTTCTCTTCCCCCATCAATATCAGTCCTTCAAGTACGGCACCCAGCAAGGTGGATGTAGCGATCGAGGCACCGAATAAGATAGCGAATCTCAAGGTAACTATCACTTCAGATAACGCAGGATTCACTGGAGCCTTGGCTGCGATGGGAATAAACGGGACATTTGACTTGACAAATCTTGACGCTGAGTTGAAAGCTAAATTAGACCAGATCGGATTGCCTTCGGAAGGGATCAAAGAAGCTACGTCTTATACATTCTCCATCGGATCTTTCATGTCGATGCTAGCGGTGTTCGATGGTACGCATACCTTTAAGATCGAAGTCGTAGACGCAAATGGAGTCTCGGCACAAAATACATTAACAGTTAAAGTGACTAAATAAACGGAAATATGGCAAAACTTAGCATATATATAATGAGTCTTCTGCTTCTCACCTCCTTATTCTCTTGCCAGAATGAGGAATTGAAAAACAACGGAGACATGGGATATCTGATGTTGGATGTCGCCACCAATGCGAGTCTTAACACGAAGGCCACGGAATACGACGGAAAGTCGATCGGACTTAAGATACTGGACGCCGAAGGCAATCTAGAGAAGGAATATGAAGATTGGCAAACCATCCAAGGCACGAAAGTGGCGCTTAAACCGGGATCATACCAGCTAATCGCTTCCTCGGCCGGATACGATGGACAGGCAGGTAAAAAGAAACCGTATTACTCGGGAACCAAGACGATCAATATCGTTAGCGGGGAGATAGCGAATACGGAGATCGTATGTACCTTGGCGAACGTAAAGGTAACCGTTCAATTCACGGAAAGTTTCAAGAAAGCCTTCGGTTTCTGGGACGGCCAAATCATGGGCGCATTCGTCTTAGAAAGCCAAGATAGATCTCAAAGAATAGAACCGAATATAATGGATATAGTCAATAAAGAGGGTGGTGAAGGAGAATATTATTTCCCGGTATCCAATTTGATCTACAATGTGATGGTTTATAACATATCTTTTGGAGAAGCATTGAATTACACGGACTCAGTTATGGATGTTAACGCCAGAGATCATATCATCTTGAACTTCGGAACGAAAGAAGACCAGACTGGTAAAGGGGATATTAGCGTGGTGGTAAACGAGGCGTTGCAAGAGTTTACGTATACAATCTTGGTTCCGAATACGCAAACAGGCTCATTTACCTCTCTTACAACTAAACCGGCCAATCCATGGACTACCTTCGCCAAATTAAGCGGAACTGTAGACAGCTCGGAAGAGACAGATCCAAGCAAGATCGTCTTTAAATACCACGTCAGTGGAGAAACAGCCGAATGGCAAACGATAGCGACAACAAAGTCCGGTGAGGAATTCACGGCGGATTTAGAAGGATTGAAGCCTGCTACGACCTACGAATACGCTATCAGTGACGGGACGAACCATGGTGACACCATAGCGTTTACGACAGAAACACGACGTACGATCCCGGAAAGCGGATTTGAGAATTGGTGGTTGAAGGATGAGAAAATTTATATGCCAGGAACACTAGGCGGAGAGTCTTTCTGGGATAGTGGCAATACAGCGGCCGCAAACATGCTAGGAAAGGACTATAATATTACACTTCCGGATGAGACGGAGAAGCATGAAGGAACTACCTCTGCTAAACTGGCCTCGAAGAATGTCTTTGTTAAATTCGCCGCAGGTAACTTATTCTCCGGAGAATTCTTGGGACTGGATGGCATGGATGGAATACTGAGCTTTGGTCGCCCATTCGAAAGCCGTCCGTCTCAATTGAAGGGTTGGTTTAAATATACACAGGGGGAGATCAATCAAGACAATAATTATCCGAACAAGCCGGAAGGCGCAGAAAAAGGCCAGATGGATAAAGGAAAGATCTATATAGCCATTGGTGATTGGGAACCTCAGACCTTTACAGTGAAAAATAAGTCTTATACCGCTATTGTTCCGGTTCAGACAAATAAAAATGTTCAGCAATTATTCGACTCCAACGACGAACACATCATCGCCTATGGCGAATTGGTGATCGACAAGACGGTAGCGGACTGGGAAGAGTTGGCGATCGACTTGACCTATCGTTCCGATCGCAAACCGAAATATATCGTTATCGTAGGTACCTCCAGTATTTATGGCGATTATTTCGTAGGTAGCGACCAGAGTGTATTATGGTTGGATGACCTGTCTCTTGAATATCCGACAACTTATCCTACTATAAAATAATAGAATGAGAATCAAACGAATTACAATGATACTGATAGCACTGGGAATGTGCTATCAGTATTTGTCCGCTGTAAAGCCGATAGACCGGGGAATACGGAACACAACGTTTATCCCTAAGGGACAATGGATGGCCGGAGGTACGGTGTCTTACTCCGAGCACGACGAGGATAACCTGAACTTCTTAGTACTTAAAGATGTACAGGGGAATGGATATGATTTCCGCATCAGCCCTTATGCCGGCTACTTTTTCAGAGACAACGTAGCCGCCGGCTTGCGTTTCACCTATAGCCGCAATTACCTAAACTTGGGGAATTTCGACCTTAATTTGGGGGATGACTTGAATATCAGCCTAAAGGATCTTTATTACCTAGAACATAACTTCGCAGTATCCGGCTTTATCCGCACCTATATCCCTATCGGCGGAAGCAAGGTTTTCGGCTTGTTCAACGAGGCCCGCATGACATACGGATATGGTACGGGAAAGAATTCGACCGGCTCGGGAAAGGATTATGACGGTACCTATCAAAAAATCCAGAATTTGCAGATCGGTATCGCACCGGGATTGACGGCCTTTGTTTCCGATTTCGCCGCAGTAGAGGTCTCCGTGGGTGTAATGGGATTCAATTTCAAATGGGCAGATCAGACAACAAACCAAGTCGAAACCGGTTCTAGAAGAACGAGCGGTGGGAATTTCAAGGTGGATTTGTTCTCCATTAATATCGGTATGACTTTCTTCCTATAACTCTTACATAAATGAGAATAATGCGATTACATAAACTCTTTGCTTTTTTAAGTGCTTGCGTAGGGCTGACGGCCTGTATAGAGAATGATATCCCGTATCCGATCGTAGAGGGAAGTATCACCGCAATGAAGGTGGAAGGACAGATAGGTACAGAGGAGATCAACACTTCGACGTATACGGCCGCTATCACGGTCAATGATTCGGTAGACGTACGAAAACTGAGGGTTACCCAACTGCGGGTATCTTCTAACGCCACCATCATCCCGGATTCTTCCAAATGCCTAGATATCGAGAAATTCCCGACGGAGGGGTTCGGTTCACTAGATAGTATTCCCCGATCGTCCAACACGCGAATAGACTTCTCCAAGCCTGTGAGCCTAACACTACGGACGTATCAGGATTACAAATGGACTGTTACCGTGTCGCAAACCTTTGAGCGTACTATTGAGGTAGAGAACCAGATAGGCAACGCTACGATCGATGCGCAAAACTGCCAGGTGATTATTTATGTTGCCAAGGAGCAGGCCCTGGATAAGATCAAAGTCACGAAAATGGACCTAGGAGGTAAATACGGAACGGTAACCCCCGCCCCGACGACCGTGACCGACTTCATGCTGCCGAAAACATTCACCGTATATCGCCACGGCATCAAAGAAGATGCTTACAAGGAGATATGGACCGTTAGCGTATTCAACGCTGATGACGATACGCCCACGACCTCCAGCGACACTTTTGCGATGGCAACAAAGGCGACCATATCCGGTAGCGTCCAGAGCGGGAAGACCCCGATGATCGAATACAAGAAGACAGTAGATTCCGACTGGTCGCAAGTGCCCGCCACCGAAGTGAACGTAAACGGGACTTCCTTCACGACTACCCTCGGTAGCCTTACACCCGGTACCTCCTATACCTATCGTATATCGGTGGATAATGTAGCGGTAAAGGAAGTATCCTTTACCACAGCCGAGGCCATCGCCTTGGCAGGCGGTAACCTAGACAATTGGCACGTCGATCCCGCTACGGCCGGCAGCAAGAAAGAGCTATGGCGCCCATGGGCCTCGGGGGGCACCTCTTTCTGGGACACCGGCAACAAAGGGGCCACAACGATTGGTACAAGCAACTCCCTGCCGACAGACGATACCAGTAACGGATCGGGGAAGGCAGCCAAGCTAGAGTCGAAATATTTATTGATCAAGCTGGCGGCAGGAAATATCTTCACCGGCGTTTATAAGGAGACGGACGGAACGAATGGTATCCTGACATTTGGCAGGGAATTCACTTCTTTCCCATCAAAGCTTAGGTTCCATTATAAATACACATCCACGATGATCAGTAAAGTTGGAGACAATGACTTTCAATACTTAAAAGGTCGTCCGGATTCCTGTTGCGTCTATATCGCTCTAACGGACTGGAGCGCCCCCAAGGAAATCCGCACGAACCCGAGTACCCGGGTGCTGTTTGATAAGAGTGATAAAAATATCATCGCTTACGGAGAATTCGTCAGCAGCGAGTCCACGAGCGCTTACCAACAGCTGGAGATTCCACTGGAATATCGATACGAGAACCGCACGCCCAAGTATATCGTAGTCGTGGCTACCGCAAGTAAATATGGTGATTATTTCACGGGCGGTGACGGTAGTACCCTTTGGCTGGATAACTTGGAGTTAGTTTACGACTGATCAGGTTATCCTGCAAAAGAAAAAAATTGGGGAATGGATCACATTCCCCAATTCTCCCTATCCAAACTCCTATACTGTATCGCCTCCGCCAAATGCCGAACTTCGATATGTTCCGAATTATCCAAGTCCGCTATCGTGCGGGAGACTTTCAGGATACGGTCATAGGCACGGGCGGAGAGGCAGAGACGTTGCATGGCGGTTTTGAGGATGGAGAGGCCGGAAGCGTCGGGAACGGCGTACTGATGGAGTAGCTTGGAGTTCATCTGGGCATTACAATAAACACCCTCATAAGCGGCAAAACGCCTTTCCTGGATCGCACGGGCTTTTATGACCCGCTCACGGATAGCGATACTAGGCTCTGAGGGCTGTTGCTCGGATATCTTCTCGAAAGGGACAGGGACAATCTCTATCTGGATATCGATACGGTCCAATAAAGGGCCGGAAATGCGGTTCATATATTTCTGGACGGCTCCGGGAGAACAGAGGCAAGGACGGTCCGGATGGTTGTAGTAGCCGCAGGGACAAGGATTCATGGAGGCCACAAGCATAAAGCCGGCCGGATATTCCACCGTGAAACGGGCACGGGAGATATTGATCACTCGATCTTCCAATGGCTGCCGCATGACTTCCAAGACACTCCTGTTAAATTCCGGCAACTCATCCAAAAAAAGGACACCATTATGAGCCAAGCTGATCTCTCCCGGCTGCGGGAAAGTGCCCCCTCCTACCATGGCGACATTAGAGATCGTATGATGGGGAGAGCGAAAAGGACGTTGTACCATCAAGGAGGCGCCACCTCCTATCTTACCGGCTACGGAATGGATTTTAGTTGTTTCCAAGGACTCATGCAAGGTAAAGGGAGGCAAGATCGTAGGGAGACGCTTCGCCAACATGGACTTGCCACTTCCGGGAGGACCTACCATGATCAGATTATGTCCGCCGGCGGCGGCCACCTCCATCGCACGCTTCACGTTCTCTTGTCCCCGGACATCGGAGAAATCGCAATCAAACAATTGCTGGCGGTCGTAAAACTCCTTACGGGTATCAATAACCGTAGGCCGCAATGTAGGTTTACCCTCCATAAACTCCAGCACCTCTTTGATATTCGAAGCTCCATACACTTCCAGATCGTTCACCACCGCAGCCTCACAAGCGTTTTGCTTGGGTAAGATAAAGCCCTTAAAGCCTTCTTCCCTAGCCTTGATAGCGATAGGCAATGCCCCTTTTATCGGTTGGAGGCTCCCATCCATAGAAAGTTCGCCCATCAATACGAATTTGGATAAGTTGGATGAATCTATCTGCTCTGCCGCCGCCAGAATACCGATCGCCAAAGGCAGATCATAAGAAGACCCTTCCTTACGGATATCTGCGGGGGCCATATTAATAACGATACGATTGCGGGGGAATTTATAACCACATACTTGAAGAGCCGAGATAATGCGTTCATGGCTCTCACGAACAGCCACGTCCGGAAGACCGACTAAAAAGAATTGGATACCTTTGGAACAGTTCACTTCTACGGTAACGACCATAGCGGAAATCCCCTGCACGGCAGCGGCATAAGATTTTACTAACATAGTTAAGAATTTTGAGTTACTAATTACAAATTAAAACCGGAACCTCCTGTTTTCAATCGCTCAGTCTTCGAACAAGTTCTCCAGTGTTTGCTTGATCTCGATTCCATTCTCTGTTTTCATCAAGATCTTATGATCCTCATCTATCAAGAAACAGCGTGGCAATACGCTTACGTTATACAGATCTATCAACATAGCCGCTTGTCCGGCCGAATCTGTTACCAGATTCCACGCTATACTATCTTTCTTCAGTACATCCCGGACATTATCCGGATTATCGTCCAAGCTAACCAAAAGAATGTCCAACTGATCTTTCGGATATTTCATCGCTACCTTATCCAGATATAGATCCTCTGTCTGGCACATATCACACCAAGGAGCGGTAAACGTCAGCAATAAATATTTCTGCGGGAAAGAATCCAAACTTACCGTATTCCCATAAATATTCCTTACGGAGAAATCTGGGGCTTCCGCACCCAAAGCCGTACGTTTCGCACGGGCGCTATATTGCTCCAGCTCCTTTACCAGATAAAAGTCTTTCAACCTTGGATTCAATAACGCCAACAACTCATCAATTTTACGAGTATCATCGGGATCTGAGAAAAAAGATTGAATCAAGACAACGGATGCCTCTTCATTCGGGTTCTCTTTCACATACCGGATCGCTTCCTCGCTCAATTGCATATTAACATTCGCCAAACGAGCGGCGATATCCGTCTCCTCGATCGTATCGTTCAAATCCTTGCTATTTAAAGAATTTGATAAATTTGTCAATTCCGTCAATAAAGGAGCGATTTTCTTCTTAAAAGCGGTCAACTTATCATTTGTCCGTCCCCCCTTTACCTGCAATAGCAATGGAGAGTTAGCGTCGCCCGTGATTTTTACGGTTTCTCCCGGTTCCAGATAAGCCGTAACCCAATGCTCTTTATCCGCGAAGAAGATAGTCACACAATGGAAACCCGCTTCATTTTGATCAATCTGGAACTGCCCGGGTTTCGTACAAGCCACTGTATCAACTACTTTATAATTATCCTTCTCAAATACAGCATATACGGTTTGATCTTCCAGATTAGAAAGTTCCCCTTCAATCCGATAGACATAATCCTTGCCACAAGATGACAAACAAATTATAAAGCCAATAATAAGTGCCAGTTTTTTTATCATTACTCCTTTTTAAGCTCTTCTTATAACAGATAATCCGGTCTAAAGGTAGGAATATTTTTTAAAACTACTTCACATTTATAATAAAATTAACGCAGTTATCATAAAAAAAGCGCAGAATTAGTAATTCCACGCTTTTTTATAAAGATATTTTTAAACCTTGACCTTTTTTGATCAAGGTTTTTTAAGCAATTATAACTGAGGACCAGCAGCAACCAATGCCTTACCAGCTTCGTTGCCCGTGAACTTAGCGAAGTTCTTCTGGAAGCGAGCAGCCAAATCCTTCGCTTTCTCATCCCATTGAGCAGGATCAGCATAGGTATCGCGAGGATCTAAGATCTTCGGATCTACGCCCGGTAATGCAGTCGGAACCTCGAAGTCGAAATACGGGATCTTCTTTGTCGGAGCCTCGTTGATAGAACCATCAAGGATAGCGTCGATGATACCTCTTGTATCTTTGATAGAGATACGTTTGCCGCTACCGTTCCAACCTGTGTTCACCAAGTAAGCCTTAGCGCCAGTCATTTCCATCTTCTTAACCAACTCTTCGCCGTATTTTGTCGGGTGCAATGACAAGAAAGCAGCACCGAAACAAGCGGAGAATGTAGGAGTCGGTTCCGTGATACCACGCTCTGTACCTGCTAATTTAGCGGTAAATCCAGACAAGAAGTAGTATTGAGTTTGCTCCGGAGTCAAGATAGATACTGGAGGCAATACACCGAATGCGTCAGCAGACAAGAAGATAACTTGTTTTGCGTGCGGGCCTTTAGAAACCGGCTTAACGATGTTCTCGATGTGATAGATCGGATAAGAAACACGAGTGTTCTCTGTAACTGACTTATCAGCGAAATCGATCTTACCATCAGCGGCAACTGTTACGTTCTCAAGAAGAGCGTCACGTTTGATAGCGTTGTAGATATCCGGCTCGCTCTCTTTATCCAAGTTGATAACCTTTGCGTAGCAACCACCCTCGTAGTTGAATACACCTTCGTTATCCCATCCGTGCTCATCGTCACCGATCAACAAACGTTTCGGGTCCGTAGACAAAGTAGTCTTACCAGTACCAGACAAACCGAAGAAGATAGCTGAGCTCTTGCCCTCTTTATCCGTGTTAGCGGAGCAGTGCATAGAAGCGATACCACGCAACGGGTTCAAGTAGTTCATGATAGAGAAGATACCCTTCTTCATCTCACCACCGTACCAAGTATTCAAGATAACTTGCTCTTTAGTCTTCAAGTTGAAAACAGTAGCAGTCTCAGAGTTCAAGCCTAATTCTTTGTAGTTGTCAACTTTAGCCTTAGCAGCGTTGAAAGAAACGAAATCAGGTTCGCCGTAGTTAGCCAATTCCTCAGCTGTCGGACGGATGAACATATTAGTTACGAAGTGAGCTTGCCAAGCAACCTCCATGATGAAACGTACTTTCAAACGAGTAGCCTCGTTAGCGCCACAGAATGTATCGACAACGAACAAACGTTTGCCAGACAATTCTTTTACGGCTTTAGCCTTCAAGTCTGCCCAAGCAGCCTCAGAACAAGGTTTGTTATCATTCTTATATTCATCAGAAGTCCACCATACAGAATCTTCGCTGGCTTCATTCTTTACGAAAAATTTATCTTTAGGAGAACGACCTGTATAAATACCAGTCATCACGTTTACAGCACCTAGCTCAGTTACCTGGCCTTTCTCGAAGCCTTCCAAACTCGGTTTAGTTTCTTCTGCGAACAGAACATCATAAGACGGATTGTGAACGATTTCTTTCACATCAACAATTCCGTACTTGCTTAAATCTAAATTAGCCATCTTGAATTTAATTTAAATGATTGACTTTATATAACTTTTCTCTCTACTCTAGTTCGATACGGTGAGGCTTTCCGACCTTTTGGAGCTTGCTGCGACTCCACCTTGTTAACCGCGGTACAAAAGTAATATTTTTTTTTATCGTACACAGCTTATTAAGGAAATTTTTCAGTAATAATTACTCTTTTCCATGCAATTAACAAAACCCTTAGTCTATTTGTAATATGGAGTTTACAAATCATATACTTTTAGCTAGCATCTCAACTATTTCCGAAGTTGTCATCATAGGTATTCGCTTTTATTGTGACTGAAACAAAGATATATACTTTTTTCCGCACAAACAAATCCAGCGTATAAATATAAGAAAGGCGCAGGATAAATATCTTGCGCCTTCTCTTATATCCAATCAGAAATATATTACTTTACCTCCCAAATCTCACCTTTCATCAAAAGGTCGTGTAATTTACGTGTAGGATTCTTCGCTTGTACCTCCTCGATTTGCTGGTGGACAGCCTCATCATAGGTCGGTCCCTCCACATCTCGTATTACGCCTAACGCGATTGGCATATCACCGCTCATCATGGCAAGCATCATATGCAAGGTGTTATCCTTCTCATGGGCGTCGTGTACCAATACGTCATCCATCGTATAACCATCTTGTCCGATCGTTACGGATTTCAGTTTTAGGCCGTCTAGCACAAGGCCTTTATCCATGTTAGCGCCGTAAACCATTTTCTCGCCATGGCGAAGGAAAATCGTACGATCCGCACGGTATGCCTTATCAACGATCCCCTTATGGATACCATCATTAAAGATCACGCAGTTTACCAACACTTCCGTAACGGAAGCGCCTTTATGACGGGCGGAAGCCGTCAATACCTCGGTCGTATTCTTCAAATCCACATCGATCGAGCGGGCGAAGAAATTACCACGGGCACCCAATGCCAACTCAGCCGGCACAAACGGATCTTCCACCGTTCCATACGGAGAGCTTTTGGATACGAAACCACGGTCGGATGTCGGGGAATACTGCCCCTTCGTCAAACCATAGATCTTATTGTTGAAAAGAACGATATTCAAGTCGATATTACGACGGACAGCGTGGATAAAATGATTACCGCCGATAGCCAAGCAGTCGCCATCACCCGTAATCAACCATACGCTCAAGTCCGGGCGAGCCGTCTTTACGCCGGTAGCGATAGCCGCTCCACGACCATGGATCGTATGGAAGCCATACGTATTCATATAATAAGGTAAGCGGGAAGAACAGCCGATACCTGAGATAACTGCCATATTGTGAGGAGCCACTCCTACCTCGGCCATAGCCTTATGCAGGCAATTCAGTACCGCATGGTCGCCACAACCCGGGCACCAACGTACGTACTGGTCGCTTTTATAATCTTTCGGTTGAAATTTAGTTTCTTCTGTTGTCATCTTTTAAGCCTCCAATATTTTAGTGAATTCCTCAACTAATCTCGCAACGACAAAAGGTTGTCCCTTTACACGATTGAAGCGATACGGGTTAAATCCGGGTACCTTTCCACGTAAATAGTTAGCGAACTGGCCGTTATTTTGCTCAGCCACCACCACTTTCTTATACTTAGAAAGAACCTCAGCCGTATTCTTAGGCAGCGGGTTGATAAACTTGAAGTGAGCGAAAGCCACCTTCTTGCCATTCTCCTGCATCGTCTCCATCGTCTCGTAAAGGTGTCCGTAGGTTCCACCCCAACCAACGATCAATAAATCAGCGTCCTCATCTCCGATCACTTCCAGTTCGGGGATATAGTCGGCGATCTTATCGATCTTAGCCTGACGGGTCGTCACCATCTTCTGGTGGTTAGCCGGATCGGTAGAGATAGCGCTCGTCTCGTAGTCTTTTTCCAGACCGCCCAGACGATGAGCGAAACCTTCCGTTCCCGGAATCGCCCAGTAACGAACCAAGCTTTCCTTGTTACGACGATACGCCTTCCAAACTTTCTCGTCTTGATAATTAGCTACGTAATTCGGCTTAATCTCCGGATATTTATCCATTTCCGGAATTCTCCAAGCGGAAGAACCATTAGCGATAAAGGCATCGGTCAACAAGATAACCGGAGTCATATGCTCCACGGCCAACTTACTAGCCCAGAAAGCAGCATCGAAACAGTCCGTCGGAGTAGAAGCGGCGACTACCACTACAGGGCTCTCACCGTTACGGCCATACAGCGCTTGCATCAAGTCCGTTTGCTCGCTCTTCGTCGGCATACCCGTAGAAGGACCGCCACGCTGAACATCGATAATCACCAAAGGCAACTCAGCGATTACAGCCAAACCGATCGCCTCGCTCTTCAAGGCAAGACCCGGTCCGGAAGTAGACGTAGCCGCCAAGCAACCGGCAAAACTAGCTCCGATAGAAGTACAGATACCGGCGATCTCATCCTCGGCCTGAACCGTGATAACGCCTAAATCCTTACGTTTAGATAATTCATGTAAAATATCAGTAGCCGGAGTGATCGGGTAACTACCCAAGAACAACTGCAAACCAGCCTTCTCGGCAGCGGCTATCAAACCATAGGAAGTAGCCTTATTACCATTCACGTCCGTATAGAATCCGGGCTCGGCTTTCTTACTCTCGATACGATACGTAGAAACCGAGGCATGGATGTTATTACCATAATTATAACCGTCCGTCAAAGCCTTGATATTAGCTTGGGCGATAACCGGTTTCTTAGCGAACTTATTCTGCAACATGTGCATAGCCTCCTCCAGCGGACGCTCGAACAACCAGCAAACAAGTCCTAAGGCGAACATATTCTTACAGCGAAGAGCCGATTTATTGTCCAAGCCAAACTCAACCAATCCGTCTTTTACCATCGTAGAGATCGGAGCGGCAACAACCTGCACGCCAGTCAATCCCAGCTCAGTAAACGGATCATCGGTCGTAAACAAGGCCTTATCCAAATCACTTTTCTTGAAAGAGTCCGTGTCGATTAAAACAATCGCATTGGGTTTTAGGTGTTTTACGTTCACCTTTAGCGCGGCGGGATTCATGGCCACCAATACGTCGGCCTTATCACCGGGTGTGAAGATCTTGCGCGATCCCAAGTGCACTTGGAATCCAGATACACCACTTAGTGTTCCTTGTGGAGCACGTACTTCTGCCGGATAGTCTGGGAATGTAGAAATCTCGTTCCCGAAAACCGCGGACAGGTTTGAAAAGATTGTACCGGTTAACTGCATACCATCTCCCGAGTCTCCCGAGAAACGAATTACAACCTTCTCCAGCGTCTTAACTTTTGTCTGTTCTGCCATAATATACTTTATTAGCTTTATCGCTTATTGGTATTTAGATCGTCCGCAAAGTAAAGCATAAACTTTGCGAGTTCAAAACTTTTCCGCATCAAAAAGCAGAGAGGTATAGATCAAGATTATTAGATGATAGATTAAAATGATTAGACACATAACTATTCACTGTCTTCCCGTAATACATATATACTCCCGCCCTAAAGCCCTTATCCGATTTGATCATTCCTTGCACGGAACCGGCGTCGCCCAACGACAATAATAAAGGCACGAATATATTACTATAAGCCATCGAGGTAGTACGAGCCACCCGGTTGCTGATATTCAGTTTACAATAATGTAATACCCCATATTGCTCGAACACCGCAGGATCTTCCCTCGACAAGCAGCATGTCGTCTCAAAGCAACCGCCTTGGCTTACCCTCAGATCGATCACCAAAGCTCCCTTTTTCATCGTACGCACCAAGTCCGTAGCGATAATATAGCGATGTCTCGTATTAATATAACGCATCGCCCCGATCACCACGTCAGCGCTACGAAACGCGTTATGCAGCACATTCGGATGGAACGTGGAAGTAAAAAGCCCTTGCCCCAAGACCTGTTGTATTATACGCAATTTATTGATATCATCATCGAATACTTTCACGGATGCTCCCAAGGCCAACGCGGCACGCGCGGCCACGGTCCCGGCGTTTCCGGCCCCGATGATCACCACTTCCGTAGGGGATACACCCGGGATACCGCCTAATAAGATCCCTTTACCTCCTTGGGTATTGCTCAACAGCTCGGAAGCGATCGTTATGGAAGCCGCCCCCTCGATCTCGGAAGTGACATTCAGCACCGGGAAACGATTATATTCATCCGCCATCAACTCATAAGAGATAGCGGTAATCCGTTTCGCCATCATCAACTCGAAAGCCTCTTGAGCGAATAAATTAAACTGCACCAATGAGAAAACGGTCGTGCGAGGTCTCATAAGCGCGATTTCCACCGGCAACGGAGGCAATATCTTCAAGATCAGATCCGCTTGGAAAACTTCCGCGGGCGTATCGACAATCTCCGCCCCCGCCTCCGAGAAATGATTATCGGAATAGTTGATGCCTAATCCGGCGCCACTTTCCACCAGCACCCGGTGACCGCAATCGGTCAGCATATCCACCGCCTCCGGAGTTAACGGCAAACGTTTTTCCGCCTCGCATCGTTCACGAGGAATACCGATAAGCAAACGGTTATTCACCTTGCTGATCTCTTTCAATAATTCCTGCGGGATATAGGCCCCCTGTGCCTGCCGGCCGTCGTTCGCTTCCATATGCTATAGGATTTTCATTAACGCGTTCGATATGTCATGTACATCAGATTCTGTTAACATCTTCTCGGCATCAAACGTTATGGACGCCTTCGTATAAAACGGATTCCTTTTCTCCAGACTCTCGGCGATAAACGCCCTCAGTTCCTCCCCGGAACGTCCTTTCAACACCGGACGGGTATGTTTGCACAACTCCAGACGCTTCGCCAGCTCCTCGACTGACACCTTCAAGTAAACCGTCGTGCCAGAAGCGTTCATAAACTCCATGTTATCGAAAAAGCAAGGAGCGCCTCCTCCCGTGGAGATCAGCACGTCCTCAAACTCAGCGACCTCGTGAAGCATATTCCGTTCTATCTCTCGGAAAGCCTCCTCCCCTCTCTCGGCGAATATCTGCGAAACGGCCTTATGATAACGCCCTTCTATATAGAAATCAAGATCTATGAACGAAAGACCGGCGAGCTTGGCAAGCTCCTTTCCCACCGTTGTCTTGCCCGCTCCCATATATCCGACCAAAAAAACACGTTTCATACGTTATTATAATAGTTTTCGCAAATGTAAACTTTTTCCGGGAACTCTATCTTCTTTATTCCTAAGAATCAATAAAAAAATCATAGGCCAATGGCTTTTACTGTCTGGGTCGCACGATCCACTACCAATAAAGTATGACGAGCACCGGCTATTTTCTCGGGATAGACCATCGAATCTGTAAAGTCCTGCAATAATTTTCCGTTCTTAGGGCTGATCTCCCATAGCTCCGACCGTTTATCATCGACACGAAGCGTAACAAACAAACGATCCCCTACAAACGCTATCGACTGGGGAGACTTTTCAAATCCCAATGTCACCAGATACGGCGCAAAGCCCGTGTCCCCTGCCCGAATGTCCGCAGGATCGAATAAATAGATCATATTTTTATTCTGGGCCGTCACATACAAAAAGCCATCATTTCGTGCCGCTACCGCATAAGTACCCATTGCCTCTTGTAAATTTACGCTACGGCTATATATAGGTACCCGAGCAGCGGAACCGGGCTGTACATCTTGCTCCAAGACAACTACCAGTTTCCGTTTATCCCGGATAAAGACAGCCCCTTGACTAGCCGTCACATCAAACGCATGAACGGTCTGATAACCACCCTCACCCCAAGTACCCGTACCGATACAAGTAATGAACTCATACGTTTCCGCATCGAACACATCCGTACGGCTTCCCGTATTCGTGACATATATTTTCCCATACGAGCGAGTCACGCCGTTTGGCTCCCCCGCAAAGGTCTCTTTCTTATCTCCGTTCATCCACTCAACCATACTTTTCACATGACGCACATTACCGGAAGATACATCAAAGACCTCCAAACTATAATGTCCCGGAGCGTCATTTGCTACATATAGCGTATTCCCATAAAGATGGACCGCTTTCGGATGAAAAGTTTCCACAGTGGCACCGGGAATATCCAAGACTGAAAGTGTAAATGAGAGAGGAGAACCCTCATCGCCAGCCCTATCCGTCTCCATCGGAGCAAGCCCAAGCCCGCCATCTATGGCATCCAATTCCGGATCATCGATAATGTATTTCGAGGAGGTATACACGTTTTTATTCTCTACCAGATTCTTATTCCTCCGGGTATGCAAGAAACGGCGGGAATAAACCGGTAATTTCTTGCTCACGGAAAGCTGTGAGTAAACCTTCATACAAATTGTAGGGAAACCGCCTTCCGCCGGATAGTACGTCATATTCCCACTATGCCCATACCCCAAGCAGTGCGCCAGCTCATGATACGGCGTGTCAGAACCATTGGCATCGTCGGCATAATGGGTCAGATAGACATATTCACCTAGCCCAAAGGTATTTCCTCCACCCAGGCCGACAACATTCACCACACGCCCATAACACAATCCGCCATGATTCAAGATCTTTTTCTTCAATACATCTATATCCACGATTTGCTCGTTATTTATCAGCTTACCACGCCACTTCTCCAGTTCCTCGTCAAAAAGCGAGGAAGAAAACATCGCCGCCATATTCAAGGAAAGGGCAACCGCCTCACGAGCCAGATGTGGCCTGAAGTTACCCCAGTTTGAACCGGAATATTTACCAAACCAAATATCCCACTTAGGTTTCACGTTTATCATTCCTTGATAGACCGGATCTCCACATTCAACCCGCAAACTTATATTCTCGGCCACGATATCCGGATGGGCATCTATGGTAACCTCCTCGCCGGAACGTGTATAATAAACCTTCGCCCGTTCTAGAAAAGGCAACTTCATTTTAAACTCCTGAAAAGGTAAAACCGTAGTAAACTCCGCAAACCGTACCTCATCCTCATAACCCTCAACCGTAGCCCAGACAATCACATTATGGATAGCTCTAGGAGAATAGAAACGAAGCATCAACTCCTTCTGCCCGGTAACTGACACCTGCAAAGGCTCATTCACCTTGAATTTTCGCTTTGACGAATCGAAAAGAACCTCGTCCGGTTCCTCATCCTGAAGGATGTAAGAAGTATTCGACGAATCATAATCCTCCTCTGCCATCCGTATTAAACCATATTTACTCGTTCCTCCACTATTATCCACATCATCTTCATCCGAACATCCGAGAAGAAGAAAGCCTCCCATTACAAACAGAATGACACGAATGATCGTGTATCTCAACATTTCATTCATAAATAATCTCTTACCAGTTTTGGACGCAAAAATAGTATTTTTATTTAACTCGCATAAAAGTCACCGTTTTTATGTAATTTTGCCCCGTAGACAGATGTAGATTCGATGATGAAATTTATAGATAAGTTCAATACAATTATCCATAAGCCATTTTTCAGCAAATATAGTACCGTGATGGGGCTATGGGCATTGCTGGGGGTTATCGCATGGATTACCAAGTATTTCCCCGGGAAATATAATAACTTCTCGATCTTCAGGCAATCCTTTTGGCATACGTTGAATGAATTGCCGCTCTATGCCGCCTATCCGGAAGAATACAACGATATTTTTCACTACGGGCCGGTATTTAGCTTGGTCATCGCTCCATTCGCCGTTACACCGTTATGGTTGGGATTGCTTACTTGGTCGGTGGCACAGAGCCTTTTCTTATTCTGGGCGGTCAAGATGCTGCCGGGAATCAAGCGGGAACGTATCTTTATCTATTGGTTCTGCGCCCACGAGTTGCTTACCTCGCTTTTCATGTCGCAATTCAATATCAGTATCGCCGCTATCATTGTCCTCGCTTACGTATTGATAGAGAAAGAGAAAGACGTATGGGCCGCTTTCGTGATCATGTTGGGTACCTTTACTAAATTGTATGGGATCACGGGATTGGCGTTCTTCTTTTTCTCTCGCCATAAGATGAAGTTCAGCCTATCTTGCATAGGATGGGCGGTCGTCATGGTCGTAGCCCCGATGATATTGTCCGGGCCGGATTATATAATGTCCCAATATACCGGTTGGTTCGAGGACTTATCCGGAAAAAATTCGGAGAACTTATTCGCGCTCATGCAGAACATTTCCTTCTTGGGAATGGTTCGTAAGATATCGGGATCGGTCAGTTACTCGGACATTTATCTGATAATAGGGGGATTAATATTATTCGGCCTGCCTTATCTACGCATCAGTCAATATAAATATGAGGCTTTCCGGAAAACGTTATTGGCCTCGGTGTTGATGTTTGTCGTACTGTTCAGCACGGGTAGCGAGTCCAGTACCTATATCATAGCGTTTATCGGAGTCGCTATTTGGTATACGGCTGTACCGTGGAAACGTTCGACATTGGATATTGTCTTGATGGTCTTCGCCTTTATATTGACCAGCATGTCTCCGTCCGATCTTTTCCCGAAATACATACGAGTGCATTATGTATACCCGTATGCGTTAAAAGCGTTGCCTTGTATGCTGATCTGGCTAAAGCTGACATTTGAGATGTGTACGAGGAGTTATAATCCGGTAAAGGTATAAATGGAATGAACGCACGAGCAGACATAGATTTGGTATTACCTTGTTACAACCCGCCTTCGGGCTGGGAGGAACGAGTAGCCACCCATTTCCGCGAAGTGGAGCGATTATTCAGCCCGGTACGTTTCCACCTTTTTATTGTCAGTGATGGTTCGAGACGGGGATACGAGCCGGAAACGATCGACCGCCTCCGGCAATTGATACCGGATGTCTGCGTCGTGGACTATAAGCCCAACCGGGGAAAAGGATATGCCTTGCGAGAGGCGGTAAAGCGATGTACCTCTCCTTACATTATTTATACAGACTACGATTTTCCATATACAAACGACTCATTCGGCAGGATGGTCGAGGCGTTGCTAGGAGGAGCGGACGTAGTCGTGGCTACCCGCGGCAAAAGTTATCAGGATAATCTACCTCCTTTCCGGCAAATGTTATCCAAACTGTCCCACATATGCAATACATGGGTCTTGCGGATCAAGATCAAGGATACGCAAGGGGGCATGAAGGGATTCAGCCAAGCGGGACAGGCGATATTCCTGACGACCCGTATCAATAGCTTCCTATTCGATACGGAATTTATCTATAAGGCAAGTCGCCGGAAAGAGATAAACTTACGGACGATCAACGCGAACATCAAAGAAGGACTGGCGGTATCCGATATGGGATTCAAGGTCCTGCGGCGGGAAGCGTTGAACTTCTTATCCATCTTATTTCATAGAGATTAATTGACATACATGATATTACTTAGTTTTGATATCGAGGAGTTTGACGCTCCATTGGAACACGGCGTGGAATTGCCGTTCGAGGAACAAATGCGTACTTCCGTAGAAGGAACCCGGAAGATACTGGCATGTCTGGCCCGTCACCGGGTAAAAGCGACTTTCTTTTGCACGGCGAACTTCGCCCTTCACGCAAAGGATTTGATCTTGGACATCCAAAAGGGTGGACATGAGATCGCTTCGCATGGTTTTTATCACTCGTCGTTCGAGACCGCCGATCTACGCAAGTCCAAAGAGGCATTGGAGGAACTGACCGGACAACCGGTGAACGGTTTCCGTATGGCCCGCATGATGCCCGTCGAAGAAGAAGAGATACATAAAGCCGGTTACTTATACAACTCGTCCTTGAACCCGACTTGTATTCCCGGCCGTTACAATCATCTGGGGCAGCCCCGCACCTATTTCATGAAAGATGGCGTATTGCAACTGCCCGCCTCGGTGACCCCGATCGTCCGTTTCCCCTTATTTTGGCTGGCTTACCATAACCTTCCGGCCACCTTGTACCGTAAGTTAGCGCTTTGGACTTGGAAAGAGGACGGTTATTTCCTGACCTATTTCCATCCGTGGGAGTTCACCCCCTTAAGTGATCGGAAAGAGCTAAAGTTACCGTTTATCATGACCAACCATTCCGGTTGCGGCATGGAAAGAAGGCTGGACGCCTTGATCCGTTTCTTCAAGGATAAAAGAGCGCCGTTCGGTACCTATACGCAATTCTCACAAGAAATCTTGAGTAAGAGTCATGGCCAAGAATAAGTTTTATGTCGTATGGAAAGGGTTGAACCCGGGAATCTATGATAACTGGGCGGAATGCAAGGCACAGGTAGACGGACAAGAGGGAGCCAAATATAAATCCTTCGAGAACCGGGAGGAAGCTGCCAAAGCCTTCGAGGCCGGCTATACCCATTACCTAAAGACCGCCTCTTCCCCGAAAGCCGTGGCCCGTCTCGCGCCGGAAGCCCCGATCGGAAACCCGATCAATGAGAGTCTTGCCGTAGACGCCGCCTGTAGCGGTAATCCCGGGGATATGGAGTACAGAGGCGTTTATACCGCTACCGGGCAAGAGATCTTCCATATCGGCCCGCTGAAGGAGGGCACGAACAATGTCGGGGAATTCCTCGCCTTAGTACACGGCCTCGCCTTGCTACAGCAAAAGGGAAGCGACCTGCCGATCTATTCGGATAGCCGCAACGCCATCAGCTGGGTCAAGAAAAAGAAATGCAAAACCTTATTAGCACGTAAACCGATCAACGAACCTATCTTCGACCTCATCGAGCGGGCCGAGAAATGGTTGAACACCCATACCTATACCACCCAGATCCTCAAATGGGAAACATCCGTATGGGGGGAGATCCCGGCGGATTTCGGAAGGAAATGAGGTAAAGGTAATTAAAATTATATCGTATATTTGCCCAATATATCGAATTCAAGCCTATGAAGATCGCTTTCGACGCAAAACGGATTACGCATAACGCTACCGGACTGGGTAATTATAGCCGGTTCGTAGTGAATAGTTTGTCCACTTCTTTCCCGGAGCATATCTATCAACTCTATACGCCGGGCAAAGGCAAAGAGGCGTTACGGAAACGGATCGAGGAGCGTCCAAGTGTCTCATTCCATTATCCGGAAGGCAGGTTCGATAAACTATTTCCGTCTTTATGGCGTACCTCCGGTCTAACGGCTACGCTTCGAAAAGAGCACGTAGATCTGTTCCATGGCTTGAGTAATGAGATTCCTATGAATCTAAAACAGAACGGAATCCCAGCGGTCGTAACGATACATGACTTGATCTTCTTGCGTTACCCGCAGCTTTATAAACCGATCGATCGTTCCATCTATACCTACAAATTCAAGCAAGCTTGTTTACGATCGGACAAGATCATAGCGATCAGCAGGCAGACGATGCGAGACATCCGGGACTTCTTCCACATTCCGGAAAGCAAGATCGAGGTTGTTTACCAAGGTTGTGACCCGATATTCGGGCAAGCGGTTCAAGAAGACGTGAAATCGTCCGTACGCGAGAAATATCAGATAAACGGACCTTATATATTATATGTAGGGAGCATCGAGGAACGGAAGAATTTATTGCTTCTGGTAAAAGCCCTGAAAGCCCTGAAAGAAGATATCTCCGTGATCGCTATCGGTAAGCATACGCCTTATACGGATACGGTAGAGACCTATATCCGGGAAAACAACCTGTCCGGTCGCATCCGTATCTTGACCCATATACCTTTTAACGAATTAGCCGCTTTCTATCAGATGGCGACCTTATTTGTATATCCCTCGTTTTTCGAAGGATTCGGTATCCCGATATTAGAAGCCCAGCTTGCCGGTATTCCGGTGATAGCGGCTACCGGTTCTTGTCTGGAAGAGGCGGGCGGATCGTCCGCTCTATATACCGATCCGAGAAATGAGCAAGAACTGCGCGGCTTGATAGAGTCCGTATTGAACGAGCCGAAGCTGGCCGAATCCATGCGTTCCGGCGGACGAGAGAATATACGGCGATTCATGCCCGACGTATTAGCGGCTCATTTCATGCGAGTATACGAGAATATCTCACGATCTTAGCAAATCCATTTTATCCATACACAATGAATATACTTTTAGTCTATAAAGAAGCCGACATAGCGACCTACAAAATGCTGGAAGGATTGTCCAAGCTTGAGGACTTCAACATCTATATAGCTTCCCCCCAATCGTATACCGACAAAAAGATCTATGGGAATTGTACACCTTTGGATCTGCCGGTCATTACCTCGAAGTTCAACTGGAACGTTATTCGTGCCCTGCGCCAAATCATCAAGACTTATCAGATCGACCTTATCTACTCACCGAGTAGTTCCGGTTTATCAAACGCTCTATTCGCCTCCATAGGCACACGGGCGAAGAATATCGCATACCGAGGTACGCAGGCTAAATTGAAGCGGTTCGATCCGACCTATTATCTAGGCATATTAAATCCCGCCGTAGAGCATGTCGTATGCGAGACCAAAGATATCGAGGAATATCTCTCCCGATTCATCGCACGAAAAAGACTAACAACCAGCACAAAGCCATTTGATATCGATTGGATCAAGGAGGCAGTCCGTACGCCCAAACAAGCAGACGATATTCCGGACGACGCCTTTCGTTGCATCTATATCGGAGCGACGAAGAACAGGCCGTTCAAAGGCTTAACCGATTTGATTCATGCGTTTATCTTATTGGATGATCCACGAGTACATCTTACAATCGTGGGAGAATATGGAGAAAATGATTTCCAATTAGCCCAACAGTCGAAGGTAAGCGCACAAATTCATTTTCTGGGACAGCGTTCCGACGCCATCTCTTTTCTGGTCACGTCCCAGTTGTTTATACTTCCCTCGCACCGGGATGCCTCCCCGAGAGTCGTGCGGGAGGCTATGGCTTGTTCCGTTCCTTGTATCGTAACAGATATACCGGGAGCAAGAGACTTAATCATAGACGGAGTCACCGGATTGTTAGTGCCGCCTTCTTCTCCTCAACAAATGGCGGCGTCTATCCGCTCGCTTATCGATAACCCGGAGCGATTGGAAGCGTTCGCCAAGGCCTCACGTGAGCATATCATCCAAGATTTCAGCGTAAAGGCTTATACAGACGGCTTCGCCACGTTATTCAAGTCGATCAAGAAAGCATAGATTATTTACAGATTCAGAAACAACGGATATAAGCTAATGAATAGCTATCATAAAGATGGTCCTTCATTCCATGTTTATATTGGAAGGACAGGATATTTTTCTTAAGCTCATAATTTAGCTTTGTCCGTAGAATCATCGGCTTATCTCCATTATCCCGATATCCCCGGAAACCGGCATAATTACAATCCAACGAGAACCCCCGATAGGTCCCTAACACACCTGCCCCATAACAGAAAGCGTCGTTCTGACGATTAACGACATCGTTAGTCATCCAACAATAAAAACCCGCTAAAGCTTGCACACGGATCGAAGCGTTTACATCTTTCCGCTTCCACAACGTACGTCCCAGATTGGCGTCGAACCAATAAGAGGCCGCATCCGTATAACGAGCGTCGCACAAGCGTCCGCCACTGGCGGTTTTCAGGTTGGCGCTTACCACGATATCCATCCATTTCTCGCTCCGGAGGGCTTGGAAATAAAAATTAAAGATCACGTCGCCCCGGCAAACAATCGGGGATTTCAGTTCTACCGCATAACGCTCATCCCGCACTTCCGGCGACATCTCATACCATTCTTGGAATACCCAACTGACATTCACTCCTACACGCCCCTTTACGACAGGAATGTACAAACGGGTAAAGATATCTTTCGTCTGATCGCCTCGCGTCTTATGATATTCCCCCCGAAGCTCCACTTCCCAACGGCTGGACAGGCTTCCTCCTACCAACTCGGGAATCGGAAAGGCATTTGGCCCGAAATAACGGGGCGAGTAAGTCAGATACTCTACCTTTTCCCACCATTCTAACGCCTTAACCGGAGATACATAGGCCAAAAGACAACTAACAACTAAACAGAACCGGAGTATTTGTATTTTCATAAAAGTCTATAATTCAAATTCAATCTCATGCTTCAACGCATATTTCTTCCAGAAACGATTTCGATAGTATAATATCCAACGAAGGCATTCCGCTTTATCAAAATGCCGGCTCTCGGCATAGGTCTCTGCCATTAAACGAAAAGCGGCTTCCTGTCCCCACAAACGGGAGAAATTCGCGCATCCTCGTTTCAGCGAGACAGGCCCGAAGTGCATCCGGTTTATATCGATCAAGGAGAACTTAACCCCTTCCTCCGTACGATCGTACAATACATTTCCGGGAGAGAAATCGGCATGATAAACCTCCGCCTCATGCAACTTTGCCATATAAGTACCTAACGCACAGAAAATATCCTCGTTCTCCTCTACCGGACGCTGTCCGACTTTATACAATGTCTTATAGCTGGATTGCAGACTGATAAAATAACTATATTCCAAAAACCCTTTCTTCCTAAAAAGGATATAAGCGATCGGGGCAGGAGTCTCAAACCCCTTGGCAACCAATCGCAGAGCGTACTCATAGGCTCGCACAGCCTTAGGCTGACGGAAAAAACGATAAATAACACGGTTTATCAAGAGGGGGATTCTATACCGCTTGACATTCAGTTCCACACCATCTACCTCAAAAACCTTGATCTCATTCCTCGCCTTATAAATCGTTTTTCCCTCTTCTGAAAATATACGAGGTACACGCCTTACAAAATCCTCGAATCGCCCGTACGCCGGGTTAATGATCTCCTTCATCCGAAACCATTTCATTTAAAGAGGTTAATACCTTGTTTATGATTAGATCCGGATTGAGCTGTTTCATACACGCCCAATCCTTCCGCAGGCAGGGCTTTTGGCCGAATACGGAACAAGGACGGCAAGGTAAGTCCAACTGGATACAATCCTCCGGATCCTGATGATATCCGTAAAATCCGGCATAGGGATGGGTAGCGCCCCAAACGGAAAGCACCCGTGTACCGACCAAGGAAGCGAAATGCATATTGGCGGAATCCATGCAAATCAACAGATCCAACCGGCTGATCAAGGCCAGTTCCTGATCCAAGGAATACTTGCCCGCCACGCTTTTTACCCGGGGATACTCAAAAGCCCATTGATCCAAGAGCGCCTCCTCGTAGCCACGACCACCGAACAGGAAGATGGTAAAACCCTCTCGATCGGAAAGCTCGGCTATGACCAGCTCCATCTCCCCGGTCGGATAAATCTTTCCCCGGTGCTTGGCGAAGGGGGCGATACCGATCCATTTGCCCGTCTTCGTTCCCACAAGGGGTTCCAAGGCGGATAAATCAGGGGTCGAGGTCTCATAAAGCGAGGTGAACGATTCCGTATAATGAAGTCCGGCGTTACGGAAAACATCCGCATAACGTTCGATCACCGGGCGAAGTTGTTTAAATCGTTTATGCTTCGCGTCGGTCAACCGGGCACGATCTTTCCGGGCCTTATCCACGACAAACACCCGTCTGCCGTTCAAGCGGAACAGCGTACGGATGATCATGGTCCGCAATACGTCATGCAAATCCAAAACCACGTCGAAATCATATTTTACCAAGGCAGAGGCAAAACGAAGCAATCCCGCCAACGTTTTCTCCGTGCTCTTCGTATTGATGCCGATCACGTTCACGTTCTTCGGGCGGTTGATAAAGACCGGGATCAAGAACGCTTGCGTCAACACGGTAAACGAGTCCGTAGGATTCGCCTTGGCGGCGGAATAGATAACGGGAACGGTCATCGCCACATCCCCAATAGCCGAAAGTCGTATTACTAATATATTTGCCATTATTTCTTACCGTACAACACAGGATTCAAGGCCGGGTCATTGTACATCTTCATTTGCTTGTAGACCTTCATATACTTCTTACCGTCACGGATATCGGATAGCAATTGATCCAAAGCCATCGACAAATCCTTCTTCTGCTCCATCAGCACCGCCAGTTTCTGCTCACAACGAGCCTTATGCTCGGCAGTAGCATCCGCACGGCTCGCCTCCTCACGCATATGATAGATCTTAAGCGTAAGGATCGACAGACGATCGATCGCCCAAGCCGGGCTTTCCGTATTGATCGTAGCGTCCGGCAAGACTTTCACGTTCTTATATTTATCCAGAAAGAAACTATCGATCAACTCTACCAAATCCGTACGATCTTGATTCGACTTGTCGATGCGGCGTTTGATAGCCAGCGCTTCCACCGGGTCGATCTCCGGATTCCGGATAATGTCCTCCAAATGCCATTGTACAGCATCGATCCAGTTCTTAAGATAAAGATAAAACTCGATGCTCTTTACCGCATAGGGATTATGCACTGTAGCATCTACATTGTCAGTTACATGATAAGCCTCCGTAGCTTGCTCAAAAATGCGGAAACATTGTTCGCTGAAGTTCATATATGATTCATTTTCTTTCTGTGAATACTTTGTGGGACAAAGATAATGCTTACAGATCAGAAACCCAATTCTACCGGATAAATTCTATCCTCTTAGCATATATCCTTTCTTCGGCAAGGATACGATGCCGGTAGACGGATCGTTATGAAGCGCTTTACGGAGATAGGTGACCTGCACATTCAAGGCCAGGGAGTTGGCGTATGAGCTAGTTCCCCAGACGGTTTCCAACAGAAGGTCACGATCCACCGCCAGATTCAGGTTTGTAGCCAGGATTCGCAGAAGATCCGCTTGGCGGGAAGTGATCAATACCTTGTTATTACCCGTACGGATCTCGTTCGTGGTGTAGTTGAAGGTCGTGTTTCCGAAATGGAAGCTCTCCTCCTGCACGCTTTCATGGACACCGATCTCAAAACGGTCCTTGATACGGGCGATCAGCTCTTCCGGATAGAAAGGTTTCGCCAAGTAATCGTTTCCGCGCAAGCTAAAACCTTTCAAACGGTCGTTCTTATCGGAACGGTCGGAAAGGAAAAAGATCAAGACATGGCGGTCTTGCTCACGGATCTTTTCCGCTACCTCGAAACCGTTTAGGCCGGGCATGTTGATATCCAGCAAGACCAGATCCGGTTTCACGACCGGGAATTGCTCCAAAGCCATGGTACCATTGCCGGTATAAGTCACCTCATACCCCTCCCGTTCCAAGAATCGCTTCAAGACGAGGGAATACTTAAGGTCATCGTCAGCGAAAAGTATTTTCAATGTCGATTTCATAAGGCTGTAGTCGGTAGATTTATAGTAATTCGAGTGCCTTCACCTAATTCACTTCGCAGGGATACAGAGCCATGATGCGCCTCTACTATTTGGCGAACGTAGCTCAATCCCAACCCAATACCCGGAATTTGCTTATCCGGCAGATGAGACGAACGGTAAAATTTATCGAACACCTTTCGCCGCTCATCCGGAGCGATACCGAAGCCATTATCCGAAACGGTCAATTCCACCCTTTGCTGATTCCAAAGCACTACGATATCGATATCCACTTCCTCTCCCGAATATTTGATCGCATTCTCTATCAAGTTAGACAAGACATTCGCCACATGTACCGGATCGGCCGTCAGATCCGGCATATCCGGGGGAAAGGCCGTCGAGAAAGAGACTTTTTTCCCGGCGGGGATATTGGTTAGGCGTACCACCTTCTCCACCAACTCACGGAGATTAAAAGCGGAAGGTCTCAGAAGCGTCTCCCGCTCGTCCGCACAGACCATATCTTTCAATTTTCCCAGATAGGCGGAAAGATTATCCAACTCGAACATGGAGTCTTGAAGGACCCGTTCCGTCGTGGCCTCATCCATCCGCATCTCCCGGTCATTCAAGAAAGAGACGAATACCTTCAAGGTTTGTACCGGTCGCCTCAGCTCATGGATCATCGTATGCACGAACCCCTCACGCAACTCGTTCAAGCGCATTTGTTCCCAGATCGTACGGATCTGGAAACCCAAACAAGCCAGCAATAACAAGATAAGGAAAATACTTAGGAAAAGCTGCCATCCCATCCGGCCCAATAACGGATTCATGGGAAGATCCACATCCACCCACACCGCCTTTCTCTCGATCGGGGCGAACAAATAGCATATCGAGATAGAGGTTGAAAGCAGTTTTTTCGATAACGGCAACCATAAGGCCGACGACTGCCCGGACAAGGTATCGCCCGCTACGAACGGACGTACCCGATAATCCAGACCGGGCAGACCGACAGACAAGATGGAGTCCAAACGCTCCGCGGAGAAAGGCACGAAGAACTCCACGACCGAACGATCTACCCCAACTAATAAACTATCTTCCGGCATATTCGGGTCCAGATGAAGCCGAAAACTATGGATCTTTGTCGTATCCTTGGGATAAAGCTGGAAACCGAACGAGTTTTTCAACCCGTTTAACACGCTATCACCAGACTGGTATTTCGACTGGCGTTCTATAATATAAGTACCTTTCGTCATCTCCGCCTCTTCCTTCCGTATACGAAATTCCTCCTGCCCGGCATGAAATACCTCACCGGCGATCTCATCCGCATAAGTACACATCTCGTACCGGAACTGATTGAACAGCCAATAGCCTTGTACCCCGATCGCCGCCAAAGCCGCCGCCAACGAGATTACCCATATCCATCGAATCCTCTTTCCCATATCTTATTCCTTTCCGGCAAAGATAGATAGCTACTCCATGATTACAACGTACATGTAGCCATTTTTATAAGCGGAGTAATATTTCAGTAATAAAAATCTTCCTTACGGCAAACGCTCCTCTCTTACATTCGCGACAAATAACTTCTAAAACCAACAGATCATGAAACGAATCATAGCGACAATCGGCCTGCTTTGCGTAGGTCTGTCAGGGGCGGGACACGAGACGAACGCCCAAGTGACAATCAACATCTTCAACCTAAACGACGTACTAAGAGCCAAGCCCATCGACGAGACACGTTTCACGGTACAATACCAGACCACGTCCATGCCGGACACGCTCCAACCCGACAAGAAAGAGGAAGAGACCCTCATGCTGAAGGTCGGGGATAAATGCTCCGTTTACTATAGTTACGCCAAATTCCTCACCGATTCCGTACTAGAGGCCGACAAAGCCGCCGGAGCCTCACAAGAAGTCATCAATGAACACCTGCAACAATATTCCTCCAAGACCAATGCACAGGTCTACAAGAACTATCCGGCGGGAAAGACCACGACCTTGGATGCCCTTGCCGCCAGTCGCTTTCGCTGCGAGGAAAAGGAGGAGCGCCCGGAATGGACCTTACTGCCCGATACGATGACCATCCTGTCCTATCCTTGCCGGAAAGCGACATGTCATTTCAAGGGCAGGCATTATGAGGCTTGGTACACGCCGGAGATACCGAAAAGCGAGGGTCCTTGGAAATTATGCGGATTACCGGGCCTGATCCTAAAAGCCCAAGACAGCCAAGGACATTACACTTTCATCTGCACGGGTATCGAACTGAGCCGGGGTAAGAACCCGATCCTTTTCGGGGGAAACGATTTCGAGCCGATCAGCCGCAAGAACCTGCAAAAGGCTTACGAACGATATGCCGTCGATCCTATCGGATACATCGCCTTGACCTCGCCACAGGTGAAAGTGACCGTCACCGACGATAACGGAAAACCTTACCAACCCAAGAACATGCCGTATAACCCTATAGAAAGGGAAGAAAGATGAAACGGATCATACTGCATATACACACTTTTTGTTTACTTACGCTGCTCTGCCCGGCAGGATTGGCCGCCCAATCCGTCATCCGAGGGATCGTGATCGACAGGGAAAGCCAACTGCCGGTAGAAGCGGCCACCGTGCAATTAACCAGAGGCAACGCCTCCCTTCCGATCAACTATACGTTAAGTAATAATGAAGGGACCTTTATCCTCACCCAACCGAAGCGGACGGACTCACTTCTCGTCTCCGTCTCGCTCTTGGGGTACCAAACCCAGCAACAAGCCGTACATGCCGGACAAACGCTTCGTTTTGAGATGGAGCCGCAGGTATTCAGCCTAAAGGAGGTGGAAATCCGTCCGGGACGTGTCTGGGGGCGGCAAGATACGATCAATTATGATGTCACCCGCTTTCTCTCCCCAAAGGATCAGTCCATCAAGGACGTATTACGGAAACTTCCAGGTATCGATATCGATGATCTGGGGAAGATCTCTTACAACGGGAAAGAGATCCGTAATTTCTATGTGGAGGGACTGGATCTCACCAACGGGAAATACAAGCAAATCAGCGAGAACCTGCGAGCCGACGCCGTGCAGAACGTACAAGTGATGGAGAACCACCAACCGATCCGTGTGTTACAGAGAAAGATCAAGACCGAAGACGTAGCGTTGAACCTCAAGCTGAGACCGGAATTCCGGGATCGCTGGCTGATCAATGCCGAAGGCGGTCTCGGCGCATCCCCGTTCTTATGGAAAGGAGCCGCTGACGCCTTGCAGATCAGCCGCAGCAGCCAATCCGCTTATCTATATAAAGGGAATAATACCGGGCAGGATGTATCGGGCGAGCAAAATACCCTTACCGAATCACCCGAATCCCGTTTATCCGAGTACAAGGTTCCCCAATTTCTGCTACAGCCCTCATTCTCCGCCCCGCTAAAGAAAGAGCGCTGGCTGTTCAACCACATACACAGCCTATCCGCAAATCGCCTATATAAACTGAACGAGAACACCCAACTCCGTATAAACGCCGGTTATATCCACGACCGGCAAACACAGGAAAGGGGGAGTGAGACGACTTATTACCAATCCGAGGACACGATTCATCTAACGGAGCAAAGCGATAGCCGCATTCGCTCGGATCAAGCCAACCTAAATATCGGAGTGGAAAACAACTCGCAGGAAAGGTATCTCAAGAACCAGTTCTCAGCCACCGGAGATTGGCAATCCAGCCTTTCTCATATAACCGGAAACACAATTTCCACCGGCCGTACAACATTGGACCAACGCATCAAAACCCCGAACCTCGACTTGCGTAATAATTTACGGAGCCTGTGGAGCTTGGACAAATACACGTTGGAAGTCCAGTCTTTGCTCCGTTACCACAGCAACGCGGCCGATCTTCGCTTGGATAATTACCCTTATCCAATGAACTTACGCGACTTTTATACCGATAATTCCTTCTCATTCCTGAAAAAGAGCGGTTCCCTCACCCAGCGATATACGGTAGGCATAAACGGGGAGATCTGCAATATCGAGAAAAGCCTGCAAACTTATCTCTCACCCGATTACCAATGGAATACCTATAAATGGACCCTATCCCTCAGCGTTCCTCTCAGATGGACCGGATATACAGGGGTCGGTTTCTCCCGCATCTCGGTTAATCCGTCCCTGTCCATTATCTACAAACTGAATTACGCATGGCGTTTCACGGTACACGCCTCCTATAAGGAAAGATACGGAGAGATGACCGACTTATACGACCGGCCTTATCAAACGGATTACCGGAATAGCGTCTGGAATTGCGGAATCCTCCCGGTTTACAGACAACAGCTTTATTCCGTTTATGGGGAATACAAGAATACGGCACGGGAATTCTTCGCCACGGTAAACCTGACACACAACCGGGAGTGGTACAACCGTATATACGAGCAACGTATAGAGAACGGACAGGTACAACGAGTCTCCTTACCACTGTCCAACCACGGTTCCGGATATACCGTCAAAAGCACGCTATCCAAAGGCTTTTACGATCTAGGGCTAAAGACCTCGCTCCTAGCGCTCCTCAATATCAGCAAGGCCGAGCAAAGCAGCGGGGGACAAAGGCTTCCCTATCAATATCGTCTCATGCGCCTAGAACCCAAAGTGATCTGGACTCCCAACCGCCATTGGGAAACCAGTTACCAAACCGATATCCGGTACGGAGGAAGTAAAATAGGAGAACGTACCCGTTTGGCGCCCTTATGGAACGTCATCCAACAAGTACAACTCTCCTACATTTTCTCACCCATAGAGGCAAGTCTTTCCGTAGATCATTACCACAATGACGTGAATGAAGACCAATCCGTCAACGCCGTTTTCGCGGACTTCTCGGTCTCATGGAAATCCGGGCGTTGGCAAATCACCGCCACGGCGACAAACCTGTTCGACAAACGTACCTACGGATACACGCGATACGCATCGTTGGAAAGCTATACCTCATGGGTACGTATCCGTCCCCGGGAGTTTCTGGTAGCGATCCGCTACCAGTTATAAACGATCCAGACGAGTCCGGGTTATAGGCGTATCTTCCGCTCCACCGTACCCTCTGCCGTATCTATCCGTATGAAATAAACGCCGGGCTGGACATTTCCCAAGGAAACAGCGTAATCCACCGAGGCTGGAGAATCTACCTTCTCACCATACAGATGACGGCCCGAAGCGTCATATACATGGATGCTGAACGAACCGGGGACCTCCGCCCAACGGACATGGAAACTTCCTTTCGTACCGCTAGCATATACGGACACGGCCTCTTGCGGAGCCTCCTCGAATACGTTCTCCGTAGAGGTAGGGATTCCCAATATATCCAGCAGACCTTTATACACGTCTATCTTTCCCCATCCCCATTGCTTGTTCGGATAAGAGAGCGGTTTATCCTGAACAGCCGTACGGGAGAAGACATCCTTGATATCATCCGGGGATAAAGCAGGATTCGCCTGTAACCAGAGAGCGATACTGCCAGTCACGAAAGGACAAGCCATCGAGGTTCCACTCATATACCCCCATGGATATCGATGTCCATTGAAAGTGGAATAGCGAGCCTGTGATGCCTTGGCTCCTTCACCGGTCTCACCCTCCAGATAGAATGAGTTATAGGAGGATGCCACCCAAAGTCCGGGTGCTGTTATATCTGGTTTCATGCGATTATCAAGCGTAGGGCCTACGCTTGAAAATGATGTTAACTCACCCAAACTATTACCTGCCAAATAAGAGGTACCCCCATCTACATTTACCGGGCATATACGAGTGGCATAAGCCCCGACAGCTATCACGTTTTTGGCCGATGCCGGAGAGCCGACAGTGAAATCTCCCGTACCGACCGTATAAGGATACCCTTTTCCCAAGTCCGTAAATAAGCTCTCGCCATTGTTGCCCCAAGCCCGGACCGGCGTGTTATTTGTCGCCACATGAAGTAAGAATATCTTTTCATTTTTGGTGCCTTCCGGATAATTGAACTGAATAAAAAGACGGTATCTCCCATTAAACACATATAATTCAGATTCCATTTGCGCCTCATACACCAACGTGCCATCCACGCTCTCACTAGTAAAAACAGAAGACTTAGGCATTGTATCCAAGGCGAAAAACCCGGTAGTATTTAATATCTCATCGCTTTCGCGATCATACAGATCCAGGCAAACAGAAAAAGGTTCCCCGGGCTCGTCCGCCCAAATATCCACCAGTCCATAAGAAAGACCCGTATTAGACCTGCCAACAAAAGTACGCAAGGTATCCGAAGGCGACATCAGTTCGGTATATACTGGCATGTCCCTAGAATTTCCCATGGCAACCGTAATGATTTTTCCCGGCCCGACCATTCGGTCCAACATCAGAGCACCGAAATCCGTACCATCATGCCCTCCAATACCATCCCCTAAACTAAGATTCACCACGCAAGGTCTACCCAGTCTCTCGCTCTCCTTGAATATATAGTCCACTCCGTTTACGATATCGGCCTCCTGCATGGTAGTAGCCACCAAGATCATATCACTCTCGTTGGCCACACCTTGGTAAGGCGTATCAAACCCTCCTCCGGCAGCTATGCCCGTGACATGGGTACCATGCGTATTTACATCCGAATCAAACGAGCAAGCCGCATCCAGCAGTTCCTCTTCCGTCCTGTATTCCGCTTTACTATAAGGACTCGTTTGATCCCAAACTTGTTTGATACGATACGCTTTACCCTCCTTGTCATAGAAATTCGGGTGAGTAAAATCTAATCCCTGATCGACCACACCCACGATGACCCCCTTGCCCGTATAAGGCTGGGGAAGCTTAGTCCCCGCATAGGCGTCCGCCACGTCCGAGTAGTAACGGGCCGAGTCCATACTGGCCCTCATCGGCTGCGAGGCTGATACATATTGGATACAATCCAGCCCAGACACCGACTCCACGGCAGACAGGGGGATCAACACCGTAGCGATATCTCCCGTCCTTGTCCGGATACGGCACCCGGCCGAATCCAAGGAAGCCCATCCCTCATCCGTCGCCACCTTCACGAAAGCCGAGAGATAATCTCCCGAGATAGAACTCCTCAACAACGAGTTCGCCGTATCTTTCTTCGCTAATTTGTCTAAAAGAATACGTGTATAGGGAGACATCTTGGAATACGTAGGTTCTTGGGCAAACATCCCTCCTACCACAAAAATCGCTAGAAGCAGCGATAACAAAATAGATTTTCTCTTCATATTAACCATCTTTTCCATTATATTTCAATTAAGACGTAAAGCTCGTCTCATCACGCCAGCCACGACATTTTAAATGCGCCATTTTATCTGTCTTATTGTGATACAAAGTAAGGCTTTTAAATGCGGACTTTCATTAAGAAACCCCGCTACCTTACGACATTTAGTCCAAAAACAGTGTGACATATAATCCGGATTCGAGGTAAACTAGGCCCTTTTCATATCTAATCGTCACAAAAAACACTTATAAATCAAAGAAAAATTTATATTTTTGTTCGCTAAAAAGTAAATGAATGAAACTAACATATATAACTTTATTCTTTTTTTCTATCGTACTCTTGAGAGCGGCAAACCCTTCCGCAGATAACCGCCCCCAAGAAAAATTATCTTACCAATCCATATTCAATCAGATCATCGCAACCCCCGAAAAAGCGATAAACCTAGCCGATAGCGCCGAGAACCTACGGATCATACCGGAATACAAAGCACATATCATCCGGTCACGGGCATACGCCCGGTTGAAAAACGAGAAGAAAGCGCTGGAATACGCTCTAGCCGCATTCCACACCGATTCCGTACAAAACGACTCCACGGCCTACATGAATGTTTGCCAGATACTAAGTAATTGCTATATCGAGCTATCCCGCCAGAACGAAGCCATAGAATACGCAACGAAAGCGATACAGATCGCACGCTCCCAAGGCAATAAGAGCGTCGAGGCTACCTCTATGATATCCATCTCACGGGCACAAAACGAGCTGGCACAAAAAGACAAGGCTATCGAGACACTTGACCAAGCGATTGAACTGCTACAAGGCACCACCGATCCGGAAGAAAAGTGTACGTTGATCTCACTTTATATGGAGAAGCTACGAAACATCATGATCCAGGAGAAAAATGAAGAAGCAATAAATACCGGAAAGGAAGTAGAGGCACTTCTGGAAAAGATGGAACAAACAGGCGATATGCAAGAGACAAGGGTGGATATGCACCTAGGTTATTTATATAGCTTCCTTTGCGAAGCGTATCAACTGATCGGAGAGGAACAAGCAGCGGCCAGTTACTACCAAAAGTTCCTCACCACCAAATTCGCCCAAAAGCCGCAGGGAAGAACGAGAGCGGACCCTTACCTGCTATTAATAAAAGATTATAAGCAAGTGATCCATAATACCTTGGAACGGGAACGACTGACTCCGGCGCAAGATACCATCAATAAAGATTATACGGTGATGCTAGCGAAGCTAAAGAATACCTATTCCTTAATGGGCGACTATAAAACAGCTCTCCAATACAGTGATCGCCTCTCCAACATACGAAAGGAACTGTATGCCCGCGACAAGGAAAACGCGGCCATGGAACTTGCCATCGCCTATGAGACGAACGAAAAGGAAACCAAGATCATCAAGCAGGAAATGGAGCTGAAGCAGCGCAACACATTTCTCGGAGCCTCTCTAGGCATCATAATCCTCCTTATTCTCTTGCTTTGGATCTCGTACCGGAACAGCAAGGTCATCAAGCGAAAGAACAAGATCACAGTGAACCAAGTAAACCAACTCCTAGCCTACAAGAATGAGCTATTGGCGATCAAGGAACGTGACAAAGAGGCAGAACTATCGCACCAAGAAGAACTTCCCAAATCAGATAGCAAGACACAAACTGACCCAGATCAACCAATCGACCAAGATTCTTTCATCCTGTTGGAAGAAATAATGCATAAGGAGAAACTCTATCTAAAATCAGATCTTACCCGTGAGGACGTACTAAAACGGCTCCACATGGACAAAAACCGTTTTTCCCGGATGATACAGAGCAACACGGAAGACAATTACACAAACTATATCGGCAACCTCCGCATGGAACACTCCATACAGCTAATGAAACAATATCCTTATTACAACCTAGAAGCCATCGCCCTCGATTCCGGATTGGGAAACGTACGTGCCTTACACCGCCTCTTCAAGAATAAGATCGGGATGACGCCTACCGAGTATAAAAAAGCCTTACATGTGAATTAAATTAACTATTTGCGGCAATCGGTCCCAATCCCGTACAAAAAACTTACTTTAAGCCCTTTTATTCAATAAATTCATCTAATTTCGCGTCATTTATAAACGACACGTCTCTATGAATAATGATAAGATCGTCACACCCAGCTTTTGCTATATACTAGCGGCGAATTTCCTGCTTTTTTTCGCTTTCTATCTAATCCTGCCGATCTTACCTTTTTATCTGAAGGAAGAATTCATGATCGGGAAGTCTATGATCGGATTTATCTTGTCGTGCTATACGCTAGCGGCGCTCTGTATCCGTCCGTTCGCCGGATATTTACTGGATACTTTCGCCCGCCGTCCCTTATATCTGGTGGCTTATTTCATTTTCACCGCCATATTTGGCGGATACATGGTAGCCACGGCGCTTACCCTCTTTATCGCCTTACGCGTCGTACACGGTTTCGCCTTCGGCATGGTGACAGTGGCCGGAAATACGATACTGATCGACATCTTGCCCTCCTCCCGCCGTGGGGAAGGTATTGGCTATTACGGCCTAGCCAATAACATCGCCATGAGTTTCGGGCCGATGATCGGTCTGTTCATGCAAGGGAACTTCACATACGACGTGATCTTTTCCTGCTCGTTGCTATCCGGAAGCCTTGGTTTTATCATGGCCTATATGGTCAAGACTCCTTATAAGCAACCGGTCAAACGAGAACCGATCTCCCTAGACCGCTTTTTCTTGGTGAAGGGAACTTGGGCGGGTATCTCCCTATTATTGCTCTCCATTCCTTATGGTATGACTACCACTTATGTAGCGATGTACGCCGCTGAGATCGGGATCAGCGTAAACTCCGGACTTTATTTCACCTTTATGGCCGTGGGACTCGCCGTCTCCCGCCTGTTCTCCGGACGGCAAGTGGATAAAGGACGGATCACGCTTGTTATCTCCCTCGGGATGTATTTGGCGGCGGCCACATTCTTTCTTCTTGCGGCGCTCAAGGAGTTGATGCATTGGAATCCGGTATTTTCCTCTTATCTCTACATAGGTATAGCCCTCTCGCAAGGCGTGGCGTTCGGAACCATGTTCCCTGCTTTCAACACGCTTTTCGTGAATCTGGCACCCAATAACCAGCGGGGTACGGCCACGTCTACATATCTAACTAGTTGGGATGTAGGTATCGGTATCGGGTTGATGGCCGGGGGCAGTATCGCACAAGAGCTGGGTGGCTTCAACTACGCCTACCTGTCCGGCGCTTGCCTTACGGTATTGTCTACGTTTTTCTTTTTGTTCAAGGCAGGGCCGCATTTCAACCGGCACAAGCTAAGATAAGCGTCACGTTATAAAGAAACCTTAAATTCCCCCGAGCGTATCCGCTCATTCAGTTCTTTCACCAAATCCTTATATTGATACCGGTTACCGCAGGTATGAATCTCTGTTAGCGGGTGTTTATCGATTACCTTCTCCAGTAATTCGGAGCGAGACGGCGTAGATGGCAAGGCCGCGTATTCCTCGTACGTGTAAGACAAGAAAGCCACATTGCGCCCGATACCCCGGTTATCCAACAGATAGCCATCGGCCAAAGGAGTCGGGTAGGGATACTTATCCCCCACTTTCACATCGCTTACCGCCGGATACGAGACAATCGTCTGGCCATCCTCACTCAATCCAACCGGGACATGACGGCTATAATCTTTCGCCGTCTTATAGATCACCACAGGAGGAGCCGCTTGCACGGAGGAAGAAATCCGTCCGGAAGAAGCTGGTGTCGGCACCATTCCGGAAAACCGGCTGCCGGTCGTTTCTAACCCGGCAGCCTGCTTCCGACTGGAGGAACAACTGATCCCCCAGCAGGAAGCGATGAAGCATAAAGCCATAATCCCTTTTTTCATTTTTGCATTTTCTCTGTTATCGCATAAAGATCTCCCGTGAAGTTAAAACTTTCCGGTACCTGTCACAATACTATTTTCTTCTCCGCCCAACCCTGTTCGATACGGACTTTCAACACATAGATCCCCCCGGATAAACCAGCGGTAGAAAGGACGGCCCCCGTCCCGTTCATCACGCCCGTAGAGCAAAGCCTGCCCGATACATCGTATAAGTAAGCCTCATGGAGCGGAGACGTGAAGGATACGGACAGACGGCCTTCTCCCGCCAGGACCCGAAGCTTATCATCAACCGCCAATGGATGGATGCCTGTGGGAACGCCTTCCACGGTTACAAATACCTCTGTTCCTTTTATAAAATAGAGACCATCAGATACCACACTATACGCAGCCAGCACGTAGCGACCCGGGGATAGGTTTACTTTTATTTGAGTACGTACCTCTTTCTCTTCCCCTGGCTGAAAGTAAGCGCCTTCAATAGACAAGTCCGTATATTCCCCCGTAGACAACGAATGCGCCATGAAGACTATCATCGGATTACGCTCATAGGCGCTCTCGTTACGAATCACCGTGCACAACACGTTCGAGCCACCCACTACCAAGCTCTCTTCCGAATAGACAGAACGCGTCCCTGTATATTCATCAGCGTAGGATATCACCTCTATCAAGGAATCCGTCGCCAACAAATGGATTTCATTATTCCTCACCCTTGAAGGGGTTAGCTCCCGCCACTCCTTTTCGCCAGATACACGATACAACGCCCTCAACCCGTATAGACCCGGATCCAAGTATAATGGATCAGTCTTCCACAAAAAAGAAGGTGAAACCACAGCTGGACTTATAACGCCCTTTTCCTCATAAACGATCTTGGATAGACTATCTCCGGTAAAGACTCCTAGAGCAAGCTCTAGCTCCTTCTCGGAGGAGGCATCTAGCTGTAGGGCATATTCAATGCCCAAAGAATCACCTTGCGAGATCGATGGACGATCTACATTCACCGAATTAACATTCAACGACAGATAAGGCTCGCTCGCCTCCGTGGGTTTCTGGAAACCGATAATCATATCTTGACCATAAGAGAATCCGCTATACGTTTTAATATATGGATTCAGCACATCCAGCTCGAAGAAACCGTTAGCGGCTCCTCCCCAACCCCAATTGATATGGAACAGGCCGTCCTTATCATAGCCATCGCAAACAAAGGCATGCCCACCACTCGTAGACGTCCCCCCGTACAAGACCGGACGTTTGGCCGCGAGCTCGACCTTCAACAACCTTTTCCAGCCTGCGGTCATATAATAGTCACGATGCAGACATAGCAGATTTTTATCATAATTAAGATTCTCGATCAATCCCTTGGCCATATATTCGTCCATAGTTCCGCTGCCAGCAGCAGAATAGAGCATATTACCAGCCACGCCCACAGCATACATCAACTCGGCGACAGCCTTATCTTGAACGGCGGTGGAAGTAGAGTCGTACACATCCAGCATATTCTTCCAGTCAAACGTATAGCCACTTAAATCCACGGGGAAAACAGTCTCGTTCACATTTTCCTCTCCCATTCGATATTGCCCTTTACCTACCGCTTTCTCCGGCCATTGGTGGTAATTCATGATCTGGACGGCAGCCGTAGCCACACAACCCGTCGCTGAACGCTTATCCCCATCCAACGGGCAAAGACTATTGTAAGGAGCGCCTTGATCCCATTTCGTCTGTATCAACGGCTCCACTCGCTCCGGAAACCCATCGTCTGAACGCAGAGACGAAACATTCTCCGGAAACACCTGTTCAAGCTGCGTATGGGCATGATCGATCTGGCGCTCGTATTCCTCAAACCAACCCCTCATGTTCGACGGCATATCTCCCGGATCGAAAGAGCCCGACAGGGAGTAACCCAGCACCGGGGCGACACGGTCGTCGCCCGACACCATCACGAAACCATCCCCTTCCCCTACATTATAGATATAGTAATACGGATCGGACGACACGGAACGCAGGCCGCTCCCCTCTCCCGTATACACCAACCGAAAATCGGATCCCGGGGCCGAGCGTAACATACCCTGTCCCTCATAAAAAGAGCGGGCTATCCTCAACGCCTCCGCCTCAGTACGCTGACGGGCCTCCAACGAGAAGGCCACACTCACGACACACAATAAACATAACAGTAATCTTTTTTCCATCTATTATTTGTTTTTGACACTCGCAATGTACGCCTTTATTTAATGACGAATCCTTCCTCACAACCTTGAGTTGTGACATTCAGTCCTTAGTTTATGTCATTTGATACAAAATAACCAATGGGGTATGACCGTTTCCATACGGCTCTTTCATTTAACCATCCGTCTTTGCCAAGCTGGAATACAGGGATCCCCAATAAAATTCCGTACAATAAGCTCGTAAAAAGGAGACCGTATATAACACATTGATAATCAATACCCCAAAAACAGAATGATCTTTTCCGGAAAACACGTACATGTTTTCGCGAAAAGTCGTACATGTTTTCCGGAAAAGTCGTACGTGTTTTCCCGGGATCCTTCCTCCGAAAACAAAAGCGCATGATAAAATTCACAAGAAGCGAAACTCCCATCACTTGTATATCCCCTGTTTTTTACTTAATATCGCGTAACGATAATCAAGCTGATAAGATGAAAATAATAGCAGATAACACGGTTCCTTACCTAAAAGGGATCTTGGAGCCGATAGCGGACGTATCCTACCTTGACTCCAAAGAGTTTACTCCCACGAACATAAAAGACGCGGATGCCTTGATCGTACGTAGCATAGATAAATGTACACGCGAGCTATTGGAAGGTAGCCGGGTTCGCCTCATCACGACAGCCACGATCGGGTACGACCATATCGATATCCATTATTGCGAGAAGACAGGGATCACGTGGAAGAACGCCCCGGGTTGCAACGCCGCTTCCGTGGGGCAATATGTATTATCCTCTTTGGTAGCCGTCGCCCTCCGCAAAGGAGAGAGACTAGCAGGGAAGACTATCGGTATCGTTGGCGTAGGCCATGTAGGGAGTATCGTGGAGATGCTATGCGAGGCCATGGGGATGCGTGTGCTTCGCAATGACCCGCCCCGTGCCGAGCAGGAAGGTGAGGATGGATTCGTATCCTTGGACACGATCGCGAAAGAGGCGGATATCATAACCTTGCATGTGCCGTTGACCAAAGAGGGACGTTTCGCCACCCGCCATCTCGCCGATCATGCTTTTTTCGACAGATTGGAACGAAAACCATGGTTTATCAACAGTTGCCGGGGTGCCGTACATGATACGCAGGCCTTATTGCAGGCCAAACGAACCGGCAAGGTCAGCGAACTGATCATTGATTGCTGGGAGAACGAACCGGATATCGACCGGGAATTACTGTCGGAAGCCACGATCGCCACTCCTCATATAGCCGGTTTCTCCGCCGACGGGAAGGCGAACGGGACACGAATGTGCTTGGAGAATATAGGATACTTTTTCGGTATCCGTATCGAAAAGATCAAGGAAGTCATTCCGCCTGCCCCAACCAACCCGTTCATCGACTTGGGACAATTCAAGGAGCACCGGGTGGAAGAAGCCATCTTGAGAAGTTTCAACCCAGAAGTAATCGACCAAGCACTAAGAGGGAATCCTCATCATTTCGAGCGATTTAGGGCAACGTATGATCATCCCCGTGAGTTCCATGCTTACCAAGCGATCAAAGCTGACCCGGAAGAATTCGCCGTACTCCAGAAACTAGGTTTTCAAGTAGGCTAATGACAAAAAAGCCTTACAGTAAACTTTCGATCACATGAGGATAATGCGCATACTCCAGGGCATGCACTTTCGAGGCTACCTCCTCCGGCGTATCCGAAGGTAATACCGGACAAGAAGCCTGGAAGATGATAGCGCCCTCATCATAATGCTCATTAATATAATGTATAGTAATACCCGACTCCCGCTCACCAGCCTTCACGACCGCCTCATGCACATGCATGCCATACATCCCCTTGCCGCCATATTTAGGGAGTAACGCGGGATGGATGTTCACGATCTTACCGGGAAAAGCCTGAAGAATCACGTCTGAGATCTTATTCATAAAACCGGCCAACACGATAAGGCAGACATCATATTCCGCCAACTTTTCCAAGATCGGCACACCGGCAATAAATTCCTCCCGTGAAAACACGAAAGAAGGCACTCCCAATTTGTTTACCCGCCCATGCACGCCAACATTACGATTATTTGATAAAACAACTGCAACATTAACGTTTTCACTGTTAGCAAAATATCGGGCGATGTTCTCGGCATTCGTACCAGATCCGGAAGCAAAAATCGCTATGTTTTTCATATTTTTAGATGTTTAAATGCACAAGAAAAGAAAAAATGTGCAGTTTTCCGCATTTTTAGCTTATTAAATTTGCTTTGTAACATAAAAAATTCTTTTCTTTGCACTGCAAATTTAAAAAGTATATTCGTATTTATTAATCTAAATTGAAAAAGTTATGTCTGAAGTTGCTGAAAGAGTAAAAGCTATCATCGTTGACAAGTTAAGTGTTGAAGAAACAGAAGTTACAAACGAAGCAAGCTTTACTAACGATTTAGGAGCAGACTCTCTTGACACTGTAGAATTGATTATGGAGTTCGAAAAAGAATTCGGCATCTCAATTCCTGACGATCAAGCAGAAAAGATTACAACTGTAGGTGACGCTATCGCTTACATCGAGGCTAACGCGAAGTAATCAATCCTTTTAACTAAAGGTATGGAATTAAAAAGAGTTGTAGTAACAGGTCTTGGAGCTATTACTCCTCTTGGTAATACCCTCCCCGAAACATGGGAAGGTATTATCAATGGAAAAAGTGGCGCTGGACCTATTACTCAGTTTGATGCATCCAAATTCAAGACACAATTTGCATGCGAAGTTAAAGGCTTCGATCCGTTGAAAGTTATGGATCGTAAGGAGGCCCGCAAGTGTGATCGTTATAGCTTATTTGCGATCGACGCGGCGAAACAAGCGATCGAGGACGCGGCAATGGACTTGGATAAAGAAGATAAGAACCGTATCGGCGTTATTTTCGCTTCAGGTATCGGTGGTATCAAGACATTTGACGAGGAAGTATTGAGTTATGCGAAGATCAAGGATACGATCGGTCCGAAGTTTAACCCGTTCTTCATCCCGAAAATGATCTCGGATATCGCGGCTGGACATATTTCCATGCTTTATGGATTCCACGGCCCGAACTTTGCGACCGTCTCAGCTTGTGCATCTTCTACAAACGCTATCAGCGACGCATTCAATTATATCCGTTTAGGCAAGGCTAACGTCATCATCACCGGTGGAGCGGAAGCTGCTGTTTCTGAATCGGGTGTAGGTGGATTCAACTCCATGAACGCGTTATCGACACGTAATGATTCTCCCGAGACCGCATCTCGCCCGTTCAGCGCTAGCCGTGACGGATTCGTGATGGGTGAAGGTGGAGCTTGCTTGGTATTGGAAGAAATGGAGCACGCATTGGCTCGTGGCGCTAAAATATATTGCGAGATCGCTGGAACCGGAATGTCTGCCGATGCTTATCACTTGACCGCTTCTCATCCGGATGGTTTAGGAGCGAAGCTGGTTATGCGCAACGCATTGGAAGACGCGGGAATGACTCCGGAAGATATTGATTACATCAATGTTCATGGAACATCGACTCCCGTAGGCGATATCTCAGAGGTTAAGGCGATCAAAGATGTGTTCGGAGAACATGCTTATCAACTGAATATCAGTTCTACAAAGTCAATGACCGGTCACTTGCTTGGTGCTGCCGGAGCGGTAGAGGCGATCCTGTGTATTATGGCTATAAACGATGGTATTATCCCGCCGACCATTAACCATGCGGAAGGCGACGATGATCCTGAAATAGATTATAAACTGAATTTCACATTCAATAAGGCTCAAAAGAGAGAAGTGAAAGCCGCTTTATCGAATACGTTTGGTTTCGGTGGACACAACGCTTGCGCCATTGTTAAAAAATTCGTGAAATAACGTGTTTAGAAAGCTATACAAACAGCTACATAAAAGAATAAGGCTCCTGCATAATAAAGGTAGGGAGCCTTATTTGTCTTTATCAAAGATTCTAGGTTTTTATCCGGATAATCTCCAGATTTACGAGCAGGCCTTGTTGCATAAATCATCATCAGTAGAGACGGGTGATGGTAAATGGCTTAACAATGAGCGTCTTGAATTTTTAGGAGATGGCATTTTGGATGCGGCGGTCGCCGATATTGTCTATAAGCGCTACCCGAATAAGCGGGAAGGCTTTTTGACAAACACACGCTCCAAGATCGTACAACGGGAAACGATGAATAAGGTCGCCGTACAACTCGGCCTCGATCAAATGGTAGTCTATTCAACCAAGATAAACTCTCATAACAATCATATGTATGGTAATGCGCTCGAGGCTTTGATCGGCGCTATTTATCTGGATCAAGGTTATGACGTTTGTTATAAGTTTATCCGTGACGTGATGATAGAAAAGTATATCGATGTAGATACACTCGTCCGGAAAGAGATAAATTTCAAGTCAAACTTGATTGAATGGAGCCAAAAGAACAAAATATCGATCTCGTTCGATCTAATAGAGTCTTTTACGGATCATGATGGAAATCCTGTATTCCAAAGCGCGATTAAATTGCTCGGCGAGCAAATTGGCATAGGTATCGGTTACTCCAAAAAAGAATCCCAGCAAGCGGCTTCTAAAATGGCGGTCAAAAGATTGCGGACAGACAAAGAACTCCAGCAACGTATCTCTGCCACAAAGAAAAAGAAGACGGGTGAACTAACCGATGAAAAAGAGTTTTCTGACCTCCCAGAGGAAGAAACTGTATGATAAATAGCAGAAGGGGCTGTCCAAAAAGTGTGACAGCCCCTTTTTGCTATTGTTTATTTCAGTAAAAAGTATTATCTTACCGTTGCAACAAACAAACATTATAGCGATGACTAAGATAGTATTTAAAGAGTTAACTTCCAACCAAAATGTACTTTTTCCGGTCAGCTTATCGGAAAAGATAGCTCCCAATCATCCTGTTCGTATAGTAAACAGTGTTGTAGACGCCTTGGATATTAGCAGTCTGCTTTCGTCATATAAAGGAGGAGGCACCAGCAGCTACCATCCCCGTATGATGCTCAAGGTCCTGTTTTATGCCTACCTGAACAATATCTATTCCTGCCGCAAAATAGAAAAGGCCTTGCAGGAGAATATTCACTTCATGTGGTTGTCCGGTAATAGTACTCCCGATTTCCGCACGATCAATGATTTCCGTGGCAAACGTTTAAAAGAACATATAAAATCGTTGTTTTCAGCCATTGTTCTACTGCTACAGGAATCCGGCTATGTCAGTTTGGATGTACAGTATATTGATGGCACCAAAGTGGAATCGGCATCCAACCGCTACACTTTTGTCTGGCGTGGCAGCGTGGAAAAGAACAAGACAAAACTGGAATCGAAAATACAGGCAATCCTTAGTGAGGTTGACAAACATATCGAACAGGACAAACAGGAAAGGACCCCGGATACCTTACCGGATATGGATTCCTGTGGTTTGCGGGAAAAAGTGAGCGCTTTAAACAAACGGCTCTGCGGGATGAACAAAGCTGAGCAGAAGCAAGTCAAAAAGCTACAGGAAGAATATCTGCCCAGCCTTGCCAAATATGAATCGCAATTAGAGAAATTAGGGGACCGTAATTCTTTCAGTAAGACCGATGAGGATGCGACCTTCATGCGCATGAAGGAGGATCATATGAAAAACGGACAATTGAAACCCGCCTATAACATACAGATTGCTACAGAGAATCAATTTATTACCAATCTGGCGATTTACAGGCGTGCCGGAGATACGGGAACTTTAATTCCTTTTTTGAAAGATTTTCGAGAGACTTATCATAGGCAATCCTCTATAGTAGTGGCCGATGCCGGTTATGGAAGCGAACAAAACTACGAGTTTATGGAAAATGCGGGTATAGAGGCTTTTGTCAAGTACAATTATTTCCACAAAGAGCAGAAGCGTTCCTGGAAGAAGGATGCTTTTGCCATACAGAACCTTTACTACAACCGGGAAAGGGATTATTACGTATGCCCGATGGGACAACATATGGAATATAAAGGTCAAAGGAAAAGTAAGTCCGATTTGGGATATGTATCCGTACTGAAGCGTTATCAGGCACAGAACTGTGAGGGTTGCCCGTTGAAATCTCAATGTCATAAATCAAAGACTAACCGGATCATAGAAGTTAACTATAACCTTAACAGGTATAAACAAAAAACACGGGAAAAACTCATGAGTGAAGAAGGTATTTATCATCGGGGCAGACGATGTATAGAACCGGAAGCAGTCTTTGCGCAGATAAAGCATAACTCGACATGGAACCGGTTTAGATTAAGAGGGTTGGAGAAGGTAAAAACAGAGTTTACCCTGGTTGCTATTGCACATAATATAAGGAAACTGGCTAAAAAAGTCAGTTCTCTTTTGTTTTTTACTTATTTCTGTAGGATGGCTTCTCGAAAAGAGATAATTGAGAAGACCAAAGATGGTTTAAAAATAAAAATGGATAATGAACGGGCAGCATAACAAAAAAGAAGGTATCCTTTTCAGACACCTTCTTCTTAGTTCTATAAGAATAAGCTCATATAAAGTTGTATGTATGAAAAAACAGTACAGTAAATTTCTCCGAATATTAATAACCAGCATATTATATATCGGCTATTTCTCGATTTCAAGTTCGTTGGCGCAGATCAGCGAAGGAGGACTCCCCCCCAGCTTTCAATTCGCAGGTTCACTTCGAAGTGAAAAGCTAGCAGAACAAGTTCCAGTGAATTTCAGTGTGGAAGACCTCAAGGCGGTCGATGCGTGGAGGGTCAGCCAAGGCGCTCCGTTGCGTGTAGCCAAGTCGATTCCAACCAGCTTCGACATCGCCAATAGCGGCGATTGGATTTCACTACCTGACGGTAGCCAAGTATGGCAACTTCACCTTCAAGCGAAAGGAGCGATCGCCTTGATCCTGTATTACTCCGATTTTTATATACCCAAAGGTGCCCGGTTATACCTGTATAACGCAGCGAAAACCCAAGTATTGGGTGCCTATACGCATCGTACGCATCCTAAAAACGGACCGTTCGCAACCCAAGCCGTAGCAGGCGATGAAGTGATCCTCGAATATGTACCGGCACCATCCGGCGAGACACCTCGACTACGCATCCGGGAGGTCGGTTACGGGTATAATCATCTTGAAGCGATCATGCCTGAAGTACAGGAAGCGCCGGGAGCTGGCTTTTCAGAAGCTTGCGAAGTGAATATCAATTGCGAGGAGGGAGCCGATTGGCAGGAGCAAAAGAAGGGGGTGATACAAATGATTCAATACATCCGTAATAAAGAGGGAGAAGGAGGAAGCTATATTTGTACGGCTTCTCTGGTAAATAATACGGCCCGTGACAAAAAGCCTTATGTATTATCCGCCTTCCATTGTTCGCAAGATATACTGGGCGAACAGACGGTTACTCCCGAGGAATTAGCGGTCTGGTTGTTTTATTTCCACCAAGAACATGTGGGCTGCGATAATGAGTCACCCATTTATCCGATAAAAACCATGGTAGGATGTACACGGAAAGCCTCTACCCCTGTCGAAAACGGTTCCGACGGACTGTTGCTGTTGCTTAACGACGAGATCCCCGACGATTATAATGTATTCTTTAACGGATGGGATCGTTCAAATATGCTTTCACTCTCGGGCGTAGGCATCCATCATCCTTCCGGCGATTATATGAAAATCTCCACCTATGGAAATTATCCGACAGAATCGATTACATGGCGTAATAGTGATGTTGGGAAAACCGGGGCCACGAACGCTCATTGGAACGCAACTTTCGATGCCACGCTAAACGGACACGGGGTGACCGAGGGAGGTTCTTCCGGCTCGCCTTTATTTAATAGCAAAGGCTTGATTATAGGTACGCTGAGCGGTGGAAGCTCCAGTTGCGAACTGCCCGAAGGATTGAATTTATACGGTAAATTGTATTATCACTGGAATAAATACAGTGATAATGATACAGCCCGAATGGATGTCTGGCTAGATCCACTCGGAACGGGCGTCACCTCGTTGCAGGGAATGACGCAGGATGGGAAAACGCTCGGAAACGAGTATGAAGGTCCGACTGATTTGAAATACAAACAGATCTCCACGGGTGAGATTCAACTGACATGGAATGCCCCAGTCCTCGAAAAAATAGCTGGTTGGGGATCACAAGATCGTTATCAACAGTTCGGTCTCGGAGGAGATCCATTCTATTTCGCTCAGAAATGGGATACGAAAGATCTACAACCGGTGCATAAAAAAACGATCCGGAAGGTTAATTTCTATCCACAGGAAGGGGTCACTTATGGAGTCTATATCAAACAGGGAAACCGGGAGTATGAAGAGAGTTTCACTCAACTGAAATCAGGTAAAATAAATTCGGTCACACTTAAAACACCATTCGTAATCGACGCGAAGCAGGATTTACTGGTAGCCATTCATGTGATAAGCTATGCCAATAACACATACCCGGCATGCTCCGATGAAGGCCCCGCAGTCGACGGAAAAGGGAATTTATATTCTTTGGACGGAAAAAAATGGGAAACATTCTCAGATGATGAGCTAGATGCCAATGTTGTGTTATCGATCGTAATAAGCGCGGAAGAAGGTGAGCTCCCCTCGAGTTCCGTATTCTCCACGAGCACTTTCTCGGAGAAACCGCAACCCATGAGAACGGGCCGATTATCATTCCGGAAACTGGCTATCGCCTCTGATGCGCAAGAAGCAGAGTTGATCACGGCTTTTCCGGAGCTGACCGGTTATAAGGTATATCAAGATACCCGGGAACTGACGACATTACCTGTTTCTCAACGGAATTATACGGTGAAAAATCTGACAACAAGTACCCCTCTGCTCCAAGTAACGGCACTTTATGGTACCGATGAGAGCGCCCCGGTTACGGTAATTCCGGAAACGAGCGTAGGTAACGAACTGAAGCCAACAGGCGAAGAAGTAGATATTCAACCACGTATCTTCTCGAATGAAGTACAGATCCAGAATTATCAACAACTGAAATCGCTTGAGATCTACAGGGCCGATGGAAAGTTGATACGTAGCGTCCCGCAACCGGGAAGCAGTCTCAGCACGGGTGATTTTGCCACTGGAATGTATATCTTCCGCTTGACTACCGAAAAGGGAAGCCAAACCGTTCAAGGTATTAAGAAATAAACGGCCGCCTACTAGTATAAAGTAAAAAAGGTTGTGTGTCAGAGAACGCACAACCTTTTTTATTTTATTTCCCGAATGTTACCCCCATCCGTTTTCCTTGTACGATCAAATCATGATCCGGTGTCACTAATTTTAGTTTTCCCGCTACTTCTAACAAGGGAATGGATTCTACCCTATCTCCTTTCATACAAACCATACGTCCGAATTCACCATTAGCGATCAGTTCCGTGGCATGGCCTCCCAAGCGAGTCGCAAGGTTACGGTCGAACGGAGAGGGGTTTCCACCCCGTTGGGTGTATCCCAATACGGTATCCCGGGTCTCGATACCCGTTCCCGCCTCAATAGCCCGGGTAATATAATCAGAAGGACGCTTTTTATCCGGAGTCTCGATACCCTCGGCTACTACAACGATGGAATAAGGTTTGCCCCTGCGAGCCCGATCCAAGATCGCCTCGTTCACCTTATCGATATCGTATCCCAATTCCGGAAGTAAGATCACGTCGGCACCTCCAGCCATCCCGGCATACAAGGCGATCCATCCGGCATGATGGCCCATCACCTCCACGACCATCACCCGCTTATGTGAACTAGCTGTAGAATGAAGACGGTCTATAGATTCCGTGGCGATATTCACGGCGGTATTAAAACCGAACGTAATATCCGTACCCCATATGTCATTATCGATTGTCTTGGGAACGCCTATCACGTTCAATCCGATCTGAGATAACAGATTGGCCGTCTTCTGCGTACCGTTTCCTCCGATACAAACCAAGCAGTCCAGCCCCAGCTCCTCATAATTTTTCTTAATGATCTCCGGCTTTTCCGAATCTCCCGAGGCCAAGAGCTTACGGAAAGGCTTCTCTCTGGACGTTCCTAAAATGGTTCCCCCTAAATTTAATATGCCGGATAAGCTCCGTTCATCGAAAACTTGGACGTCTTTATTCAAAAGACCTATAAAACCGCTATGAATACCTATCACTTCCATGCCGTAATGCATGATAGCGGTCTTGCCAACACCACGGATCGTAGCGTTGATACCGGGGCAATCGCCACCCGATGAGAGAATCCCTATTTTCATCGTAACGTTAATTTAGTACCTAGCAAAGATATAAATAAAAAGAGAATGCCTACATTTGCACTCGAACAAATAAAAAGAGCATGGATATTTTAACACAGACGATTTCGCTCCTTTTCCGCCATCGACAAACGGAGATCGGACGATTTGGGCAGGATATAGACCATATCCAGCGCAAACAGCTGCATGCTCTGCTTTCGACGGCACGCAAGACGGAATGGGGACTCAAATATGATTATAAAAGCATTCGCTCTTATTCTGACTTCTGCCAACGTCTGCCCTTACAGACTTATGACGAGATAAAGCCGTATGTCACCCGAATGATAAACGGAGAAAGGAATATTCTCTGGCCTTCGGTGGTGCGGTGGTACGCTAAGAGTAGCGGGACCACGAACGACAAAAGTAAATTCCTGCCCGTCACCCCCGAGATATTAAAGGGTTGCCACTATAAAGGCGGCTTTGATTGCGTAGCCATTTATCTGCGGAACAACCCGGAAAGCCGTTTCTTCTCCAAGAAAGGCTTGATATTGGGCGGTAGCCATAGCCCCTCCCCGCTAAACTCCGAGGCTCATCAAGGCGACTTATCCGCCGTATTACTTCAAAATCTCAATCCGCTCGTCAATTTAATACGCGTCCCCAAGAAACCCATTATCCTAATGGATGAATGGGAAAGCAAGATCAAGGCGATCGTGGAGAACACTTGGAATAAGGATGTAAACAGCCTATCCGGTGTTCCTTCTTGGATGTTGGTATTGATCAAGGCCGTATTGAAAAAAACGGGTAGGGAATATCTTACGGACGTATGGCCTAATCTGGAGGTCTTCTTCCATGGGGGAATCAGTTTCGAGCCTTACCGGGAGCAATATAAAACCTTGATTCCATCGAATAAGATGCATTATATGGAGACCTATAACGCATCCGAGGGCTTCTTCGGGCTGCAAGACGATCCGACAGACCCCAGTTTGCTTATGATGCCGGATTACGGTATTTTCTATGAGTTCATCCCGATGAACGAGGTGGGTAGCGCCCATCCGACCGTGTTACCGCTGGAATCGGTAGAGACCGGGAAAAACTATGCGATGGTGATCACGACCTCGGGAGGATTATGGCGCTATCAGATCGGGGATACGGTACGTTTCACCTCGTTATTCCCTCATAAATTCGTTATCTCCGGACGTACCAAGCACTTTATCAACGCCTTCGGCGAGGAGCTAATGGTGGATAACGCCGATAAGGCGATCGCCATGACTTGCCTACGAACCGGGGCGAAAGTAAAAGAATATACCGCCGCCCCACTCTTTATGCTGGATAAGGCGAAAGGACGGCACCAATGGTTTATCGAGTTTGACAAGAAACCGGAATCTCTCGATGAATTCGCCACTTTATTAGATCTGAACTTACAAAAGCTGAACTCGGACTATGAGGCGAAGCGGTATAAAGAGATCTCCCTTCAACCGCTGGAAATCGTTATCGCCCACGACGGTGCTTTCTATGAATGGCTCAAGCAGAAAGGCAAATTAGGCGGGCAGCACAAGATCCCACGCCTCAGCAACGACCGCACGCATATAGAGGAGCTTTTGCGCATTAACCAGTCTCTATAAGCCGGTATGCTCTTTATTCATAAGACGCATTAAAATTGATAAGTCAGATAGAATCCCGCCATATTCGAACTGAATACCGGAGCGGCCACGATCGGGCAGTTCTTCACATTTCGATTGATCCGCCGGGCGATAGCGTTACGAATCGGGAAATAGATCAGATACGATAACTCTACCGACAAGATCCCGAAACCTGCGCCGGCTACTACATCCGCCACCCAATGCCTGTTATTGTATAAGCGGGAACCCGCCACGAACGCCGCTATCGCATAACCCGAGTAAGCGAGTATAGGTGAGCTATCCTTAAATTCCTTATAAGCCATATGCGCCCCTAAGAAAGCATTCGAGGTATGTCCGGAAGGAAACGAATAAGGCGCCCCGTCCGGGCGAGGCTCGTTTACCCAGTTCTTCAGCCCATGCACCATCAATCCGTTCATCCCTTCCGCTAAAGCGACCAAGCAAAGTTGGTCCACCCAGTTATGCTTCTCTGTTCCCATAAGGTCGCAGACAAATACCCAACCCAGCATTCCCCACTCCAAGTAATTGTCGATATGGATTTGCTTCACGGAATCTTTCCGGGAAAACAGGTGAAAGTCATTCATCCCGTCGATCGCCGTGCCTACGGCTCCCACCGTTATCAATGAGGCCGGAAGAATCAAGCTTTTCGGGTTAAACTTATAGGCGACGACAGGCATTCTCTCCTTGACAGGGGCTTGAGAACGTACGTTTAACGTATCGAGATCACCAACGCCGGCGAACGCAATGTTTACGAAGCCTATCAAAAGGCTTGCCAAGACGATTAATTTCCTATATATCATATCCGTTATTTTCCTCTAAGACATCCCTCTCCCGGATAAACCCTTCATCAAAATAGTTGTTCTCTATTTTCGAATGGATCACCCGCTGGAAATAGAAACGATGGTTATTCCAATGGAAGGCTGGGTATTCCTTATTTTGTTTGACAATATTATTCGTGAAGACCAACCCGTCCACGGACTTGGCGTATACCAATGGCCTATCGAACGTAATAAACTCGTTCGCGTCGATCACGATATCACTATGGAAATATTTCCTTTGCGACGCTAAATCCGGGATTTCGGGATAAATAGAGATAATAGCGTTCGTAAATTGGAACATATTCGTCAAGGAGTTGATAAACTTATTCTTACGGATCAACACGTTCCGGCAAGCGCCGGTCTCGAACCAGCCGTTGCAATCACCGCACAGCAGGATCGCCGTCCCCGAGGTATGATCGAAAACATTATTCTCTACGACCGTTTGCCGAGGCGTGCTGAACAAGGAACCGCGGGCACGGTTATTCCGGATCACGTTATCCGAGAATAGGACCGTCGGCGTCCACTCCAGATTCTCTATGCCGAAGCCGCTTCCCTCATGGATCGAAGGATTCACCGTATTCTCAAACCGGATCTCGAACTCCTTCGCCCCTCGGTAATCCGGTTGATCAACTGCCTTGATAGCGGTAATCCGGTTTCTCGCCCCTATCAATTCCATGGTGCTCGAATGGATGAACTGCACGGAATCCCCTACCCTTCCCCATTCGAAACCATACGATTGCGGGTGCATATACCGGCCTACCAAGGTAGAGTCATTCACTCGTCTCACCACTTTCAGGTAAGTTCCATGCACATTGATAGCGTCGTCCATCATCCCTTCGTACAAGCCATTCTTGGAGATGATCGTTCCCTTGCAGGCCGAGAAATGGGTAGCGTCCGCCTGTGTCGTGAAATACCGCGGATCGTCCGCCCCTTTCAAGCAAACGGAGAAACCATCCAGCGTGATATTCTCGCTCACTTGCGCCAAGAGGCCCATTCCCTCGGCATAATGAACCTTGATATTCTCCAGAGTCGTATTCACGTCATGATACAGGAAGACACCGGGAGCCGGACGTTCCCAAGAACGCATGGCGATCACCGTACCGGGCACCAAACGGCTGTCTTTCCAACGGGGAGACTTTATCAGCCTTGGAGAAACCTCGATCAAGCCCCGCACGCCTACCGGGATATCGCTTGTATTATACACCAAATGACGTGTATCTCCCTCGAAGGCGATACCGGAACCGGGAGTCAACTCCCAGCCTTCTCCCTTCGCTACAAACACGCTATCCCGTATCTCATAGCGTACCCATGGAGCCACCTCGAAGGTGATCCCGCCTTTCAGCGTATCGTTCTCCACCACTTTTACCTGTGAAATCTGAGGATGCTTGAAGTCTATACTGAAATTCTTCAAGACACAATTCCTCGAATCCAGCAAAGAGACCGGCAACATCCTGCCGTGGAAGATTAACTCCGAGCCTTGCCCGTCGAACACCATATTCTTCATCCCCTCGAAAGGCAAACCTACTTTCTTCGGATTCATTTGATCATGATTCGAGATGAAATAGACACGCTCCGCCGCGCTATCGGGATAAAACTCATAGCGGCCCTTAGGCAAGGTCACCACAATTGTCTGGTTTTCCTCGCATTTCTCCCGTATCTGCTCCAATGCCCTCGCCATAGCGGGCGCATTATCCACATTCTCGACCGGGGATAAACCATAAGCCGACAAATCATACCTCCGTTCCGTAGAACAAGCGCTTCCAAACAGGGAATAAAGCAGGACAACTGCCCCCCATAGATACCATTTCATAGAAAATCAATTAAATATATCCGCGAAGGTATGTATTTTACAGGGTAAGCGCACTAAAAACAGACAATAACTTTCCGTCTCATGAATCCTATCACGAATCTCCTATAATAGCAGCCTGAGTTTTCTCCTAATAAAACAAAAGTTTCCTCAGTAAGAAACTTTTGTTTCCCTATATAGAAACGAAAGTTTTTCCTTGAAGAAACTAAAGTTTTCCGTATAAGAAATTTAGAAAAACTGCAATAGGCTGATAATCAATTAAAGTACAAAAAGAAACAGCTACCCTTTCCATTCTCGGATTCTACCGAGATATGGCCGCCATGCAAGGTGATTATTTGCTTACAGATGCTTAAACCGATACCCGAGCCGGAGGGCTTGGTGGTAAAGAAAGGTACAAAAACCCGGTCGATAACCTCGGGTAAGACACCGATACCGTTGTCTCGCACGGTAAAGACGAGTTCGTTTCCCTCCCGCTGAGCCGCCACGATAATCTCGGGGTTTGGCTTTTCCGCACAAGCCTCACAAGCATTCTTCAGTAAGTTCAAGAAGACCTGCTCCATCTGCGCCCGATCCGCGAACCATTCCAGAGGCTCGTCCGGCAAGCGGAAACGGATAGAAGGCTCAGGGCACAAACGCCTTAAATCCGAAAAGAAATCTTTCACTAAGATACGGGTCTTTACCGGAGAGGCGATCCGGGTCAATCTCCGGTAATTCTCAACGAAATCCAGCAACCCTTTACTCCGGCGATGGATGACATTCACCCCATGCTGGATATACGAACGATTCCGGACATCATCCGGATCTGCTTTACAACGTTTACTCAAGGTCTCGGACAACGAGATAACGGGTGTGATGGAGTTCATGATCTCGTGCGTCAAGACACGGATCAATTTCTGCCAAGCCTCCATCTCATTCCGCTCCAAGGTAGAATGGATGTTCTTCAAGCTGACGATCCAACGCTCGCAACCTCGCAAGTCGATACGAGTGGCATCGATCGCCCAATCTTGCGGAACGGATGGTTTTCCGTAACGCACCACCGTCTTCCCCGCCTTGATAGCCTCCAAGAACTCATTGGGTAACCGACACCTCGTATCCAGCAACGCGTCGGCGGCCCGGTTCTTCCATTCAATAGCCCCTTCCCTGTCAGTAACGAGTACGGCAGTGTCCACCTTATTCAACAGACTCTCAAAATACTGCCGCCTTACCTCCTCGTCCATCAATCGGCCACGCAAAGATCGCAGGGCCTCGGACAAATCGTCCGCCAACTCCCGCATCACCTTATCCTCATAAGGTGAACGAACGATCTGGATCAAGTCTTGCTGCCGCAAGCAATCCACCACATAACGCCAATACTTCACCTGCCGCATCTGTATGAAATAAAGATGAATCGAGAAATACAAGATCGCGATCCCGCAAAAAGTAGGACAAAAGATAATCTCCTCATGCACGCAATAGAACAGGACTCCCGTAGACAAGACGATGCCTACGATGTGCGAGATGACCGTGAACGCATACGATCTCATAAGCCGAACTTCTCTATTTTACGATACAAGGAAAAACGGGTGATACCCAATAGCTCGGCGGCATAGCTCATATTGCCATTGCTTTGCCGCAAGGCGCGCTCAATGATTTTCCGCTCGGCTTGCTCTAGATTCAAATCAGGGTCCGGTTCCTTCTTTCGCTCGTACGAGGCCGTATAGAGAGGGAAATCATCCGGTCTCAGCACCGTGCCCTCGTTCAAGATCACGGCTCGCTCCAAAACATGCTGCAACTCCCGGACATTACCGGGCCAAGGGTATTTCATCAGCTTACTCCCCGTCTCCCGGCTCAACCCTTTGATCGTTTTCTTGTATTTCCGGCTATACAGCCTCTGGAAATGATCGGCCAGCATCAAGATATCCTCTCCCCGCTCACGCAGCGGTGGTATGGCTATCTCTATGGTATTGATCCGATAGAGCAAGTCTTGCCGGAAACTCCCCTCGCTCACCAGCTGACGCAGATTGGCGTTGGTGGCGCAGATCAAACGGACATCGATCGAGATCGGTTCCACCGCTCCCAAACGGGTGATATGACGTTTCTCTATAGCTGTCAGCAATTTAGATTGCATCGGCAAAGATAGATTCCCGATCTCGTCCAGAAAGAGCGTACCGCCGGAAGCCATCTCCATACGTCCCGGCTTGGATCTTCGGGCATCCGTGAAGGCACCTTTCTCATAGCCGAACAACTCACTCTCAAATAATTGTTCCGGGATGCTTCCCAAATCGATCGTCACGAAAGCATCGTCACGCCGGGGCGAGTAATGCCTCAACAAACGAGCCACCAAATCCTTTCCCGTACCGCTCTCGCCGGTAATCAATATATTCGCGTCGGTCTCCACAAGTTTGTAGATCGTGTCTTTTACCTTCAGCATAGCCGGCGACTCACCTATCAATTCCGGCAATGTGTCGTCCTCCTTCATGGCTTTCATTTGCTCTCGCAAACGTCCTACCTCCTTACGGGAATGGCTCAATCGAATGCCCGACGAGAGGGTAGCCAGTAACTTCTCCGTTTCCCACGGCTTGGAGATGAAATCGGTAGCTCCTACCTTAATGGCCTTGACCGCCTTCTCTATATCCGAATAGGCCGTCATGAAGATCACGACCGCTTGCGGATCGATCTCCAAGATTTGTCCCAAATACTCAAAACCCTCCTGCCCGCTCACGGCATCCCGATGGAAATTCATATCCAGCAAGACCACGTCCGGTTGAAACGTCCGCATGAAATACTCGATGCGTGCCGGTTGTGTCGTTACCTTCACCTTTTGCATGTACGGCTCCAACAGTAAGTTCAATGCGAACAACACATCCTTATTATCGTCGATGATCAATATTTTCCCCTTTTCTTCCATACGGACAAAGATAAAGGGAATAAAGACAGCTTGTACGTGCATTATCGCACAAAAAATGTACGCTATCGCACTACATGAAGAAATACAGATTTTTCTATGATTCTATTTTCTAATACGTTACATTTATGGCATAATATTTGAGTCGGATTCAGCGAAATTGAGTCATCAGCGATATCATCAAAAAACGGAATTGCCATGTTAATACATTACTGTGTCATTGCCTTCAAAAACATCTGGAAGTATAAAGTCAGCGCCTCCATCAGTATCCTAGGGCTGGCTTTCGCCCTCGTCTGTTTCGTGCCCATACTCTATTGGATGGATCATGAGACCACTTACGATTCTTTCTACAAGGATTCCGAATCCATCTACCGTGTCTATAGCGCCGAGAAACAATCCGGTAAAGTGAACAAAGGAGCCTCGAAAGGTATCGAGAATAGCTTACGAGAGCAAGTCCCAGCTATCGAAGCCTCCACCACGCTTATGCTTTCAACCGAAAACTGCCGTACCCAAGCGACTCCTTATATCCAAATGAATATGCTTTATACGGACAGCACGTTCCTAGAGGTATTCCCGCAAACTTTTGTTTGTGGAGAAATGAATCATCCGCTACAAATCGTAAACAACATGATCTTGAGCGAACGTACGGCGGTCCGTCTATTTGGCGACGCGGAAAAGGCGATCGGGCAACCGATACACACCTTGATGAGAGCCTCCTTACCTCCCTACATCGTCACGGCTGTGGTGAAAGACCCATCACCCCATACCAATCTACCGTTCGACGCGATCATCAACCATAACATGATACAGCATTTCTCCCAGTTACCTCCAGAGGCACAATGGAGCTTCTTCGTGATGGACTTATACGTGAAACTCCATCCAAGCTCAGACCCAAAAGCCTTCGCCAATCAACTAAAAGAGCTACCTGAACGTATCGGGGTGAACAAGGAGATCGAGTTGCGAACACTCCCCATCCGTGAGATCCGGCATCATCTGAATGAAGATACACCCTTCACCTTAAATTTCATCGGCTTGTTTGTCGTATCTGGTGCCCTATTATTGTTTGCCGCCCTCTTCAATTTCTTGAATTCCTATATGGATCTCTTTCGGCAACGTGTGCGGGAATGGCGTTTACGGACGGTCAACGGCGCAACGAGAAAGCAATTGATCGAACAAATGTCTGTCGAACTAGGCTGTTCCGTACTTGCATCCTTGTTGGTAGCCTTGATCTTCATAGTCCAAGTCAAGCCGCTTTTCGCCCGATGGCTGGAGATTGATTTGGAGATGGGCCGGTTCCTGTTTCTTTTCGCAGGGGTAGGTATAGGTACATTCCTCATCCTCCAATGTGCAGGATTAGTATTCTTCGGGCAGTTCAGCCATACGGCAACCACCTCGCTCGTTCCCAAAGAGACAGTCAAACCCCTTTTGTTACGCCGCATGGCCGTGACCTTACAATTGATGATCAGTATCCTGTTCATCGTAGCATCACTGGTTGTCATGGAGCAAATGCGATTCGTAAATCAAAAAGATTTAGGTTTCGATCCAAAAGGCCTTATCCAACTATCCGGCTTCGTAGACGTATCCGGGAAAATAGAATCCACGTTGATGCAAGAGTTAAGTGCCCTGCCGCAGGTCAAAAGTTTCACCGACACGAACTTTAAGCCTCAACATCATGTCGATCCCATGGCGATCTTCACGAATGTGGAATGGGAGGGAAAACCGCTGGACACAAAGGTGGACTTCCACCTCTATGGAACCGATCACCGATTTGGTGAGACCTTCGACCTAAAGATGTTAATGGGCCGGTGGTGGACAGAAGGCAACGAACTTAGTGTCGTGCTCAACGAGTCGGCGGTTCGTGCCATGGGCTTACAAGACCCAGTCGGCAGCATCATCCGTATGCCGTGGTGGTCAGATTTCAGCGTGATCAAAGAATACGAGATCGTCGGTGTCGTCAACGATTTCCATGCGCTATCTTTCCGGGAAAGTATCCATCCGATGCTATTCATTCCTTCGGGTGGACTGGTGAATAATCTGTATATCCGGGTCATACCGGGCGAGGAAGGAAACATCGCCCACCATATCACGGAGCTACTGCCCAAGATAGACCCGACATTAGCGGATACCCGGATCACCCCGATCGGAACGCTTTACGATCAACTGAACCAATCCGAGATCGTCGGGCTGAAAATATTCTCGTTCCTCGCTTTCGCCTGTTTGTTAATCTCCTTGTTCGGCATCTACGCCGTCGCTACAGCCTCCACGAAACGGCGGCGTAAAGAGATCGCTATCCGGAAAGTAGTAGGCTCGAAAGCCTCCGAGATCATTTTCTTGTTCTTCAAGGAATACATGCGATTAATTGTCATCGCCGGAATCATCGCTTTCCCGATCAGCTATCTCGTCATGAACTACTGGTTGCAAGGCTACGCCTATCGCATCCAAATCCAGATCTGGTGGTTGGTGGGAATATTCATCACCATTACCAGCATGGTTCTAGGTACGATACGTGAACAGGTATGTAAGGCAGCCAATGAGAATCCGTCGGAAGTCATCAAGAGTCAATGAATGCCTATGAAAACTACAGACTATTCACGATCAGCTTGATAATACCAAGGATTTTATGTAAGTTCGCGATTCCTAAATATATAATAGAATATGGAACATCCATTGAATATTTACAACACGCTTACGAGAAAAAAGGAGCCATTCAAACCCCTGCATGAGCCGCATGTAGGTATGTATGTATGTGGCCCCACGGTTTATGGTGACGCCCACTTGGGACACGCACGTCCGGCGATCACGTTCGACTTGCTATTCCGTTACCTTACCCACCTAGGATATAAAGTGCGTTATGTACGTAATATAACGGATGTAGGGCATCTGGAGCACGACGCCGATGATGGGGAGGATAAGATCGCCAAGAAGGCACGGCTAGAACAGTTGGAGCCGATGGAAGTGGTTCAATATTACCTCAATCGTTATCATCAAGCGATGGATGCGCTGAACGTACTTCCTCCCAGCATCGAGCCGCACGCTTCCGGACATATTATCGAACAAATCGAGTTAGTCAAGAAGATTCTGGATAACGGCTACGCTTACGAGAGTCAAGGCTCCGTCTATTTCGACGTAGAGAAATATAATAAAGATCATAAATACGGCATCCTCTCGGGTCGCAATATCGAGGATATGTTGAATACGACCCGCGCGTTGGACGGGCAGGACGAGAAGCATAACGCCATCGACTTCGCCCTGTGGAAATGCGCCCAGCCGGAGCATATCATGCGTTGGCCGTCTCCGTGGAGCGACGGCTTCCCCGGTTGGCACTGCGAATGTACCGCTATGGGCAAGAAATACCTCGGGGAGCATTTCGACATCCACGGGGGTGGCATGGACTTGATCTTCCCGCACCATGAATGCGAGATCGCCCAAGCCGTGGCTTCCCAAGGGGATGACATGGTTCATTATTGGATGCACAATAATATGATCACCATCAATGGCCAGAAGATGGGTAAATCATTAGGTAATTTCATCACACTGGAGCAATTCTTCACGGGTGATCATCCCTCCTTGCAACAAGCGTATTCCGCCATGACCATCCGTTTCTTCATCCTGCAAGCGCATTACCGCAGCACGGTCGATTTCAGCAATGAGGCCTTACAGGCGGCAGAAAAAGGTTTGTCCCGCTTAATGGAAGCATACAAAAAACTACAGCAAATCAATCCATTTTTGAGTGAATCAACCGTAACTGATAGTATTTCAGGGTTAAGAGAGAAATGCTATGTAGCTATGAATGATGACTTAAATACCCCTATAATTATAGCTCATTTATCTAATGTTGTTCGTATAATTAATTCTCTTTGGGAAGAAAAGGAGAAGATATCAACATCAGAACTGCAAGAATTAAATTATACATTTGAACTTTTTCTCTTTGATATCCTTGGCCTAAAGCAAGACAATATCCTAAGAGAAGAAAAAGACACATTTAACAATATAATGAATTTAATTGTTCAACTAAGAAAGCAGGCTAAAGAACAAAAAAATTGGACAACTGCCGATTATATCAGAGATCAGCTATCCTTATACGGAATAGAAATTCAAGACACTAAAAATGGAGTAGAATGGAAAATCAAAAAGTAGCCTGCTACTTTTTGATTATAATTTGGGTTTTGCCTATGCTTAGAATTTTGACTGCAAACAGAGATAATATAGCAGAAACACTATTAGTTGTTTCTGCTATATCCAATCACATCTTTTGCAACCATGTAAATTCATAAAAAGGTATTAAATGTTTTATCCTATTGTAAAATTATGACAATCTATGAATTTCTTCAAGGCGACAAATTCGCCTTGCTAGCGGGCGTAGAATTATTGGAGACCGGTAATGGTTACGCGAAGGCACGTATGCTTATTAAACCGGAACATCTGAATGGAGGTGGCGTATGTCAGGGAGGAGCGATCTTTACCTTGGCGGATTTAGCGTTCGCGGCAGCTACCAATAGCCACGCACGACTTACCTTGTCCATCACCTCCACTATCAATTTTTTCAAAGCCGAGAGCAAGGGCTATTTATATGCGGAGGCAAAAGAGGCTTTCAGCCATAAAAGATTAGCGAATTGCGAAGTCCGGATCACGAATGAGAGCGGAGAATTAATCGCTACTTTTAACGGTACGGGTTACCGGAAAGATACGGAATTGCCTTTCGAACCATTGGTGTAAAATCATTCAAACCTAATAAAGAAAGCCTTTGGGAACGAATTCTCAAAGGCTTTTCTCATTTATAGGGTCTTCTATAACTCACTCTATTTCAAAAATTAAAATCTAAATGTCATATAACAATTGACCATTTGTCACAACAGCCCCCCCGTTTTAGCTCCTTTATTCCAAAAACATAAATTACATTTGCTTTTGTACAAACGGGGCTTACAACATAAGCCTTCTGTTTCATAAGAACTATCCCTATCCATATAAAGCATTCCCGCCCCAACTCTCAACCGAGTTGGGGACTTCGGGAATAAAATAAAGAGAATCTCAATCCAAAGAAAAACGGTACTCAGTAATATGCCGGTACTTTTTCGTCTCATCAATCAAGATAGAAGGGAAAGAGGGCTGGTTGGGAGCATCCGGATAACCCTGAGGTTCGATAGCGATACCAGCACTAGCATAATAGCGAGTTTGCTCCTTCCCGATATCTGTTCCATCCATAAAATAACCATTATACACTTGAACAGAGGGCTGATTGGTATAAATCTCCATCTTTCTTCCGCTAATTTCATCCGACAAACGAGCGGCAAAGCTCAATCCGCCCTCTTCCGCTTCATCCAAAGCATAAGCTAGAGAGAAACCTTTACCCTTCTGTATTTGAGAATGTTCCCGCATTAACGACGAGGCTATAGTACGAGATATACGGAAATCCAGCAGTGTATCATCAACCGGCAACAGCTGCCCGGTCGGGATCAGCTCGCTGTCGCAAGCAATAATAGCAGAGGCATTGAGAACAAGCAAATGGGATAATACATTCATTTCACCAGGTATCAAGGAAGAGGATTGCAAGTTGAAAAAAGCATGATTCGTCAAGTTAACAGGAGTCGGACGATCAGTCGTTGCTTCACATTCCATCCTGAGAGCATTATCTTCCCTCAGCGAATAAGTAACTTTTACATGCAGGTTGCCGGGATAACCCTCCTCACCGTTTTGTGAAATATTTGTGAACTCGACCGCCTCCTCTCCCAAGGGGGTAATATAGGTATGGGATTTCCAATAACAGTTATGAAAAGCATTGATTCCACCGTGTAAATGGTTACGAACAGGTGTACCATAGGCATCATTGGAAGCTAGCGGATACTCCCGCTTTCCTATTTTGAAATGCGCATTACTGATTCGTCCGCAAACACGGCCTACAATGGCACCGTGATATCTTTCCCCCGCTTTCAGATAACCATCGATCGTATCGAACCCAAGGATAACATCAGACAAGTTACCGTTACGGTCGGGTGTCCACATACTGACCCAACGGGCACCATAGTTGGTGAACTGAGCGACAAGCCCATTACGGTTCCTTAACGTAATCAGTTCAGCGGAAGAAGTCGGGCTTCCTCCGCTGAAGGTTGATGCAGATAGTAATTTCATCAACAAGACTATGTTTATTGTTTTACTATTTTAAATATACCACTCTTAAACGCCCCACGAACAGGGAATTGGATGCCGATATCCATCAGTTGGGCTCCTTTATATGTTCCATCTATCCCTTCAACTTTATAAGAAACTTCCGGCTGAAGCCCACGTAACTTTATCAATTTAGATCGTTTCGTCTGGAGTATCGCATTATCCGGATATTCTGCCAGGTTATATACAAACACAACCGCCTCAGTCTTTGCCTTATTTACAAACTGGAGTACGCTCCGGTTATTCTCATAAGGTGAAACCAAACGATAAAGGTCACCATTGTGAACTGTTTCCCGGATTTCTTTATAACGGGCAATTTTCTCACGTGCCACAGCTTTTTCCTTGTCAGTCCATTTCGTTATATCATAACCAACTCCCAGCACCCCGCACATAGATACATCAAATTTAAATTCCAACGGGTGATTCTGCTTATGCCAATCTTCATGTGTCACCCAGCTAATCATTGAATTAGAAGGGAACGCATTCAGGAAAGCATATTGTATAAATGTCCTCTCCACCGGATCTGTATTGTCGCTGGCCCAAGAGAAATCAGTACGTGCCATCATCCCTAGGTCAACCCTACCACCTCCACTCGCACAATTTTCAAACCATACATCCGGGAATTCAGCACGTAGAGTTTCCAGTAAACGATATAAGTTTTCTACATATTTAATACGGACAGCCCGTTGTTCATCCGATGGAGCAGAAGGAAATCCCGGATCAGTCAAGGATTTATTCATGTCCCATTTAATAAATTTGATATTATTCTCACGCAATAATTTAGAGAAGCTATCGTACAAATATTGATATACATCCTCACGCGCAAGGTTCAACATCAACTGATTGCGCCCTTCATGACGTGTCCGGTTAGGATAATGGAATACCCAGTCCGGGTGGGTCCGGTACAAATCACTATTCGGATTAACCATTTCCGGTTCTATCCAAATGCCAAAATCCAATCCCATCGCATTAATCTTATCAATCATGGGTTGCAAGCCATTTGGAAATTTATTCTTATCGACCGTCCAATCCCCTAGTCCGCCTTTATCATTAATACGGCCTTTAAACCAACCATCATCAATCACAAAGATCTCCACACCCAGTTCCTTCGCTATTTTCGCTAAAGCTAATTGATGCTCTTCATTCACATCAAATGTCGTAGCATACCAACTATTATACAATACCGGACGTACTTTCGAACGATGAGAGGGATAAAGAATCTTCTCACGCGTATAAGAAGCCAAGTTTTGAGAAACCCCTTCCATTCCCCGGCAAGTATAACCGATGATCATCTTAGGAGTTGTAAAGCTTTTCCCCGGTTTAAGCATCAGCGACTGATCCCAAAAGTTAATTCCTCCTGTTACCTGAAGCTCTCCGCGAGGATACTTTTCAAGATCCATACGCCAGTTACCGCTATACTGGAGGCTACCAAACCACACCTCTCCACAAGTTTCCATCTGTTCACCTTCAGGACGAACCGCAAAGAAAGAGGAACCGAAAGACCGGAAATCTTTCACTTGAAAAGTTTTCACTCCTTGAGTCAGTTTTGTAACATTCGGCTGATATTCATATCCCCATATACCCGCCAAATGTGTCAACTCATAGGCATTCTGAGGAAGAAAGAATGTTCCGGACTGTGCATTCTCTATTTCGATCATATCCTTTTTACCGGTATTTTTTACTTCCATCCACTTCTCCAGCAAGTCGTATTCGGGTAATACACGGATATATTCAGTCACCGATAGCGGATAAAATTTATCTTTCTGGTGAATAACTAACGTCTTATATCCATCCACTGTCTGTATTTCCGAGCCGACATAAGTAAGCTCCACATCTCTTACCCGATCCTTAAAAACTATCTCAAGCATCGGAGTAGTTGCCGAATATCCACCTCTTACTGTCACTTCTTCTCCCAAAGGATAACGAAGCTTTGTCGGATCCTGACTTTTATTTCCAAAATAATACATACCTACCACTCCCTGATCCGAAGAACCGATTTGGTAAATAGACGACTTGGTTTCCAAAGTCCATGATTTCCCGTCATTAGCAGTGGTAATCGGTTCTGTTTGTGCTCGGATAATACCCGTGGCAAAAACAAATAATACGATAAAAAACTTTTTCAAAAACTTCATACTGATCTTTTAATTAGTTACTAAATATACTTGTTTTACCCATAAATTACCATCCGGGGTTTTGTGTCAGATTCACATTAACATCTCGTTGAGATTTAGGTATAGGCCAGAACTCATGCTTTCCTTCCTGAATATTCCCTTTAACCTGTGGGTTCCACTCCGGTGTACGGGTACAATAAACACCCCAACGCAACAAATCAAATTTTCGGTCACCTTCAAAACAAAGTTCCCAAGCCCTTTCTAACATTAAATGTTCTCTGAACGCATCTTTACTCATTGTTTGTAAAGGTTCCAAACCCGCTCTTTCACGTACCATATTGATATATTCATAACATTTAGAATTACCCAACTCATTCAATACTTCGGCATACATCAACAAGACGTCCGCATAACGAATAATAGAATGGTCTAACCCACTCCCCTGTGAATTGTCATTAGGCATTTTTTCTCTAAACTTTTTAATATGAGGACGATAAAATGCGATATGCTGAGGATTCCCATTTTCATCTTTCGGAACGATCGCATCGAACTCATCCGGTATTTCTGCCGTTGAACTCCAATAAGTATATTTGAAACGTTTATCTTTTTCTTGATCATAACTATTATAAAAACGATCCGTAGGCAAGCCATTACTCCATCCACCGCCATAAGTCAAGCCAAATCCTTGAGCATAATACAACTCAAGCGGAGCAAACTCTGTATGCCATTGACTGCCCTGTCCGAAAGTTCCCCTCGTAAAATTTATGATCCAAACACCTTCATCACCAGGCCCTGTGGCCTCATCAAACAATTGAGAATATTCAGGAAGCAATCTATAATGCGCTCCATACGTTTTCTTCTCGACAAATTCTTCCAGCAGCACTCTCGCCTTTTCCAACTTGTCGGTTTGTTTCAATGGGTATCCAGCCATCGTCAAATAAACTTTTGCAAGCATAGCCGCTGCGCCGCCACTTGTGATACGCCCCCAATCAGATGCATTATTCCAACGATCAGGCAATACCTCTTTCGCATATTCCAGATCAGCGATAATCGCTTCATAGATGCTTTCCGGTGTTGCCCGCGAAACAGTTTTCAAAAACTCCAGATCAGTAGACGACTCCAATAATAGAGGAACACCATTATACACACGTACGGCATCAAAATAAAGAAAAGCCCGCAAAGCCCGTGCCTGGCCTTCGATCAGCTTCTTTTCTTCACCACTGATAGGTACATTCGGTAAAGCTTTTAATAGGTTATTGTCATCCTTCAAGTGATTATAAGTATATTTCCAAAAATCCTCCGGTATAGTTGAAGACGCATTAAAAGTCGATGGCAAACGAGCTATCTCATTATGGTGCGCCCAAGTAGACTTATCCGTTATTTCTTCTATATCTGTTCCCCATTCAAACCAACAAGGAGATGCCCAATTCGCAGAATACCGATCATAAGGAGCACGGTATACGGCATTTAAACCGGCATTGATATCATCCATTGTCTGATAGAAGTTGTCAGGCGAAAGAAACGACTTTGGTTCCTCTTTCAGAAAATCTTCGCAAGAAGCAAAGAATAAAGCACAGATGGGCAATATATATTTAATTGAATTCTTCATTGTAGTATAATCTTTAAAATTAGAACTTTAATTGTAATCCCAACATATAGTTGGTAGTAATAGGATACGTACTCTTTCTGTCATTGTTCCAAATATCACCATCTTCCGGATCCAAGCCCGTATACTTAGTAAATGTAAACGGATTATTGACGGATGCATAAACCCTGAAATAAGACATACCGGCTTTCGATATAATTTTAGAAGGGATTGTATACCCTAATGTTATGTTCTTTATTTTCAAATAACTTCCGTCTTCCAGAAATTCACTGGTCGTAGTACTCAATCTGTTTTTTGAGGTAGCAGAAGCTCTCGGATATTTATTACTAGGATTGGAAGGAGTCCAGCGTTCCAACATTTCAATGCGGTTATTATCAACTCCGGCACCAGAAAGAAGTATATAATTGTTGCCATTATAAATATCACGTCCCTGTTCAAAAGTCATAAATACGCTCAAGTCAAAATTCTTATAAGCGAAATCATTCGTCATAGAGCCATAAAAATTCGGATAATAAGAACCAACAAACACACGGTCCTCATCATTTATTTTTCCGTCCTTATTCTGATCGATATATCTCACGTCACCTGGGACAGAACCATACTTCGCAGCCTCTTCCTTTTGATCTGATTGCCATATTCCGTCAGCCTGTATCATATACCGATTACCGATGCCAATAGGTTTACCTACCCAATGGCTCGTTCCAATTTTATCAGAACCATCTCCCAAAGAAGTCAGTTTGTTCTTATTAGTCGCAATCATGAAAGAAGTTTTCCAAACGAACTCTCCATCCAGATTAATCGAATTAATACCAAGCTCAACACCCCTGTTTCGCAAATTACCCATATTTACATAGGTACTTGGAAAGCCAGACACCGCAGGTATGTCAATAGCTCGTATCAAGTCTTTCGTATTTTTCGCATAATAATCAAATACAATATTTAAACGACGATTGAAAACAGAGAAATCAAGTCCTAAATCTAATTGTTTCGTTGTTTCCCATTTCAAATCTGCCGATGGCATATTCGATTCATAATAACCGGGGGCTTCCAGAGAATTAAAATTATAAGGCGCATATGATAATTTAGACATGGTTTGATAAGGTTCCAATGCATTCGCATTTCCTGAAAGTCCGTAACTGGCACGTAGTTTCATATCAGACAACCAATCAATATCTTTCATAAAATTCTCTTCGGAGACCTTCCAAGCAACAGCCCCACTAGGGAAATAGCCATATTTATTATTCTCTCCAAAGCGTGAGGAACCATCTACACGCATATTCCCTGTAAAAATATACTTATCTCGTAATGTATAAACGACCCTTCCAATATAAGAAACCATGCTCCACTCTTTTAAATCAGAAGACGGCTTACGAGCCGCAGCAGAACTTGCACCCAAATTAAATGATTCATATACATCACTCGCAAAACCAGAGGCTGAAGCAGTAACAGTTTCCCATCGATTCTGTTGAGCAGAAAAGCCTACAACAGCATCTATATTATGTATCTGGTTAAACGTTTTATTATACATCAAAGTCGTTTCACTGATCCAATTATAGTTTACAGAAGATGTCACCAATGCATAACCACCACTAATACGCCCGTTCACCTCATCTTCTCCACTGATAGAGCGGGGGTTATAAAAATTCTTTTTATAATTATCTATTTCACCTGATATTTGAGTTTTAAACCTCAATCCATCAATCAGTTTAACTTCTAAAGCCAAAGATGTATTAATCAAAGGTTCTATTTCATTATTTTTAGGTAATTCGGAAAAAGCCACAGGATTTGCCCGAGGAGTACCTAAAGCATTTTGAATCATCGCATAATACTCACCGTTCTCATTTCTAACAGGTGACATCGGATTACCTACCATAGCAGGAAACAGTACGTTTGTCTCGTTCGTACCTTTTTTAGCCATCAAGCTAATATTATTAAAAGTAGATACAGTAACACGGTCTCCAAATTTCTGCGAAGCATTAAAACGCAAACTACCACGTTTATATCCTGAATTATTAACAATACCTTGTTCATCAAAGAAACCGGCACCGACATGCACTTTAGTCGTTTCCGTACCAGAGCTGAAAGATACCTGGTAATTTTGTGTCAGCCGTGCCGATCCTGTTGTTTCCCTCCACCAATCTGTACTTTGCCCACGATCAAGCATCTGCTGCTCTGCAGGTAAGAAAGCGTTAGAAGGCATAGTTATTCCATCCATTTCATAGGATTCTCTACGCAATTGAGCAAACGACTGAGCATCCATCATTTCTATCGGATTATTAAAGAACTTAATACCACAATAAGCATTTACCTCTAAGACAGGTTTCCCTATTTTTCCGGATTTAGTAGTAATCAAGACAACTCCATTTGCGGCACGTGCCCCATAAATAGCAGTCGAAGACGCATCTTTCAAAATACTAACCGATTCAATATCATTAGGATTAATCGCATTCACTCCTCCACCAGACGCAATAGGAAAACCATCAACAATAAATAATGGGTCACCTCCTGAAAATGAATTTTTTCCACGAATACTTAACGAAACACTCGCACCCGGATCACGACTACTTTGTAAAGAATACAACCCCGGTGCATTACCTTGCAATGCCTGACTCAAATTAGCTGCTGGTAACTTCTGCAAGTCTTTGGAAGATACAGACGATACCGCACCTGACAAATTACTTTTCTTCACTGTACCATAACCTACAACAATTATTTCGTCAATAGCTTCCGAGTTTTCTTTCATAACAATATTCAAATCTTTTTGATCGGTTACACTCATTTCAACCGATTGCATACCGATATAAGAGAACACCAAGACACTACCTCGTGGAACTTCCAAACTAAATTTACCATCCATATCGGTAACAACTCCCTGCATCGTCCCTTTTACCACTACAGAAACCCCGATCAAAGGCATTCCTGTCGCATCACGCACGAGACCACTCACGACCCCATCTTGATTCATTATATTAATGTGCAAATTATTATCCCCAAAAACATAAGGAACAAATAAGCCACATTGGAGAGAGGCAGCCAATAACAGTCGGACAACTTTATGCCCAAATAGGGTATGAGAATATCTCCCTCTCTTATTCATCTCAATAATTTTCATAATACTAAAATGATTTAATTAATACTAGTTCCTGATCTCCCAAACATTCTTTTACCAAAAAAATCTAACTAAATCCGGACTTAAGGATACCACAAAGTAACACGATTCACTTAAAGTCATAAATAGATAAAATAATTATATGATGGACTATATTTTGACACAATACAAAAACACCCTTCATGTACCTGAACTCATATAACAAAAGCTCTCATTATACAAATCCACATAATATATGAATACTCAATGTATAAAGAGAGCTTTTTAACGACCTCACCGCAAACTATGTTTTTGAACCCCTTCGTTTCACTAATGGATTATTTATTTGAGACCGATGTATCTGTACCCCCTGATGATTATTATCCATTCCGGCAGCAATATCAAAATAGCGCATGGCCTTTTCCTCGTTCCCCAAGCCCAAATACCCGAGTGCCATCAGATAATTACAATGGATACGATTCTTCTTGTTCATATCATCTTCCCAAATCTGCAAGTCTGGTAAAGAAACGGCAAAGTAGTCCATTTTAAAGACATCATACAAATGTTTCTCTCCGTAAGAAATCAGGTTATTAAAACGACTGCGGGCTTCCTCCTCACGTCCTAGTTCACGCAACGCCAATCCTTGATAGAATATCTTGTCTGGTTTCTGGTCGTTGTAATACACGGCGGCGGCGGGTTGGCTGTTTCCTACACTGGCTTCCAGAAAGAGAGATTCGGCCTCTGCCTTCTTCCCCACACCTCGCAACGCACAGGCCTTATAATAATTAAAGTCGTTCTCCTGAGCACCGTACAGTTTCCCTTCTCCTAGATTATGCGGATAAACGAAACATTCTTCGATCAGGGATAATGCTTCCGTGTACTTTTCTTCTGCCAATAGTCTCTTAACCAGTTCAACACGTGCCAGTTGGTATTGCGCCGGTACTTTGCCTTCTCCTCCTTCCCATGGGTGGAATTGACGATCATCAATCATGTGGATCGCTTCTTCATAACGCCCTAACTGGTTCAACAAGGTTAGATATTCCAGATACAGATCATCACGACTAAAAGCTACATCCTTATATTTGTCCAAGAATGCCAACCGTTCGGTATGCGGGCGATTCAATCGTTTATACAATTGATCAAGTTCCATTAGGATGCGAGCATCTGTTGTATCCAGAGCGAATGCTTTTTCCAGTAATCTCACCGCCTCTTCCTCTTTGCCCAGCTTGTTAAAATAGGCCAACGAAAGGTTACGCAATACGGTCGGGAAGGTAGCATCCTGTTTCATGGAGGTTTCCCAGGCTGCAATTGCTTCCGGATACTGGCGTTTATCGTACCATAAGTTACCCAAGTAATAAAGCGCCTTCGGTGTTTCTTCCGCAAAATCAATTACCGCCTGAAGAGCGAGAATAGCTTCCAGCGCATTGGGGAAACAGCAATCCGGGGTTTGCCGCTCTGCCTCACGGATAGCGGCCAACGCCTCTTCCTTCCGGTCCAGACAGATTAGGAACCAAGATTTATAATAATGTAACATGGTCTGCCCCAACACATTCATGCAAATTACCTTATCTACCACATCCAGCGCTTCTTCCCAACAACCGGCCGATGCATAGTCAAGTGCCAACTCTTCATAATTATGAGCTTCCGGACGCATCAGGGAGACCAAAGTCTGCCAGTCGGCATCATTCCCGGTCAGCAAGAACTTCTCAAAGCCGCAACCAAAGTTGAAACGATCCATACGAAGCGATTCTTCTATCAAAGATAAGGCATCTTCTTTTCTTCCCAGATGGCGAAGGATAGTAGCCTTCAAATGACGTCCACGCAGGTTATGCCAATTACGAACCAATGATTTATCGATTTCATAAAGAGCCTCTTCCCAATCACCACGGGCAACAGATAACTGTGCCAGCGAATAATACCCGGCATCCTGCCAAGCCGCGTTCCAACAAGCCTTGTAGAAAAAGTCGTAAGCTTCTTCCGTCTTCCCTTGGTATTTCAGTGAAAGACCGAGGTTATACAACGGCTCTCCGTCATAAGGATTCGGATTCCGTTCGGTCAAGGTCTTTACTGCCTGGCGCAAATAAGGTTCCGCCTTGGCGAACTGCCCCTTACGGATCAACCACAAGCCCATGGCATTATTGTTGCGGACATCGGTCGGGTCACGACGGATTGCTTCCTGATAATAATCAGTAGCCGAATAAGTGGCATGGCGGTATTGCTCCAGGTGTAAACCCGTCAGATACAATTGTTCCGTGGTACGGACATCTGCCGGATCAAGTGCCGCTTTAGCCGGCTCTGGCACCTCCTTGATCACATCAGGCTCAGGCTCCCAGGCTAGCATTTGCTTTCCTTTGTCATTAGAAATACGCACTTTTACATCCGTAAGGCTGTCGACAGGCACAAATACCTCAAAGATATTCTCTGGAGTGACATCACCCGTCATATCCAAGCAAATCTCGCCAGATCGCTCAACTACGATATGCAAGTCCTTTTGTGCGGAAGTAGCGAATATCCTAAGCAAAGCCCCCTTGCCTTCGGGCTCAATATTCATCAAAAGCTCAGAAGAGGCATTCTTCACCACACCCAATTCGCGGTAAGGCATGAAGTATTGAGTGAAAGTCTTCTCCTCGTAAGGCTGTAACCAAGTAAAATCAGGCTGGTTATCCGTGTACACGCCTGTCATTAATTCGATATAAGGACCATCCGAGTCAGTCAGGTTACGGTCCCAGGCCTGCCCGAAGTCGCCATTCCCCCAAGTCCATTGTTTCTTACCCGGTGAGATATGATGGTTCGCAACATGTAATACACCGGCACGGGTATCATTCTCATAACCACCCACAAAGTTATAGCTGGAACGGATCGCCATATAGGAAGTAGGTACCGGGATATTCTTGTAACGGGAGATATCCACACCCGCCGAATAGTCCATCTTATAATACGTACCTGTAGCGATCGGATAACGGGACACGTCGCGTTTGCCATGGTCGAACACTGCGTTTACATCAGCGGGAAATACCGATTGATAGGCATCGTTCACAGCCACCGCCGGGTTCGCCCACCAAAGGAATGTCTGGGGTATCGGAGTAGGGTTGTATAGTTTCCCTTGTATTTCGAGTACGGCACGCCCCGGACGCAACGTAAAACCAGCCATTCCCTTCTGGTGAAACATACGCTCGCGTTCGCTCACCCAGACAATGGCACTACCATCGGCACAACGTTCAATCGTAAAGTCAATCGGAAGGAACGTACTCGGACGGTGATGTTGTGGCCAGTTAAACTCGATACCTCCGGAAATCCATGGCCCTGTCAGACCCACCAAAGCCGGTTTAATAACCTGATTATAGTAGATGAAATGGCGTTTTTTGATCTTATCGTACGCCATTTGTACACGTCCGCCCAACTCCGGCAGGATCATTACCTTTATATATTCGTTTTCCATCCATACAGCATGGTAACTCTTATTTTCGCAGGTATCCTCTATCTTTTCCACTACCGCATAAGGATAAACCACCCCGCTGCTTCCTTGGTAGACACGCTTCTCAAGGAACATCGGATTCTTTTCGGCTTTGCCAATACCGTAGGTAGGAAGAAGGATATCCTCTTCCCAAACTTTCACATTTTCAGCCATTGCAATCTATTTATTTTGTTAATTCTTTTTCCAGTTCTTCCAAGGTCTTACCTTTCGTCTCAGGGAGCTTGGCACGGATAAAGAGAAATCCGGACAGGCAAATGATACCATACAACCAGAAGGTACCCGAAGCCCCTACCACCTCATTCAATATCGGGAACGTATAGGTCAGCACGAAACAGGCCACCCAAAGGAAGAAAGTCGAGATCGCCATCGCCATCCCCCGTATCCGCACCGGGAATATCTCGGAAAGCACGACCCATACGACCGGAGCCAACGACATGGCATAGCAGGCTATTGCCATCACTACCAACAGCAACATCGGCCAACCGCTTATCTCAAAAAAATAGCAAGTCCCCAAGATAGCGTATATGACCGCCAATCCGGCCGAACCCACAAACATCAAACTCCTTCTACCCCATTTATCCACCGTATAGATAGCGACAAAAGTAAAGATCACATTCGTCACCCCTGTCACGACAATATTCATCAAGACATCGGAAACGGTATAACCCGCTTCCGAGAAGATCTCGTGCGCATAATTAAAGATCACGTTGATACCGCACCATTGCTGGAAGATAGCCAGTACGATCCCGATCATCAAGACATTCCGTACACCGGGTTGAAGCAAGGCGTTCCAATTATTTTTTTCTTCCCGCTTGCCGGTCAGTTGTGCCAATTCGTTCAATGTCCGATCGGCATAGGAGGTACCGCCGATACGCATCAATATACTCCTAGCTTGGGCTGTCTTTTGAACCGTTGCCAGCCAACGCGGACTCTCCGGTATAATAAAAGAAAGCACGAAGAATAATCCGGCAGGAACCAGTTCCGCCCAGAACATCCATCGCCAAGCCCATTCCACACTTTCGCCACTCAGCACCTCACTCCCTTGGGTAAAGTATTCTCCGATCTGCCAGTTAGCCAGCTGCGCCATCAAGATGCCCAGCACAACCGTAAGTTGGTTTAGCGATACGAACTTTCCGCGAACGGATGCCGGAGCCACTTCCGCGATATACACCGGAGAAACATTCGACGCGATACCGATACCGAAACCTCCAATAATGCGATAGAGTATAAACCAAGTGAAACTATCGACCGCCCCGGTTCCGTAAGCCGACCAAACAAAAAGGAAAGAAGCGATGACCAACATCTTTTTACGCCCGTATTTGTCACTCCACTCACCGGATAGCAAAGCGCCCGCCAAACAACCGATCAATGCGCTACTCATCGCCCACCCGCGTAGAGCGGCAGATCCTTCCAATCCAAAAAAAGGCTCATAGAATATTTTAGCGCCACCGATCACCACCCAGTCGTAACCGAACAGCAATCCTCCCATGGCAGAGACAAGGCAAATAAGTAATAAGTAAGCAGTTGTACGCTTCATGACAATAGAATTAAAGTTATGGTGCAAAGAAACAGCCTTTCTACTAAAAGAGAAATAGATAAAACAAGCTCATTAATGGACAATCTTTCGAATTAATTATATCTTTGCGATCTATAATCGAACAGATACCATGATCAAACGAAAAGACGGTTTTAATGGCGAACGGGCATTGGTACTTCCTTTGTCTGTTGTACAAGAGATGGAGAAAGACGCACTTTCCTCGGTCCTGTACATTACGGATATAGGTTATTATCCCAAGGCATTACATCACTTCCGGGAACGTACGGAACCCATTAGCCAGTTTGTCTTTATTTACTGTATAGAGGGAGCCGGCTGGTTTCGTACCAATGAACAAGAGTATGCCGTAAAAGCCAACCAATATTTCATATTGCCCGCAGGAATACCTCATGCATACGGTTCGGACGAAAGTAACCCATGGACAATCTACTGGATACATTTCAAGGGAAAGCTGGCTTCCTACTTTGCCGGGCAAGCCAATCGCCCGATAGATATCAAACCAAGTATCCAGTCTCGCATCAGTAACAGAAACGATCTTTTCGAAGAAATATTCCACACGTTGGAAATGGGGTATAGCCATGAGAATCTCCTGTATGCCTGCTCCGCTTTCCATTACTACCTCGGATCACTACGTTATTTGCAACAATACCGTGAAGCCGCCCGCGACGAATCCGACTCAAACGATATCGTCACGGCAGCCATCCATTACATGAAAGAGAACCTTGAGAAACGGCTTACACTAGCCGATCTAGCGGCCCATACCGGCTATTCTCCCTCCCACTTCTCCGTACTATTCAGCAAACGTACCGGATACGCACCACTCACCTACTTCAATCAATTGAAAATCCAGCAAGCTTGCCAACTGCTGGACTTTACCGACATGAAAATAAACCAGATTTGTTTTAAAATAGGAATTGAAGATACCTACTACTTCTCCCGCCTGTTCAGCAAGGTGATGGGGATACCACCGAGGGAATATAAGAAGCAGAAAAAGGGATGATCCCACGTTCATTCTTTCTTCTGCACCACGATACGGCAAGTAAGCGGGGCACGCAGGTTATAGGAGTCTTTATAATAGACCTCCGCCGCCCCGATCTTCAGTTTTGCCCGGATCTTTACTGGGATATGGTTCTCGTCATCACCGATCCAAACCTCCGCCGCTTCCTTGGCTTGGGTAAATGCCTCATCGTAGATATCGATATAGAAATGACGGGTACGGAATTTCGCCTCCTTATGCTCGACGATCTGTTGTCCCGTATAGCGGAAACGAGCGTTCACGAGCTCCCGGCCGATAACGATCATGAAAGGGAACTCCGCACCATAACTCATCGTCCGCCAATCCAGCGAACGGAGATACATCGTAGCTCCCAGCATATCGAATACACGTCCTTTCGCCATTAGCATCGTGTCGATCTTCGTCTCCTTTAATGTATGGCGATGCGAGTGGATATCGATCCTACCGCTTCCTTGATACTCAAACTGGAGATTATCCACCAGATAGTAGTCTCCCTCGTTCGTGCGCTTCGAGCTGAACAAGAGCCGAGGCTCCTTTGAGTAATGGCAATCCATCGTATCACGCATCCTGAAGACTTTCTCGATCACGCCGGCAGAGCGGAACAACAGGTTATAATGCCATGACGGCGCTCCTTGGTATTCCGATTCTTTCACGGAAAGGGTAGCCAATCCGGCCTTCGACATGATCAGCCCCCATTTGAAATAAAGATCGTAATCCACCCGTTCCCCATGGGATAACGGCAACGTTTGTGCCCGCAAAGACGTAAGACTCGCTACACACAAAAAGAAAACGCATATATACAGTTTAGAAGCGCAAGCCGCCCACACCGCTGTTCCTATTGGACGAAGACTGTGTTCCCTCATTTTTGTAATCTCTTTTCTTTTTCGTTAGCTCTTTCGGTTTATTCTTCGTGATATCGATCGGTTTCTGCCGTTTCATCGGTGTAGCCTTGATATTCCAAGTCTCCTCCACTTGCCAGTTCTGCATGATATTGAATATCTTCGGGCAATAGAAGACAAGTTCCGGCTGCCGTTTATCGGCGTAATTACCGGTATCCCAGACACCGTTATCATTCACGTCTAATACTAAACGGGCATAATATTTATCCGGTTTCAAGTCCATGAAAAGCACGCCGCCATCTTTTACCTTCACCTTACGGATCGGCTGGTCGCTGCTATTCAATAATTCCACGAAAGCGGTGGTATCCGCTCCCTCGATATTGATATATAAATGCCCGTACTCATCTTCCTTCTTGATCTTGAATTCCCCGCTATACACATCGTTCCATTTACCATAGGCACTGAATATCGTGGCGGAATCTACTTCCAAACGGAATTCCTCGCCATATTTCCACGGGCGCTTGATGAAGAAATTCAAGGAATTCGTCGTATCCGGGAAGAAATCGAAGTCAACGGCTTCCCAAAGCGTATCCACTTTCTGATCCAGATAAAAATGATCTTTCGTTAACCCCGCTACCGGTTCGCTAAACGTAACAGCGACCGTATCATACAGGTTGATGGAACCGGAAGCGTTCACGTTCATTCCCAGAAACTCGATGGGTTCCGGCTCCTCGTCTTTTTTCTTTTTCTTCTTCTCCACAGGACGGCGACGCATGGTAAATTGTACCGTATCTGTCTGCGGACGAAGTATATTCATGGAATCGCTTTTCAGGTAATTCACCTCCACTTGCAGCGTATCTTGCTTCCAGATCAAAGAATCGGTCAACCAGTAATGCACGGCTTTTCCTTCCTCCGCTGTCTGCAAGAAATACCAATTGCTATCCGCCGGGGTGAAATTCAAAGGAACCGGTACCGGAATAGTATCCAAGGAGGTATTGAAACGCAAGGTTAGTATTTTCTCATCCGTACGCTCCGGCTTCAACATATATTGACGCTCTACTTTCTCCTTAAACAGGCGTAACTCGATATTGTCCGGCATAAAATGGGTATAACCGACTGTCATCACCGTATCGATCGTCAAGCTATCTTTCCAAATCGTATCCTGACGGGTCGTCAACTCGAACGCAGGGACGATCAAGGAATCGTAAAAAGCGATCTGCTGCCCGGGCTGACTGTACTTATAGGAGCGCATCACATCCTCCAAGGCATAGATCCGATAGGTCCCCGGGGCCATATTACGAATCGTAAACTCTCCCTTGTCGTTCGTACGGGAAGTACGGACAAATGGGATCGTCGTAAAGGCGGAATCCTCCAGATTCGTATGCACGCCGATCGTAATACCCGGCATAGGCTCCAGATTCTCGGCGTTCAGCAAGACTCCGGACACCTCCATACTATCAATGGATTCGCCGGTAGAGAACGCAAAGGAATAATTCTCCAATACATTCTTCTCATTATTATCGGAGATCGAATTAGTAAAGTCTATCGTATAGGTCGTATTCTCCTTCAACGTATCCATCAGCTCGATGACCGCCTTCCGGCCGTTCGCCCGGATAACGGGTTGCTCCATTTGGGGTGGAGTGATGATCACGTTTTCGGTAGGCTTATCGATCTGGATCAACTCATCAAAAATAATCTCCACCTTCTTTCCCTTATAGTTTATCTGGTTAGGCAACGGCGTACTGCTTACGAACTTAGGCGGAGCCTCATCATAAGGCCCCCCGTTTGGCGAGGCTATATTCGCGCACGAATACAACACGACCAACAGAAGTACCCCTATAAAGAACCGTAAACTATTTCTTACGTATTTATCTTCCATTCAACGTTCTCATTTTCAATTGAGGGACAAAAATAGGGAAAAATCCCGTGAACGATAAGGATATATACGCTAATTAATCTATCTTAAAATGAAAAAGTCCCTATCTCCTATTAAATAAAAGAGATAGGGACTCTACAAGTATCTCAATTATTTGAACGCTACTCTATGAACCTCAAAAATCGCATCGCTTACTTGTATCCTTAAAATATATATGCCGGAATTCACTTGACTAAAATCAAGCGTACCCCCGCTTCGTTCCATTTTCCCTTCAGCTACTAATAGGCCTGTCGCTTGATTATATAGCTGATAAGAAACTTGATTTGAAACAACCACATCAGACAAAATAGATGACTCGTCATTCTCTAATTGATTTTCTATGACATCCACAATTTTACTGGATCCATCAGAATAAACCATATAAGAGCTTTGCACGGATACAGTTGTTGATGCCGCAGAGCCCGCCGCCCCACACTGAGTAGTATAAGCACGACACGCTATATAATAACTGCCCGGAATCGAGAATGTTATATAATTTGTATTACGAGAAGGAGATTGGCTCGCTCCCTGACTTGGTGATACGGTCCATTTATACTCACAAACACTATTATCATAAAGAGGATTCGCTATAAAACTCCCCCCTTGATTTAGGCGTACACTCGAAGGTCCGGTAACTTTAGTTACTGTCGGATATCCTGCATAAATCGCTTTAGATACCGCAGCACTTTGTCCTCCTAAACTAGCGGTCAAGCGTATCCACTCATCTCCAAACTTACCCGGAGCTATCCCTACAGATACTGTTTTCGTACTCTGTCCTCCCTGTATCTCTAGCTTGCCATTAGTATAGCTCCAAGTCAATTGTACCTCAGAAGGAACAGTTACATTACTAATCGTATAATTACCATTATAGCAAATCACAGATTCTCCAGAAATCAGATAACGGAAAGGTGATACGGTAAATGTCTTAGAGATAGTTCGCGTACCGGAACAACCCGACAAGCTAACAACAGCTTGCACCGTAACAGATCCGGACTTCGTAAATATCACTTTAGGGGCAGCTGTTCCTTGCCCTGATGCCACATATACACCCGTTCCGGACCATGTAGCCTTGCTTAACGAAGAAGAAGCGACATCCAACGCTAACGTACTATATTCAAATTGGTAAGCAGCTGTAGAAGTTATCGCTGGATCTGAAATTCCTTTATAAGGACAATTATACCATTGAGACACTTCACCATTTTTCTTCAACCGGACCTTAACTATTCCATCTGTAGGGCACACACTTGAGGTGATACTTACGCTATTCAATTCCAACCCTTCCTTCGTATTTCCTCCATTATTGATTTTCCATCCGGAGGGCGTACTCCATTCATAAGTCATTCCTTTCACTAATTGAGTGGTAAATGTATTAGTCTGAGTTTTTCCAAAAGGAACAGAAGTAGGATAAGCCGTAAAGCCAAATTTACGAGTGAAAGATATAGAGGAATACCCACTTTTATCAAATTCAGCACCTTGATTTACACCACGTACCTTGACTGTTCCTGCACCGACATTATTTGTCGTAATATTGATGGATTCAGAAGAAGTAGTAAATACACCTGTTTGAGTACCACTTTTCCATCCTTCAGGTAAAGTCCACTCATATAACAATACTGGATTTACTTTTCCGTCTGAATTTTTCCCTGGATAATTAAATTCTCGATCAAGTTTCACCGTCATATTTTGGATTCCATAATCCAAATTAGAAAATGCGGTTGACACTAGAGGAGGCGGAGTCACCCCATTCAAACTTTTTATTTTTTGAGTGTAAGGGGCTGACTGCACTCCGCTAACTCCCGAACTATAATAAACTTCAGCCGTTAATTTCCCTTGAGGAGTACTACCATTTGTAGACTTCACATTATCCCAATATACGGTTATACCATAGAAATTCCCACCGGGGATTGAGGTTTGGGATGAACCAAGGGAAAAAGACCCACCCGAGACAGTCCAATTTACTCGGGCAATATTACTCCCTGCATCCAATACATAATAATATCCCATTTTTGGAGTAACGAACTCTGGTACGTCTTTGTCTGGTTTTAACACTGGATGCTGTGCCATCGCACTAACTATACTGAAAAAACATACCAAAACGGATAACAACAATTTCATTCGTTTCATAATAAATCAATTTAAAGGTTTAAAACAAAAAATACACTCCACATCGAAAAGCATGATCGATATGTGTATCATAGTCCACTTCACGAGGAAGTTCTGAGAATTGTTCGGAATAATGATCCAACCCTCTCACGGAGAAATAGCATCTATAATCAAACTCAACACCTACAAATCGCCACGTATATCTTAATCCCATTTTGGGATATAAAGAATAATCATTGAATCTATCTCTCAGAAAAGGGTAAGGCTTTCCTTCTTGAACCTCCTGATATCGAAAATAGAATCTTTGGTATTCCAATCCTCCACCCGCAAACAGATCTAAGTTCTTATACGACACAATGGAATAATCATATCCAATGCCCAAGCCATACAATCGCATTTTATGAGTATAGTAACCCCGTATGACGGGATCTACGGAAGCATAATCGTCTCTCCAACTTTTCCATCCCAACGGCACATTCACATAAAATGAATGCTTTTCTGAAAGATTATACCGTACCGTAAGCTCTATCGGATGTATTAGCTCCTTCACCCGATCTTTAAAACCATAGGAGATACCAATACCAAACCGAGCCGGTTTCTTTTCCTTTGTAATCTCCTGCGCATTGGTTGTCGCAAATAGCAAAAGAAAACATACCAAAATGGATAAAAACAACTTTGTTCGTTTCATAATAAATCAATTTAAAGGTTTAAAACAAAAAATACACTCCACATCGAAAAGCATGATCGATATGTGTATCATAATCCACTTCACGAGGAAGTTCTGAGAATTGTTCGGAATAATTATTCAACCCTCTCACGGAGAAATAGCATCTATAATCAAACTCAACACCTACAAATTTCCACGTATATCTCAATCCCACTTTGGGATATAAAGAATAATCATTGAATCTATCACGTTGAAAAGGAAAAGGCTCTCCTTCTTGAACCTCCTGATATCGATTATAGAATCTCTGGTATTCCAACCCTCCACCCGCAAACAGATCTAAGTTCTTATACGACACAATGGAATAATCATATCCAATGCCCAAGCCATACAATCGCATTTTATGAGTATAGTAACCCCGTATGACGGGATCTACGGAAGCATAATCGTCTCTCCAACTTTTCCATCCCAACGGCACATTCACATAAAATGAATGCTTTTCTGAAAGATTATACCGTACCGTAAGCTCTATCGGATGTATTAGCTCCTTCACCCGATCTTTAAAACCATAGGCGATACCAATACCAAACCGAGCCAAATCCTTTTCCTTTGTAATCTCCTGCGCATTGGCTGTCGCAAATAATAAAAGAACAGCCATAGACAAAAGCCATTTACTCCTCAGTATATACCTCTTACTCATACTCCATCCCATATTGCACGTTCATAAATATTCGATATAAAAACTATCTTTCAATAACTCCATAAAGATAGCCTCCCAAAGCCCTTACCAGTTAACTGATAACTTCCCGATCCAACCTCAGAGATATCAAGCATATATAGTACTCCGTATCCCCGAATATTCGTCAGTATATGACTAAGGCATAAATATGCCAATAACATGATAAAATTTTTGTTTACTTCCACCTTCCTCTCTTTATTAACAATAGGTTAAATCCTATCAACAAATATAGGTCTTATATTTAACTATTCCAAGATACTTGAGTAGATAAAGAGAGATTTTCTTAATCATATCATGTTATAAATAAAGCATTGTCCGGATATTCCCACATCACGGATTTCATATCAACTAATTTTTGTAAGACAGTAAACAGAAGCCCTTATTGTCATTTTTTTCTCTTAAAGTATGTCATCGCAACTCAGACAGGAAAAAACATTAGCTTGTTTTCCAGAAAACACGTACATGTTTTCGAAAAAACACCATAGTGTTTCGCAAAAAACATGTACGTGTTTTTCTGAAATTGGTTATCAATCATTTACAAAATGGCAATTCGTATCGAACTTATTGTAAAATAAATCACTAAAAATGAAGCGGACATTTATATAAAACAGCATCTTCTCATCTAATAGATGTATAACCAAATAAATAGAACAACTATGTCAGAAGTATCAGGTATCGAATTGGAGAAAGATGCGGCAGGGAACAACAGTTACATCCGTATTGACCTAAAGAAATATGGGGATATGATTAATCCCATTCTTTTCGTTTATATCACTTGTCACGATAAACAGCCTCTTTTCGACAAGAAGACAGCCATACCTAACTTATTCCTTACAAAAGCACAATCGGATAAAACAAACGCAAAGCTCCTAACGCACCTGCTATAAAGGAAAACCATAGCGACCCCATAAGATCATAAGCATTTGATAACTAAAGGAAAAGAAACAAAAAAGGTGATTTCCGCGGACACCAAAAGTGATTTCTATGGACACTTACCTGTCTGAAGTTCTCCTCTTTTCATAAACTTTATACTACATTTGTTTCGCATATAACATATATTCGAGAAATTCTAATAAAAAGATGTATCAATGAAACGTTTTCTGATAGGCTTTGCGTTTTGCTTCCTACAACTGGCTGCTTTTTCGTTTTGCTCGGGTGATGAACCCGTGCCCGCTCATTTTACCGAATGGAAAGCGGAAACGATTGTCGATAAACCTGAAATAGACCAGACTGGTTTGGATGCTTGGTTCAAATCAGAGGAAATCAGCGACGACGTTTTCGACCGCATGTGGCTGAAATCGTGGAAAGAGGATTGTCCCTTGGACAGATCCGATCTCCGTTACTTGAAAGTACGGCATCGCAATGCCGATGGATTGCCGCAATGCGGCGAGATGGTGGTAAACGCCGCTATCGCAGATAAAGTACTGGGGATGTTCCGCCGGCTTTATGAAGCGAACTATCGGATTGAGAGAATACACCGACCGGCAACGCCGAAGTGGAGGAGAATGACGTGAAGGTATGGGCTGCCGATGGGCAACTCCATTTGTCGGTTCCCTCCACGGAGCGTGTATGGATCTACGCTTTCAATGGCAACTTGATCCGCTCTTTGGACGAGGTAGCCGGAGATATTACCGTAAACTTGAACAAAGGCTCTTACATCATCGTTGTTGGTGAGAAACGATATAAAGTAGCCTTATAAACATTCACCGGATGCGGCATGCGCTCTCATAGCCGCATCCGGTAATACTTACTCATAGATAATCCCTTATGATAGTCAAAGAAACCATCTGCTTGAATTGCGGAACTATTTGCAATGGCTCATACTGCCCCAATTGCGGACAATCGACACAAACACCTGCCCGGATCACGATGAGAACGTTTGGCAAAAGTTTTATGATGAACTTCTCGGGAATCACCTCCGACTTCTGGGAAACCTTTGTTGGTTTGATACTACATCCATGGATCGTCATAGAAGAATATATCCATGGTAAATGGACGAAATACTCCTCTCCCATCGCCATGCTCATGCAGCTATTGGTCGTCTTTACAGTAATATACTCCATACTGGGCGACATTTTCGGGATAGATCTTTTATCCCGTCAGAATATAACAATCACCAACAATTGGTTTGCAAAGACCATCCTCTCATCGGACATCCTTTTCAAGATGACACTGTTGCTGCCAGTCGCTATTAGCTGCTATATTGTTTATCGAAAAGCAGGAAGCCATAAATATAATTTCGCCGAGTATTTCACGGCGTGCGTCTATATGGACTGCGCCTTTTGCATTTACAATTACGTGCTTATAAAACCGATAGAGCTACTCAATACGAACGTAGCTTATGGCCTCAAGGTTGTCATGATGATCATCGTAGGAACAATAGCCTTGTTTAAGGCATTCCCGATACAGTCACCCTGGAAACGATATGCGACATGGCTGAAATTCATGACCTTAAATATAGGCTTGATAGCTATTATCTTTATGATCATTTTCTGGATCGCAAGTTCCGAATAAAGGTAAAAGTGATTTACGTGGAGAACAAGAGAGATTCCCGTGGAGAACGACCGCCACGGAAATCTCTTTCCAACAAAAGAATCCGGCTACTTTTGCATCATGTTCAATAAAAAAACAAAATAACAAACATTATAATATTATAAAAAGCTTATGAGAAAAAGATCTACACTCTTGTCGTTGCTTTTAGCATCGATAGTTGGCATCAGCGGTTTTTCCCAAGATGCGACTTATTCAAAAATGTCTCCTCATACCCGTATCCTTTTGGATCGGCTGGAGAGAAATGATACGATCCATTCGTCTTTGCGCGGTGCCGTTGAGGATGAATACCTGTCCGCTTTCGTGAAAGTAGAGACCGAGGAAGCTTGGGCGGAGGTGGAAGCCGCCGGTTGCCGGATACAGACCCGTACGGGGGATATCGCTACGGTATTGATCCCGCTGTCGAAGGTGGAGACGCTCTCGGAGTTGGCTAGTGTTCAATACATCTCGGCTTCCCAACCGATGTCGTTGAGCATGGATTCCGCCCGTTATTATTCCAACGTGGCGAATGCCTATGCGGGGAAGAACCTGCCGCATCCTTATACGGGAAAGGATGTCATCGTTGGGGTGGTAGATGGCGGTTTCGATTATACACATCCTAATTTTTACGACAAGGAGGGGAAAACGTATCGTCTCAAGCGGGTTTGGGACCAGGCAAGCCCATTCAGCCATGCCGTATATACCACAGAGTCAGATATCTTAGAGCACGAATGTTCCTATGATTCTGATGTGGAAACACATGGTACCCATGTGATGGGCATCGCCGCCGGTGGAGGTTATGACACGCCTTACCAAGGAGTGGCTTATGAGAGTGATATGATGGCGGTAGCCACGACCTGGCAAAATGCGGATATCATAAATGGGGTGGATTATATATTCCAAGAGAGTGAGAAGGAGGGCAAGCCTTGTGTGGTGAATCTTAGCTTAGGGTCTTCTACGGGACCTCATGATGGAACTGATCTTTTTGATAAGATGTTAGATCGTTTGACGGGGCCGGGTAGAATTATTACGGCCTCTATGGGTAATTCCGGAAGCAGCAACGAATATGTGGGTCTTATGTCTCCGATTGATACGTTGCGTACCTTTATTGGCAAGGGAGCAACTTCTGCCGTAGGAGTTAGTCTGTGGGCTGACGAGCCCGGAAAGCCCTTTGCAATAGATTTAGGCATATATGATTCTGAGAAGAAAGAGTATTTGGCAAATACGGGCTTTTTATCAGTGGATACGTTGGTGGCGGTGATTCCCTTATCTATTACCGGTCCGGACAACTTGGAGTATGAGGCTTGGATATCTTCATCCTTGTCTCCATTCAACGGCAAATATAATGTTATGATAGCATTTACTTACCCGGAGGAAGCGGGGAAGCTGGACTTTAGCTTACAAGTGGCAACCAAGAGCACACCGGTCAGGGCTTGGGCCTATAATGGTTCATTCAAGGATAATGGTATGTCCCCTTTGTATACTGCCGGGACTAGTGATTTCTCTATCGGTACTCCGGCTACCGCCCAGGATCTGATATCCGTGGGTGCCTATACGAGCCGTTTAGTTCGGGTTGACGCACAAGGAAATTCTCAAACTTTGCCTGGTAGCGAGTTGGGAAAACTCGCCTCTTTCTCTAGCGTAGGACCTACGATCGATAACCGGATCAAGCCGGATATCACGGCTCCGGGCCTTTTTGTAATTTCTTCTTACAATTCGTATTATCTGGAGGAAGAAGCCGGAGAGATAGATCGAGATATCCAAGTCAAGTACTCCACGTTCAATGGTCGCGAATATCCTTGGGGTTATATGCAGGGTACTTCCATGTCTTGTCCTTTCGCTACAGGTACGATCGCCCTTTGGCTGCAAGCGAACCCCACCTTGTCTCCGGATGATATCAAGGAGGTTTTCTCTCGCACGGCTATTCAAGATCAAGAGGGTGAGACCTATCCGAACAGTCGTTGGGGTTGGGGAAAGATCGATGCCTATAAAGGCTTGTTGGATGTCTTGGGGCTCCCTACCGCATCGGAGAACATCTTCGAAGAGAAGCCTTATGAGGCGGTATCCGTGTACGCCGGCACTTCTCCCGGCAGCTTCCACGTGCGTTGGGCGAAGATCCCGGGCGCTTTCAGCATCCAAGTGTTCGATGCCTCCGGACGTAGCTGGTATGGCAATAAGGTAGATGCGCCTACCTCCGTGGATTACCCGGTTGTCTTAGGAACCGACCAGCCCGGTGTTTACTTTGTCCGTATTGAGACGGCGGAAGGTACGGTAGAGCGTAAGATCAAGCTATAGGACAGCTGCTTATATCAAGTTTCTTAGAATGCCCATTGTTAGCTCCTTAGAATGCCCATCGTAAGGAGCTAATAATGGGCATTGTTAATTGTCCAATGGGCAGATTGACGAATGACTGGATGGAACAAGCCACATGAAGCGTTCATATGAAACTGCTGGGTATCAATAATTCTGAATAATATATGTGATTCCCGTGGAGAACAAGGGAGATTCCCGTGGAGAACAACCGCTACGGAAATCTCTTTCCAATAAAAGAATCCGGCTACTTTCGCAGTATGTCCAATCAAAAAAATAAAACAGTAGACATTAATTTTATATAGCTTAAAAATGAAAAATAGAACAACTTTTTTACGATGGATCACTGTTATGGGATTGGCACTCCTTGTCTACAACGCCTCAGCTCAATGGAAAGTCGGCGTACAGACCGGTTACACTCACAACAGCCTATCAACCGAATCCGGATATGCCTACGACCGGCATTACGACGCACTAGGCGGTTTCACGGTTGGCGTACCCGTACAGTATGAGTTTGCGAATTGGTTCGCATTACAAGCCGATCTGTCTTACACGCAAAAGAACTATGCCTTATACCGGAGCGGCACATACGCAGACGTACGAAGCGAGACAAGAAATGGATTCATGCAACTGCCGGTTTACACCCATTTCTCTTTCGGGGGAGAAAAGCTCAGAGGCTTTATCAACGCTGGTGCCTATATGGGATATTGGATCGCGAGTCGGACGGAAGGTGCCCAATATGAATATTTCTATTGGATGATAGATCCCAATGCCCAAGCCTCCTTCCACTTCGATGAGAAAGTCCCTTTTGATAACCGGCGCGATAATCGTTTCGACGGTGGATTGATGACCGGACTAGGCATACAATACCAATTGACCCCGTACATACAGCTGGTGGTGGAAGGACGGTATTATCGCGGCTTGTCTGACCTGCAAAAAGATTATATGCTGAAGCAGATACACCGCTATAATGACACGTTCTCCTTACAAATCGGTTGTATGTTCACATTGGGAAACTGAGACAAGAGAGATAACTTTAAAAGAGATTTAAACATTATCCACATCAAAGACAAATGAAACATTATAAAATATATCTGACATTGTTTATAAGCACTCTATTGTTTTCTTGCAGGGAAGAGAACCCCGCCGTATTCAATCCGCAAGACCAATTGTTTTTTCCTCATGGGATGAGATTTTCGAATCGTATTGGAACGGCATGAATTACAGCTATGCGTTCTGGGACATCGATCCGACCGATTGGGACGCAGTCTATCGGGAATACAAACCCCGCTTTAAAGATCTAGAGTTCAAAAATAGCGAGGACTCCGCGACCGTAAAAGAGTTGTTCGAAGGAATGACAGAAAATCTCATCGACCATCATTACCTTTTGACATTATATAAGGAGAACGGAGAGGAATGGTTTCAGATCAGGCCCGCAATCAATAATGATATCAAAAAAAGAGATTACTTCCACCTGCCATTTTCCGAAGAATCTCTTAGAGAAACAATCGAGGCTAATGAGGAAAAAGGACGTATAAAACAGTGGTGCAGTGCACAAGTAAACGATTTACAATTGCATTCGTATTGCATAGACAAGGACATTGTGTACTTTCGTCTGAATATTTTTGCTCTTTGGGAAAATATAACACATCCGGAAGTGGCAAAGACATGGGATAATTACCTTTACTTAATCGAGACAACACCCGATTTGAAAGGCATTGTCATTGATACAAGATGCAATGGTGGTGGTAGCATAGTTGATCTATCTTTCATTTTGTCTCCATTGATCACCCAAGAAACAACATTCGGATACACACGTTCCAAAAACGGCATGGGAAGATTGGACTATACACCTTGGTCGCCTTTTATCCTCTATCCCGCAAGCAAAGCCGATGGAGAGCTTGAATACCTCAAAGAGATACAAATAGAGCGAAACCTTGAAAATATTCCGATTGTGGCATTAGCGGATCTTCATTCTGTAAGCATGGGAGAGATAACTCCTATGGCAATCTGCTCATTGCCGAACGGATGCTTTATCGGGGAGACCACTTGGGGGGGCCATGGTCCATTAACAGGTAACTTCAATGGCACTTATGGTGGAGCCTTTGCCAATAAAGCCTTTGAGGTATATACCTCTACGTCTCATACCAAGAATATAGACGGAACTATTTATGAGGGCATCGGCTTGACCCCGGATATAGAAGCTTTATATAACGAGGAAGCATTCATGCAAGGAAACGACACGCAGTTGGAACGAGCTATCCAATATATTCAGACAGGGAAATGAAGTTTCTTATCAGTTGCTTCGATTAACACTAACTACCAAATATATTCTACAATCAACGACGGGGGAGTTATAGTCTCCCCCGCTAAGTTTTCAACGGTCATCAACATTAACAAGTTAAATAATCAACAAATGAAAAAAACAAGTTTACTTTACACAGCTGCGTGTTTATTGTCAAGTATGACATTATGCTTATCCGGTTGTGGCGACGATGATCCCATAATCGAAACTCCCCCGGTAGAAAATCCGAAACCGGAACCGGAGCCAAAGCCGGAACCGGAACCGGAAAAGTCAACGATCGACATGTACACGCTACAATTCGGCCATGAGACCGAATATATCAAATGTGCGGGCGATTCCTTGGCTTTCTATGATTTATTGGAAAAACGGATCTCATTCATGCAAGACTCCGTAAAGAACGCAGGAGGATCCTTGGACATTAAATACATGAAAGAGATGAGGATCGTCGGCTTCTTTGATTCTACCGGCGTGGAAGATGTAACCCACAATGCTTATCGGAACTTACTCTCCTACATCAAGGATGAAGTCGAAAAAAGCTACTTAGGTTTTGTATACACCGGAGCCGCTTTATCAAAAAATAAAAAGATAGAACGTTCTATTTTCAATTCAGAGGAACTTCCGAATTACATTTCCTCGTTAGCATCATCCATGACCATCGGTTTCCATTTACCGAACGTGGAAGCCACTGTTTGGACAACGACAGACGAGACGACCGCTATCCGCTCGTTAAGCTTCCCGGATAAGTACGTAGCGAACGTAAACGATGATTCATCCGTATCATACAGCTGGAAACACGCAGGATACGACATCACGCTTACAGCGGAGAAGGAAGAAAAATATGCCTTCCTGCTGAATACCGAAGGGACCGAGCTACGATTAGTCCGGATAGATGGTAAAGTGGTGGAAAACGGAGCCGTGTACACCTGTCCGAACTTCTCGAAAGAATAAAGGAGGCTCGGAAAAACATCAGCCTATTTTCCGGAAAAGTCGTACATGTTTTCCGCAAAGTCTCTTGTTAGCAAAGTATCTTAACTTCATCGACCAAGTATCTTAAGATACTTTGCTAACGCAACTAAATATGAAGAACAAGATCATAAACCTATTAATAACCAATGATCTAAAAGTTAAAAGATGATTTCCACGGAGACCTAAAGTGATTTCTGCGGACACCTTCTTGACAAACGATATCCCTCTTTTTTGACACTTTTCATTATATTTGTTCCTCGTTATAATTCCTATAAAAATAGATTAATGAAACGTTTTCTAATATGCTTTGCGTTTTGCTTCATGCAATGGGTTGGCTTTTCGTTTTGCTCAAGCGATGAACCCGTGCCCGCTCATTTTACCGAATGGAAAGCGGAAACGGTTGTCGATGAATCTGAAATCGACCGGACCGGCTTGGATGCTTGGTTCAAATCGGAGGAAATCAGCGATGACGTTTTCGACCGCATGTGGCTGAAATCATGGAAAGAGGATTGTCCCTTGGACAGATCCGACCTCCGTTACCTAAAAATGTTGCATCGCAATGCCGATGGATTGCCACAGCGCGGCGAGATGGTGGTAAACGCCGCTATCGCGGATAAAGTACTGGGGATATTCCGCCGGCTCTATGAAGCGGATTACCGGATTGAGAGGATGGTATTGATTGATAACTATGGTGCCAATGATGAGACAGCGATGCGCGCCAACAACTCCTCCTCGTTCAATTTCCGCTTCATGACGGGTTCGACCACTAAAATATCCAAACATGGCCTTGGGCTTGCCATCGACATCAACACGCTTTACAATCCATACGTCAAGCGAAAAGACGACGGCACTTGGCACATCGAGCCTGCCACCGCAGAACCGTATGCTTTCGACCGCGAGAGTAGAACCGACATCCCGTATAAAATAGACCACGATGATTTGGCGTACAAACTCTTTACCGAAGCCGGATTCGAGTGGGGCGGGGAATGGACCTCACTGAAAGATTACCAGCATTTTGAAATAGATTTACCATGATGAACACATTTCGACTATTCGTTTTATTTTTGACTATTATCAGCTTCTGTCCCGCATTCGGCCAAAAGGACAGGAACGTTATCTATAAGGTGGGCGTGGGAGAACTCATATACACCCCGCCGAGTGAAGGAAATCCTAACGCCGCCGTAAAGGTCCTTAAAGATGTGGCGGATGTCCTTCTCAGCGGCCAAACCACCAAACAGCAGCCCCAATATGCCGAAGCGGTCAGGGCGAGCATTGTCAATGGCTTGAGCAAGGTTATTCTTTTCCGGCCGTCCGATGGCGCAATTCCTCAAGAAGAGCTCTCAAACAATATTCCGGCACTTTATGCCGATGGAACCATAGTCAATATCAGCACCGTTTCCAAAACGGAGACAGATAAAGACAGCAAAGGGAATAAAACCACCCATACATCTTACCGCGGGATTATAAGCGTGACCGTGAACCTGAAAGACGCTTACGATGGTACGTTGATCAACAGCCAGACATTCAGCGTATACGACAGTGACCTTTATTGGATGACTTCCGGCGAGAAAGCGATCAACAACGCCCTTGAACGCCTTACTTCCAAGGTGGCTAGCTTTTATAACCAGATGTTTCCACTACGTGCCTCTATCGTTGAAAAAGGTGAAGCCAAGAAAAACAAGCAGAAGGAGGTCTATATAGATCTGGGGGCATCCGATGGCGTGTATAAGGGACTGCAATTTGATGTTTTTCTCGTCAAGACAATCGCAGGCAAAGAAGCGAAGACAATGATCGGCCGGCTTAAGACTGAAGAAGTGGAAGGTGACGAGATCAGCCTGTGCAAAGTCACCAAAGGAGCCGACAAGATAAAGACCGCGCTCGATGAAGACCAGACGCTTCTGATAACAAGCAGATAAGAGGCTATATAATAATAACTATTAAATCGTAACAAACAAATGATCTCCGTGGAGAATCACCCGTAAAAAGACGGGGCACTTTCATAATATTTCTTCTAATTTCGCACTAGATTAAAATGATAAATTTAAATGGAGCAATTGTATTTATATATAGCGATCATCCTATCCGCGATCATCATCGTGATGCTCTCCATCGCTGTCGTCTATTATCGACGGAAACTGAATAAATGCAAGACCGCACTTGTGCGCTGTATCAACGAGAACATTGAAATGAGAGAAAAGCTTCCCGAATACGAACTTCCCCATTTTATCGGCAGGGACGACATCACACCTGAAGAATTTACCAACATCATACATAATATATTGAAAAGGCTACTCTACGTGTTTACATTTTGCCTAATGATCTGACCGATATCAAACATGAATAAAATAAGACACCTTATAGTACTCCTATGGGTCATTTCTCTCGTTATCGGATGGAGCTGCGCCAACAAGCATACCCCCGGCATGACAACCGAGCAAGACAGTATCTATCATGTCGCCCGTATACAGGATATGACAATCACTCGGCCGCACGAGGTACTCGCGCTGCTTGATACCGCCGAGCAGAAATCCCTGATGACACCTTTCGATATCAATCGCCTGCGTTGCCTAGCCTACCACAACGGGCTTTCCAATTACCAACGTGCGCTACGATACGCATTGGAAGCATATAAGTTACCTTCCGCGCGAGAAGATACCGAGGTACTCCTATCGCTTGTGGAACTGATCGCCGATGAATATTATATGGAAGGGGATTATGCGAATAGCGTGCGTTATTGCGGCGAAGGAATCAAGCTGGCACAAGAGACCGGCAACCGTATGTCGGAAGCGAACTTTCATGTCACCCTCGGACAGAATTTACTTCAAATGCGCCAGGAGGAAGAGGCATTCCGGCATTTCAGCTTTGCCACAAACGTGACGGAGGAGAAAGCCCGGAAAAGTTCCAGTTGGGTTGAATGGGACAACTATCTCTATGCGTTAGGCATGCAAATCAGTTCATTTAGCGAAAACAAACGGTATGAGGAAGCCATCGCCATGTGGCCTGTTTTCGAGAAGGCCATGGAAAACCTGAGCAAATGCGATGATACCCCTGAAGGCCTCGTGGATATGCGAATCGCCAGCGGATATGCGGCATACGCCTATATCTATCGGCAGAAAGGGGATACAATAAAGGCCGACAAGCTATACGACCTGTCAGCCAGTACCCGTTATGCCTCTACACCGGATGGGGAAGGGATACGGATACCTTATTTGATCGCTTCCCGACGTTATCGGGAGGCATTGCATTATATCACCCGAGAGAAACAGTACAAGCAGGCTCATTCCGATACAGTCAACTATGAGTATATTGAATGGCACCTGAAATATGAGCTGCAAGCCTACGAGGGTATGGAAAATTTCCGTGCCGCCAACCATGTGCAAAACAATATCATCGCCTTGATGGATACGCTTCAAGAAAAAAGCCGTCAAGAGGATGCGCTGGAGCTGGCGGAAATGTACAAGAGCAACGAGCAAGCCCGGCAGATCGAGCGGCAAACCGCCTCCATACGGTTACGCAATGTCATCATCATTTCTGCCATCGTGTTTTTATTCGCGGCCATCGCGTTTAGTGCCCGTATGCTGTATTATAATCGTATCATCCGAAATAAGAACAACGTAATGATTCATACGATCGACGAACTGATGACATACAAAGATGAACTTTTTGTCCAACAGGAGGAGAACACCCGCCTAAAAGCAACGTTACAGGGACCACAAGAGGAGCAATCCCAAATGCCGGCCAAGGAAGATGCTGATTCGCGCCTTATGCCCAAATTGACGGATAACGACCGTACGCTCTATAACCGCATGATCCATGAAATAACAAACCGCCGCCTCTACCTAGACACGAGTCTTACAAAACAAGACTTGCTGAAAGAGTTCCACATACCCACCAACAAATTCTCCATCTTGTTCAAAGAGTTTGCCGGGTGTAGTTTCACGCAGTACATACAGCAATGCCGGCTCGACCATGCCACCCGCCTGATGCGTAAGCATCCGCAATGGAGCTTGGAGGCAATCGCCAAAGAATCCCAAATGTCGAACGGTGCTTTTTACAGCCAGTTCCAAAAGAAATATGGGATGAAACCCTCCGATTACCGTAACAAGGAATTGTCCAAAGGGTGGATTGACGAATGACTGTTCATTATTCATTATGTTTATTATTCTAATTTTTAAAAACTTAATTGTATATATTATGAAACGATTCTTTGTGTTTTTTACTGTTCCTCTAATGCTTCTATTAGGAATGGTATCTTGTTCAAACGATGACCTGCCGGACAGTCAGTCACAGCCCGAACCGGCCGAGAACGGTTATTGTCTGCTTTTTTATGCCTCGGGCGGTGACCCGGAACACGATCTTTGCGAGATGAACTCCATCATCCAAGCCGCACAAGCGACCGCAGGCCGTCAGGACATAGCCATTACCGCTTTGTTCAAAGCCTCCGGTAAGAGTGAAGGCGAAGCACACAACGGCATACGCCGTTACACCGGTGAAGATGGCAAACTGATCCAAGACACCGACTTCGCCCCCGATGACGATTTCAGTATCATCGATCCGGCAAGACTCACCGACTTTATTCGCTGGTCGGCCCAGCAATACCCCGATCGTAAGTATTTGTTGGTCTTTGCGGGGCACGGCCTTGAATTTATCCCTTATTTAGACATACCAGCCGTGAAAACCCGCTCCACACTTAGTGATGGAGACGACATGATGTCTTCCTATCACTTGGCACAGGGGATCCGCGACGCAGGTATCCCACTTGAGGCCATGATCGCCCACTCCTGTCTACAAGGTAGTATCGAGATGCTGGCCGAATGGGAGGAACTGGCGGATTACCTACTCGGCTCACCCTTCTCGATCCCCGACTTTGCCTACGATTACGCTTCCCTGCTGGAGGATCTGTCCGAAGGCCGTACAGTGGAAGACGCACTGATCCGAACAGCTCACCGCACCATGAATCTCTGGCAGGAGTTTCACGACAACCAATTGGATGGCACAGTTGTCGAGGTAAGTCGCCTAAAAGAGCTTACTCCCCTATGGGATGTATTACAAGAGACCATTACCCTCATGCGATCTACCTTGCAGGAAAAGAACACCCATTCCACCGACTTGCCGGCCGTGTGGGGCGAGACCTACAAGAAGGGCTATCAAAGAGCCTTCAAGGCTATGTATCAACATAATGAAGATAACTTTTTCGATAATTTCCGGGCTGATTACGCCATCGACCTGCCTGACTTTCTGCGCAATGCCTGCCTTTATAGCGGCAACGTACAGCTCGTTCCTTATCTGAACCGTTTGCACGAGGTGCTGGAGGATGTCCTCGTCTGTCATTTGCAAAGCGATGGACTGCATAATCATATATATAATGTATGCGCAGGCTACTTGGCGATCCCGGAGGAATTGGCTACCTATCGCACCTGCCGCTTCGATCAACTGACCGGATGGAGCAAGCTGCATGAAGACTTACTTGGTACCGCACAAGAACAAACAAATACGACTGCGGCAAAAAGCAGACTAAAGAGTTCATCTGAAACAGCTGGGAATCAATAATTCTTAGTAATATATGTGATTATCGTGGAGAACAAAAGAATCCGGCTACTTTCGCATCATTCCTATTTGCCTTGTCCGTAATGGGGGCAAGTATCCGTTCATCCCAACCCAGCGACAACGTATGTGATCGCCGAGGGTGTGGAGCAAGGTCCGGTCTTGGTATATAGCGCGACAGGCAAATCGTATGCGAACTTATCGGTTACTTGGCTGGATGAGCAAAGCGTACGGGTAGACGTATCGTCCTTGCCGGAGGGATTATACATCTTGAAATTCAAGGACAGAAGCGCTAAGTTCATGAAACAGATGAATTATTAATATATAGGTGTTTAAAAACACTAACCACCAAATATATTCTACAATCAACGACGGGGGGGCTATAGTCTCCCCCGCTAAGTTCTCAACGATCATCAACATTAACAAATGAAATAATCAACAAATGAAAAAAACAAGTTTACTTTATGCGGCAGCGTGTTTATTGTCTGGTATGACATTATGTCTATCCAGTTGTAGCGACGATGATCCCATAGATTCGACTACAGATACTATGCCTTGGGAAAATCGAAAAATTACTTAATTCCACAAGCGACCCCGCCATAAACAAACTGCGGCAAGATGGGATAAACAACGAACTTACAGAGCGAAACAGTCTTGATGCTTTAAAGGAACATCTGCTATTAGTTCAAAATATCCATTCGTATACGGATTTATTAAAAGGCATCGGAAATATAATCAAACTGGGATATGCACCTTTCCTTTCTGTTACAGTGGTTCCTGTCAATGGTCTTTTTGTTTCTCGTCTGAATGCCGGATATATTTTTTATTCGACCTCCTATGACTATCAACAAGGGGCTAATCCCCAATATAAAGAATGGATCGCTTACTGCTTTGAAATGTTAGGATATAGCAACAATGATGCTTATCGGAAGGCTGAAAATGCCATCTATATAGAACGTTTAATCGCAAACTGTACCAATCCGGCCTCTTACACTTTAAAATATTGGAGTGATGCCGATAACTACAGCCGTTTAAGAAACTTGTCACAAGTGCGAACAAAGGCTGCCGCTTCTGACTGGGAAATCTTTATTGAAAGCATGGGCTTAGATCCCCAACTCACAATGATTTATGATGCAGCTGGACCCATCCTCAATATTATATCAGAAACGAATCCTGAGATATTAAAAGATTATATGGAAAACTGCATCATACAGAATAATCGGGATTATCTACCCCGGGAATTCCGTGAAAAAGAAGCAGCATTGTTCAATAAGGAAATTCAGCCTGTAAATAAATTATTAAAAACAGCTGCCACCCAATATATGACCTACCATCTAAGCAGGTTATATGTAGAAAAATATTTTGATCCATCCTATAAACAACGGGGTACGGAAATGGCGAATGAAATGAGAAGTGTATTCAAACGCCGTATAGAAAATCTGGACTGGATGAGTGAAACGACTAAAAGTAAGGCCATAGCTAAACTGGAAGCCATGAAGTTTAATATTGGCTATCCGGATGCATGGAATGAATTGGGTAGCCCTCGTTTAAGCGGAAACTGCCTTTGCGCGGATATCATGCAGTGCAGAGAACAAAATTATAAGCTCAGTATAAGCATCTCCGGAAAATCCTTTGGAGAGGATTCTTGGGTTTTTCTGATTCTTCAATATCCGTTATATATCGTAAATGCGTTTTATTATCCTCCTCTCAACTCTTTGGTTATCCCTGCTGGAATCATGCTCCCTCCTATCTATGATCTATCAGTCTCTGATGCTTTCAATTATGCAACGATTGGAGCTACTACGATCGGACATGAGATGACGCACGGTTTTGATAACAATGGCTCACGATTCAATCAGGATGGTGTTGTTGAAGACTGGTGGACGCTTGCAGACAAATTAGAATTTAAAAAGAGACAGGACGCTTTTGTCGAATGTTTTAATTCTATGGAAGCATGGCCGGGATTACAGGCCGATGGCGAAAAGACGCTTGGTGAAAATATCGCAGACTTAGGTGGCTTGGAAATAGCCTACCAGACTTTTATGGAGAAAAAAGCAAAAGAGGGCTTTAAAGGATCCGAACTGGAAGATCAGGAAAAGAAATTCTACTTGTCATTCGCCCAAGCGTGGAAAGCTATTTATACACAGGATCATGCGATTGATGCTACCCAAACAGACACGCATTCTTTACCTAAGCTTCGTGTAAATGGTATTGTCATCCATACGAATGCTTGGTATAATGCTTTTGATGTAAAGTGGGGTGATAAATTATTCATACAGGAAGATACGCGTATACATATTTGGTAAGAAAAAACGAAATCTTATAGTCAGATGAGATCATGGGATAACCATTATTATATAAATCACTGATTTAAACCATGTTAATCAATAGGCCGACTCACTTGAGAAAGGCTTGTCAAGTGAATAACTAACCACTTCCAGACTCGTAAGCTTACGGCTACCCCCAGCCGTAAGTTATTCACTTGACAAGCCGTAAGTTATTCACCCGACAAGGCATAAATTATACATTAACCGTCTCTCCCCCGGAACTCCTTTTACCGAGGTGGATTGACACTCCGTTTCAGCAACCTGAACCCGATCCGGCAATACAGGCACTTTCGCTTCTCGCAATATTCTCGTTTCAGCTGGATGAGCGATTGCGTATCACCAGCGTTATGGACATGGATACCGGATCGAGCGAAAGCGGTTACGATATGGTTTCGTTCCGGTGGGATACTTTCCAACAAACGAGTCGCACGGGTACAATATTCCGGTAATTTATTCCGTCCCCCGTAGGCGAAAAGCAGAGGGACAACCGTGTTTATCAACAATATATCAAGCGCATTCTCCCCGATCTCCTTCTCTTTCTCCGGAGAGGCATAACGGAAATGATAATGATTCTTCCAATAATCCGAGGGTTGGATACGGAAATAATCCTTGATCTCTCTAGGAGAAGAAGCGGACAGGATCATTGAGAACAACGTATCGTACCGATGCCAGATAGCGGCCAATTGCGCCAACTTCACATGCGGGAAGTTGGTCGGACGGATGCGGAGGCTTTTGAACAAGGATTCATCCAAAGGCTTGAGATCGAACTTATGGCGGAGAAACTCATATTCCCGCCTCAGCAGACGGTAGTAATGGCAGGATCCCTCTTCCGAGAGCATACCCGCTTGTCCGAAAAGCATCGCCTCTACTTGCGACTCGCTAGCTCTTTGTTTTTGGATATATCGCAGGGGGAGGCTTTTGGCCAACCACTCGAAAGCGTCGCTATTCACGCCAAAGCCGAAACTACGGGTTAATAGGATATAGAACACCTCGTTCCAATCCTCTTGGTACTGATCCAGCAGACGGTATATATCCTCTGTCTTTCGTTCCAGCCGCTCACTGAGCAAGGTATCCATCCATGAGGCCAGATGCACGGAGTCTACTTCTTGAATCCGTTCCAGACAGGGAACTGGCACTTCTCTTGCCAATAACCAATCGATATTTTTCCGGACAGGTTCCGGAACGGGTAATATCAATTGAGGAATAGGCTCACCGTTCATCCGGCAGATAGATGCGTCATTCACACCCGTTACATGCAAGATAACGGAGTCATATGCCTTATCCGAATCGTGATGATGCAGCAACCAATCGGAAGCTTTTTCGTGGATCTCCACGCTTCCGGCCCATACCGTGCCGTCAATCTTTATCTTGGCGTTGAAGAAGTCGGGACCGGCGTCGGTGTTTTGTATTCCGGGATCGATAACAGCGATGGGAAGCCCCTCGGTGGTAGCCAATGAAGTACTCGCGTAGAGTTTGTATTTCCAAACATAGTGTAATAAACGTTCCATATTCTTTCAGAGTTAAGATTTTGGATTCAAATGTAATTCATTTTCTGTATATTTGCGACATTAATTGAATTAAAGTATGAAAATTGCACTTATAGGTTACGGGAAAATGGGCAAAACGATCGAGCAGATCGCCATCCAAAGAGGACATCAAATTGTTTCCATCATAGATATCAATAACGCTGAGGATATATATTCAGAAGCGTTCAAGAGTGCCGACGCGGCAATTGAGTTTACTACCCCGGCTACCGCTTTCAATAACTATATGAAATGTTTCGAGGTAGGCGTGCCGGTCGTATCGGGTACTACCGGATGGCTGGACCGTATCGGCGAGATCAAGGAGAAATGCGAGAAAGAGGGCAAAACCTTCTTCTACGCCTCCAACTTCAGCATCGGCGTAAATATCTTCTTCGCCATGAACAAGTATCTGGCGAAAATCATGAACAACTTCCCCTCCTACGACGTTAAGATGACGGAAGTCCACCATATCCACAAGCTGGACGCACCCAGTGGAACGGCTATCACGTTGGCCGAAGGAATCTTGGAAAACATCGATCGTAAAGACCGCTGGACCTTAGAGAACGCCGAGAGCGCGACCGACCTACCAATCCACGCCATCCGTGAGGGTGAGGTTCCGGGTATCCACGAGATCACGTATGAGTCGGACGTGGATACGATCAGTATCAAGCATGATGCCAAGAGCCGTGCCGGATTTGCGCTAGGCGCCGTAATAGCGGCAGAGTTTACCGCCGGAAAGAAAGGTTTCCTAGGCATGAATGACTTATTCAAATTCTAAACGTATTAGCTAAAAGATGAAGAAGTTCACGAAAAAACAATGGATCAAGTTTAGTATAGCGGCCGTATTATACACGTTGTTCGCTATCTGGATGCAAAACGTATGGTTACTGCTGGGATTAATCGTCCTAGTCGATATATTCTTGACGCACTACATCCCTTGGGGAGCTTGGAAACGGTCTAAGAACCCGACGGTACGCAACGTATTGGAATGGGTGGACGATATCGTATTCGCACTGGTAGCCGTTTATTTCATCAATTTGTTCGTCTTCCAGAACTATCAGATACCGAGTTCTTCCCTAGAGAAATCCTTGCTGGTAGGAGATTACCTGTTCGTCAGCAAATTAAGTTACGGCCCTCGCGTACCGAACACTCCGATCTCCTTCCCGTTGGTACAAAATACGTTGCCTATCTTAAACTGTAAATCGTATCTGGATTGGCCGGAATGGGGCTACAAACGGGTGAAAGGTTTGGGGCACGTGAAACGTAATGATATCGTAGTGTTCAACTTCCCCGCAGGCGACACGATCGCCGTGAAAGTGCAAAACCCGGATTACTACTCCTTGGTCGAGGAATACGGACGGGAACGTATCTTATTGGATAAGGCCACGTTCGGCGAGGTTATGTACCGCCCGGTCGACAAACGGGAGAATTACGTGAAGCGTTGTATCGGTATGCCGGGTGATACGCTCCAACTCATAGACAACCAAGTGTACATAGACGGTAAACCCGCCGAGAACCCGAAAGATATGCAGTTCAACTACTTCATCGAAACAGACGGTTCCCCGATCACAGAGGAGCAATTCCGTTTGATGGACGTAAGCAAGGATGACCGTATGCTGGCCTCCAGCGGCGGTTATTACCAAAACCTATTGTCATACCTAGGCTTTACGCCTAACGCAAACGGACAGTACAACCCGGTATATCGCCTGCCACTCACGAAAAAGGCCTTGGCGATAGCGGAGAAGTTACCTACCGTGAAGAAGGTTATCATCGAGCCGGAGACGTTGGGCGGCCCTACCTATCCGGTCGGATACAATACTGGCTGGACCCGTGATAACTTCGGGCCGCTTTGGATCCCGAAGAAAGGGGCTACCATCCCGTTGGACGAACGTAATCTGGCGTTGTACAGCCGTTGTATCAAGAATTACGAGAACAACACCTTGGAAGTGAAGGACGGCAAGGTCTACATCAACGGCAAGCCTGAGACTTCCTATACGTTTAAATACGATTATTACTGGATGATGGGCGATAACCGCCATAATAGCGCGGATAGCCGCTCATGGGGTTTCGTACCCGAGGATCACATTGTCGGCAAGCCGATCTTGGTTTGGCTATCCTTGGACAAGGATCGCAGTCTGTTCGACGGTGGTATCCGTTGGAACCGCCTGTTCCGTTGGGTTCATCCGGATTAAGAGGTGAAAACTTCGTATTATGACAATCCAACGATTCCTGATAGTTCTCATGAAATGGCTGGCAGCTTTCGCACTAGCCGCAGGGATCGTCATGCTCATACGCCTTTTCTGCATAGAGTCCTATCGCATCTCCACGGACTCTATGGAAGAGGCTTTGCATAAAGGGGATTATATCCTAGTCAATAAAATACCGGGGAAGAATAAGCCCGTCCGGGGCAAGGTCGTGCTTTTTACCAGCCCGCTCTCTCGAGATTCAGCGGATGCTCCCTTATTCATCAGCCGATGCATCGGTATGCCGGGCGATACGATCCGGGTCAGCATGGACGGATATACGATAAACGGGCATAAAATCCCCCGCTCTCCTCGCTCCCTCTGTTCCTATTTCATAACACTGAGCGCCAAGGAGACGTTCTTGGAGACGTTAGAGAAGTTGGACATCCCACTTAGGGATTTCAGGCAGGAAAGTTTCGGCTGTATGCTCAGCCTCACGGCTTTCGAGGAATATCAATTGAGGGAGGAATTGCCCGACGCCATAAACCGTCATTTTATCGGGGAACAAATGCAAGAATACATGTTGATCGTCCCCCGGAAAGACCGGGCTTACCCGCTGGACGCCGCCTCGCTCACCGCCTGCAAGGAGATCATCATGCGGGAGACGGATGGTAAAGCTTCCTTCCGTGACGGAAAGTTATATCTGGACGGGCGGGAGACTAATTTCTTCTTTTTCCAACAAGACTACTATTGGGTACTGTCCGATAATACCAACGAGGCGGTAGATTCCCGCCATCTCGGTTTCATACCGGCCGACCATATCGTCGGCAACGCTTGGCTCTGCTGGTACAGCCCCGACAAACAACGAATCTTTAAACCCGTTCATTAATCATGCGACCTGTATATATAGCGACCGCCTATCTAGGCCCCATACAACAATATTGTAAGATGCTCCAATACCCGGAGGTCCATATCGAGACCGCCGAGAATTACGTGAAGCAAACCTATCGTAACCGTTGTTCCATCGCCGCCGCGAACGGCCCACTCTCCCTATCCATCCCCATCGTCAAGCCGGATACCTTGAAATGCCAGACCAAGGACATCCGTATCTCCGACCACGGAAACTGGCGGCACCTACACTGGAACGCTTTGGTATCGGCCTACAATATGAGTCCGTTTTTCGAGTATTATGCCGATGACTTCGCTCCTTTCTACGAAAAGAAATACGAGTTCCTCCTCGACTTCAACGAGGAATTGCGCCGTCTGGTCTGTGACCTGTTGGATATGCAACCCGCAGTCGTCTACACCGAGCATTATGAACCGGAGGTAGCCAACGATTTCCGGGAAACGATCCGCCCGAAACACGAAGGGGAAGATCCCGCCTTCCGCCCGGAACCTTATTATCAAGTATTCCGGGAGAAATTCGGATTCCTCCCCAATCTGAGTATAGCGGATTTGCTGTTCAATATGGGCCCCGAAGGACTCGTTACGTTACGGGCATCAATTACCGGATCTCTTTAATCGATTGTATCAAGGCTTCCATATCTTTCGGGAAGATATCTCCGATATTACCGATACGGAACGTATCCGCATCCGAGATCTTACCCGGATAGATCACGAAGCCTTTCTCCTTCAGCCGTGCGTAGAACGAGGTGAAATCGAAATCCGCGGAAGGATATAAGAACGAAGTGATAATAGGCCCTTGGGCATCATCGGGCAGCAGGGTCTTGAAACCCAATCCACGCATACCTTCCACCAATATCTGGTGATTCTCTTGATATCTCTTATAACGAGCCGTGATACCGCCTTCCTCGTTCAATTCCTTCATCGCTTGGTAGAAAGCGTGAACCACGTGCGTCGGAGACGTGAAACGCCATTTGCCTCCCCCTTTCTCCATCGCTTCCCACTGGGCATAGATATCTAAGGAAAGCGAGCGGGCATTCCCCTTCGTCGCCATCAATTTATCTTTTTGGGCGAGGATAAAGCCGAAGCCGGGAACTCCTTGAATACATTTGTTCGCGCTACTGACCAAGAAGTCGATACCTAAACCTTTCACGTCGATAGGGACACCGCCAAAGCTGCTCATAGCATCCACGATAAAGGTAATCCCCCGGCCCTTGATCACCTCGGCTACCTCCTCAATCGGATTCAACAAACCGGTCGTGGTCTCGCTATGTACCATTGAGAGATGCGTGATACCGGGATGTTCCTCCAAGGCACGTCGGGCTACCTCGCCGGTTACCAGTTCCGTCTCATGCAAAGAGACCAGTACGTAATTGATATGATAATAATCGGCGATCTGCGCCATACGTTTGCCATAAGCGCCGTTAGCGAGAATCAATAATTTATCCTCCGGACGCACGGCGGTCCCGATCGTAGCCTCCACACAATACGTTCCGCTACCTTGTAGCAGGACACTGGTGTACTCATCCCCGTCCAATCCCGCTATCGCCAGCAAGCCTTTACGGATCGGGGTAACGATACCCTCGTTATAATCCTTATCCCACGTACACCAATCTTGAAGCATGGCCTCACGTACCGTCTGCGACGTACTCAACGGGCCCGGTGTCAATAATAAATAGTTTCTCATATGATTGTTTTATTCTATTCGGTTATCAAGCTTAATTCCTGTTGTTAATCTTCTCGATGCAAGCGGGCAGCTCGGCGATCGTATCCAAGACGAAATGAGCCCCCGCCGCCAACATACGCTCACGCACCTCTTTCTTCAGAGATTCCCATTCTTCCGCCGGGCGGCTGTTATATTCGTCCTCGCTCACGCCCATCTCGTTGCTACCGGTCACGATACCGACGCTCCATACCTTGGCGTTCACGCCCTCCTTAATATCAGCGATCGTATCTCCTACCTTCACCACTTGATCTACGGAAGGAATCGCTAAATCTATCATATTCTTATAGATCATATACGGGGCGGGGCGACCGGCCGGGACCTCGTTTGGTGTCACCAGATTATCTACCCTATATCCTTTGGCCTCGGCTCCGGGACGGACAATCTCCATCATCTTCGCCGTGTACCCGGTCGTAGAGCCGATCTTTATACCTTGCTCGCGAAGCATCGCCATCGTCTCCAAGACTCCCGGTATCGGAGTGGTGAAATCCTTCAAGGAAGCGAACAAATGTTTCTCGAAACTAGCGTACATCTCATCCACGTCCCCCTTGTTCCAGTCCCTCTTATACAGGGCACGGAACTTCTCGTTCACCTCCGGCATGCTCAAGATTGCCTTGATATGATCAATCTTCAAGAGACCCATCGGCTCACGGGCCTGCCGGTAAGTGATATCAATCCCTTTCTCTTCCGAGAATACCTTGAGAAAAGCGTTCAGTGGAGCGAAGCATCCATAATCCACGGCCGTACCGGCCCAATCCATAATGACACCTGAAATCTTCTTCATATTCTGTATGTATCGTATTTAATAATTTTCTTGTTTAAGCGATCGTAAGGACATTGTTTTCGGTAGGTTCAAGAGTTGCTATTTCCTCGCAGCCACATAAAGCGGTCTCCTTGCGATAGCGTTGCCGCAAATATACGAAGGAAGCGACAAAAGTGGCGCAGCAAAAGATCCCTACATATCCGGCAAGTTGGTTATAAAATACCGCCCAGTCCAATCTCGTACCCACGAATTCCTTTAGCACCAATACCAGTATCGTACCCGTGTACCCCAGAAAATCTGTTAAGACAATAAAGAAACCGACGTTTCCCCGTATCTTGAAACAAGCGATGAAGCGATCGAAGAAAATCGTCTGGAAGGTTAAGTAAGCCATATACAGGCAAAGGCTCTGCAAGAAAAGCCATGTCACCGGGCTCAATCCCATCCGCTCCTGCCCGAACGACACGAACGCCATGACCATCATGCCCGTAATAATCAAACCGTACAGGACTGAAAGCGCCTTAAAATTATCTTTCACGAGCACCATCAAACCAAAGATCGCCAAGATAGTCAAGGTCACCACGCTATCTATTTGCGTGAACAACCAAGGCGAGTAACCGGACATATCGATGATATTCACCAAGAAGTCCTCCTTGATATCCCGCAATACCACGATCGCTATATTCGCCACGAAAAGCATCGTCAAGAAAGGCATGAAATGCTTAAAAAGCTCCCAACGCTGCCGCCCGTTCAAGGTCTCCCGCTCCGACTTCAAGGCGATATCCTCCTCCGTAGGCTGTGGAAGTCGGTTCAGCGCATATCCCAACAAGGCTAGCAAAGGCAATGCCACCGCCCCGATCAAGGCGGGCATCCAGAACTCGCTGACCTGCCACGTATCCATTACGTACAAGCCGACAGACTTCGCCGTACCGGAACTGATCACCATACTTACGCCCAGCAGACTAGCGAGGACATCCGTCATCCTACGTCCTTCTATAAAGCTGAAAATAATCCCCCACATACATCCCAGCGAAAGCCCGTTCAAGAACATCGCCGCTATATTATAAGGAGCCGAGAGCAACCCGAAGAATACCAACGAAAGTTCCGCCATCACCACGGACATCAAGATGAACCGCAAGCGCTCTTCCCGCCGCAACTCCGATATCAACTTAATTCCCATGAACTTCGACACCACGTACCCCAAGATCTGCACGATCGTAACCGCCACCTTATAGTCCATATTGAATACCTCCAGATCCTCGAAAGCGGCAGCCGTATAAGGCTTACGCAACATATATACCAAGGAATAAGAAAGCAAAGCGGCCCCTCCGGCCCATAGGATGAAGAAGAGATCGGAAACCCGCCTCCGGGATGTTTTATTTGTCTGTATCGCAGTGTCCATAATCTTCTGTCGTTTTATTTTCGAAGGCAAAAGTACAGCCGCCATGTTACAGACATATTACTGAACCCATGAATGTATATTATTAATACCCAACTAGGAATCAATAAATTATAAAGAAATATTTATGTAACATTCATGAAACGGAAACGCAACATATGTCCTCTTATTTTGTAAGGTAAATCAAGAATATAAACACATGAACAATCTTCAAGAATTCTACCGAAAGATCGAATATCTACGAAGCAATGGGGTTAAGATGAAAGAGATAGCCGACTGGATCGATATGGCTCCCAGCATATTGTCCTCCCTATATACGACCGTATTGCCGAATTATTTCGAGGGCATCAAGAGTTACCCACCGGAAGAAGCGCTGGACTCGGCGCTCGCCCTAGTGAATAACGTGTCGAAAAAACGTTTGCTTTCCCATATAGAGGAGATGATCCTTCGCCTAGACCAGATGGAGCTCGCCGAACCGGATAGCCTAAAAGATAATCCTTTCGCCAAGCAATTGATGGAGGAGACACGGCTCTCCGCCTCTAAAATAGAGGCTTTCAAAGGAATCTATACCAGTTACAGCCTTTCTTCCTCCTCGGACTGCCTCAAGATGGAACCCTTCCTACTCTCCCCCTCGGATAATCAAGTCCGTGTAGGGCGGATCAGCGCTTATGGAGAGGCTCAATGGGGATTCGGGATCATGCCCGATCCTCAGAATTTCCATTGCATGCTGAACGAGAACCAAGCACCCCAATTCACGATGGTAACGATATACCTGCAAATACCATTTTTCAAGAATCCCCGCCAATTACGAGGATTATACATCGGGCAGGATTATAATCGTAACCCGATCGCCCGCCGAATCCTTCTTATCAAGGAATCAGAAAGCACGGAGATCGATGAATTCATGAGCCGGAAAAGCGGACTGATCGATAAAGAAGATTTTACCCCGGAACAACAGGCCTACTATGATTATACTTGCCAAACAGGAGATTTTATCAAGATGTGTACAGTCCCATCCCTGCGGATGGACGAGAGTGATTTAGTCAAAGAAAAGAAGATGCTAACCCTATAAACCAGTAGAGACGGGGCATGCCCCGTCTCCCACCATCCCAATAGAATAGAGACTGATTATTCCTTCTGGAACTTCCTGCTCACCTTCAAAAGGTTCGCCGTAAAAGAAACCACGTTCTGGGCCTCTTGTACCATGTTCAAATAAACCATGCTCACCTTCGTGCTGCCGGACTGCCCTTGGATACGCTTCAACTCCCCTTTCTTCAAGGCGGTAAGTTGGTTCATCAAAGTAATCGACTCAGCGATCAGCTCCTCAAAACCAATATAATCGTTTTTACGGATCATAGTAGCGCAATTTCTCAAGAAGGAGATGATTTGTTCAGATACCTTACCAAAATCATCTTTCTGTACCGGACTCAACGGGCTGAAATTATTATCGATATGATCTTTCATCGGTTCTGCCAAGCGACGGATACTGAATATGATCTCGCTGGCGAAGTCATTTCCTTGATAATAATAAAGCCCCTTCTCCACGGCGATATCATGATCCAATTGGGTAACGCCAAGCGTACCGACACGTTTCACTTGCTTCAAGTGAATCTTCTTCTCCTCCACGGCAGTCAAGACCTTGCGCAACTCACGGAGGTTCTCATTCATGAATCCATTTACCGCCTTACCGAATACTTCCGCCGTAAAATCCAGATCGGATTGTAATTCCTCACGGCTATGCTCGCGGAACAGGGCCAAAGCCTCACGGGTATCCGTAGCCTTACGAAGTTTAGACACCGTAGAATTCACCTCCTCCTTCAATGCCTCTTTCCGCAATTTAGCCTTATAAGCGAAGTGGCTACGAACCAACGAATAGATCGCCAAACCAATCATAGCGACCAAAGCTGGAATACCTCCCCAATAAATCAAAAGAGCGACGATGAAACAGATCGTAAAAGCAGCCCCTGCCGTAATGAACCAACCACCTATCACGGACAATACGCCTGTGATGCGATATACGGCGCTCTCACGCCCCCAAGCACGGTCTGCCAACGAAGTACCCATAGCGACCATGAAAGCCACATACGTCGTAGATAAAGGCAATTTCAAGGAGGTTCCCAAAGCGATCAGCAATCCGGACAAAACCACGTTCACCGAGGCACGTACCAAGTCGAAGCTAGCCTTGTCATCCATGATCATCTCGCTTTGGTTGAAACGGCTATCAATCCAGTTCTTAACCGGAGTGGGCACGATACTTAATATCGTAGCGGATATATTACTGCAATTCCGTACCAATACCCGTGCGACAGGCGATGTACCGAAAGACTCCTCTCCATCCGATTGACGAGACAGATCCAAGGAAGTCTTCACCACGTTCTGAGCCTTTTTGGAGGTAGCCAAGGCGATTACCATCACGACCCCGGAACCCACCAAGAAATACCAAGGTGTCTGGGCCGGTCCCAACAAGGAGGTCATCAAAAATGTATCCGTGGTAGTGGTCCCTCCCTGCGCCATCAAGTCCATATAAGAGGAATAGCCAGCCAAGGGGACTCCGATAAAGTTCACCAAGTCATTCCCGGCAAAAGCCAACGCCAAGGCAAACGTACCCATCAAAATGACCACCTTGAATACATTCACCTTCAACCAATGCAATACCTGCATCAAGATCGTAAAAAATACCATACATCCCAAAACGATCATCCCCGTATTGGCATACACCATATCCTTGAACTCACCCGTCATAAAAGAACTTGTCTTCAATCCCTTTATCAGCATAAAGTAAATGATGGAAGTGGCCGCTAAACCTCCGAACAGACCAATAAAATATTTAGAGCTTTTCTTATAATTAAACGAGAACAAGATCCGGGACAGATACTGCACGATCACACCAAAGAAAAAAGCGATCGCCACAGAAAGAAAGATACCCAGAATCACGGTAAAAGCCTTTTCGGTATTCAGCAGATCCCCCAATTGCAAAGCGCCTGAAGAACTAGCGATCTTTACCAAGGCGATCGCTACCGTTCCACCCACCAACTCAAACACCATGGAAACCGTTGTCGAGGTCGGCATACCTAACGAGTTAAAAATATCCAGTAGCACCACATCCGTAAGCATAACGGCCGCAAGGATACACATGATCTCCGAGAAATAAAAATGCTGGGGTTGATAAATACCATGCCGGGCGATATCCATCATACCATTGGATAACGCCGCACCAACAAAGACTCCCACAGCAGCGATAGCGATAATAACTTTAAAGGATGCGGCTCTCGCGCCGATAGCTGAATTCAAGAAATTCACGGCATCATTACTAACACCGACCGATAAATCTACGATGGCCAATACAAACAAAAATATGACCAAGAATAAATAAAATGTTTCCATACTGATTGTTATAATTCTTGCGCAAAGTTCTGAAACAATTATTTCGCATCCGTTACATACATATTACAATGATGTTACAACCTGCGGATTAGATTCAAAAACAACCAGATATGAAATTAGGTTGAAATTAACATCAAGTATTTCTCTTTTAAGAGAGAGATCCACTAAGGGTTTTTATATACATTTGCGACTATATATTTAGAAGGGAAATAAGTTAACAAGATTCTAGTTACTTGGAAAAACACTCCAAAGAAATAATGCAATGGGTCTGTGAAATCGCGCTATCCGATTCTCAAACTGCTTTTAAATCGCTTTATTTAGCCTATTTTCAGAGGCTAATGCGGTTTACATCCCTTTATGTGCCTTCCTCTGTAGAAGCTGAGGAAATTGTCTCTGATACATTTCTAAGTCTTTGGAATAATAGAAAGTCATTACCGGAGATCTCTAACTTCGATTCTTATATCTATGGCATAGCCCGCCACAAAGCCATCAGCCTATACCGGACACAGCATATGGAGAAAGTCCAGATCGATGAGAATACGATCGATTTATTCGCACATACCGATACTACGCCCGAGGAAGAACTTATTTCTAAAGAATGCATCGATCATTTAAATGAGGCGATCAATACGCTCCCGGATAAATGCAAGATGGCTTTTAAACTGATCCGTGAAGATAAGATGAAATATAAGGATGCGGCAAATATCCTAGAAATATCAGTAAAGACATTAGAAGCCCACATCGCCACGGCAGTCCGGAAACTACGGGAATCTCTAGCTAAAGAAATAAACGACTAATCTATCCACGTTCCCTCTTTGTAAAGACGTAGCGTGCCACATCTCTACAACGGCTGGTGTATATAACAAAAAAAGGAGCCAATCTTTCGACTGACTCCTTTCACCTAAGACGGCGGCTACC
>ENA-UONZ01000211-UONZ01000211.1-human-gut-metagenome-genome-assembly--contig:-C93old-NODE-211-length-105452-cov-18.216040_pt1 | contig 105452 bp, 85 predicted proteins | sample MGYA00242468_ERZ724015 | MGnify/ENA metagenome assembly ERZ724015
TGGGCATTGTTCTGCTGCTGTTGTTTTCCGGTGTTGCGGTGCTGGGCTGGCTGGGCTGGCAGGAGGGCTGCCGCCTGCCGCAGCGGGAGTATTCCTCCAGTGAGATCGCGGATTCCATGGTGGAGACCGCCGAAGGGCTTGCCTTTGGGACAGAACGCACCCCGCAGGAATGGATGAATGGCTACGAGTGGGCGATGGTGCTGGACGATGTGGGAAACATCCGCTGGAGCTACGGCCTGCCGCAGGAGCTGAACCATGCCTACACTCCCGGCGATATCGCCAAATTTTCCCGCTGGTATCTGGCGGATTACCCGGTGTTCTGCTGGACAGAACCCTACGGGCTGTTCGTCATCGGGCTGCCAAAGGGGAGCCTGTGGAAGTACAGCGTTTACAGCTCACCGGACTTTGCTCTGAGCATGGTGCGGGTGCTCCCGGCGGCAGCGCTGGGATTGCTGATGCTGGGTCTGGTGCTCTGCTTCTGGCTGAGCTGGCGGGGGGCAAAGCGGCTGGAGACCGTGGCAAACGGTCTGGATGCTCTGGCGCAGGGGCAGACCGTTCGGCTGCCTACCGACGGTTTTGCCGGGGAACTGGCAGAAAAGCTGAACCGGACCGGGGCGCAGCTGCAAGCCAAAAATGAGATGCTTTCCCGGCGGGACAACGCCCGCACCCAGTGGATCGCAGGGGTCAGCCATGACGTGCGCACCCCGCTGGCGCTGATCTTAGGCTGGGCGGAGCAGCTGGAACAGGATGCACTTTTGCCGGACAGCTCCCGGCAGAAAGCGGCCGGCATCCGTACCCAGTGCGAAAAGCTGCGCACCCTCATTGATGACCTGAACCTGACCAGTAAGCTGGAATACGGTGCCCAACCCCTGCGCCGGAAAGACCTCCGGGCAGGGCCGCTGTTCCGGCAGCTGGTGGCGCAGTTCTGCGAAAGCCCACTGGCAGAGTGCTGCGAGATCACGCTGGAACAGGAAGAACCAGCAGAGCAGACAGTGCTTTCGGTGGATGAGGCGCTGCTGGCACGGCTGCTGGAAAACCTGCTGAACAACAGTGTCCGGCATAACTCAAAGCCGGTGAACATTACCGTGCACACCCGGCAGGCAGGGGAGCGCTTCTGCCTGACCGTAGCGGATGACGGCATCGGCTATCCCCCTGCCGTTCTGGCGGCGCTGAACGCTGCGGAGCCTGCCGAAAACACACCCCATATCCTTGGCCTGTATGTAGTGCAGCAGATCGCCGCCGCCCATGGCGGCAGGGCAGTGTTCGGGCAGAACACCCCCCACGGTGCCAAAGCGGTGGTGTACCTGCCGCTGGGCTGAAAATTTATCGGAATCCTTGCTTTTCCCGGCCGGATTTCTTATACTTTGAACAAAGAAGTCTTTTTTGTGCAAAACACAGGAGGAATCATGGCTGAGATTTCAAGTCTGCTGACATTGCAGGGCCAGCTTGCACTGCTGACCCTCATTGGCTTTTTTCTGGCCCGCAAGGGCATCATCAATGCGCAGGGACGCAAGTGCCTGACTGACCTGCTCATCAATGTCATCCTGCCCGCGAACATCATCCAGTCGTTTCTGGTGGAGTTCAGCTGGGATGTGCTGAAGAGCAGCGCGTCGATCCTTGTGATCTCGCTGGCGCTGCAGATCGGCTGTGTGGTGCTGTGTGCCCTGGGCTACAACTGGCTGCCCTTTGCAAGGCGGAGCGTTTACCAGTATGGCACGGTCTGCTCCAACGGTGCGTTTCTGGGCAGCGCACTGGTGGACGGCATCTGGGGCAGCAGCGGCCTGCTGCTCAGCTCCATCTACCTTATCCCCCAGCGTGTGGCAATGTGGTCGGTGGGCGTGAGCTACTTTCTGCAGGACGAAAAGCCCGCTTCCAAAGAGGAGATGCGGGCAGACCGCAGGGCCGTGCTGCGGAAAACATTCACCCACCCCTGCATCCTGGCGGTCGTGGTGGGCATGGTGTTGATGGCCTCTCAGCTGCCGCTGCCCGGCTTTTTGGGCCGCACCGTCAAGAGCCTGAGCAATTGCAACATGGGTGTTTCCATGATCCTGATCGGTGCCATCATCGGCAGCAGCCGGATGGGCAAACTCTGGGATAAGGACTGCTTCCTCTACTGCCTCATCCGGCTGGGGCTCATCCCGGCGGCGGTGCTGCTGGGCTGCAGGCTCTGCGGCGCGGAGAGCCTTGTGACCGGTGTTTCCGTGGTATTGGCAGCCATGCCCATGGGCGGTGTGACTGCCGTTCTGGCGGAAAAGTACGGCGGGGATTCCGCCTTTGCCAGCAAGTGCGTGGCGGTCTCCACGGTGCTCTCCCTCATCACCACACCGCTGTGGTGCATGGTCGTGTAAGGGTGGGGCCGACCGCTACGCCCACACCCGGAACCTGCGGCAAAATGTGAAAAACACCTTGTCAATGGCAATCATGGCCGAAGAATCACGGTTCTTTTTGTCCAATCGGCGAATAGCCTTTGCCGCCGGATGGTGATACAATAGGCAAGGTGTTGCGCGGCGGTGCCGCAGAATGCCATAACATGACAAAAACAAGGAGAGCGCGTGGAAAATGGAACCATTTTATCTGATGCCCGGGCAGGAACGCTGTGAACAGTTTAAGGATGCGAACGGTGTGCCCAAAGTCCGCTACTCCTATTGTTCGCTGAACGGGGCGCTGTTCCGCTGTGTGAGCCGCAGCGTGGAAGAAGCCGAGCGCCTGTGCGAGGACTGGCTGGTGGGTCAGGACCGCTGCTACATCAACTGAAAAATGCACCCTCTGCTCCTTTGCGGAATAAGCTGTAAGAGAATCAGCTTATCGGCAAAGGAGTTTTTTTATATGATGAATGGCATCCTGCGTATCCAAACCTATCGGCCCCGGCAGTCGGCTCCGGTGGAGGGAGTAACTGTTGTGATCACCGGCAGCGACTTCACGGCTCACCGCATCACCGATGCCGAGGGCAATGCCGAGGATGTGGCCATCTGTGCCCCGGCCTGCGCCCTCTCGCTGGACGAGAACAACACCACGACCCTGCCCTATGCCGTGTGCAGCCTGACGGCCCGCAAGCCGGGCTACCGCACCGTCCGCATCCAGGGCATCCAGATCTTTGCCGGGCAGGTCACGCTGGCCCGGCCTGAGATGATCCCGGACACCGAGGAGGGAAAAGACATTGTCGACCCGCCTGTGATCATCCCCACCCACGCTCTGTTTGCGGGGAACGGCGGCAGCGGCCCGGCTCCCACCAATCCATGCACCGGCAGCCGGGTGCTGGACCGTGTCATCGTACCCAAAAATATTACGGTCCATCTGGGCAGGCCCGCCGCCTCGGCCCGGAACGTGACGGTGTCCTTCCGGGATTATATCGCCAATGTGGCTTCCAGCGAGGTCTACCCCACTTGGCCCATTGAAGCGTTGAAAGCGAACATCCACTGCCAGATCTCGCTGGCGCTCAATCGTATTTACACCGAGTGGTATCCCAGCAAGGGCTACACCTTCAATATCACCAACTCCACCAGCTACGACCAGTATTACGTCCATGGCCGCACTGTGTTCGATGTGATGGTAAAGCTGACGGATGACATCTTCAACACCTACATCCGCAAGACCGGCACCGTGAATCCCTACTACTCCGAATACTGTGACGGAAAGTCCGTTACCTGCCCGGGGCTCAAGCAGTGGGGTACGGTCACGCTGGCAAATCAGGGACGCAATGCCCTGAGCATCCTCAAGTACTATTACGGCAGCGATATCGAGATCGTCCGCACCAGCAACATCCAGTCCATCCCCAGAAGCTATCCGGGTTCCCCCCTCCGGCAGGGAGACCGGGGCACGGCGGTGTTCACCCTGCAGCGGCAGCTGAACCGCATCACCAAGGATTACCCCTTCCTTGGCCTGCTGACCGTGGACGGGGTCTTTGGCAGCAGGATGACCGAGACCGTGAAGAGATTCCAGAAGCAGTTCAACCTGACCGCTGACGGCGTGGTGGGGCGGCAGACCTGGTATAAGATCAGCTATATCTATGTTTCGGTGAAAGACCTTGCAGAGCTGACCAGCGAGGGAGAAACGGCCGCCGGCACCCTCTCGGACGGCACCTGGGGCGACACCGTCCTGCGCGTCGGCTCTTCCGGCAGCGCTGTGGAGCAGCTGCAGTTCTGGCTGAACACTCTGGCCCAGTACGAGAGCAGCATCCCCTCCGTGACAGTGGATGGCGTGTATGGCAGCGGCACCGCCGGTGCGGTCCGGGCCTTCCAGCGAAGATACGGCCTGTCTGTGGACGGTGTGGTGGGCCGCGCCACCTGGACAGAACTCTACAATCAGTTCCGCAGCATCCAGTCCGACAACGGCAGGCCCAACGCCTACCCGGGCACAGCCCTGCGGCAGGGCAGCAGCGGGCAGAATGTCCGGCTGGTGCAGTTCTGGCTCAAGATCGCCCGCACGGTGTATCCCCGCCTGAACACCCTGACCGTGGATGGGAAATTTGGCGCAGGCACGGCGGCGGCAGTGCGGAGATTCCAAAGCTACTTCGGCCTGACCAGTGACGGCGTGGTGGGCCGCACGACCTGGAACAAGCTGTATGAGGTCTACAACGATATCGCCAACCGGCTGCTCACAGCCAGCCTGCGCCCCGGCGAGTATCCGGGCATTCTGCGCCGGGGCAGCACCGGAACGGCAGTGCGGGAGCTGCAGTTCTACCTCTACCTGATGAGCGCTTACGAGAGCAGTATCCCCGTTGTTTCCATCGACGGCAGCTTCGGTGCGGCGACCGAGAACGCCGTGCGGGCCTACCAGCGCTTTGCGAAGCTGACGGTGGACGGCGTAGTAGGGCGCACGACCTGGAATTCTCTCTACGGTAAAGCCAGCATCCTGCGGGTGTCCGGCCCGGTGGTCACGCTGAAGCGCCTGCCTTACCCGGGCACACCGCTGGCAGTGGGGGCCACGGGGGACGCGGTGCTCTACTACAACCTCCTTTTGCAGCGCATTGCCTACTATTTCGACAGCGTGGAAAGCCCGCCCCTGTCTGACCGGTATACCGACGAGACGGCGGCCTCTACCCGCAGTGCGCAGGCCCTGCTGGATCTGCCCGAGACTGGGGTCGCGGATGCGGAGACCTGGACGGCGGTGGAGGCCCTGAGCCTGCAGCTGGCCTCCGTTTCCCCCAACCCTGACCGGGATGCCGGGCAGGCCGATGCTTACCCGGGCCGCGCCATGAAAGAGGGGAGCGTTGGCCCGGATGTGGGGCAGATCGAACAGTGGCTCAATGGACGCTATATGCGGAACTGCGGCGAGGACTATGTGGCCGAGAACTTCCGCTTCGGCCCGAAGGAAACAGAAGGGGTCCGGGCGGCACAGGAGCGGGCGGACCTGCTGGTAACGGGCACGGTGAACGAGGAGACCTGGGCCGCGCTCCGTGCCCAGAGCTGCGAATGCGAGGAGGGATGACGGATGGCACGGCTGCTGATCTACGATGCCTATGAGAACAAGGTGTACACCTACAACAGCCTGAACGAAAACGACCCGATGCCTTACAGCACCGAGCGCACCCTGACACTGCGGGAGTTCCGGGGCAAATCGGGGAGCCCGGTGCTCTGGACGACCATCGCCGCCATGGAGGCCTGGAACCTGACCCGCCGCAAGTACGGCAAGGGCATCCCGGTGGGGTATGCCTTCCGCCGCATCTGGGAGGGCGGTCACGGCACCCGCAGCCAGCATTACGCCGGCGTGGCCTTTGATGTGGGCCAGCGCCTGACCCAGAGCCAGCGCACGGCCATCTATAGGGCCGCCCGGTCCACCGGAGCCTGGGGCTATGTGGAGCCCCTGAGCCAGACCCCCACCTGGGTGCACTTTGACCGCCGCTACGGCGCCCCGGCCTGCAGCGGCACCACAGCGGGCTACCCCACCCTGCGGCGGGGGAGCCGGGGCTGCTATGTGATGATCCTGCAGGACGCGCTCTCCACTCTGGGCTATCAGACCGGCAACCGCATCGACGGCCTGTTCGGCACCCGCACCGAGGAAGCCCTGAGAGGCTACCAGCGCCGCACCAGCCTGACGGTGGACGGCGTGTGCGGCTGCAACAGCTGGAAAAAGATCACAACAGCAGTGATCGGCATTGGCAGAACAAAAACGACGATCGACTAAGAAATAGAAAGAAGCTCCGCCGTGAAGGTGGAGCTTCTTTGCAATCGGTGGCGAAACCCCTCAGTCACGCTTCGCGTGACAGCCCCCCTAATAGTGGGGCCCTTGGCATGGCGTAAAGCTGTCCGGTTTTGCCAAGGCCGCCCCTACCAGGGGCGGTGGCATCCCGTAGGGATGACGGTGGGGTTTATCTTCTATGGATCTTTCGGTTTGGTCTGCGCCCGTTCCACAGGTTGATGAACACCCACAGGCCGTAGACCGCCAGAGTGAGCAGGGAGAGGACGATGACCACCTTGAGATACAGGCTGTGGAAGAAGGCCTGTACCTTGGAAACCGTGAAAAGCAATGCGTTCTGGTGGACATCCTGCCCGGCAATGAGGTTCACCACGCCGATGGTCTCGCCTGCCAGCTTGAGCTCCACAGTGCCCACCACGTCGCCCTGCTGGATGGGGGCCGTGGCGTAATCGGGCAGGTGGAAATATTTCTGCGTCACCGAGCCATCCCCCGTGGAGGGCAGCAGGGTCATCATGCTGTCGGCGGGGTAGAGCTGCAGGGTGTCGGTATCGGAGGAATATTTGACCGGGATCTCCGCCAGCGCCTGATCGGTGTCCAGCGCGGCCTGGATAGAAAAGCTCTCGAACACCCAGTCGATGAGCTTGGTGGTCTCGTACAGCGCCGGGCGGCGGTTGGAATAGCCGTAATCATCGCAGGTGTCAGGGCTTTGCATGATGCAGAAGATGTAGGTGGCCCCGTCCTTGTTGGCCCACGAGACATAGCTCTGATCGCCGCTGTCGTTTTTGTAGGCCATCACGTCGCACATGCCGCCCTGCATGGCGCTGCGGTAGAACCTGCCGCCGCTGGTCTTGTTCAGGGCCACGTTCTGGCTCAGCAGCACAAAGCTCTTGGCGTGCTTTTCCTTGGCCGGCATCGTGAAGGTGGGGGCGGCGGAGATCTCCTTGAAGGCATCAAAACTCATCAGGTAGCGCAGGATCAGGTACATATCCACGGCGGTGGTGGTGTTGCCGCTGTCCAGCCCGCAGGCATCAGTCCAGGTGCTGTTGGTGGTGCCGATGCGCTGGGAGAGGGTGTTCATCTGGCTCACCCAGCCCGCCAGGTCGCCGCCCGAGAGCTCGTAGGCCAGACCCATGGCGGCCTCATTGGCGTTGCGCGTCACCATGGCGTAAAGGGCTTCCCGGTAGGTAAAGGTCTCGCCCGAGCGCATGTCGGCATTGTCGGTGCTGTGGACATAGTCCGAGATGGCAAAGGGCATCGTGAACGTGCTGTCCAGCTGGTCGGCATAGTTGGTCAGCACCAGCGCAATGGTCATATACTTCGTCAGGCCCCCGGCGGACACCTGTTTCTCGCTGTCTTTTTCATAGACGATGATGTTGGTGTCGGTGTTCACGATATAGGCGCTCTGGGCCTTGACATCGTAGACCGTGCTGGGGTCAAACATGGCTCCGGCTGTCACGGCAAGGCAGCTGAACAGGACGGCAAGGGACAAAAGCAGTGCAAAAATACGTTTCATGTGGACAATTCCTTCAAAAAGCGATAATATATAAAATACGGGCGCTGCGCCCGGAAATGACAAAGAATGGCGAACAAAGATTCGCTCCTTTAATAATAACAGGTTTGCCGCGCAGAGACAAGGGTTTTGCCACGGTTTCACAAAGCGGCAGGAGGGGACTATGGTATATCTGACAGGCGACACCCACGGCGAGCTTGACCGCTTCAAGCACGGCAGGCTCCGCTGGCTGGGCAAACGGGACATTGTGGTGGTGCTGGGCGATTTCGGCTTTGTGTGGGATGGCAGCAAGGAGGAACAGAAAAAGCTCGACTGGCTGCGCAAGCGCCCCTATACCCTGCTTTTCCTTGATGGTGCCCACGAGAATTACGACCTGCTGGCCCAGTACCCCGTCGAGGAGCGGTTTGGCGGCAGGGTCCAGGCTTTGGGCGGCAATGTGTACCATGTCTGCCGTGGCAGTGTGCTGGAGCTGGAGGGAAAGAAATACCTCTGCTTCGGCGGCACCGAGAGCCCCGACAAGGAAGAGCGGGAGGCTGGATACAACTGGTGGCCGCAGGAGATGCCCAGCGATGAGGAATACGCCGCCTGTGAGGCCAATCTCGAAGCAAACGGCTGGCAGGTAGATTATGTGCTGACCCACGATGCCCCAAGCAGATTCCTTGATTTTACTTCCCTCGCTGTGGGCGAATCCAACCGCCTGCACCTGTTTCTTGATAAGATCCTGCTGAAGCTGACCTACGAAAAGTGGTTCTTTGGCTGCTACCACAAGGATGTGGCCCTTTCCACCAAGAGCCGGTGCGTCTTTTGTGATGTCATCCCCATGGGCGAACGCCACGCGAAGCGGTAAAAAGAGAAGGTGCCCATGACTTTCAGGCCGGTGGTGTACATCATAAAAAGACGAAGAAGATCGTGAACACTCTATTGGGTTCACCAATAAACAGCAGGAAGCCCCCTTGACAGTGTAATCGTCAGGGGGCTTTCTGCCTGCCAGGGGTTAGTTCTTGAGTGCCTGCGCCTTGCGCCAGATCTGGATCACTTCCCAGTAACTTACAGAAGCATCTGCAGTTTTATTGGAAGGAAGCAGCTGGTTCTCAGAGGCCCAGGTGAGAGCCTTCTGTGCACTGGTGGCATCGTTGTCCAACGCAGCAGCGGGAGCAGGTTTGCCGGCATCATCCCACACCAGTTCGGCAAGTTCGGTGGCATTGGCGGGGATCGCTGCGCCATCGGGGAGAATACGCTTCAGATAAAGCTCCGTACCGATTCGGCAACCCTGCCATGTCAGCACGGCGGCAGCACCAATGACCATAACGGTGCCCAGAATGCCAGAACCACCATCTTCGATGGAAGCATCTTTTGTCATGGCTTCCATTGTTACACCCTTTTCACCTGCGGGCATTTGAAAGCGCAATGGATTTTGTTTGACATCGGTCGAATCATCCAAACCGCTGACCAACCATTGATCGAACGCAATGGCATCGCTCTGGCTGATGTAGGTGACAGTTACATTGGCGTTTTCAGGCACCTTTGCAACCAGATCACCAATCTCGTTTCTCTCAGCATGGATCTCTTCGCCATCATGCTCAATAAAAACGTCAGCATTCTTAATGGTCAGGAGATAGAGGTCTGCAGTGGGAACAATGGGAGCAGCTTTTTGGCGAATTTCAAACGTGCCTCCGTCCACGATGGCAGAGAGCAGATTAGGACTATTGGAATGGATCTTTACCTTTACGGTATACCTGCCTGCTTTTGTGGGGGCAACGACTTCTTCTCCCATATCGTTGAGATAGACAAGCTCAAGTTTGATCTCGTCAGATTGTAAAAGAGCATTCAGCCTGCTGTCCGCCCGGACAGTCACTGTGGCTGTATGATCCTTGCCCTCCTCTTCCACAGCATCTGCTGGAAGGGTGACAGTGAGTTCGTTCTGGAAAGTATCATTGGTGATGGTAACGGGGTGGATCGTAATCTTTTCCGGAATGTCGATTCGGACGGTATCACCCTGAATGATTCGCAGGGTGTATGTTCCGGCATCTTTTGGAAGCTCATTGAATTCTTCTTCGTTTGAGGTGCCTGCGTTCCTGACATATCTTACAATGTAATCTGTGATGCGTGTATCCTTGGGCTCGATCCTGATATCGATATTGTCCCCATAGGAATAGTCCGCTAGACCGCTGATGGTGAAATCACCGGTGTCATAATTTGTGTGTTCGACAGTGGTCAGAGTTACGGCTGTATCATCCTGACCTGCAACAAAAGTATAGGTGGTATTGTCTGCACTCACAGTGCCGCTGCCCCCTGCCCAGGTATAACGATCTCTGTAGTGGGGATCGCTGACGGTCAATTCCACTGTTCTACCAATCGTGACAATGAATTTGCCATCGTTGATGGGAACGCTGCTGCCATCGATCTTGGCAGTAACGGTACGGATGTCGCTGGTTACTGTAACATCAATAGAACCAGGTGCTACAGGGACATTTTGTAGGCCAGAATCCGTGGAAATAGCGTTCCATTGAGAACGAGAGCCTGAATACTCTATGTTATTCAATGCTGTGCAATTGGAAAATGCATACTCGGAAATTTTGGTTACACTGCTGGGAATCGCGATCCGTTCGAGCTGCTCGCAGCCAGCAAAAGTATAATCCATGATCTGTGTGATACCCTCTGGAATATCGATGCTCTCTAAGCCTATACAGTTTTCAAAAACTGAGTCTGGAAGTTTCGTTATCCTGCATGAAAATTCAATGTCTTGTAGCTTTTGACAATTCATAAAGGCACCGGTTCCAATAGAAACCACGGAGTCTGGCATCTTTACAGAGGCCAGATACGAACAACAGTCAAAAGCATGAGTTTCAATTCTTGCCACACCATTGGGTATTTTGAAAGCAGGATCCGCTCTTCGAGAAGGATAACGAATTAAGGCGTAATCGCCATTTGCTGATTTTTCGTACAACACATTGTCTATTGCCGGATAGCTTTCGCTGTCTGATGTGATCGTTGAGAGAGCGAAACATTCGGAAAATGCATTGGTTCCGATCTGTGCCACATTGGCAGGAATATGAATTTGAGTCAATGCGGTTCCGGTAAAAGCCCGCTCTTCAATGGAGGTTACGCTGTCTGGAAGAGTAACGGTGTGCAAGCTGTAACAATAACTGAATATGCCGTCTGCAACGGATGTTACACCCTCTGGAATGGTGACAGTATCTAATTTTTCGCATTGATGAAAAGCGTCTGAACCGATCTCTGTTACAGAATCAAGAATGGGAATATCTGTCAATTCACTGCAAAACATAAAGGCCTGGCGGCCAATCTTTTTCACGCAGGATGGTTTATCGTCCTGAATGGTAACGCTTTTCAGTGAGGTGCAATTATAAAAAGCATTGCTGCCAATTTCTGTTACAGTGTCGGGGATCTGAACAGTTGTCAGGACGTACTTGTAATTGCAGAATACCCGGTCTCCGATTTTTGATACAGGATATATGTAAGCACCATGTGTTACCTGAGCAGGGATCGTGATCCTATGTTCATTGCCCGTATATTTGGTTATTGTTGCAGTATTGTCAGCATTGAGGATAAACTGATAAGAACCATCTGTATATGCCATAGGGGAATCGCTTGCAAAAACAGTGACAGTGCCCACAGGGAAAAAGGTCAGCAGCATACTGAATGTCAGAAATAAGCTGAGTAGACGCTTTTTCATAAGAAAATCCTCCTTTGCATTTCGTAAAAGACTTGTCCGATGTGCGTCATAATGCGAATGAATATGACGCTTTACACAAAATATTTTACAGTAGATGAAAATATAAAGTCAATATAATGGGACATGCTTTGTGAGAGAACACAAAAACTGAGAATTTTTTTATACGGAAGATACAAAAAGAACCGAGTCCTGTGATATATATGGGCGGAAGGCTCAGCATACAATAAAAAAATGAGATAGGCACCCCCTTTCGAGGAAGTCTATCTCATCTTTTTATTGGCACTGTTTTGCAACAGCCCCTTCTCATTCTCTTTTACATTTTTTCGGGGACGTTGATCTTGAACATAGTCAGCACATTGAAGATAACGTTCTTCACACCGATGCACAGGGCCAGGCGGGCCTGCTGCACGGCGGGATCTGCACCCTGGATGCGGCAGTTGCCGTAGAAGCGGTGGAAGGCGCTTGCCAGATCAATGACAAAGCGGTTGATGCGGCTGGGGTCGTACTTCTCGGCAGCCATAACGATCTCCTGCGGGAAGGCGGCCAGCATCCGGATCAGGTCCATCTCGCTGGGGTCGGTCAGCAGGGTGGCATCTACCTGCTCGGCACCGGCAAAGGCCACGCCCTCGCTCTCCATCTTCTTGAGGATAGAGCAGATGCGGGCGTGTGCGTACTGGACATAGTACACGGGGTTGTCGTTGTCGGTCTTGACGGCCTGGTCCAGGTCAAAGTCGATGCCGCTGCCTGCGTCGTGCATGTTGAACAGGAAGCGTGCGCTGTCGATGGGCACTTCCTCCAGCAGGTCGGTCAGGGTGATGGCGTTGCCGGTGCGCTTGGACATCCGGACAGGCTGACCGTCACGCATCAGGTTGACCATCTGCATCAGCACAACATCCAGATCGTTGCCGTTCAGGCCGATGGCATCCATGGCACCCTTCATGCGGGCAACGTGGCCGTGGTGGTCGGCACCCCAGACATCAATGGCCTTGGCAAAGCCGCGGGTGGCCAGCTTGTTGTAGTGGTAGGCAATGTCGGCGGCGAAGTAGGTGGGGATGCCGTTTGCACGGACGAGGACTTCGTCCTTGGCTTCCTCCTCGGTGCCGTCCTCGGTCTTTTTCTTGTTCACGGTGCCGTACTTGGCAGCATACTGGGCGCTGCGGTACATGATGGCACCATCCTCGGCCTTGTAGCAGGCTCCCAGCTCCAGCAGTTTGTTCACAACATCCAGGACAGCGCCGGATTCGTGCAGGGTGCTCTCGTGGAACCAGACATCGTAATCGATGCGGTACTTGCCCAGGTCGCGCTTGAGGGCCGCAATGTTCTTGGGCAGGGCGTAATCCACCAGAGCGTTCTTCAGGGTCTCAAAGGCTTCGCTGGCAAAAAGGGCCTCTTCGTTCAGCCCGGAGCAGGCTGCAACGTACTTGTCGTCGTTGATCTCGGCAAACTCACCGGCCAGCACCTTGATGTCGCCGCCCTGATAGCACTCAGCGGGCAGGGGATAGGCTTCCTCGCCGCAGAACTGCTGCAGGTAGCGGACGGCCAGGCTCTTGCCGAACTTCTGGATCTGGTTGCCTGCATCGTTGATGTAGAACTCACGGGTCACATCATAGCCGGACCAGTCCAGCACAGCGGCCAGGCAGTCGCCCAGAGCGCCGCCGCGGGCGTTGCCCATGTGCATGGGGCCGGTGGGGTTGGCAGAAACGAACTCCACATTGTACTTGGCACCCTTGCCGTGGTCGGTGCGGCCGTACTCCTTGTTGGAGCAGGCACCCAGCACCACGCTGGCCCAGAAGGAGGGGGCGAGGAACAGGTTGATGAAGCCGGGGCCGGCCACTTCCACCTTGGCAAACACGCTGTGCTCGATGGAAGGCAGATGGGCCAGAAGGGCATCGGCGATCATCTTGGGGGCCTTGCGCCAGGTGCGGGCACCGGCCATGGCCAGATTGGAAGCGATGTCACCGTTCTTGGTGTCGGCAGGGATCTCCACGATAAAAGCGGGCAGCTCGGCCTCGGCCAGAGTGCCGTCGGCCATGGCGGCCTTGGCAGCCTCAGTCAGCAGAGCGCGGGCCTCAGCCAGTGCCGCTGCCCGGGGGTTGTAGTTCTGATAGGTCTTTTCAAAGTCTGTCATAATTTTTATCCTTTCACGGGCTCACCCTCTCAGGCCGCTTCGCGTCCAGCTCTCCCAAAGGGCGAGCTTTTGACAAAACCACAAACTCTATAATTTCTGTCAAGACCTCCCACTTTGGGGGAGGTGGCATCGCGCAAGCGATGACGGAGAGGGTGAGGATGTTCAGTTGATGTGCTCGACCTGGATCTCAAGCGTTGTCCGATTGATGAGCGCTGTGGGGTCATCGGCATCCAGCAGATAGCTGAACTTCGCCGTGCCGCCCGCAGGCTCCGAGAGGTCGCACGCGATGCCGTCGCCGGTCACGCCCAGCGTAATGGGGCCGACCTCGGTCTCGTAGTAGCAGATGTTCCGGTAATCCCGCTGGATGACCAGCTGGGTGTTGACCTTGCCAAAGCGGAGCAGGGCCACCCGGCTGCCGTCCTCGGCAATCTTGATGGTGGTGGTGCAGCCTGCAAAGCCGATGGTCTCCGTCTCCTTATAGCTAATATAATAGGAACCGGCTTTTTTCAGGAAGCTGCCGTAGGTCATCAGTTCGATCTTGTCTGTCTCCTCCGCAGGGAGGGGCTCCGTGTGCTCGAACTGCTCCGAGACGCTCCGGATCAGGATGCGGTAATCTTCGTTGTGTGCAGTGCTCACAGTTTTGTGTTCCTTCACTTTAATATTTGTCAATGGCGATCTGCTCCACCTCGCCGCCCTTGTACTCGCCCAGGAACAGGTCGGCTGTCTGCACGAACCCGTCCGGCGCGTCACTGACATAGAAATGGGCCTGCCCGGCGGGGTGGTCGGCCTTGAGCCCCCGCTCGCTCAGGATGCGCTCCAGATGGTGGGCGGCAGTCTTGGCCGGGTCCACCAGCACCACGTTCCGGCCCATGAACTCACCGATCATGGTCTTGATCAGGGGATAGTGGGTGCAGCCCAGGATCAGGGTGTCCACCCCGGCATCCCGGATCTCCGTCAGGTACTGGGCAATGACCAGCTTGGTGATCTCCTGCTTGTCCGGGGCGCTGTGATCCACATAGCCCGCTTCCACCAGCGGCACAAAGAGCGGGCAGGGACGGGCGGTGATCTCTACACCGGGTACCAGCCTGCGCAGGAGCGCTTCATAGCTGCGGGAGCGGATGGTGGCCGCAGTGCCGATGACACCGATGCGCCGGTTCCGGGTGGAAAAGGCAGCCTCCCGGGCGGCGGCATCCACCACGCCCAGATAGGGCACCGGGAGCTTTTCGGCCTCAGCGGCGGGGTAGGTGCTGGATACCGTGCCGCAGGCCGCCATGATGCACTTGACATCCTTGGAGAGCAGGAACGCGATGTCCTGCCGGGCATATTGCAGGATGGTCTCCGGGCTGCGGCTGCCGTAGGGCACCCGGCCGGTGTCGCCAAAGTAGACGATGTTTTCGTGGGGCAGCCGCCTGCGCAGCTCCCGCACGCCGGTCAGGCCGCCCAGGCCGCTGTCAAATACGCCGATGGGGCGGTTATCCATGCTGCTTTTCCGTCCTTTCCAGCGCAAGTTCGATCAGGTGATCGATCAGGGCGGGCACGGGGGTGCCCTCGTGCTCCATGAGCTTGGGGTACATGCTGATGGGGGTGAAGCCGGGGAAGGTGTTGATCTCGTTGATCATCACCCGGTTGGTACCGTGCTCCACAAAGAAATCGCAGCGGGCCAGACCCTCGCAGTTCAGGGCGGTGTAAGCCATGGCGGCGTAGGTCTTGACCTCGTCCAGCTTTTCCTCGCTGAGTCTGGCAGGGATGACTACCTGGCTTACGCCGTTCTTGTACTTGTCGTCGTAGGTGTAAAACTCGGCACCGGCCAGGATCTCACCCGGGCGGGTGGCCACGGCAGGGTCAGAGCCGATGACGGCACACTCGACCTCGTGGCCGTCCACAAAGGCCTCGAACACCACCTTGTGGTCGTTTTCAAGGGCCAGTGCAATGGCCTGCTTGAGCTCATCCCGGTCGTGGGCCTTGGTGATGCCCACGCTGGAACCGGCGTTGGCAGGCTTGACGAAGATGGGCCAGCCCAGCTTGGCAATGGCACCGTCACACACGCCGTCCAGGTCGCTCTCAATCTCCCAGCGGCAGGCACTCAGCCACTTGGTGTGGGGGATGCCGGCTGCATCAAACAGAGCGTTGGCCACGGCCTTGTCCATGCAGACAGCGCTTGCCAGCACGCCGCAGCCCACATAGGGGATGCCGGCCAGCTCCAGCAGGCCCTGCACGGTGCCGTCCTCGCCCCACAGGCCGTGGAGCGCGGGGATGACCACATCCACGTGCAGCTTTTCCACCTGACCGGACGGGGTGAACAGGATCATGCCGTGGTCGGCGCGGTCGGGGCTGATGACGCAGGGCATGTTGCCGGGCAGCTCTTCCCAGCTGCCGTCGGCCATCTGGGCGCTGGTGGCCTCGGTGCACAGCCAGCGGCCCTCCCGGGTGATGCCCACGGTCAGCACCTCGTAGCGGGCGCGGTCCAGGTTGTCCACAAAGGTACCGGCGGACACGCGGCTGACCTCGTGCTCGCTGGACATGCCGCCAAACAGCACGACGACACAGAGTTTATCTTCAGATTGCATCATGATCTCTCCTGATCTTATGGCCGGAAGGGGCGCTTTGCCCGGGGCCGGATTTTCTATAAGCAGTTATAGACACTTTATTATACTATATCTATGCGGCGGATTCAAGGCGTAGGCCAAAACAGGCAGGAGAGAAAAAATTCAAAAAAGTCTCAAAAACGCAAAAAATCCGCTTGACGGATGGCAAAATGCGTGATACAATGATATCACCTCTTTTGCGGGGTTATTAAGTGCGCCCTGTTTTTAGGGCGTGCACCGCAAGCCGAGGGAGGTTCAAAACAACCGTTATAATGGAGGTGTCAACAAATGACCGTTAAAATCACTCTGGCCTGCACCGAGTGCAAGCAGCGCAACTACAACACCACGAAGAACAAGAAGAACAACCCCGATCGTCTTGAGATGAAGAAGTACTGCCGTTTCTGCAAGAAGCACACGGTTCACCGCGAGACGAAGTAAGAAAGGCGGACGCATCATGGCAGACAAAACCGAGAAAAAGCCGGGCTTTGTAGCCAGAATGAAGGGCTTTGGCGCAAACATCGCCAAGTTCTTCCGCGACACGAAGAGCGAACTGAAGAAGGTCGTGTGGCCGTCTAAGGCGGACGTTAAGACCAATACCATCGTCGTGCTCGTGACCGTGGCGATCGCAGCCGTCGTGATGATCGCGCTGGATGCCATTTTCGGCGGCATCCTGGGCCTGATCATCGGCGCATGATTCATCTTGAAACGGAGGCTTAACCAAAATGGAAGAACAGACCAATGAGGCCCTTTGGTATGTAGTCCACACCTATTCCGGTTACGAGAATAAGGTTGCGAACGACCTACAGACCATGGTGGAAAACCGCCATCTGCAGGACCTGATCTGTGACATCAAGGTTCCTACCGAGATGGTGCCTGAGATCAAGGACGGCAAGGAGCGTATGGTGGAGCATAAGCTGTTCCCCGGCTACGTTCTGGTCAAGATGGTCATGAACGACGATACCTGGTATGTGGTGCGCAACACGCGCGGCTGCACCGGTTTCGTCGGTCCCGCATCCAAGCCCGTTCCCCTCTCTGCTGAGGAAGTGGAGAAGATGGGCGTTGAAAAGGCGGCTCCGCTGACCGTCGATTTCAATGTCGGCGATACCGTGCAGATCACCGCCGGCCCGCTGGAAGGCTTTATGGGCCTTGTGGAGGGCATCGATACCGAGAGCTTCAAAGTCAAGCTCAAGGTCAACATGTTTGGCCGCGAGACACCCGCAGAAGTGGATATCGCGCAGGTCGAGCTGCCGTAACCAACCGGCATCCGTTTACCAAGGTAAGACCGCAGTGCGGTTCTTATAGAGCGTGTGCATCGTGTACGCGCTCGTGGGAGGCGTGGGGAGACCACGCCGCAACTCACCACAGATTTTTGGAGGTGCATTTACTATGGCACAGAAAGTTACTGGCTACATTAAGCTGCAGATCGAGGCCGGCAAGGCGACTCCGGCTCCCCCTGTTGGCCCTGCTCTGGGTCAGAAGGGCGTCAACATCATGGCGTTCACCAAGGAGTTCAACGAGCGTACCAAGAACCAGATGGGTTATGTGATCCCCGTCGTCATCACCGTGTACGCTGACCGCTCCTTCAGCTTCATCACCAAGACTCCTCCGGCAGCTGTTCTGATCAAGAAGGCCGCTGGCATCAACACCGCTTCCGGCAAGCCCAACAAGGAAAAGGTTGCTTCTCTGACCGCCGCTCAGGTGGAGGAGATCGCCAAGACCAAGATGCCCGACCTGAACGCTGCTTCTCTGGAAGCTGCCTGCAGCATGGTTCGCGGCACCTGCCGTTCCATGGGCGTCACCGTCGAGGGCTGAGACATAAACAGTGGGAGGGCATAACACTGCCCGCATGACCACACAGGAGGATATACAATGAAACATGGCAAGCACTATGTCGACGCTGCAAAGCTGGTCGATTCTACTAAGGCATACGATGTGAACGAGGCTCTGGAGCTGGCTTGCAAGACCGCTTCCGCCAAGTTCGATGAGACCGTCGAGCTGCACGTCCGTCTGGGCGTTGATGGCCGTCACGCTGACCAGCAGGTCCGCGGCGCTGTCGTTCTGCCCAACGGCACCGGCAAGACCGTCCGCGTCTGCGCTATTGCTAAGGGCCCCGCAGCTGCTGCTGCCGAGGCTGCTGGCGCTGATATCGTTGGCGATGACGAGCTGATCGCAAAGATCGCCGGCGGCTTCATGGATTTTGACGTCGTCGTGACCACCCCCGATATGATGGGCCGCGTTGGCCGTCTGGGTAAGGTTCTGGGCCCCCGTGGCCTGATGCCCAACCCCAAGGCCGGCACTGTGGCTCCTGATCTGGGCAAGGCTGTCAGCGAGGCTAAGGCTGGTAAGATCGAGTACCGTCTGGACAAGCAGAACATCATCCATGTGCCCGTGGGCAAGGCTTCTTTCGGTGCAGAGAAGCTGTACACCAACCTGGACACTGTGATGGAGGCTATTGCCAAGGCAAAGCCCGCTGCAGCAAAGGGTACCTACTTCAAGAGCGCTACCATCGCCACCACCATGGGCCCTGGCATCCGTCTGAACACCCTGAAGTACGGTGTCTAATTTAGATTTCTGATGTTTTTCTGCCGTTCTGCAGAATGGCAGAAAAATTTTGTCGGAAATTGAAAAAAGTACTTGACAACGCCGCACGTTTGCGGTATTATAATCATGCTGTTTTTAAGACAGCAGGCGCTGGAGTCCAGTGTAAAGTTTTACCGCCTGCCGAGAAACGTGCGTAAAGTTGCTTTATGCCTCTCTCTCGGCGCAGTGCGCGGGAGAGAGGCTTTTTTCATTGCTCCGGCTTTCGATACAAGTTTTTGAAACGAGGTGAAACCGAATGCCCAGTGCAAAGATTCTTTCTGAAAAGCAGGCTTACGTCGCTGATCTGAAGGCAAAGTTTGAGAGTGCGGTTTCCGGCTGCGTCGTCGCTTACGGCGGCATTAACGTCGAGAACGACACCAAGCTCCGTAAGGAGCTGCGTGAGGCAGGCGTTGATTACATGGTCGTGAAGAACACCATGCTGCGTCTGGCAGTTAAGGGTACCGCTCTGGAGGGTCTGGCTGAGAACTTCAAGGGCGACACCGCTGTCGCTTTTGCTCACGAGGCTGACCCCATGGCTGCTGCCCGCATCCTGTGCAAGTATCAGGATGGCGATAAGTCCAAGAAGTTCGTCGTGAAGGCTGGCTTCATGGAAGGCAAGGCTATGAACGCCGCCGAGACCAACGCTATTGCAAAGCTGCCCAACCGCGAAGGTATGCTGTCCATGTTTGCAGGCGCCCTCACCAGCACTCTGTCTGGTCTGGCCGTTGCAATGCAGGCTTATGCCGACAAGCAGGAGGAGCCCGCTGCCTAATGGCCGCGTGACCGCCGCTTAACAAAAAACTGAAACAAACAAAAACCATTGATATTGGAGGGTTATTACCATGGCTTCTGAGAAGATTACTGCCATCATCGAGTCCGTCAAGGGCCTGACCGTTCTGGAGCTGAAGGAACTGATCGACACCTATTGCGAGGAGTTCGGTGTTTCTGCTGTTGCTGCTGCTGCTCCCGCTGCTGCTGGCGCTGCTGCTGCCGCTGAGGAAGAGAAGACCGAGTTCGACGTTATCCTGGCTGAGGCTGGCGCTACCAAGATGCAGGTCATCAAGCTGGTCAAGGAGATCACTGGTCTGGGCCTGAAGGAAGCAAAGGCTATCGTTGACGGCGCTCCCAAGGCTGTCAAGGAGAAGGCTTCCAAGGCTGAGGCTGAGGACATCAAGAAGAAGCTGGAAGAGGCTGGCGCTAAGGTCGAGATCAAGTAATTTGATCCCTTCTGAACGTTCTTTCTTGAATTCTTATTCTTGAAACAAAAGGCACTCTCGCTGAAAGGTGAGGGTGCCTTTTTGGTTGTGCGCCCGCAGTAGGGCAAAAAGCTCCCGGAGCGGTGCGGCATTCAGTGCCACCGCTCCGGGAGCTTCGGTTTTGCTTCGTTTATTCGTAGTCGATGGGCAGGGTGGGCAGACCGTTCAGATCAAGGCCTGCCGTGTGGCCCGCCATGTACTGGTAGTAGCCCTGCGCCGCGATCATTGCGCCGTTGTCGCCGCAGAATTTCAGTTCCGGCAGGTAGACCTTGGCCCCCAGCTTCTGGGCACCATCGTTCACCAGCTGACGCAGGCGGCCATTGGCGGCCACGCCGCCCGCCAGACAGACCTGTTTTGCCCCAGTGTCGGCAGCGGCCAGCAGCAGCTTTTCGGCCAGAATGCCCGCAATGCGTTCCTGAAAGCTTGCCGCCAGATCAGGCACGTTGATCTCCTCGTTCTTCATCTGGGCCTTGTTCACTTCGTTCAGCACAGCGGTTTTCAGGCCGGAGAAGCTGACGTTGTACTTGCCGTCCACATGGGGCACTGGCAGGCGGTAGGCCTTGGGGTCGCCTGTTTTGGCGGCATTTGCCACGCTGGGGCCGCCGGGATAGGGCAGACCCAGGGTGCGGGCAACTTTGTCAAAGGCTTCGCCGGCGGCATCGTCCACGGTGTGGCCCAGAATGTGGTAGTGGGTATAGTCCTGCACCTCCACGATATGGCTGTGGCCGCCGGATGCCACCAGACAGAGGAAGGGCGGCTTGAGCTCCGGATGGGTCAGGTAGAGGGCCGCAATGTGGCCCCGCAGGTGATGCACCGGAACCAGCGGCTTGTTGGCAGAATAGGCCAGCCCCTTGGCAAAGTTCACGCCCACCAGCACCGCGCCGATCAGGCCCGGTGCAAAGGTGACAGCCACCGCGTCCACATCGTCCATGGTCTTGCCAGCATCCAGCAGGGCTTTTTTGACCGTGGCGCTGATGAACTCGCAGTGGCGGCGGCTGGCAATCTCAGGGACCACGCCGCCATAAAGAGCCTGCTCCTTGACGCTGGTGGAGATGACGTTGCTCAGCAGGCGGCGGCCATCCTCCACAAGGGATGCGGCGGTCTCGTCGCAGGTGGATTCGATTCCTAAAACGATCATAGTTCAGTGGGCCTCCAGCCAGTTTTTGCCAGTATGCACATCGGTGCTCAGGGGCACCGCATAGTGCACGCAGCCTTCCATTTCCTCCCGCAGGATCTGCGCGGCCTTTTCGGCCTCCGCCTCCGGGGCTTCCACGATCAATTCATCGTGGACCGTCAGGATCAGGCGGCTTTCCATCTTCTCGTTCCGCAGCCGCCGCCAGACACGCACCATGGCCAGCTTGATAACATCAGCGGCCGTGCCCTGAATGGGGGTGTTGCGGGCCATCCGCTCGCCGCTGGCCCGGATGTTGTGGTTGTTGCTGTTCAGCTCCGGCAGGGCGCGGCGGCGGCCGAACAGGGTGGAAACGTAGCCGCACTGGCGGGCATCCGCAATGGTCTTTTCCATATAACCGTCGATATTGGGGAAGGTGGCCAGATAGGTCTGCAGGAAGGCCTCTGCTTCCTTGACGCTCACGCCGATGTCCTTGGAAAGGCTGTAAGCGCCCTTGCCGTACATGATGCCAAAGTTGATGGCCTTGGCGCTGGAGCGCAGACGGGGCGTGACATCCTCAGGCCGGATGTTGTAGATCTTGGCTGCGGTGCTGCGGTGGATGTCGGCACCGGAGAGGAACGCCTCCTGCATGTGTGTATCACCGGTGACATGGGCCAGGATGCGCAGTTCGATCTGGCTGTAATCGGCATCCACCAGCACGCAGCCGGGCTTTGCCACAAAGTAGGCGCGGAGCTTGCTGCCCATCTCGGTGCGGATGGGGATGTTTTGCAGGTTGGGATTGTCAGAGGAGAGCCGCCCGGTGCGGGCCTCGGTCTGGTTGAAACGGGTGTGGATGCGGCCATCCTCGCCAATGACCTTGAGCAGACCCTCCACATAGGTGGAGTTCAGCTTCTGGCAGGCACGGTACTGGAGAATGTCCTCCACCAGCGGGATGTCCCGTAGTTTTTCCAGTGTCTCGGCATCGGTGGACCAGCCGTTCTTCGTCTTTTTGCCGTGGGGCAGGCCCATGGTATCAAAGAGCAGGGTGCCCAGCTGTTTGGGGCTGTTGGGGTTGAAATCGGAGGTGCCTGCCTCCATCTCGATGCGGGTCAGCACCTGGTCCAGCTCCTGCCGCAGCTGCACGCCGAAGGCTTCGATGCCCTCACGGTCTACAAGGATGCCGGTGCGGGTCATATCGGCCAGCACCTGTGCCAGCGGGAACTCAATGTTGTTGTAGAGATCGTCCTCTCCATTTTCGGTGATCTCCGCCTTCATTCTGGCGAACAGGTCTGCCAGGAAGCCGGCATCGGGGTACTCCTCACAGGAGAACGCCGACCTTGCATGGTAGCTGGTGGCAAGGGTGGTGAGCAGATAGTGGGAAGCGGAAGCGTCCAGCAGGTAGGCGGCCAGCTTGCCGTCCCAGACGATGCTGCTGCCCCAGCTGCCTGCGGCCATGGCTCTGGCGTAGAGGGGGGCGGAATCAAACACGTCCAGCGTCACCTTGGGGTCGTCCAGCAGGGAGACCAGCTCCTCCTCGGAGAGGGGATACACGGTGGTGTCCTGCACGGCGTACCAGGCCTCCGGCTGCACGACCGCGCTCTTTTTGCCCAGAACAGCAGGGCGCGCGGCCACCAGATAGTGGCCGGAGGGCTCTGCGGGCAGGGACGCAATGGCTGCGTCCACCTCCGGCAGGGTATCGGGGTCCTGTTCCGGAACGATGCCGTCCAGCCCGAACCGGGTGATGAGGGTCTGGATCTCCAGCTCCTGCATCAGACGGACAGCGGCGGGCTTGTTGCCCTCGGTCACCTTGTAGGCCCCTTCCGCTGTGTCGATGGGGGCATCGGTGCGGATGGTGCCCAGCGTGTGGCTGAGGTAGGCATCCTCCCGGCAGGCCAGCAGATTTTCCCGCTGACGGGGCTTGATGAGCGGGCTGTCCAGATGGTCGTACACGCTGTCCAGGGTGCCGAAGTTCTTGACCAGGGTCATGGCGGTCTTTTCGCCGATGCCCTTCACACCCGGAATGTTGTCAGAGGTGTCGCCCATCAGGCTCTTCACCTCGATGAGCTGCTTGGGCTCGATGCCGTACTTTTCGTGGATGGCATCCAGATCCATGGTCTCCGTTTTGCTGCGGCCCATGGCGCTGGTGGCCAGCAGCACGGTGGTGGTCTCGCTCACCAGCTGCAGGCTGTCGCGGTCTCCCGTGGCCAGAAAGCAGTCGTCCCTGCGGGCCTCGCAGGCAGCGGCCAGCGTGCCCAGAATGTCGTCGGCCTCCCAGCCCTTTGCCGATACCTGGCGGTAGCCCAGGTCGGTGAGCAGTTCTTTCAGGATAGGCATCTGCTGGGCCAGCTCGTCCGGCATGGCGTGGCGGGTGCCCTTGTAGCCGTCATACATTTCGTGGCGGAAGGTGGGGTGCTTCAGATCGAAGGCCACGGCCACCTCGTCGGGCTCACACTCCCGGAGCAGGGAATTCATAATATTCAAAAAGCCGAAGATGGCATTGGTATAGCGGCCGTCCTTGGTGGTCAGCAGCTTGATGCCGTAAAAGGCACGGTTGGCAATGCTGTTGCCGTCAATGACCAGTAAACGCATAGTCAGTCTCCTCCATTGCATTATAACTCAATTTATAGTATAACACAAAATGGGGACCAGCGGGGGATTTTTGCAGAAAAAACAAAAATGCCCTCCCATGTTGGGAAGGCAGGTGAAGGCGTTACTCCGAGATGGTGATGGCACTCACCGGGCAGGCCTGTGCGGCTTCCACGGCAGTGGGTACGGTGTCGGGCGGCAGCTCGCCCGGCACAGCGACGGCCAGGATGCCTGTCATCTGGAACACCTCGGGGCAGATCCCGGTGCACTGGGTGCAGCCGATGCAGAGATCGGGGTCAACGAATGCTTTCATGGGAAGTTCCTCTCTTTCTGAAATGGCCCGCCCTTCGTTCAATCTCAGGGGCGGCTTGTGATAAAGCAAGTATGGACGGAAAGAAGATGAATTATCCCTAGGTTTTTTCCGGCAGATATGATACAATAGAGCACACAGGATCCAGGAGGAAAAACGATGAACATTCAGATCTTTGGCACCAGCAAGTGCTTTGATACCAAAAAGGCCCAGCGCTATTTCAAGGAGCGGGGCATCAAGTTCCAGATGATCGACCTGAAGGAAAAAGAGATGAGCCGGGGCGAGTTTGAGAACGTGGCCCGCGCGCTGGGCGGCTGGGAGCAGCTGGTGAACCCGGCGGCAAGGGATAAGCAGACGCTGGCCCTGCTGGATGCACTGGTGGATTGGCAGAAGGAGGACAAGCTGTTCGAGAATCAGCAGCTCTTCAAAACGCCCATCGTGCGCAACGGCAAAAAGGCCACCGTGGGCTACCAGCCCGAGATCTGGAAAACGTGGGAATAAATCGCGCTTTCACAAAAAATCCACGCCCCGGGTTTTGCACCGGCGGGCAGTTTGTGGTATACTGAAAACTGGTATTTCCCCAAAAGATGACCTGATTTAGGAGACGATAACGATATGAAGACCTATATGACCCCGGAAGAACACGCCCGGCTCCACCGCCGCCGCGCCCGGCAGACCCTTGGCCTGCTGATCGCCGTGCTGGCGCTGGTGGGCATTGTAACGGTCGTGCGGGCCGGTGTGAAGGGTGTGGCCACCCTGTTTGACGACACCCAGCAGAAAGCGGAATATGAGGACCGGCTGGAAGGTCTGGTCCTGTTCGATCCGCTGCCCTTTGACGGCATCGAGAACATCGATGACCTGACCCTGCGCGAAGCCGCCGTCTGGGGCTGCGTGTACAGCATCCAGGAGACCCAGGGAAGCTTTGATAACTACAACACGGACCCCGACACCGAACAGCTGCTGCTGCCCTCGGTGGATGTGGATGCCTATCTGGCAAAGCTGGTGGGCCCCAGCTTCAAGCTGACCCACAAGAGCTTTGAGATGGACGACATGACTGTCGCGTTCGATGAGACGACCCAGTGCTATAAGATCCCTGTCACCGGCAGCGTGGGCATCTTCCGCGCTACCGTCACCAGATTGTTCAAGAAAGACGGCCTGCTCCACGTTACCGTGGGCTATATCCCCACCCAGAGCAGCGATGACAGCATCCTGAACAACTTGTCCGACACGCCCACCAAGTATATGGATTACCTGTTCAGCCGCCAGAGCGGCAGCTGGTATCTGACCGGCCTGACCGACAGCGAGACCAAGCCCGAATCTGCCGACAGCGCAGCCTCTGCTGCGGAGCCCGCCCCGCTGGCTGAGAGCGAGGTCAACGATGCCATCCTTGCAACCGCAGGCGATTCTGCCGCCGCCAGCGCCGTTGCTGAGGAGGCTGCCCCGGTGGAAGAGGCGGCTGAGAGCACCCCGGCTGAGAGCACCGAGGCTTCCTCTGAGAGCCCGGCGGCATAGCCGGAAACCGAAATCTGACAGAACACCCCTGCACGGAATGTGTGAAGCATTCCACGCAGGGGTGTTTTTGTTTCCTGATTATTTCAGATCAAACCTGACCACGACCAGACGATACCACAGGTAGGGCACCATGTTCCAGATCATCCACAGCTCCATGAGGATATAGTTGGGCAGGTCCTTCAGGCGGAAGGGGCGCTTGCCGAGCCGCCCCTCTTTGAGCAGGGCAAAGGCTTCGTGCATTCCCTTGTCCCAGGCTTCGCCAAAGCCCTGCTTGTGGAACTTGTAGCACTTGAGCAGATAGCCCAGCGCCAGCGGGAGAAAGTTCAGGATGAGCATGAGCAGCGGCTCGTTCTTGAGGGGGAGCAGGATGCTGTTCCGGCCGCTCTGCTGGCTCTTGAAGGCGTTGTACTTCACCGCGCCGGTGCTGGCACCGCAGATGTGGTAGCATTTGGCGGTGGGGCAGAGGACACACTTGTAACCTGCGTTGTTGGCACGCCAGCTCAGGTCCACGTCCTCAAAGTAGGCGAAGAAGTTCTCGTCAAAGGTGCCGATCTCCTCCAGAATGCTCTTGCGGTAGAGCGCCGCGCCGCCGCAGGCCGAGAAGATGCGCTTCTGTTTGGTGTAGCGGCTGGCCCGGCGGCCGTCGCCGGTCTTGCAGGCAAAGCCCATCCAGGTGACGTAATCACCGGCATCGTCGGCCAGCTCCCGTTCAAAGTGGCGGAGCATCAGGCTCTGCACGGCAAAAATTTTGGGATCGGTCTCGGCGGTGCGGATGAGTTCGGCCAGCCACTCGGGCTCGGCAAAGGCATCGTTGTTGAACATGACCACATACTCGCCCTTGGCCCGGGCAATGCCCTGATTCACGGCGTGGGAGAAGCCGGTGTTGGTGCCGTTTTCGATCAGGGTGAAGTTGGGGCGGCCGCAGTAGCTGCGGGCCTGCTCCAGACTTTCATCGGTGGAACCGTTGTCCACGATGATGAGCTCAAAATCCTGCTCTGTCTGGGCATAGACCGACTCGATGGAGTCCTTGAGCCAGCCTTTGCCGTTGATGTTGGGAATGACGATGGTTGCTTTCATATATAAATGCTCCTGAAAATTCAACTTCAGGGCAGATTATACCATAATTGCGTTGAAAAAGAAACCGGCAGTTGGGAAGAAAAGCGGAAAGCACAATGAAAAACTTTTCCGGACTTTTGTAGCAAATAACCAACCACTTCACTGCACGATTGTGCAATCTGCCCTTGAATTGTGACCAAAGCGTGTAAATATTGAGAAAATGGCTGCAAAACTGTTTACAAAAGAGTAACAGAATGATATACTTTACACCAGTGAATGAAACGCTCTTTTGTGAAGAAAGGATACTGACGTGGAAACAGCCAAGCACTTTGGAAGCAAACTTCGGAAAACTCTCGCCGCCCTGCTTGCAACGATGGCCCTGATGGCCGTGCTGCTCCCCGGGGCACTGGCCGTGGACCTGAACGTTGATGTTGGGTTCTACTTCAAACAGAGCCGGGGCGGCACCTGCACCCTGGCCTCTGCCGCAATGATGCTTCGCCGCCGGGCTTATCTGGACGGGATGGACAGCTGGGTGGATGTCACCGAAAACGGCATCAAGAGCACGGCCTGGTCAGGCGGGCTCTCCCACAGCTTTACATACAACGATATGCATGTGGGTTATGCGACCCTGCCCTCGGGCAAGGCGGCCAAGACGGAAGCACTGGTCTCCATTCTGGCAGAGCATCCGGAGGGCATCGTGCTGTACGACCGCACCAGACCCCATGCCGTGCTCCTGACGGACTACACCGACGGCGTGTTCTACTGTTCCGATCCTTCCAACGGGGTTGCCTCCGGCCGTGTGCCGCTGTCTGCCGCCAGCATCTCCATTGGCGGTGCGTCCTGCTACTGGTACATCACCGAGGATGGCAATGACGATGGTCTGGAGCTTCTGGAAGAGGCTGTGCAGGCGGAGGAAGCCGCCGCGGAAACTGAGACCACGGCGGAGACAGAAGCCGCTGCTGGCGAGGAAAGCAGCAGTCAGGATTGGTGGACGAGCCTGTTTGGCTGAATATTGATCTTCTGGGCGGCTGGCCGTTGGGTCAGCTGCCTTTTTTATTAGCATCCTCACCCTCTCAGGCCGCTTCGCGTCCAGCTCTCCCAAAGGGAGAGCTCTTGACAAAACCGCAAACCTTGCATTTACTGCCAAGGCCTCCCACTTTGGGGGAGGTGGCATCGCGTAAGCGATGACGGAGAGGGTGAGCCCGTTCACCTCCGCAGCTCTGTCCCCGGGAAATAGTGCGCCAGAATTTCCTCCGCGCTCTGTCCCTGTTCGGCCAGCGCCTTGGCACCCCACTGGCTCAGACCCACACCGTGGCCATAGCCCTTGGTGGTGAGGAGAAAGCTGCCCTCCTGATACTGCACCGTGAAGCAGGCGCTCCGCAGGCTCAGCGCTTTGCGCAGGGCCGGGCCGGTGACGCTCTGCCCGCAGACAGGCAGGGAGGCTACATAGCCCGAAGGGGTGAGCGCGGCCTCTCCGAACCAGCTGGCAGGTGCGGCAGGGTCAGGGAGCAGGCCCAGCCCGGTGAGAGTCTGCTGCATCTGCTCGGCGGTGAATTGGACGGTATAAAGGTAGTTGTCCGCATTGAGGTCGGTGGAGCTGTCCACGGCCACAAGATAGGGAAGGGCAGTGCCCCAGACGTTTTCGCTGGCTTCAGTCATGCCGTTGGAGATGGCAAAGTAGCTTGTCCCGGCGGGGGCGCTGCCATAGTAGAGCACATCGGTCAGCACACTGTCCACCAGCGCCGAGAGGCGGGCATAGTTTTCCTCATAGGCGGTGCCCCAGTAGCTGCGGAGGACTGCATCTGTTAAGTATCCCTGCCGCCGGACGGGGTCCACGCTCAGCCAGCCGGAAGCCGGTTCGGCGGCATGGTCGCGGCAGTAGAGGGCATAGCTGTGGGCCGCGATGGCCTGCGCCTTGAGCGCCTCGTCCGGCCAGCTGATGGGCATTTCCGCCGCCACGGCCCCGATCAAATATTCCCGCCGGGGCACCGAAACCACGGCCCCGGTGCTCTGGTCGGCCAGCAGAAAGCTCTCGCTGTCCTGATCGGAGGGCGGCACGGCGGCGCTGTCCGGGGCAACTTCCGAAGCCGCAGTGCCCGGCAGAGGAGCAGAAGAAGCCCCCTGTGCCGGGCCGAACACTGCCAGTGTCAGCCGGTAACCGGCGATCGGCAGGAGTGTGCCCAGCACCAGCAGCAGGGCGCAGAGGAGAAAGAATGTCTTTTTCATCGTAGTTTTCCCTCCCGGACAGGCATTTTTCTGGGCCCAGTGTACCAGCCCGGCGGGGTGAAAAAGCGCACATTTCATCCAAGACTTGAATTTACTTCACAAAAGCGCTATCATAAGGGTGTGCCATCATGGTGGATGGCCGGAAAGTATATAAGAGAGAAATAAGAGAAAGGGGAAATTCGCGCATGAACTATACCCATGCAGGAGTAGCGTCGCTGGACCCGCAGACCATGCGGACGCTGTGTGAAGAGTATCTGGCAAACAACTACATCGACCCGGAGACGAGCGAACGTCTCGGTGTCAAGCGCGGCCTGCGCAACCCGGATGGCACCGGTGTGCTGGCAGGCCTGACCAATGTCTGTGACGTTGTGGGCTACAAAAAGGATCAGGAGGGGCATGTCATTCCCATTCCGGGCCGTCTGATCTACCGCGGCGTGGACATCAATGAGATCGTGAACGAGGCTTACCGCAATGACCGCTTTGTGTTTGAAGAGGTCATCTGGCTGCTGCTGTTCGGCAGCCTGCCCACCCAGGAGCAGCTGGACGATTTCTGTGAGCTGCTGGCAGAGCACCGCGCCCTGCCCGATGGTTTTATGGATACCATGAATGCTCCTTCGCCCAATATTATGAACAAGATGCAGCGGTGCGTGCTGGGCCTGTATTCCTACGACGAGCATGCCGAGGACCTGACGCTGGAGAATATCCTGAACCAGAGCATCAACTTGATCGCCAGCATGCCCACCATGATGGTGAACGCTTACCAGATGAAGCGCCGCTATTATGACAAGCAGAGCATGTTCTTCCACATGCCCAAGCCCGGCCAGAGCACGGCAGAGCACATCCTGAGCACCTACCGCCCGGACCAGAAGTTTACCCACGAGGAAGCCAAGCTGCTGGATATGTGTCTGCTGGTCCACGCCGACCACGGCGGCGGCAACTGCTCCACCTTTACCGCCCGTGTGCTGTCCTCCTCGGGCACCGACACCTACTCGGCCATTGCAGCCGCCATTGGCGCGCTGAAGGGCCCCAAGCACGGCGGTGCCAACCTGATGGTCAACCGTCAGCTGCAGGATATCCTCAAGCATGTGGAGCACCCGGAGGATGACGACGAGGTGCGCGAGTATCTGCGCCGCATCCTGCGCAAGCAGGCGGGCGACGGCTCCGGCCTGATCTACGGTATGGGCCATGCGGTCTATACCATGAGCGACCCCCGTGAGGTCATCCTGAAGGAGCGCGCCAAGCACCTGGCCTACGAGAAGGGCTTTGAGGAAGAGTACAACATGCTGTGCAGCATTGAGCGGCTGGCTCCCGATATTTTTGCCGAGGAAAAGGGCAGCAGCAAGCCGGTGTGCGCCAATGTGGACCTGTTCAGCGGCCTGATCTACAATATGCTGGGTATCTCTGAGGATATCTACACCCCGCTGTTCGCCATTGCCCGTGTGCCGGGTTGGTGCGCACACCGGGTAGAGGAAGTCATTTTTGCCAACCGGATCATCCGGCCCGCCTATAAGTATCTGGGCGTGCGCCAGAAATATAAACCGATCGAGGAACGCTGATGAACGCTTTATTTGTGCTGATTTTCACCTGTGGTGGTGCCCTTGCCATTGGGCGCGGGCTTGATCTTGCCCTGTGGACGGACTGGAACACCGGCCTGTGCACGGCGGGCTCTGTCTGGCTGCGGTACGGCAGCCTGTGGGCGGCGCTGGTCGTTGGCATCATTGCCGCCCGGAAGCTGGCCCGCCAGCCCCTTGTTCTGCGCAGTGCCTGCAGGCCGGTGGGAATCACATCGGTGCTGGGCGGCGTGTGTGTCGGCCTGGCCGGTGCGGTGCGTCTGGCGGTGGGCATGACCGGCGTTGGCGCGCTGGTGCGTGCTGTGCTGGAGCTGGTGTGCGCTGTCTGGCTGATCCGGCTGGGCCGCAGCTGGACGCATAAGGGAGAATACCGTCTGCCCGGCCGGAGCATGACCCCGGCGGTGCTTGGCACGGCGGTGTTCTACTGGGGGGTGCTGAGCCGCTTTATGGAGAACAGCTCCAGCTGGCACCGGGTGGAACCGACTGCCATGGTCTGGCAGATGCTGGCTGCGCTGGTGTTTCTTTCGGCGATGATCCGCGCCCTTTGGCTGCCGGAAACGTCCAACGGCTGCCAGCTGTGCGAGGCCGGGATCTGCACGTTCCTGCTCTGCTTCTGCTGGGAGCTGCCCCGGGTGCTGGTGCTGCTGTTCCACGGCATCACGGCAGCCGACCTGCCCGAGGTGCTGTTTGGCCTTGGCATGTGCTGCATCGGCGCGCTGGGGCTTTTCACTGTGGCGCGGGTGGCAGGAAGTGACGGAAGGCCTGCAATACCCCGACACGCCGTTGGTTGAATTGCTGAAAAGATTCCCATAAAAGCTGTGAAAATCGTTCAAAAACAAAAAAGTGTGAAATTACCTTGTTAATTTTTTGGCGGGCACTTGAAGGTTTCCGCGATTTGGTCTATAATAAAGCTACCGTGATTATTATCCGATAAAAGGGTAAGAACATTTAGGAGGTACTATTAACATGGCTGTTAGAGTTGCTATCAATGGTTTTGGTCGTATTGGCCGTCTGGCTTTCCGTCAGATGTTTGATGCTGAGGGTTACGAGGTCGTCGCAATCAACGACCTGACCAGCCCCAAGATGCTGGCTCACCTGCTGAAGTACGATACTGCTCAGGGCTCTTTCTGCGGCAAGATCGGCGAGGGCAAGCACACTGTCGAGTCCACCGAGGATTCCATCATCGTCGACGGCAAGGAGATCAAGATCTACGCTGTTAAGGACGCAAAGGATGCTCCTTGGGGCGAGCTGAACGTTGACGTCGTTCTGGAGTGCACCGGCTTCTACACCAGCAAGGAGAAGAGCATGGCTCACATCCAGGCTGGCGCAAAGAAGGTCGTTATCTCTGCTCCCGCAGGCAACGATCTGAAGACCATCGTCTACTCCGTCAACGAGAAGACCCTGACCGCTGAGGATCAGGTCATCTCCGCTGCTTCCTGCACCACCAACTGCCTGGCTCCCATGGCCAACACCCTGAACAAGACCTATCCCATCGTTTCCGGTATCATGACCACCGTTCATGCTTACACCGGCGACCAGATGATTCTGGATGGTCCTCAGCGCAAGGGCGACCTGCGCCGTGCTCGTGCTGGCGCACAGAACATCGTTCCCAACAGCACCGGCGCTGCTAAGGCTATCGGCCTGGTCATCCCCGAGCTGAACGGCAAGCTGATCGGCTCTGCTCAGCGTGTGCCCGTTCCTACCGGTTCTACCACCATCCTGGTTGCCGTTGTCAAGGGCAAGGATGTCACCAAGGAGTCTATCAATGCTGCTATGAAGGCTGCTACCTCTGAGTCCTTCGGCTACAACGAGGATCTGATCGTTTCTTCCGATGTCATCGGCATGCGTTACGGCTCTCTGTTTGACGCTACTCAGACCATGGTCGCTAAGATCGACGACGACACCTATCAGGTTCAGGTCGTGTCTTGGTACGACAACGAGAACTCCTACACCTCTCAGATGGTCCGTACCATTAAGTACTTCGCTGAGAACTGCTAATTACAGCTCTACGCTCAAAAGTGCTTGAAGTGCCGTGCTGAATGACGGCTGGTACCGGCTTTGCTGGTACGAACATGCTGTGATTGGTATGACAACAGGATAACGAGTTCAATACCCTTCCTTTTGCGGGTTTCCGTGAGAGGAAGGGTGTTTTTTATGTGTTTGAAGGATCTCCGCGATGAATTTCTGTATTATGTTACTGTTCGACACCGGGATGCGCTGCAATGAGATGGTCCTGATGGAGCCGGAAGATATCAAACCGGACTATATTCTGGTCAAGCAATGATGTAAGAAATTATTTTGTTTGTCTTATATATAGAACATAGAATATGCTATAATGTCTTATATGATAGACAAAATGAGCAGTAGGAGAAACTATTACAAACAACGATCTGCTGAAGAAAATTGCTGCAACCGTGACCGAACCGCACCACCATATCATCGTGACCTACGAGGAAGATTCTGACACTGAGGTAGACGGTGTTGCGATCTCGGTCGTTCCTCTGGTTGATTTTTTACTGACAACGTGAGATTCCTGCGACCACAACCGTACGAACCACATGATTCATGAAGCAAAACCCCGGTGGTGCGGATTACCAGCATCCGGGGGGTAGTTAAAAATCTGGTAAGGGACACTGACCCGGTAGAATGAGATAGTTGTTCCATCTCCCCAGACCGAATTAGAATCTAGCAGCAAAAGGCCTCTGTCTTTCACAGAAATGTGATGGACAGGGGCCTTTTAGCGTAAAAAAAGCCTGACCCATGCAAAAGAGCACAAATCAGGCTGACAATGGATATGAAATTCTAAAATTCACTTAGAAAAGAGAGTACGCGTTGCAGGGAAAGCCGAGCAGATCGTTCGGTGAGCTATTGGTTCTCTTGCTCCAGTTCATCGAACAGCACACAGGAAAAGAACTGACCAAGCGTGATATCAAGACCATCACAGAGCTTTTTAATGGTGGCGATGGACACACGCTGACGGGATGGGTCGAGCATACTATATACCGTAGATGGTGTTACACCGGCACGGGTTGCTAACTCGTTGGGGCGTATCCCATGCTGGTTGCAGAGCTGTTCAAAGCGTTTGGCAACGGCATCTTTTACTGTCATGATGAAATTCACCTCAATAGGATGGTACAGAAGTTCGTGCAGTTTTGCGTGCGCAACTGCGTATATCACGAAAGTATTTTATGCTGTAGAGAATACATGGATGCGTAACGACAAAGAATATATTTAGCAAAAAGTATCCTCCACATGGAAAATGGAGGGCCATGGACAAAATATGGCGCTATTCTATCAGATTTTGCGCCTTCCTGCCCCTCATAGACACCTGATGGGAGAATATCCGGTTCATCTCCCTGCGCTTTCGGGTCAGGTCAGAGTGCACATAGCGCTGCAAGGTGATGTTGGCGTTGGCATGTCCCAACAATTCGCTGAGGGTCTTTACATCACACCCCGCCTGCAAACAGGTGGTAGCAAAGGTGTGTCGCAGCGCGTGCGGACGTACTTGCCGGACGGTCGCCTGCTTCAGATACGCTTTGATGCTTTTCCGGTAGCAGCGGGGTTCTGTGGGCTTGGACTCGCTGCCGGACAGGAACCATGCAGCATTGCTGGCTTTTCCGCGCAGCTTTTTCAGCATAATAAGCAGCTGATTCGGGATTGGAATTTCCCGGCGGGAGGTGCAGGTTTTGGGTGTCTGGATGACCACCTTTGTATGGCCGTTTCCACAGGAAATTCTGCAGACCGTCCGATTGATGTTCAGCGTGCCGAGTTTCAGGTCAAAATCGCCCCATTGCAAGCCGCAGATCTCACCAATACGCAAACCTAATTCAAGTCCGAATAATAAGCCGATTTTGCGAGGCGTAGGGTTCGCCTGTACATATTGATGAAGTCGCTGCTGTTCCGCCGGGGAGAGAGGCGCAGAAATTTTGTCGCTGGCTTTTGGCAACGCAACTTCCAGCTCCATTGGACGAATCAGACGTAAATGAGCGGCATATTTGCAGATGCGGCGCAGCATGGAGAGACATTCCCGGGCAGAGGAGTTTCCCAGCGGTTTGTGTGCGGCATCTGTGGGCGCAACGATCTGCTGCATGGCCTGCTCCAGAAAGCTTTCCTCAAGGGATGCAACGGGCACTTTGCTCAAAACCGGAAGAAGATATTTGTGCAGCGTGTACGAATAATGCGCATAGGTGGATTCTTTTATAGCGTTTTTCAGGGAGTACAGCCATACCTCGGCTAGTGCTTCAAAGGTCAGGTCAGTTCGATTCAGGTTGTAAAAGCCCGCCTCGGCTTTCCTTTGAATCAGCACCCGTTTGACCTCCACATAGGCCGTTCCGTAAACGTAACCCCATTGGATCTTCCCCTCTGGTGTGCGCGCCTTGATGTACCTGCCTTCCCACCGACCGTCCTTACGCTTGCGAATGTTTTCTCCCCGTCGCGCCATCGCTGTTTCCTCCTGCTGTTTAGACCCTCATCTGACCCCTTATTTTCTCCATCTTCGTTTACAGCTGGAATTATTATACAGAACTGGGCATGGCACAAAAACAATCCGGCCTTCGCGATGTTTTTTTAGGGTCAAATGTGATACATTTATGATGATTTCTATTGAATCCCAGATATAACCATGATAAAATAAGATGAGATTATAGACAACGATGTCAAAGGAACGGTATCCTCCATTTTCCATGTGAAGGATACCCCTGAATTGCGGAAAGGGGTGAACAAGGTGGCACTGCGTCTGTTCGAGCACAACGAGAAAGCATATCATGCGGCAGTCCGGATGATGGAGCAGTATGGCAAGGCCGCCATTGTCCACCCGACCGGCACTGGAAAGAGCTACATTGCGTTCAAGCTGATCGAAGACAACCCGGAAAAGGTTGTGATCTGGCTTTCTCCCAGTGAATATATCTTCAAGACACAGCTGGAGAGCCTGAAAAGGAACGACCCGGATTTTCCGTTGGCAAACGTTCACTTTTATACCTATGCCAAACTGATGTGCTGCACCCAGGCGCAACTGGATGATATCGCAGCGCAGAAACCTGCCTATATTATACTCGATGAATTCCACCGTGCCGGTGCGGAATGTTGGGGCGAAAGCACGGTGGCTTTATTAAGGTTATGCCCGGACGCAAGACTGCTGGGCTTGACAGCGACAAACATCCGATATCTGGATAATAACCGTGACATGGCCGAAGAGCTTTTTGACAGCTGTGTTGCGAGCGACATGACCCTTGGCGAAGCAATCGTCAGGGGTATTTTGCCTGCTCCGAACTATGTGACCACCGTCTATCAGTACCAGAAAGACTTGGCACGCTATCAGACAAGAGTGGATAATCTGCGTTCTGCTGGGATTCAGGACGTAAATCAAAAATATCTGGATGCCCTGCGTCGCGCCTTGGAACAGGCAGATGGATTAGATAAGGTTTTCGCTCATCATATCACGAACAAGTCTGGAAAATACATCGTGTTCTGCGCCAACAAGGAGCACATGGACGAAATGATCTCTCATGTGCCAGAGTGGTTTGCAGGGGTCAACCCAGAGGTGGTGGTCTACGAAGCTTATTCTGATGACCCTGGTACAGACAAGGCTTTTGCAGACTTCAAGACGGATGAGAGCGACAAACTGAAGCTGCTGTTCTGCATCGACATGCTCAACGAGGGGGTTCATGTAGAAGGCATTTCAGGTGTCATCCTGTTCCGGCCCACCATCTCACCCATCATCTACAAGCAGCAGATTGGCCGCGCTTTGACCGCTGGGGAAAATTCTACGCCGCTTATCCTTGATGTAGTCAACAACTTCGAGGGTCTATGCAGCATTGCGGGATTGCAGGGCGAGATGCAGGAGGCGGTCCATCGGCTCTATGCCAACGGTGAGGGCGATAGGATCGTCACCGAACGGTTTGAAGTTGTCGAGCAGGTGCATGACTGCCGGGTGCTGTTTGAGCGGCTGCAAGCAAGCTTGTCCTCTAGTTGGGACCATTATTTTTCGGAAGCAAGCATTTACTATGCGGAGCATGGCAGCCTGAATATTCCAAAGCGTTATACCACACCGGCGGGATTGAGCCTTGGCGAATGGCTGACGACCCAGCGCCGTGTTCGTGCGGGACAGATTCCGGGGAACTTGACCGAACAGCAAATAGCACGGCTGGACAGCATCGGGATGGAGTGGGGCAACCGCAACGATGCCGCATGGGAACGTGGTCTGGAAGAAGCGAGAAAATTTCGGGAACAGTTTGGGAATTTGCAGGTCCCGGCGAAATACAAAACGAAAGATGACTATCCTCTGGGAAAGTGGATCAACAATGCGCGGAAACGCCGAAACGATGGAAAACTGATAGAAGAACGCATCCGACAGTTGAATCAGTTGGGGATGGCGTGGAAGGTATTTGATGTCCGATGGGAACAGGGGTATGCACTTGCGGCAGTCTATGCGCAGGAGTATGGAAATCTGGATGTTCCACGAGATTATAAAACAGCAGATGGAAAAACGCTTGGCCGCTGGATTCAAAATCAAGAACTAGCCTATGAGCAGAAAAAGTTGTCTGCGGATCAGATCAAACGACTGGAAACCATAGGAATGCAGTGGGGCAGTCGCTATGACCGACAGTGGAATGAGGTTTATCAGGCAGCGAAACGGTACTTTGAGGCAAATGGAGACCTTGATGTCCCGGTGGCCTATGTTTCGCCGGAGGGCTATGCCCTTGGAAAATGGGTGCGGCGGCAGCAGTATGCATATCGGAATCCGGAGAAGAGCAATGCGATTTTATCACAAGAGCGCATTGAGTTGCTGGATGCCATCGGAATGCAGTGGGAGAAACCGGACCCGTGGCAGCACCGGTACGAGCTGGCGCAGGAGTATAAAAGATGCCATGGAAATCTGGAGATTCCAGCAAAATACAAGACTGCGGATGGCATTTGGCTGAGCCGATGGGTGTACAACCAGAAACGGCTGCTGCAAAGCGGGTCGAAAAAGTTGAGCGAAGAGCAAAAGAAAAAGCTAAAGGAGCTATTGGGGTATTATGTCAAAATTTCAGCATGATGTGATGTTGAAAATCGTAAAAATCATCGATTTGGTAATGATCACAATTCCGTTTGCACTTTGTTGGGAGCTGTATTATTCGTATCAGATCTATGCAAAGTTTGGTTGGAAGGGCAACTGGGCCATGATCGGTCTGTTTGCGGTGTTGTTCTTTCTGTTAGGTAAAGTCTACGATGCGTTCTGGATGTCTTTGCAACGCATTTCGGAGTTGATTTATGGGCAAGTGCTGGCGGCAATGGCGACAGACGGCATTCTGTATATCGTGATCTGCCTGATGTCCCGGCGGCTCTGCAATATTCTGCCGGGTATTGCGGCGATTGTCGGACAGGTCGTGATGGCTTCAATCTGGGCAAAATGCGCCCATCGCTGGTATTTCCGGACCTTCCCTCCTCAGCCCACCGCAGTGGTCTATGATGTCCGGCATGGTCTGGAAAAGCTCATCAATGAATATGGCCTCTCGAAAAAATACGATGTCAAGATGACATTGAACGTTGAGGAATGCCTGAACGACCTGAGTCTGCTGGATGGAATGCAGAGCGTGTTCATCAGCGGTGTCCACAGCCATGAGCGCAATATCATCCTAAAATACTGTGTGGGACAGGGTATCAATGTGTTCGTGATCCCTCGTGTGGGCGATGTGATTATGAGCGGTGCCCAGCCGATGCATATGTTCCATCTGCCCATGCTGCGTGTGGGTCGCTATATGGCAAGCCCGGAATTTCTGTTTGTGAAACGGGCAATGGACATTGTGATTTCACTGGCAGCACTGGTTATCCTGAGTCCGGTGTTTCTGATTACGGCTATTGCAGTCAAATCCGATGGTGGTCCGGCCTTTTACAAGCAGATTCGCCTGACCAAAGACGGCAAGCAGTTCGAGATTTTGAAGTTCCGCTCCATGCGTGTGGATGCCGAAAAAGACGGTGTGGCGCGTCTTTCCACTGGTGACAAAGACGACCGTATCACGAAGGTCGGTCATATCATCCGCGCCTGCCGTCTGGACGAGCTGCCCCAGCTTCTCAATATCTTGAAGGGAGACTTGTCCATTGTAGGCCCACGCCCGGAACGCCCTGAGATCGCTGCCCAGTATTGTGAGGAAATGCCGGAGTTTGCTCTGCGGCTGCAGGCCAAGGCGGGTCTGACCGGCTATGCACAGGTGTACGGCAAGTATAACACCACCCCCTACGATAAGCTGCAGATGGATCTGATGTACATTGCGCATCCCAGCCTGATCGAGGATTTGAAAATCATGCTGGCGACCGTGAAGATCCTGTTTATGCCGGAAAGCACGGAAGGTGTGGCAGAGGGTGCTACTACGGCGATGGGGCAGGAGACTGACGTATGATACAAAATGATTTTGGCCTGATTAGTATCATTATGGCTGCTTACAATGCAGAAAAAACAATAGAGCAGGCGATTAACTCAGTCTTGAGCCAGACCTACACGAATTTTGAGCTTCTTGTGGTCAATGATTGCTCAACAGACAGAACGGCAGAGTTGGTCAAAAGTATTGCGGCCAAGGATAGTCGTGTCCGTCTTATCTCTAATGTAAAGAACAACGGTGTGTCCTATACGCGCAAGCATGGACTGGAAGAAGCGAAAGGTTCATGGATCGCGATTCTTGACAGCGATGACGCATGGGCACCGGAAAAACTGGAAAAGCAGATTGACTTTCAGAGAAGAACCAATGCTGACCTCCTTTTTACAGGTTCTGCTTTTATGGATTCGGAAGGGCAATCAATCGGTTGGTATCTCCATGCTCCGGCTGAGGTAACTTATCGACAGTTACTGAAACAGAATGTACTGTCCAATTCTTCTGCACTGGTACGTAAGGAACTGTATGCAAAGCATTATGCCGTTGGAGATGATATGCACGAGGACTTCGCAATCTGGCTCAGCATCCTGAAAGAAGGAAAGAAAGCCTATGGCGTGGATGAGCCGCTGCTCATCTACCGTATTGCAAAGTCATCGAAGTCAGGCAATAAGATTAAGGCCGCGAAGATGAACTGGAATACATATCGGTATGTCGGGCTGAATCCGATAGAGGCTTCTTATTATGAATGTTGGTATATGGTGAAGGGATTCCTTAAATATAGAAATATCAAGGATTCAAAAAAGAAATGAGGATATAATGAAAATTGCAATTTTGATTCAATGCCATAAAAATCCGAAACAGATCAACCTTCTCCTAGAGAGGTTGAATCACCCGGATATTGATTGCTATCTTCATATTGATAAGAAGGCTGACTTTGCAGATAAAATTATTCATAGAGAAAATGTGTTTGTGCTTCCGGATGAACAGCGTGTTTCGGTGGAATGGGCACAGATTTCGCAGGTTACGGCAACGCTAAATCTTCTGAATACAGCTGTTGCTTGTATAAGGGGAGGCTATGATTACTATTGGTTAATCAGCGGGCAGGATTGGCCGCTTCGTTCAGCAGATGAAATTGTAAAGTTCTTTGAAAAACACAGCGGCGTGAATTTTGTTCAGTATTGGGATAGTAAAAATCACGGGAACCATAAACAAAACAATTTAGACAAACGAAATCAAATCTATTTTCCAATTAAACTTATTGGCAGAAAACCGTGGCAAAAGATCATCAAGAGGGGGTGGGGTGAATTCACCGGAGGATACAATCGGACGTGGAAAATTTTCGAGAGAAAACAGCTAGGGATAGATTTCTATTTTGGAAGTTCATGGTGGGCATTAAAGAAAGAAACAATTGATTGGATTATGCAGTACCTCACTATACATCCGGAATATTATAAATTCTATGAAAATACAACTTGTCCGGATGAATCCTTCTTTCATACATTGGTGATGTTGTCACCTTATGCTGATGAAAATACAGACTATCTTACATATTTACATTTTTCAGAAGGAGCGAACAGTCCGGATATACTAAGAGCAAGTGACTTTCCACAAGCGAAGGAAAGTGGATGTCTTGTAATGCGAAAAGTTGATATGGATGTTGATGACTTTTTTGTTAGCCGATAGAAGAGAGAAAAAAGGATGCCAGAAATAAGTGTTATTGTTCCAGTTTATAAGGTTGAAAAATACCTTGATCGGTGCATAGAGTCCATTGTAAATCAGACCTATCCTGATCTTGAACTTATTCTTGTTGACGACGGCTCTCCGGATAATTGTCCTGCCCTGTGTGATGCGTGGGCAGAGCGTGATGAGCGAATTCGAGTGATTCACAAGAAAAATGGCGGTCTTAGTTCTGCGCGAAATGCAGGAATGGATGTAATGTGCGGAAAATATGTATGCTTTATTGATTCCGATGACTGGATCGAATTGAACTTTCTCGAAGTCTTAAGGAGTCTTTTTGAAAAGTATCCGCAGGCAAAAATTACGGCGTGTGCCTCAAGGCAAGATGCAATCCCCGATTTTCAAGTTATTCAGCCAAAAGAATATATAACCGTTTATGACAAAAGAAAAATGTTTGATTATTTTTTTCGGGTAAACGGAGAGCCAAGTAATACAGGTGTGTGGAATAAGCTTATAAAAACTTCCATTTTAGAAAACTTTAGGTATGTAATTACTTTAAACGAAGACGTAGAAGCATGTTATGAGTTTTATACAAGAGCAGATTTTATGGTGGAAACAAATCAAATCCTACATCATTATTTTGTGAATAACAGTGGAATTACACGTTCTACTTTTTCGGAAAAAGATTTGGACTATCTTTCCGTATGGGATCGTGTTGTAACTCGCACTGAACAGGAACAGCCGGATTATTTGAGATTTGCTATTTTGGCGAGAAAAAGAGCAAATTTTACAATGCTTTCTAAAATGCTAATTCGTGGATATGATAAGAAAAATAAAAATCTAAAAAGTATTTACAAAAGACTGAAGAGTGAAGTCCGAAAAGATTACTTCCAGCTACTTACGTCAAAAATGCCGCTGAGCAGAAAAGTATTGCTGACATTAGAGTGCATTTGAATGATATGATTTTTATAATAAATTATTTTTTGATGATTGCAGAAGGCTTCGTGTTGAAAAGACGATCCTTAAAATGCGGGAAAAAGCTTTTCGTAATAATTACTTTTCTTCAGTTAGCGGCTATTGTTTCATTGAGAAAAGAAACGGTTGGTATAGATACAGCAATGTATATTCAACTGCTTGAATGGAGCAAAAATGATATTGAAATCTATTGGATTGAGGCGGGCAGCAGAGCGTATATACATCTGCTAGGTAACATATGCACAACATATACGGAATATCTGGCAGCATGGGCAATACCGACTGTGGTGTTGTTTTATCGTTATATAATCCGAAATTCGAAAGATATATACCTTTCAATATACATTTTTGCGAGTTTAATGTTCTATTTCCTAGAGTTCAGTCTGGTGCGGCAAGCGTTGGCGATAGGAATTGTTCTGCAAGCAGTGAGTTTGCTGGATGAGAGAAAATATTTTCGGTATATATTGATCATTTTGATAGCAATGAGTTTCCATTCGAGTGCTGCAGTTTTCTTTTTGCTACTTCCGATTTCCTTTGTGAAATGTAAAATAAATTTGTCGCTGTCTATAATGATTGTAGCGTTATGTGGTATTTGTGCAGTTTTCGGAAGAATATTAACGGAAATCGGGGCAAGACTGATTGGATATTCGAGCTATTTGCAGACCGAATATGCGAACGCTGGAAATGTTCTTCACCCTGCGTTGTTTTTGATCATCTTAATGTTCTGCACGATCTTAAGTATAGGGACAAAATCTACAAAAAAAAGAAAGTTCAAAATCGAGTATGAAATGTTGGCAGTAGGTGTTCTGTTCTATTGGATTTCACTTTCAGTGCAAATTGTAAATCGAATTCCGTATTATTTTACGGGAAGTGTGATGACGATATTGCCAAATTTGATTGTGGAAATGAAAAACAGAAAACAAGCGAAGATAGTGAATATATGCGTGATAGTTTTTCTCGTTCTCTATGAGTTCTTGATGATAGCGCGAAGTGCCCAAGGAATTATGCCGTATCAATTCTTTTGGGAATGAAAAAGTATAAGGTTAGGATGAAAAAATGATGAATCAGAAAATTCCGAAGATAATCCATTATTGCTGGTTTGGCGGAAATCCTCTTCCAGAGTTGGCGCAAAAGTGCATTGCATCATGGAAAAAGTACTGCCCGGAATATGAAATCAGAGAGTGGAATGAAAGCAACTTCGACTTGAATTGCTGCGATTATGTTCGGGAAGCTTATGAGGCAAAAAAGTGGGCGTTTGTGAGCGATTATGCTAGATTTTGGATTTTGTATCATAAGGGTGGCATTTATTTTGATACTGATGTCGAAATTATTAAACCGCTGAATGAAATTTTAAAACAGGGGGCTTTTTTAGGCTGCGAAACTCTGTATACTGTAGCACCCGGATTAGGTATGGCTGCTAATCCCGGATTAGTCATATACAAAGAAATGCTTGATTTTTATGAAAAGCGGCATTTCCGAAATCAGAATGGTGCGATTGATACAACAACAATTGTGACTTATACGACACAGATTTTGATGCAACACGGATGGAAACCGGAGAGAGAAATTCAAACGGTAGAGGGCATTACGATTTATCCGCCAGAGTACTTTTGCCCGATGAATTACAAAAGTGGCGAATTAAATATAACTAAAAATACGAGAACTATCCACCATTATGCGGCATCTTGGTATGGAAAAACAGATAAGCAAATTGCTACAATCAATAAAAAATGTATTGAACGCTTTGGCGTAAATGTTGGACAGAAAGTTAGTGCGATATTAGTTCTACCAGTTCGACTTAAAAGAAAATTGGAGTACAAGGGAATCATAAAGAGTAAAAATCACTAGGGAAAAGTCTATGAACAGCATGCGCTGTATTATAACACAGAACGAGTACTGAGCAGCTATCATGGAGAGTACAGCTTGATTCGGGAAAATCGGCAGTGGATTGATCAACGTTTTCCGGAATGGCGAAACAATCCATATCTCAAAAAGGAACCGTTAACGATGAGGCTGAAAATCTATATGACAGCATCAAATGTTGCGCCGCTGAAATACTATCGCAAAATAAGAAAAACTATTAAAGGAATTGTTAAGAAAATAAATGAACACTGAACGTAGAACCGGTGTAGTTCTGTCATATATTCAAGTCATTTTAAATGTTCTGGTCAACATTATCTATGTTCCGGTATTGTTGCATTACCTTGGCCAAAGTGAATACGGTCTTTATCAGATCGTCGGCTCCTTTTTCTCGTATGTCACGGTATTTGAATCCTGTATGTCTGCGGGAGTCCTGCGCAATTACTGCAATGCACTTGGAAAACAGGATGAACAGTTGGCAAGGGAAATTCTTTCTACAGCACGCAGCATCTATCGGCTGATGGCAGCCGGAATGACAGGGCTTGGAGTTGTTGTAATTTTAGGCTTCCGGGCTTTTTATGCCAGTTCCTTTACGGGGGCGGAACTCCAGGAGAGCACCATCATCCTTGGGATGCTGTTCTGCAATATGGTTGCAACTCTGTTGAGTTCAGTCTATCTGACAGTGATCACAGGGCAGGAACGCTTTGTGTTTTTGAAAATTTCCGGGATCTTACTTCAGACAGTTCAGCCACTGCTTGTGATCCTCTGCGTGATGAGGCTCCCTTATGCAATGTCTGTGACAGCAGTCATTGCAGGTTTGAATTTGGTCAACATCCTGTTTCGCTGGTGGTATGTTCAGTGCAGGTTAGAAATCCGGATTCCGACGCTGAAACCGAATTCAAAAGTGGCAAAAGAAATTTTGACCTTGTCTTCGGCCATCCTGATCGGATGCATCGCAGATCAGATTTTCTGGAAAACAGATCAGGTCATTTTGGGCAAAATGTTCAGCACCGCAGTTGTTGCGGTATACTCTGTTGGTGCGCAGATCTACATGATCTATATGCAGTTTGGGACACAGATCGCAGGTGTTTTTTACCCGCGGGTCAGTGTGTTGTATCAGGAAGAAAATGGATTGCAGAAGGTTTCGGATCTGTTTATTCGGGTTGGACGGGCTACATTTTTTGTGATACTGCTGGTTTTGTCCGGCTTCATCATTTTTGGTCGTGAATTTCTGCTGGTATGGGTCGGCGAAGGCTATGAGGCAGCCTATTGGGTTGCAATCATTGTAATGCTGCCGTTCTCTGTTGATCTGGCACAAAACCTCGGATTATGCATTCTACAGGTCAAAGGACAGTATGGTTTTCGTGCGAAGATTTACCTGCTGAGTGCACTACTGAACATTATAACGACAGTGTTATTCGCAGGCAGGATCGGAATCACCGGTGCGGCACTTTCCACAGGAATTTCGATGTTTCTGACCAGTGGATTGATAATGAACTGGTTTTTTCAGAAAAGAGTCGGCCTGAACATGATAAAGTTCTGGAAAACTACAATTGGCATCATAAGTTTGGCAGTTCTTCTCACCGGGGCTGCATGTTTCATCAAGGGAATAATTTGGCATGATCCGGTATCTGTAATACAATTGGGCCTCGGCATTCTCCTCTATACCATAGTGTACGGCGCAGTAATGTTTTTGTTTGCAGCTGATCCGGCAGAGCGTGAGCTGCTGCAGAGGCTTTTAAAAACAAGAAGAAAGTCAAGATTGTAACTTACAAATGAAGTAAAATTGCTTCATATCGAACAAGATGGCTACATTTCCCACACCATGGCCCCAAATCACGTCCGGAGAAATTTCAGTTAATCAGCAGGAATATGTTGGCAATCTAGCTGTCATATAGCTTCTAAAGAGAGTGCTTGGGAGAGCTGCTGCCCCGGCGGAAGCCCTAGGCCTCAGGCGCTCGAACCGTGGAATACCGTAAGAATATACGCTGAAATCTGAAAAATGCAGGCCAGAAGCGAAACGGATTGAATTCTTGCAAATGACGCTGAAACGTGATATAATCGTAGTATGAACAAACCGGTTTTGGTACGACAACGGTATGTTCTGGTACTGTAACTGTTGTTACAAAACTGTGAAGAACTACTTGGAAAAGTGCAAAAATTCAGCGTAGCTGCGACGACACCTATCAGGTTCAGGTCGTGTCTTGGTACGACAACGAGAACTCCTACACCTCTCAGATGGTCCGTACCATTAAGTACTTCGCTGAGAACTGCTGATCGGAGTTTCTCCTGAGCTGAATAAAGCTTGACTGCGCCCTTTCTCTTGTGTGATGCGAGAGAAAGGGCGCTTTTTGCTGACCATTTTGGGTGCGATAAGGCGCTTTTGTGAAATGGCATGATCCATTCGCAGTGATCCGACAAAAGCAGTGCTGCATTCGACCTCCATCTATTGCAACCCTTCTCCCGATATGATAAAATGGTAAAAATAAATGGAGACAACGAAACAGTATGATTACGAAACGTGAAAAACTGCAGTATGGATACCTGTTTCTGATTGATCTGCTCTCTCTGGTTCTCAGCATTGGGCTGGCGTGGGGGCTGACCGCAGGTGTTCTGCACAAGATGGGGGACTTCCAGCTGGACGATCTGGTAGAAGCCTGTTTTTTATTGCTGCTGGCCTATATTCTGACCTTTTTTACATTTGATCAGAGCGAGAATATCGTGAACCGCACGCCGGTCCGTGAAGTTGAGATTGCGGTGCGGTTCAATTTTTTGCTGACTCTCATTGATGCGGCCTGCCTGGCGCTGACCAAGGCCCCCATGCTGCACTCCCGCTATTTTCTGGTGTTTGTGCCCGTCATCGATGTCTTTGTGATGACGGGCGCTCATGCTGTCCTCAAAAAGATGCTGGTACGCTCCCGCTATACCAAGGGGATTCAGAGCCTTGTGGGAGTGGTGACTACGCAGGAGAACGCAAGCCCCATTCTGGAAGAGCTGAAAAAGGACTGGTCCAAGCGCGTGACCGGCCTTGCCATTCTGGAAGCTGCCCCGGAGCAGCTTCACACTGAGATCGATGGGGTGAAGATCGAGGCGAACTTCGATAATTTCATGGACTGGCTGCGGCAGGCAGCGCTGGATGAAGTGTATCTGGATGTGGCGCAGGAGAGTGAGGAGAACATGCTGCCCTATCTCGAGGAGATGGAGAGCATGGGTCTGACGGTCCATTTCCGCCTGCCGGTGCTGGATCGGATCGAAAAAGCCTGCTGCGATGAGACCAGTGCAGTGCGCATCAGCCGGGAGCTGAGCCGCTGTGCGGGCGGCAATGTTGTGACGATGGGCACGGTGGAACTCAAGCTGCGGGATCAGGTGCTGAAACGGACCATGGATATCGTAGGCGGCATCGTGGGGTGTATCATCAGCATCCCCATCATTGCGTTGGTGGCCATTCCGCTCAAGCTGGAAAGCCCCGGCCCGCTGATCTTCAAGCAGCGCCGGGTGGGCCGGAATGGACGTGTGTTCTATATCCACAAGCTGCGCAGCATGTATGTGGACGCGGAAGCACGCAAAAAGGAACTGATGGCCCAGAACGAAATGAACGGCCTGATGTTCAAGATGGAGGATGACCCCCGGATCACCCGGGTGGGCCGCTTCATCCGTCGCACCAGCATCGATGAGCTGCCGCAGTTTTTTGACGTTGTGCGGGGTTCCATGAGCCTGGTGGGTACCCGCCCGCCCACGCTGGATGAGTATCGGCAGTACGAGAGCCATCACAAGCGCCGCCTTTCCATGAAGCCGGGAATTACCGGCCTGTGGCAGGTAAGCGGCCGCAGCGATATTGATGATTTTGAAGAAGTGGTCAAGCTGGATGTCCAGTACATCGACAACTGGTCCATCTGGATGGATATCTACCTGCTGTTCAGGACGGTGGGCGTTGTGTTTGACCGGAAAGGGGCAAAATGAATTATATTCTTTTTGGTGGATCTGGTTTTATCGGCACCCATCTCATTCATTTGCTGCTGAAGGAGTGCGTCAGACCCGGCGACGTGATCTACGACCTGGATCTTGTGATGCCCGGGGAAGAGGGTGTGGTGCCGGGCATTGTGGAAAAGAACGATGGAGTGCAGTATATCCGGCTGGATGTGCGCAAGCCCATCGATTTTGAGTTCGTTCCGACTCCGGAGGACGTGATCTTTGATCTGGCAGCGGTCCACCGCACCCCCGGCCACCCGGAAGAAGCCTATTTTGAAACAAATATCCGGGGCGCGGAAAATGTGACCGCGTTTGCGGAAAAATACGGCATCCGGAAGATCCTATTCACCAGCTCCATTGCACCCTATGGTGCGTCTGAGGACCTTAAGACGGAGGAGACTCTGCCAACTCCCAACACGCCGTATGGGATCAGCAAGCTGGTGGCAGAAAAGATCCACCAGATCTGGCAGGCCCGTGATCCGGCCCGGGAGCTGACCATCGTGCGGCCAGGCATCGTTTATGGCAAAGGGGAGCACGGCAACATGACCCGCCTGTACAGGGGGCAGAAGAAGGGCTACTTTTTTTATGCCGGCCGGAAGGACACCATCAAGGCGTGCATCTATGTCAAGGAGCTGGTGCGCTTCTTCAAGTACCGGATGCTGGATCATTCTTTCCCCGGAGCAGAGATCTATAACTGTACCTACGAGCCGGCTTATACCATTGAAGAAATCTGCGATGCAATGCAGAAGGCGACTGGCCTGCACCGCCATGTGCCGTTGGTGCCCGCCGGACTGCTGCTGTTTGCGGCGGGCATTCTGGGACCCATCGGGGGCAAAAAGGTGGGCATCCATCCCGCCCGTGTCCGGAAGCTGATGGTATCCACCAATGTCTGCGGCAGGAAGCTGGCCGCCACTGATTACAAGTTCCACTATACGCTGGAAGAGAGCTTCCGGGACTGGTTCGAGGATTGTGACCGCAAGGAGCTGGTATGACCATGGAGCAGAATGCACAGCCCATCCGTGTGGCTCAGATGATGACGGATATGAACTACGGCGGTGTGGAGATGGTGGTGATGAACTACTACCGCCACATAGACCGTTCCAGAGTTCAGTTTGATTTTTTCGCGCTGGAAGGTTCGACCCTGCCCCAGCGGGAAGAAATCGAACGGCTGGGCGGCCGGGTGTATGTGGTGCCAAAATATACCCACCTGCCGCAGTATGAACGGGAGATCGGGCGGCTGTTCCGTCAGAACGGATACCAGATCGTTCACTCCCACATGAACACCCTGAGCGTGCTTTCCCTCTGGGGGGCAAAGCGTGCAGGGGTGCCCAACCGGATCGCGCATAACCATTCTACGGTGGGCAGGGGAGAAGGGGCAAAAAATGTGATGAAGTACCTGCTCCGTCCCTTTGCCGCAGTGTATCCCACCCGGCTCTGTGCCTGCTCCAGAACGGCAGGCAGTTGGCTTTATGGTGAAAAGCCTTTCCGGGTGTTCAACAATGCCATTGAGCTCGACCGCTTTACTTATGATGCCGCCAAACGGAAAGCCGTCCGGCAGGAGCTTGGCCTGGGGGATGAACTGGTGCTGGGCCATGTCGGGCGGTTCTGCTATGCCAAAAATCACGAATTTCTGCTGGATGTAATGGCGGAGGTCTGCAAGCAACGGCCGGATGCCGTTTTACTGCTGATCGGAGAAGGGGAAAACGAGGCCGCTGCCCGCCGGAAAGCGGAGGCGCTGGGGCTGCAAAGGAATGTCCGCTTTCTGGGCCGCCAAAGCGATCCCGCAAAGTTTTATCAGGCCATGGATGCCTTTGTTCTGCCCTCGCGGTATGAGGGTCTTGGGATCGTGCTGATCGAAGCACAAGCGGCGGCATTGCCGGTCATCTGTTCCACGGAGGTGCCGCAGGAGGCTCAGGTCCTGCCCGAGATGCAGTACCTGAGCTTGCGGGAAAGCCCGGCAGTCTGGGCGGATGCGGCGATCCGGGCTGCAGAAAATGCCCGGCGGCGGGATACCTCTGTCGAGATGCGGGCAGGCGGCTTTGATATCGTCACCGAGGCGAAGAAGCTGGAAAAGTTTTACTTCGACCTGCTGAAATGAGGAGATAAGATGGACCCTTTGGTAAGCATCATCGTTCCTGTTTATAATGTAAAGCCATATCTGAGCCGCTGTGTGGACAGTCTATTGGGGCAGAGCTATCAGAACATGGAGCTGCTGCTGGTGGACGACGGCTCCACCGATGGCAGCGAGACCCTCTGTGATGAATATGCTGCACAGGATGCCCGGGTGCGGGTGCTCCACAAGAAAAATGGTGGTCTGTCCGATGCCCGCAACGCTGGTGTGGACGCAGCAAAGGGGGAATATCTCTCTTTTGTGGATGGCGATGACTGGGTGTCACCTTATTACATCGAGAACCTGTACCGGGCACTGGAGCAGGCGGGAGCGGATTTTTCAGCCAGCTGTTTTGAAGAGGTGTTCGAGGGCCAGCCGGTGCAGTCCGTGCCCACAGAGCGTCTGGAAGCATTCGAGATCCTGAGCCGGGAGGAATGCCTGCGCCGCATCCTGTATCAGGAGGGCATGGAGGTGACCACCCCCACCAAGCTCTATAAGCGTGCACTGTTTGAGGGCGTGCGCTACCCGGTGGGCAAGCTCTATGAGGATATCCCGGTCGCCTACGAGGTGACAAAGCGTGCCCATAAGGTGGCACATATCGCAAACCGGGATTACTATTATTTCCAGCGGGGCAGCAGCATCCAGAATATGGCCTTCAACCCCAGAAAGCTGGACAGTGTGCGGCACTGCCACGCGCTGATGGAAAATGTGAAGCGTGATTTCCCCCAGCTGAGCCGTGCGGCAGAATGCCGCTATCTGAGCAATGTCTGCAATATTCTGTTCCAGATCCGGGACAGGCAGCATGAAAAAATAGAGAAGGCTCTCTGGCAGGAAGTGAAAAAATACCGCCGGAACGTTCTGCTGGATCCGCAGGCCCGCAAAAAGGCCCGGCTGGCGGCGGCGCTTTCCTACAGCGGCTATGCCATGACCCGACGGGTCTATGAAAAAACGCAGTGGCGTGGAAAAAAGTAAAGTGGAGGGATCCGGTTGGAGGAAAGAGAACCGCTTGTATCGGTCATTGTGCCGGTCTATAATGTTTATCCGTATCTGCGGGACTGTGTGCAGAGCGTGCAGGCGCAGAGTTACCAGAACTGGGAGCTGCTTTTGGTAGACGATGGCTCCACCGATGGCAGCGGGGAACTTTGTGATGAACTGGCTGTGGAGGATGGCCGCATCCGGGTGTTCCATAAGCCCAATGGGGGGCAGTCTGATGCCCGGAACGTTGGGTTGCAACAGACGCAGGGAAAATATTTTTACCTGCTGGACAGCGATGACCTGATCCGCTCCACAGCGTTTGACCAATTTGTGGAGCGCTGTGAGGCAGATGGTGCTGATGCAGCCCTGACCCCGCTGGAGATGTTCTCGACAGAGCAGCCGGAGGGACGGACGGAAAATCCGCACCAGATCCCAGAGCTGCTGAACCGGGAAGAGACCATGCGCCGGATGCTGCTGCATCAGGGCATCGGGCATGGAGCAGGCGGCGTTTTCTTCCGGCGGGAGGTTTGGGGAGATTTGCAGTTCCCCGTTGGCATCCTGTACGAGGACTATGCGGTGATGTATCGGGCCATTGCCCGCTGTGCAAAAGTGGAAGTGTTTCCGGAACCGATGTACGATTACCGCATCCATACCGGTTCGACCATGAAGAGCGGCATTGCCGAGAAGAATCTGGTCATTCTGGATGTGGGCGAAGACGTGACCCGCTTTATTGCGGAAACGGTCCCTGTGCTGAAAGCAGAAGCGGAATATCTGCAGCTGGTTACTTACCTGAAGACACTGAAAGGCATTCTGGATGGCGATTTTGCCAGCTATCCGGAGGCTCAGGCACGGATCTGCCGCTTTGTGCAGGAACACCGGGCGCTTGCCCGGCGGCCCTGGGCCAAAAGAGCAGACCGGATCAAGGTGGAAACACTTTTGATCAGCAAGCGGCTGTTTTATGCCGTTTATGGGCTGGGAGAATGGAAAAATAAACACACAGTCGAAAAATAAAATGGAGAAGTTATGCTGATTTATCTGGGGGCTTTTGCGGTTTCTGTGGGCATTGCCGCCTATGGCGAGCACCTGCGGACGAAGAAAAACAACGAGAAGGGCTTTTATCTCTGCCTGGCGCTGGCGGTGCTGGTGATGGCGGTATTGGCAGGCTTGCGGGACCCGTCCATTGGCACGGACAGCGTGGTGTATGAGGGATGGGTGGCGGATGCAAAGCTGCAGGATGGTTTGTTGGCCTGCATCCGGCAGCGGCACAAAACAGAGCCGCTGTTTATGACGCTGGTCTATCTGGCGGCACATGTTTTTGGTGATGTCCATTGGCTCTACTTTATGGTGGACCTGCTGGCCTGCGGCCTGTTTATGATCGGGCTGGTGCAGTATAAGGAGTATGTCTCCGTGCCCTATGGCTGGCTGGCTTACCTCTGCCTGTATTATGGCGATACTTATAATGCCGAGCGGCAGTCTGTGGCGCTGGGTGTGGCATTTTTGGCGTTCAGCTTTGCGTGGAAGAAAAAGTATCACTGGGCGGTTCTACTGCTGGCGGTCTCCTGCCTGTTCCACAATGCCACCTTTATCTCGTTTGGTGCGCTGTTGATCTATATCCTGCTTCAGCATTTCGACAACTGGTGGGTCAAGGGTGGCCTGGCGGCATTTTCGGTCTACCTTGCCTTCTTCAGCAAGGCTGTGGTCAGGCTGGCCCTGAATGTGGACTTCATTGATCGGCTTTACGGATATTATTATGATGCCAATGCGGGCGGCTTCACGCTGAATCCCATCATTGTGCGTCTGCCGTTCCTGATCCTGCCCATTGTGCTGTACCGCTGGTATGCCAGAGAGGAAGGGGCGGGCCATCGCCGCTTTACTCGCTCGGATGCCGATTTCTGGATCGTGATGATCCTGATCGAGATGGCAACGGCCCAGCTGCGCAACATCAATGTGCCGCTCTACCGCATCTGCCTGTATTTTGCGTTCTTCCGTTATCTCGCCATTGGCCGTGTGGTCAAGTGCGTGGAGGATGAGCGTCTGCGCAAGCTGCTGAAGGCTGCCATGTGGGGAATGCTGGTCATCATCTGGATCTATCAGGCGTATATTCAGGGCAACAATGCCATTTGCCCGTACACCTCGGAGATCCTCCACATCGGCAGAGAAACATTCTTCTGAGGGAACAGAACATGGAGACAGAGCTGATCAGTGTCATTGTTCCGGTCTACAATGTGGAGCAATATCTCCGCCGCTGCGTGGACAGCATTCTGCACCAGACCTATCAGGATCTTGAGGTCCTGCTGGTGGACGATGGCTCCACCGATGCCAGCGGAGCCATCTGCGACGAATATGCCGCACAGGAAGAACGTGTAACAGCAGTCCACCAGAAAAACGGGGGACTCTCTGCAGCGCGCAACGCGGGGCTCGAACGGGCACAGGGAACGTATCTCTGCTTTGTGGATAGTGATGACTTTCTGGACAGCCGGATGCTGGAAACGCTTTGCCGTGACCTGCAGGAACAGGATGCGGACGTGGCTGTGGTGGGCTTCCGGATGTTTGAACGGGAGGAAGAGCTTGCCCCGGCAGAGCTCGCCGTACCGGTGCAGTGCATGACAGGCCGGGAGGCCATCCGTAGCACCCTTGTCTCGGATGAGCTGGGGGATTTTGCCTGGAACAAGCTTTACAAGCGGGAGCTGTTCCGGGATGTCCGCTATCCGCTGGGGCGGATGATGGAAGATCAGGGTACGACATACCGCATTTTTCAGCAGTGCAGCAAGGTCGTATACCGCCCGGTGCCGCTGTATTATTACTATCAGCGCCCGGACAGCATCCTTCACCGCAGGAACATGAAGTTCTACGAGGATAAGCTGGATATGGGCTATCAGAAATATCAGGCCATCCGGGAAGCATACCCGGGAATGTCAGAAAATGATGCCGCCATGCTGAGCGTGGTGGAGCACTGCTATCCGTATCTGATGCAGGATACGGAGCGCCGCGCAAAGATGGAGGCCTTTCTGCAGGAGTGTGACCCGGCGGCGGCAAAGCTGCTCTGCACCAGCAGCCAGCGGAAGTATCAGCTGCTCAGATGCAGCCGGAGGCTGTATGCAAAACTGTTCCTGCTGAAAAACGGCCCGGCGGCAAAATAAGGGAGGATAATTTGTGCTGAACGATACCGTCAGTATCATTGTGCCGATCTATAACAAAGAAAAGTATCTGGAAAAATGTCTGGACAGCATCCTTGGTCAGACCTATCGGGATCTGGAGATCATTCTGGTGGATGATGGGTCAACAGACAACTCTCTTTCCATCTGTCAGCGCTACGCGGAAAAAGATCTGCGGATCAAGATATACCACAAGCCAAACGGTGGTGTTTCTTCTGCGCGAAATCTGGGATTGGAAAAAAGTACAGGAAAGTATATTTCATTTGTTGATCCAGATGATTTTATTCATTCGGAATTTATAGAACGGCTGGAAATGATGTTGGTGCAATCGGACGCGGAAATTGCATACTGTAAAATGCTGGATGTTTGGGAAGGCAGTGACGTAGAACATATTCCCCAAATTACAGATAAAGTTTGCATATTGGATGCAAGACGGTACGATTGGTTTACACCAGCAGCGCATAAGGTCGCCTGCGGCGCAGTATACCGAAAAAGCTGTGTGAAGGATATTCGATTTTCTGATGACCTGTATATTGGAGAAGATACTCTTTTCTTAGCAGAATGCATCAAAAAAGCATCTAAGATTGTTCGTTCGGAAAGTGAATTATACTATTACTACCGCAATGATCAGTCGGTAACGCTGTGCGATTATTTTACTGGAAAATTAACAGAAATGATGGCGTGGGAGCGAATTGTTGTATTGTATGCGAATGAATCACTTGTACAGAAGACTGCAAAAGCGGGATATTCACAGGTTTGTCGTGAGTTAGTGGTTAAATATGGAAAGAGTGCACGCTTTATGGAAGAAGGTTATCCGAAAGCAAAAGCAGGGTTTTACAGATGGGCAAAGGAAATGATGCAACAGCAACTTCAGGAAAAGAGATATTTTTACTGGCTTAAAACCATGTATTCGTATTTCTTCTGGGACGCATGGGTAAAGAAAAAACAGGGTGAGTGAAAGTATCTAGTTATGAAGAAATCGCTTACATTAAATGCAATAATGAGTGGAATCAAGACGATTCTACAAATCATCTTTCCACTGATTACATTCCCGTACATATCTAACATTCTACAAGTAAATAATTTGGGCAAAGTGAACTTTGCCAGCTCCGTCTGCGGGTATTTTCTGCTGTTTGCAGGCCTTGGCATCTCCTCCTATGCGGTGCGTGAGGGTTCCCGCTATGTGAATGACCGGGAAAAACTGTCGGCTTTTGCATCGGAGATGTTCTCCATCAATATGATCTCCACGGCCCTGACCTATGCGGCATTGGCGGTGACGATGCTTTTCTGGACAAAGCTCCATGCCTATACCGACCTGATGCTGGTGCTGAGTTTACAGATCTTCTTTACGACCATCGGCACCGAATGGGTGTTCACGATCTTTGAGGAGTATACCTATATCACAGTTAGAGGTATTATTTTTCAAATAATATCAATTCTGATGATGTTCGCATTTGTTAAAACGCAGGACGATTACTGTATTTACGCAGGAATTACGGTGTTTGCCGCAGCAGGTGCGAATATATTGAACTTCTTTCGAGCTAGGAAATATTGCACGATTCGACTGACAGCAAAAATAGACTGGAAAAAGCATTTAAAACCAATACTTCTGATTTTTGCATCGAGCTTTGCAATTACGATTTATGTAAATTCAGATGTGACAATTCTCGGAGTTTTAACTTCAGACTATCATGTGGGAATTTACACCGTTGCAATGAAGATATATACGATGGTAAAATCGGTTCTGGCATCTATTCTTTTAGTATCTGTTCCGAGGTTGTCTCGTTATGCAGGAATGCAGGATAGGCTGAATTTTGAAAGGCTTTTTAATAAAGTATTCGGGGCAATGGTATTAACCGTTCTTCCGGCTGTAGTGGGATTGTTTGAACTAAGTCAAGAGGTCGTTCTTTTTATCTCAAGCGAAAGCTATCTGGAAGCAGCTGTGCCACTTCGCATTTTGAGTATAGCACTGGTAGCAAGTTTATTTGGGTGGCTCTATAATACTTGTGTTTTGGTGCCATGGAAAAGAGAAGGTCAATTTTTGGTAGCAACGCTTGTGAGTGCAATTTTGAACGTGGGGCTGAACATCCTGCTCATCCCGCGGTTCCGGGAGAATGCGGCGGCCTTTACCACCCTGCTGGCAGAACTGTGCTCCATGATGCTCTGTATCCGCTGCTCCAGGGGTCTGGTCACGGTCTCAGCTGACCGGCGCACCGTTGGCTCGGTGCTCTGCGGCTGTGCGGGTATCGTTCTTGTCTGTACCGGGGTCAAGGCACTGGCTCTGCCCAATCTCATCTGCATTCTGGCGGCAGTGCTGGGCTCAGTGGCTGCATACGCGGTCATCCTGCTGGGCATGAAAAATCCGCTGGTGCTGGAATATCTGGAAAAAGTGAAGCAGAAGTTCCGGAAAACATCCTGAATGGACAGGACCCGCTGTGGGGGCGAACACTCCCTGCAGCGGGTCCTTTTGGGAAAAAACGGCGTTTTTTGGTGCGTTCCGGCAAAATCACCACATTTCTTTGCTTCTGCAACAAATGTTTGTTAATAAATTATCCATCCCCCGTCCTTGCAATACACACGCTTTTTGTTTATAATAAGGATGTACGGGGAAGTTCGCAGTGCGCGGCCCCCGATGAAAAGCAAAATTCGATTCCGAACGAAAAGAATTTGAGAGGAGTTTGTTACCATGGGTTTAGGTAAGAAAACGATCGACGATCAGAATTACTGCGGCAAGAAGGTCCTTGTCCGCTGCGATTTCAATGTCCCGATGAAGGACGGCGTGATCACCAACGAGAACCGCATCAATGCGGCTCTGCCCACCATCCAGAAGCTGGTCAATGATGGCGCTAAGGTCATCCTGTGCAGCCACCTGGGCAAACCCAAGAACGGCCCCGAGGCAAAGTTCAGCCTGGCACCCGTTGCTGTGGCTCTGAGCGCAAAGCTGGGCAAGACCGTTGTGTTCGCTGATGACGACAACGTTGTGGGCGAGAACGCAAAGGCTGCTGTTGCCGCAATGAACAACGGCGATGTCGTTCTGCTGCAGAACACCCGTTTCCGCAAGGAAGAGACCAAGAACATGCCTGAGTTCAGCGAGGAGCTGGCTTCTCTGGCTGATGCTTATGTGGACGATGCCTTCGGCAGCTGCCACCGTGCACACTGCTCCACCGCAGGTGTCACCGACTACATCAAGGATACCGCTGTCGGTTACCTGATGGAGAAGGAGATCAAGTACCTGGGCAACGCAGTCAACGATCCCGTCCGTCCCTTCACCGCCATCCTGGGCGGCGCTAAGGTCGCCGATAAGCTGAACGTCATCTCCAATCTGCTGGAGAAGGTCGATACCCTGATCATCGGCGGCGGCATGGCTTACACCTTCGTCAAGGCTCAGGGCTACGAGGTCGGCAAGAGCCTGTGCGACGATACCAAGTTGGATTACTGCAAGGAAATGATGGCCAAGGCCAAGGAGAAGGGCGTGAAGCTGCTGCTGCCCGTGGATGCAGCCTGCATCAAGGACTTCCCCGATCCCATCGACGCTCCCGTGGATGTCACTGTGGTGCCCGTCACCGCCATCCCTGCTGACATGGAGGGCTGCGACATCGGCCCCGAGACCATGAAGCTGTTTGCCGATGCTGTCAAGGCATCCAAGACCGTGGTGTGGAACGGCCCCATGGGCGTGTTCGAGAACCCCACCCTGGCAGCTGGTACTCTGGCTGTTGCCAAGGCTATGGCTGAGAGCGATGCTACCACCGTGATCGGTGGCGGCGACAGCGCAGCAGCTGTGCAGCAGATGGGCCTGGGCGACAAGATGACCCACATCTCTACCGGCGGCGGCGCTTCTCTGGAGTATCTGGAGGGCAAGGAGCTGCCTGGTATCGCTGTGATCCAGAACGCATAAGCATCTGAACCAGCATCACTGAGGTGCGGCGGCATATACGCCGCCGCACTTTTTATTTTGGGTAATAAGATCTCTCAGGCTTGCCGACGCTCGCCAGCTCTCCATCCGGGAGGCACTGCCTCTCCTGCCGGGAGAGGCGGCACCGAAGGCGGCGGAGAGGTATTTTGTGATAAGGAGATCGTTAGAATGGATAAGGCAAAGCGTAAGGCAATCATTGCAGGCAACTGGAAGATGAACAAGACCGCCACTGAGGCAGCCAAGCTGGTGGACGAGCTGATCCCCGCCGTCAAGGATGCTTCCTGTGAGGTCGTTATCTGCACCCCCTACACCGATCTGGTCACCGCTGTGGAAAAGACCAAGGGCACCAACATCCATGTGGGTGCTGAGAATGTCCACTTTGAGAAGTCCGGTGCGTTCACCGGCGAGATCAGCGCCGATATGCTGGTGGATCTGGGTGTGGAGTACGTCATCGTCGGCCACTCCGAGCGCCGCCAGTACTTTGCAGAGACCGACCAGACCGTGAACAAGCGCGCTCTGGCTGCCCTGAATGCGGGCCTGAAGGTCATCATCTGCGTGGGCGAGAGCCTGCAGCAGCGCGAGGAGGGCGTGACCGAGGAGCTGGTGCGGATGCAGACCAAGATCGCCCTGCGCGACGTGACCGCCGAGCAGATGGCAAACGTGGTCATTGCCTACGAGCCCATCTGGGCCATCGGCACCGGCAAGACCGCGACCGCTGACCAGGCCGAGGAGGTTTGCGCTCAGATCCGCAAGGTCATCGGCGAAGTGTACGGCGAGGCTGTGGCCGAGGCTGTCACGGTCCAGTACGGCGGCAGCATGAACGCCAAGAACTGCGAGGAGCTGCTGAGCAAGAAAGATGTGGACGGCGGTCTGATCGGCGGCGCATCTCTGAAGGCTCCTGATTTTGCTGTTATCGTCAATGCCGCTTCCAACGGCTGAGAAAGTCCTCTGACCTGTTTTCCCAGCGCCCGGCTGCGCCGTTTTTCCAGCGCTGTGCCGGGCGCTATTTGTTCTAAATCAAAGGAGATTCAACGTTATGTCCAAGAAACCTGTACTTCTGTGCATCATGGATGGCTTTGGCTGGGTGCCCAACGAGACCTACGGCAATGCCGTGGTCGCCGCAAAGACCCCCCATCTGGATGCCCTGATGGAAAAATATCCCATGACCACCATCGATGCCTCCGGCATGGCTGTCGGCCTGCCCGATGGTCAGATGGGCAACTCTGAGGTGGGCCACACCAACATGGGCGCTGGCCGCATCGTTTACCAGCAGCTGACCCTCATCACCAAATCCATCCGGGATGGTGAGATGTTCAAGAACCCCGTGCTGGTCAAGAACATGAAGGCCGCCATTGAGGCAGGCAAGGCCATCCACCTGATGGGCCTGGTGGGCACCGGCGGTGTCCACAGCCACGCTGACCACTGGTTCGGCGTGCTGGAAATGGCAAAGCACATGGGCGCAAAGGAAGTCTACCTGCACTGCATCACCGATGGCCGTGATACCGACCCCCACGCCGGCAAGGGCTTCCTGGCTGACCTGCAGGCCAAGCTGGACGAGCTGGGCGTTGGCAAGATCGCCAGCGTTTCCGGCCGTTACTACGCCATGGACCGCGACAACAACTGGGACCGCGAGGAGAAGGCTTACGCCGCATTCGTTTACGGTGAGGGCAACCACGCTGCCAACGCTGCCGAGGCCATTGAGGCATCCTATGCTGCCGATAAGACCGACGAGTTCGTTCTGCCCTGCGTCACCTGTGAGGGCGGCCGCGTGCAGGATGGCGATACCGTCATCTTTATGAACTTCCGTCCCGACCGTGCCCGCCAGATGACCCGCATCTTCTGCGATGACGACTTCAAGGGCTTTGAGCGCCGCGGCGGCCGCAAGCAGGTCAACTATGTCTGCATGGCCGAGTACGATGCCACCATGCCCAACTGCGAGGTCGCCTATCCTCCCGTGGAGCTGAAGAATGTTCTGGGCCAGTACCTGTCCGAGAACGGCAAGACCCAGCTGCGCATTGCCGAGACCGAGAAGTATGCACACGTCACCTTCTTCTTCAATGGCGGTGTGGAGGCTCCCTACGAGGGTGAGGACCGCTGCGTCATCCCCAGCCCGAAGGTTGCCACCTACGACCTGCAGCCCCAGATGAGCGCCCCTGAGGTGGCTGCTGAGTGCGTCAAGCGCATCGAGAGCGGCAAGTATGATGTGGTCATCCTGAACTTTGCCAACTGCGACATGGTCGGCCACACCGGCGTGTTCGATGCCGCTGTCAAGGCCGTTGAGGCTGTGGATACCGCTGTGGATCAGGTGGTCACCGCTGTGCTGAATGCAGGCGGCTGCGCCTTTATCACGGCTGACCACGGCAACGCCGAGAAGATGATGAACCCGGACGGCACTCCCTTCACCGCCCACACCACCAACGTGGTGCCTTTTGTGGCCGTTGGCTGCGGCGATGTGAAGCTGCGCGAGGGTGGCTGCCTGGCAGATATCGCCCCCACCATGCTGCCCTATATCGGCCTGCCTGTCCCCGCTGAGATGACCGGCAAGAGCATCATCGTGGAGTAAGCACTCCGCAAAAGAGCTTTTCTGAAACGCAAAAAGACCTCCCCGTGCAGGTGCTGCCTGCATGGGGAGGTCTTTTGCTGTATCGCTTAGTAGTGCAGCTGGTCAGCGGTCAGTGCTTCCAGCACCGGCAGCATGGCGGCTGCCTCGGCCTTGGCGGCGGGCAGATCCATATCGCGGTAGTTGCCGCATTCCACCTCGCTGGCACCGGGGATATCCCCCTCAAAGGCGGCCATGAAGCGGAAGGAATCCACGGTCAACTCCAGTGCCTGTGCCGGGGTCAGCCCGCGGGTAAGCAGGTAGAAGCCGGTGCGGCAGCCCATGGGGCCAACGTAGATCACGCCGTCCTTCACCGCGCTGTTGCGGGCGTAGGTGGCAAACAGGTGCTCCAGCGTGTGGGCAGCACCGGTGGTCAGATAATCGCCCTGATTGGGCTTCTTCATCCGGATGTCCCAGGTCAGCACATCACCATCCTGGCGGCTCAGGTACATGCCCCGGTCCAGTTTGGTGTGATCGACACAGAAGCTTGCAATGCGTTCCATGATGTTCTCCTTCAGGATCAGGCCTGCAGGCGCTGGACACTGCCGTGGGCACAATCCACAGCGATATCCAGGCCGTCGCGGATGTGGCTGCAGGCACCTGCAGCACCCACGATGGTGGGTTTGAGCAGGGAGTTGCCCACGATGGCAGCGTGGCTGTTCAGGCCGGGCTCCTCGACCACCAGAGCGGCGGCATCGCGGACATAGCCCAGCATCTCGTTGGTGGTGGAGGGAACGACCAGCACCATGCCGGGGCGGAACTTTGCCTTAACTTCCTCCAGAGTGCGGCAGACGCAGGCCTTGCCGCTGGCGGAGACCAGATCGGTCTTGCCGCGGCCCACGCCCACACCGGTGGCCAGGCAGTTGCCCACCATGTGGATCTTGATCATGTTGGTGGTGCCGGAAACGCCCACGGGCACGCCTGCGGTCACAACGGCCAGCTCGCCGTTGTGCAGGTAGCCGTTCTTCTCGGCCAGAGCGGTGGACATCTCAATCAGCTCATCGGTGCTGTGGGCGGGGCCCATCAGCAGGGAAGTGATGCCCCAGCTCAGGGAGAGCTGACGCTGCACCTGCTCGTCCATAACGCAGGCAATGATGGGCTGCTTGGGGCGGTACTTGCTCAGCAGGCGGGCAGTGTTGCCGGATTCAGACACGGTGACGATGGCGGCAGCGTTCACGTCCTTGGCGGTCAGGCAGGCAGCATGAGCGGTTGCATCGCTGACGCTGATCTGGATCTCGGCGTGACGCTGGGCGCGGTAGTGCTCCTCGTTCTCGGTGCGCTCTGCAATGGCGGACATGGTCTTGAGGGCCTCCACGGGGTAGTCACCGGCAGCGGTCTCACCAGACAGCATGATGGCGGAGGTGCCATCGTAGATGGCATTTGCCACGTCGGAGATCTCAGCACGGGTGGGGCGGGGGTTGACCATCATGCTGTCCAGCATCTGGGTGGCAGTGACGATGGGCTTGCCGAAGGAGAAGGAGCGGTCGATGATGTCCTTCTGGATGCCGGGCAGCTCGGTGAAGTCGATCTCAACGCCCAGGTCACCACGGGCCACCATGACGGCATCGGCTGCGGAGAGGATGCTGTCGATGTTGTTCACACCCTCGCGGTTCTCGATTTTGGCAATGATACGGATGTTGGAGTCGTACTCATTCAGCAGGTTACGGATGTCGTACACATCCTGTGCGGTGCGCACAAAGGAAGCAGCGATGAAGTCAAAGCCGTTCTGCACGCCAAAGATAATGTCCTCGCGGTCCTTCTGGCTCAGGTAGGGCATGGACAGATGCACGCCGGGCACATTGACACCCTTTTTGGTCTTGATCTTGCCGCTGTTCAACACGGTGCAGATGATGTCGGTGTCGGTGACCTGCTCAATGTGCAGCATGATCAGGCCGTCGTCCAGCATGATGGTGCCGCCGGGCTGCACGTCCTGGGGCAGATCCTTGTAAGTGACGGAGCAGATCTCCTTGGTGCCCTCCACCTCGCGGGTGGTCAGGGTAAAGGTCTGGCCGGCTTCCAGCATCTCCACACCGTTCTTGAACTCCTTCAGGCGGATCTCGGGGCCCTTGGTGTCCAGCAGGGCGGCAACAGGCTTGCCCAGCTCCTCACGCAGAGCTTTCAGCTTTGCCAGACGGCCGCCGTGCTCCTCGTAGGAACCGTGGGAGAAGTTGAAACGGGCCACGTTCATGCCGTTTGCGATCAGGTCGCGCAGGACATCGCCCTTATCGGTAGAAGGGCCCAGGGTGCAGATGATCTTCGTTTTTCTCATAAAATACCTCCAACGTTTACGCTATAATGCTCTCTATCTTGACGCAGCAGCCCAAGCTGGCTGCTCTCTGGCGGGCAGTGATTGCTTTGCGCCCGCGGCGGCAGTATACGCCAATATGGCTGTTTCAAAAAACCATACCACTATACATTATAAGCTCTTGGATACAATAGCGCAAGAAAAATCTTTGCAAAGAAACTGCTAAGATTTCATCAGGTTTGAACAAAAAACTTTCCACCACAAAGCGCTTGCATAACCGGCGGGATTTGCTTATAATGAAGGTAAGCAAAAGTGCGACTGTTCCGGGGCAGCCCGGAGGAAAATGGAGTGAAAACATATGGAAAAGCGTGTATTTTTGATCGTACTGGACAGCTTTGGCATCGGTGCGGAGCCGGATGCAGCCGCCTTTGGCGACGAGGGCACCAACACGCTGGGGGCCATTGCAGGGCATCCCAATTTCAACTGCCCCAACCTAAAAAAGCTGGGCCTGTTCAACATTGACGGTGTGACCGCGGGCGAAAAGACCGACGCGCCCGCCGGTGCCTTTGCTCGCCTGCAGGAGCAGAGCATGGGCAAGGATACCACCATCGGCCACTGGGAAATCGCTGGTGTGGTCAGCCCGAACCCGCTGCCCACCTTCCCCAACGGCTTCCCGGAGGAGCTCATTCAGGACTTTGAGGCAAAAACCGGCCACAAAGTCCTCTGCAATCTGCCCTATTCCGGCACCGAGGTGCTGAAGGACTACGGCGAGCAGGCCATGAAGGAAAATGCCCTCATCGTCTACACCAGCGCCGACAGCGTGTTCCAGGTGGCTGCCCACGAGGAGCTGGTGCCCGTGCACGAGCTTTATCGCTACTGCGAGATCGCCCGCGAGATGCTGAAGGGCGCGTACGGCGTGGGCCGTGTCATCGCCCGGCCCTTCCTGGGCAGCAGCGCCGAGACCTTCTACCGCACCACCAACCGCCACGATCTGAGCCTGAAGCCGCCCCGTGCCACCATGCTCGACCTGCTGAAGGAGGCCGGCAGGGATGTTATCGCCGTGGGCAAGATCTTTGATATCTTTGACGGACAGGGCGTGACCGAAAAGATCAAGACCACCGGCAACACCAATGGCATCGCCTTCACCAAGGCATTGCAGACCCGGGATTTCGAGGGCCTGGCCTTTGTGAATCTGGTGGATTTTGATATGCTCTACGGCCACCGCCGCGACGTGCCCGGCTATGCCGCTGCCGCCACCGAATTTGACCGCTTCCTGGCCGACTTCATCCCCGGGATGCGGGAGGGCGACCTGCTGATGATCACCGCCGACCACGGCTGCGACCCCTCCTACACCAAGACCACCGACCATACCCGCGAGTATGTGCCGTATCTGGTCTGCGGCAAGGGCGTGAAGCCCGGTGTGGATTTGGGCACCCGGCTCTGCTTTGGCACCATTGCACAGACCGTGTGTGAATATCTGGGTGTGGATGCTTCCAGCCTGGACGGCCACAGCGTGCTGCAGGAGATCCTGAAGTAATATCGGCCCTCTCAGTCATGTGATAGCGCGACTGAGAGGGCTATTTTTTGTGTAAAGTCTTGAACAATATAGTCAGTTGTGGTAGACTAGCACATGCACGCCCGGTGCGTACAAAGTTTACGCCGGGCGCAGGAATTGATATGGTTTCAGAATAGAAGGAGACTATCACATGAGAATCAATCGTACTCTGGGTCTGGCACTGACCGCTGCTGTGCTGGCTGTTGCCATGACTGGCTGCTCCAATAGTGCATCCTCCACCGCATCCTCCGCTGCTTCCAGCGAGGCTGCTTCCTCTGTGGCTGCTTCCTCTGTGGCCGCTTCCAGCGAAGCTGCCGAGAGCGAGGCCGCTGCCGCCAGCGTTGTCAGCACCGAGGATCTGGATGTGAACGGCACCACCTACTCCGCCGACTGCTACGGCGAGTTCACCCTGTCCAACGGCGACACCATGAAGCTGTGGAAGGTGAAGGACGCTTACGCAGACCTGAGCGCTCTGCCCATGAAGGGCATGGCCGAGGAGTTCCCCATCGAGGCCGAGGCCGAGCAGATCTATGTTGCTGACGTGACCAGCAACGGCGAGACCACCCGCCAGTATCTGCGCACCGACAAGGCTGGCCGCAACGGCACTGTCTCTGTCAAGACCTTTGAGCTGGGCGACGCTGAGTAATCGCGCTTCCCTGTAAAATCAGCAGACAACAAGCCCCGGACCTTTTGCAAGGCCCGGGGCTTGTGCTGTTTTATCCTGTTTTATTCTCCGCTGCTGCTGGAACCGAATAGGGCATCCAGCACGGTGGAAGCGGCCTGATGCAGGGAGTTGGCAGCAGATTCCACCTGCTCCTGCGTGGGCAGAGAGATGGAAGGTGTCTCTGCTCCGCCGGTGGATTCACTGCTGGCTTCACTCTCAGCAGGTGCTTCGGTGGAAGCCTCGCTCTCGGCAGGCGCTTCGGGGGTGGGTTCTGCGGGCTGCTCATCGGCAGGCTGTTCCGCAGGCACGCTCTCGGCAGGTTCCTCCACAATGACGCTGTCGGGCGATTCCTCCACAGAGGTGCCCGCGTTGGGGTCAGCCGTGGGGGTGAATACCTCGGTCTTTTCGGGGGTCTGCTGGGTATCGCTCACGGTACCCTCGCCGCCCAGAACGGATGCAATCAGCTCCTTGGCCTGGTTGACGGAGTTCTCATCCGGCTTCATCACATAGAGGCTCTGGCCCTTTGCGGAGTAGCACTGGGAGCTCTTGCCGCTGGTGCCGGTTACGGTATAGCTCTGAATGTCCCAGTCAGACAGGCTTGCCAGCTGCATCCGCACCAGTGCGGAGATCTGCTCCTGAGAAAGGCTGGTCACAAAGCAGTCGGACACAGCATCCATCAGCTTGGAGAAGCTCATCAGCACGGTGGGGGATTTGATCTTGTTCATCATGGCATCGATGACTTTCATCTGGTTGATGCCGCGCTGGATATCGCCGGAGGCAAAGGCGTGACGCTCCCGGGCAAAGGCCAGAGCGCTCTTGCCGTCCAGATGGTTCCAGCCCTCGGCAAAGGTGGTGGGGTCATAGTAGCCGGGGCTGCCCACCGAGGTGAACGCCTGATCGGAGTAGACATCCACGCCGCCCACGGCATCGATGATGCTGATGAAGCCCGCAAAGTTGATGCGGAGGTATTGGTCCACATTGACCCCGTACAGGTTGCCCAGGGTTGCCATGCTGGTCTCCACGCCGTACAGACCGGCATGGGTCAGCTTGTCCTTGCTGTTGGTGCCCGCCAGATCAACGTAGTAATCGCGGGGAGTGTTGATGAGCGCCACCCGTTTGGTGGAGGGGTTGACCACGGCGAGAATGTTCACATCGCTGCGGGCCTTTTCGGTCAGTTCGCCGCGGTTGTCCACGCCGCTCAGGTAGACCACAAAGGGCTCCTTGGTGATCTTGTTGGCCTCGGTGCCGGTGACAAGGCCGGAGGTCACGTTGTCCAGTGCACTCAGGCCCTGCTGCGCCCAGACACAGCCCAGCGCCAGAAAGGCACACAGGAACACCGAGAACACCCGGGATACCTTGCGGGGGGCGCTGTACTCCTGGCAGCGCTTGACCAGCAGCCAGAACAGCACCAGCAGCGCCGCAATGATGACCAGATACAGTGCGGGCAGCATCTGGGTGCGCCAGAGCTGGAAGAAGGCCGCAATGCTCAGAATGGCTTGTACGATCAGCAAAACAGTACCTCGTTTCGGGTTGGCCGCGCCGGTGTCCGCATCCGGCTTGCGGCGGGGGGGCTTTGACTCCGGGGCAGGCCCGCTGGTATGCTTCGGCGGCTTGGGTGGTGCAGGCGGCGGGGTGGGAGCGGCAGTTTCCGGCGCAAAAAAGGCCGTGCTGTCCACCTCCACAGTTTTTTCTTCCGGTGGGCGGTGGCCCCGGTGGATGTGCCGGGTGCTGTCATCGTCCGTGTGGGAACGGGAAGTTTCATCAAACATAGGAATTCTCCTTTTTGACATGTCCTCAGGCAAGGGGCACGATGGTCAGAACGGCCCGTGCCGGCAGGCAGGTGGCCGTCTGATCCTCCTGCGAGATCCAGCCAAAGCTTTCGCAGATGTGGTCAGGGCAGGGGGAATCAATGAACCGTGCCGCGCCGTCCTTGACCTCGATGTGCACCGTCAGATAGCCGGTGTCGATGTCATAGACGGCATCCTGGTCCAGAGAGATCTTCTGCACCGTGTTCGCATCGCCGTAGATCAGCTCCGCGCCCAGGGTGCTGCCGCTCTGCCCGGCACTGCGGAGGTAAAAAAGCACCCCCGCGATCACCAGAACAACAGCGGCGAACAGTAAATTGACCCAGAGATTTTTTTTCTGCTTCATGGCTCAGGCATCCTTCTGGGGGAACAGCTGTTCCAGCTCGGCCAGCCACAGGGCGGCGCAGGCATCGCTGGGCATCCGCCAGTCCCCGCGCGGCGAGAGGGTCACGCTGCCGATCTTGGGGCCGTCGGGCAGGCAGCTGCGCTTGAACTGCTGGGCAAAGAACCGCCAGTAGAAGTTGCGCAGCCACTTGTAAAGCACCGCGTCCGGGTATTCCTCCCGGCCCGCAAAGGCTGCCCTGGCCAGCCGGAAGATCTTTGCCGGGCCAAAGCCGAAGCGGAGCACATAATAAAGGTAGAAGTCGTGCAGTTCATAGGGACCCACCAGATCCTCGGTGCGCTGTGCGATCTCGCCGTTGTCCTTGGCGGGCAGCAGCTCGGGGGACACAGGGGTGTCGAGGATGTCCAGCAGCACTTCTTTCAGGGCCGGGGTGGCGGCAATGTCGGCTTCGTACCGGACAAGATGGCGCACCAGCGTTTTGGGCACGCCTGCGTTCACGCCGTACATGCTCATGTGGTCGCCGTTGTAGGTGGCCCAGCCCAGGGCCAGCTCGGAAAGGTCGCCGGTGCCCACCACCAGGCCGCCGGTGCGGTTGGCGGTGTCCATCAGCTCCAGCGTGCGCACGCGGGCCTGGCCGTTCTCGTAGGTCACGTCCAGCACGCTCTCGTCCTGGCCGATGTCCCGGAAGTGGCTGTGCACCGTGGAGGCAATGTCGATCTCGGTAAAGCTGACGTGCAGCTCGTCACAGAGGATCTCTGCATTGCTGCGGGTGCGCTTGGTGGTGCCAAAGCAGGGCATGGTCACGGCCAGCACATCGGTGGTGGGGCGGCCCAGCTGCTTCATGGCGCGGACAGCCACCAGCAGGGCAAGGCAGCTGTCCAGACCGCCCGAAATGCCGATGACGGCTGTTTTGGCGCGAGCGTGCTCAAGACGCTTGGCCAGGCCGTCGGCCTGCATCTTCAGAATCAGCTCACAGCGCTCGGCACGCAGCTGTTCATTGTGGGGGATAAAGGGGGTGGGGTCTACCCAGCGGGTCAGCACGGTGTCGGTCAGGGCCAGGTCGAACTCCACGGTCTGGTAGCCCTCGGTGCTGGGCTCAAAGCTGGTGTTGCGCGCCCGCTCCGATTCCATCCGCTGGCAGTCCAGCTCCGTCTCGGCAAGGCCGCCTGCAAAGGGCTTCACCTCGGCCAGCAGGGTGCCGTTCTCGGCGATCAGGTCGTGGCCTGCGAACACCATGTCCTGGGTGCTCTCGCCGTGGCCTGCCGAGGCGTACAGGTAGCCGCAGAGCAGGCGGGCAGACTGGTTTTCCACCAGTGCCCGGCGGTACTCGGCCTTGCCCACCGTTTCATCGCTGGCCGAAAGGTTGGCGATGACGGTAGCGCCTGCCAGTGCGTGGAAGGTGGAGGGCGGCAGGGCGCTCCACAGGTCCTCGCAGAGCTCCACGCCCAGCACAAAGCTGGGCATCTGGCGGCAGCGGAAGAGCAGGGAGGTGCCGAAGGGGACATCCTGCCCGCAGACATTCACCCACTCCACCTCGGTGGAACCGGGGGTGAACTGCCGCTTTTCATAGAACTCGCCGTAGTTGGGCAGGTACGTTTTGGGAACCAGACCCAGCAGCTGCCCGCGGCAGAACACGGCAGCGCAGTTGTACAGCTTGCCCCGCACCATCAGGGGCAGGCCCACAAGGGCCACGGTGTCCAGCTCCCGGCTGGCATCCAGCAGCTCCTGCAGGCCGGTCAGGGCTCCCTGCTGCAGGGTGCGCTGCAAAAACAGGTCGCCGCAGGTATAGCCGGTCAGGCAGAACTCAGGGAACACGGCCAGCTTCACGCCGCGGGCGGCGGCGGCACGCAGCTCCGTGAGGATCTGCCGGGTGTTGTAGGCGCAGTCCGCCACCCGAAGCGCGGGCGAGAGGGCTGCTGCTTTCAAAAAACCATCTTTCATCGGAGGATTTCACATCCTGTCTCTCTTGTTTGCCCACGGCGAACAACTGTGCTCCCGTAGTGAGGATAGTATACCACACTCTGACCAAAACGAAAAGAGGGCTGTTATCAACCCTCTCTGCCTCTGCGCCTGACGGCGGGGCAAAGAAGGGTTCTAACAACCCCCTGCAGATACACCAAATGGAAAACGAGATGGACCGTAAGCCGGGTTCTGTATTAAACGACGATCTGTCTAGGCCTGCCATTGCTGACAGGCTCGTGCCGCCTTCGGGACACGCGAGCAGCGCTGTACGTCCCATATAGGCGTTGCTTCCGGTAGGGTTTACAAAGCCGCATGGTCACCCATGCGCTGGTGAGCTCTTACCTCGCCGTTTCATCCTTACCGCATTGCTGCGGCGGTTTGTTTTCTGTTGCACTTTCCCTAAGGTCACCCTCGGCTGCCGTTAGCAGTTACCGTGCTCTGTGAGGCCCGGACTTTCCTCAGAGCGGTCAAAGCCGCCCCGCCGCCGTATGTTCCACTCGTTTTCTGTTCCCCATAATACCATAAAAAAACAAGATTTGCAAGTGACGATAAAATTTGGTATAATAAATTTAAATATGGCGTGAAATTTTTGGGGAGGGACAACGGATGCAGCTGCTTTTCAATGTCCCACCCGAAGCCGACGGCGTGCTGCTGCGCGGCTTTCTGCGCCGGTGTGCCGTCTCCACGGAGCTGGCCCGGGCGGTCAAATTCCATGGCAGCGGCTTTTTTGCAGACGATGCGCCCATTCTGGCCAACCGCCGCGTGCAGGCGGGGCAGACCATCCGCTTTGCGCTGCCCGCCGACGGCCCCGGCGTGGAGCCGCAGCCTGAGATCCCGGTCAGGGTCGTTTACGAGGATGCCTTTGCCGTGGTGCTGGAAAAACCGCCCCATCTGGCGGTCCACCCCACCCTGAACTACCCCCGGGACACCCTGGCCAACGGCTATGCCGCCTGGGCGGCTGCCCACGGCGAAAGCCCGGTGTTCCGCCCGGTGAACCGGATCGATAAAGACACCAGCGGGCTGGTGCTGGCCGCAAAGAACGGCTATGCCGCGCCCCTGCTGGCCGAGGGCGTAGAGAAACTCTATTACGCCATCGTGGAGGGCGAACTGCCCCTTGGCCCCGGAGTCATCGATGCCCCCATTGGCCGGAGAGGGGACAGCATCATCGGGCGGTGCGTGACCCCCGAGGGCAAGCCCAGCCGCACTGAGTATACCATATTAAGGGCAGCGCAGGGCTTGAGCCTTGCCGCCTGTGTTCCCGTGACGGGCCGCACCCATCAGATCCGGGTGCACTTTGCATCCATCGGCCACCCGCTGGCCGGGGACGACCTTTACGGCGGGCACCGTGACCGCATTGCCCGGCAGGCGCTCCATTGTGCCCGGCAGAGTTTCCGGGTGCCGGCTTACAGCGAGGTGCCCGGCGGCATCCGGTTGGAAACGCCGGTGGAGGAACACGCCCGCACCGTTGCAGTGGAGAGCCCACTGCCCGAGGATATGCGGGCATTGCTGGATGCTGAAATATGAAAATACGGTGAAACCTCTGTGAAAGCTCTGCCCAAATTTTGTGACAAGCCTTGTATCGGCCCGGGCAGAGTGTATAATTGATATGAATTTGTAACTTTCGACCCAAAACGTCAGGAAGGAGCAACCCCTTTTGATCGAAGAAAAAACAAAGGAGCCGCAGAGCCAGGCTCCTGCAGCGCCGGTAAAGGGCAGAGAAAAACTGCGAAGCTTCTGGGCAAAGGTCCAGATCTCCGGCCTGCTGCGGCGGCACCGTTTCCGCCGCAAAACGCAGCGGCACATGAATGATGTGGCCAAAAAGCTGCGGGCCAGTGCCGTGGTGCTGGCAGTTGGCGAGGCATTTTATGCACTGGGCTTTGCGGCAGAGTACATGGTGGTGCGCACAGGGCGCGGCATTGCTGCCGTGGCCCACAGACTGGCCCGCTGGTGCAGGAATGCCCGGCATACCATCATTGCAACAGCCTTTCCCGGTGCGGCGCAGATGTTCAAGGATCTGCTGGCACCGCTTTACCTGTTCTTCAAGGGCCTCGGCGCTGTGGCGGCCCACGCCAACGACGTGCGCCGGGAGCGGGGCTTTGGTGCTTCCGTAAAAGCGGCCGGGCGCTATTTTGTGGGCGGGCTCAAGCGCAACCTGAGCCTGCTGCCCCGGACAGCAATGTACATCCTGCCCCTGTGTATGCTGGCCGTGTTCGTCACGGTCTGGAACAGGACGATGGCCCAGCCCTATGCGCTGGCTGTGCAGGTGAACGGCCAGACCGTTGGCTATGTGGCCAATGAGGAAGTGTTCAACCTCGCAAAAGAGGATGTGATGCAGCGCATCAACTACGCCGGTTCGGACAAGACCGAGCTGACCATCGAGCCGACCTATACCATCTCCGTGACCCACAAGACCATGGACGAGAGCGAGACGGCGAACGCCATTCTGCAGAGCGCCAGTGACCAGATCAGTGAGGGCACCGCCCTGTATCTGGACGGGGAACTGACGGCAGTCAGCTCCGATGGTGACACCCTGCGCAGCTATCTGGAGAGCTTGCTGGCCCCCTACGAGGATCAGACGGACGAGAATATCAGCGTGGGCTTTAACAAAAATGTGACGCTGGAAGATGGAATCTACTTCAACGACAGCTTTGAGGATGACAATTCCATTGAGAATATGCTGACCGGCGTGCAGCAGCAGGAGAAGATCTATACGGTCATGGCGGGCGATACCCTGTGGGACATTGCCCAGAAGAACGACCTGACCTTCCGGGAGCTGTGTGCCCTGAATACGAATTTCAAGGGTGCTCCCCTGACCGAGAACTCCAATATCCAGGAGGGCGACCAGCTGATCGTGACCAAGCAGGAGGCTCTGCTGGAAGTCCGCATCACCAAGGTGGAGACGCGGGAGGAGGAAATTCCCTTCGGCACCGAGACCACCCAGTCCAACGAGTACACCAAGGGTACCACCAAGACCCTGCAGGAGGGCCAGAACGGCCTGCGCCGCGTCACCATGCAGAACGTCTACGATACCAATGGCGTGCTGCTGGAGCAGACCATCCTTTCCACCGAGACCATCCGGGAGCCGGTGAACAAAAAGGTGGTCGTTGGCACCAAGAAGGTCACGAAGTACGGTGCGGCGGCATACATCGGTGGCAGCGGTCAGTTCATCTGGCCTGTGCCGGGCTACCGCAACTGCTCACGCTGGTATAGCAGCGGCCATAAGGGCGTGGATATCTGTGCCTCTGCCGGTACGCCCATCTATGCATCGGCGGGTGGCACTGTGACCAAGGCGGGTTATAACAAGGCCGGTGCCGGTACGGGCTATGGTTATTCTGTGATCATCAGCCACTCCGGCGGCTATACCACGGTCTATGCCCACTGCCTGTCTCTGGCGGTCAGTGCGGGCCAGACCGTGCGGCAGGGCCAGCTCATCGGCTATGTGGGCAGCACGGGCCGCTCTTCCGGCAACCACTGCCACTTCGAGATCCGCCGCAATGGCTCGTACATCGCACCGCAGAGCGTGTTCTCCGGAAAGCGATAAATCAGAACAGAACCTCTCCGGCAATGCGAAGCATAAACTTGGCTCCCCTATCAGGCAACAACGACGACCGCCGCCAGTGGCGGATGAAGGGAGGCGTTGTTGGGGCAGCGGCCAGCAGGACACGAGTGCAATACTTTGCACGAAGTGGACGCTGGGAGCCGCAACTCGTATGCTGGCGTGAAGCGCCGGAGAGGTTTATTTTACAAACAAAAAGGAGAATGATTATGGCAACACCCCACATCAGCGCTGAAAAAGGCGATTTCGCAAAGACCGTCCTGATGCCCGGCGATCCGCTGCGGGCAAAGTTCATCGCGGATACCTTCCTCAAGGATGTCCGCCAGGTCACCGGTGTCCGTGGAATGCTGGGCTTTACCGGCACCTATGAGGGCCGCCCCATCAGTGTGATGGGCAGCGGCATGGGAATGCCCTCCATCGGCATCTACTCCTACGAGCTGTACAAGTTCTACGATGTGGAAAACATCATCCGCATCGGCTCTGCCGGCAGCTACACCGACAAAGCCAAGCTGTTCGATGTGGTGCTGGCCGCCGGTGCCGTGAGCGAGAGCAATTATGCCCGGGTCCAGAGCGGCTTTGAGGGGGATCTCACCCTGCCCAGCCAGACCCTGAACGACAAGCTGCGTGCTTCCGCCGCAAAGCAGGGCATCCCCCTGATCGAGGGCAACATCCATTCCTCCGATGTGTTCTATCGCCAGCCCTCCGATGAAAAGCCCACCTACTGGGAAAAGCTGCGGGATGAGCGCGGCTGCCTGTGTGTGGAGATGGAGAGCTTTGCCCTCTTCGCCAACGCTCAGGTCCTGGGCAAGAACGCCGCCTGCCTGCTGACCATCTCCGACAGCTTCGTCTCCCCGGAGATCACCACCGCCGAGCAGCGTCAGACCAGCTTCACCAACATGATGAAGGTCGCACTGGGCGCGGAGTACTGATTTGCATTCACAAAAAGGGTTGTTGTCACACGACAACAACCCTTTTATGTTTTAAGTGTCACTATAATGACCGAAACAGGATGCGATAATGATATTGCCGTCCTGCTCTTTATAAACAATGCGGTGCGTATCGTCGATGCGGCGGCTCCACCATCCACTCAAATCACCTTTTAGGGGCTCGGGTTTTCCAATGCCCTCGTAGGAGTTCCGCTGGATGTCTTTCAGAAGTGTGTTGATACGCTTCAGCAGCTTTTTGTCTCGCGTCTGCCAAAGGCAGTAATCCTCCCATGCTTCCTCTTCCCAAAGCAATCTCATTTAATCTACCTCGATCAAATCGTGCTCAGTGAGTTTGGCTTTTCCGGTATCGATGTCGTGGACGATCTGGCGGAGATGATTGATGTTGCTTTCCGAGTAGAACGGGTCGGCGGAAACCTCAAAGGGAATGCGGTGCTCCCGGGAAACTTTTTTGGCGAAAATCGTGAATGCCGTTGTCATGGAAAGTCCCATCTCGGCGCAAACCTCTTCCATGTTGCGTTTCAGGTCTGGGTCCATCCGGAAGTTCACATTGACTGCATTTGCCATTCTAATACACCTCCTTCTTGATTCTATTATATGCGTCTGTAATGAAAAATGCAAGAACTTTCGTTACATAATAAATGAATAACGAGAAATCTCTTGAAGAATTTGAGAACACGCCGTATAATTGAAGTGCAAAAGAGGGGATGAAAGATGAACGACTTTCAATCAAATCAGGATATCTGCCTTGTACCTTATTACCCGGCCTATGAAATTGTCCTTCCGTGGTATCAGGACGCAGAACTGTGCCATCAGGTAGATAATCAGAATCGCATTTATGACCTGTCTATCCTGAAAAATATGTACCAGTATCTGGATAGTCATGGTGATTTGTTCTACATTGAATATAAGGGCATTTTGTGCGGAGATGTATGCTTGCAGACAAGCGGAGAAATTTCGATTGTGGTCTGCAAAGAGTATCAGAATCGGCACATTGGGAGAACAGTGATTGGGAAGATTCTTGCACTGGCAAAAGAGAAGAAGTATCCGCAATGCTATGCAGAAATTTATTCTTTCAACAAGCAGTCCCGCAAAATGTTTGAAAGTATAGGATTTGTTCAGAAAGACGTAGAAACGTTTGTTTATACTTTAGAATGAAAAGGAGGTCCCTATGACCAATCTGACTTTAGACGAAAAGAAAGCCCTGATCCGGATGGCACTGGAAGCCCGGGAGCAGGCCTATGTGCCTTACTCCGACTTTATGGTGGGTGCCGCCCTGCGGGCCGAAGATGGCCGCATCTTCACCGGCTGCAATGTGGAAAACGCCGCTTTCACCCCCACCAGCTGCGCTGAGCGTACGGCCCTGTTCAAGGCGGTGAGCGAGGGCGTGACCCGCTTCACCGATATTGCCGTGGTGGGTTCCCGCCGCGGCGAGGTGAACAAGCAGATCACCTCACCCTGCGGGGTCTGCCGTCAGGCGCTGTTTGAGTTCGGCGGACCGGAGCTGAATGTCATCATGGCAAAGACCCCCGATGATTTCATCGAGCGCAGCATGGACGAGCTGCTGCCCTTCGGCTTTGGCCCCTCCAACGTGGCGGGCAACAAAGCCGTGGAAGAGTGAGGCGGGAAGCGGAGATTTTGCTAAAATTGGCGAAATAGTACGACTTTTACGCAAATTTTACAAAAAATCTGTAAAGATTTTGTAATCGGAAATGCCTTGCTTTCCTCACATAACCCGGCTATACTTGGGTCAGTAAATGTGCAAGTGTGCGCATTCCCTTTGTAAAGCGCAATTTTTAATGTATAAAAAGGAGAGTTTTCTTATGATGATTTCTCGTCGTAACTTCCTGGCTGTGGCTGGCGCTGCCGCTGCTGCCGCTGCTCTGACCGCCTGCGGTGGTTCTTCCTCTTCCACCAGCACCGCTTCTTCCACTGCTTCCTCTGCAGCTTCTGAGGCTGGCTCCGAGGCTGCTAGCAAGATCACAAAGGTCGCTCTGACCTGCGATACCGGCACGATCGATGACGAGAGCTTCAACCAGGCTTGCTGGAGCGCTGTTTCCAGCTACATGGGCAAAGACTGCCAGTACTACATCCCCGAGGCTGACGCTTCCGATGAGGACCGTGAGACCATGATCCGTCTGGCTGTCAACGAAGGCGCTGACGTTATCGTCTGCGTGGGCTACCTGTACGGTGCTTCTCTGGCTTGGGCTGCTGAGCAGTACCCCAATGTCAAGTTCATCGCTGTTGACGTGACCCAGGGCGATATCGGCACCGATGAGATCCCCTCCAACTGCTACTGCATCACCTTCAAGGAGGAGCAGGCAGGCTATCTGGCAGGTTACGCCATTGCCAAGGACGGCAAGACCAAGCTGGGCTTCCTGGGCGGCATGGCTGTTCCCGCTGTCATCCGTTACGGCTACGGCTTTGTGCAGGGCGCTGATGCTGCTGCTCAGGAGCTGGGCCAGAACATCGACATCAACTACTTCTACGGTGGCCAGTTCTACGGCGATGCCAACATCACCTCCCGTATGGAGGGCTGGTACTCCAACGGCACTCAGGTCGTCTTTGCCTGCGGCGGCGGTATCTACACCTCCGCTGTTGAAGCTGCTCTGAAGAACAACGGCTACGTCATCGGCGTTGACGTTGACCAGAACTACATCGGCGCAAACGGCGTTGCTGATGGCACCTATGCTTACAACCCGTTCATCACCTCCGCCATGAAGGGCCTGTCTGAGGCTGTTTCTACTTCTCTGTCCGACATCGAGGCAGGCGAGTGGAGCACCATCGCAGCAACCAACGGCAACTTTGGTCTGGAGGACGGCGATTACATCGGCCTGCCCACCGCTGAGGACAGCTGGAACTTTGAGACCTTCACGGTTGAGGAGTACGAGGCGCTGAAGCAGAAGATCGCTTCCGGCGAGATCGTTGTTGACAACAGCTCTGACGACGCTACCAAGCCCACCGTCAGCGAGTTCACCAACGTCACCTACATCCAGTAAAATTTGAACAGTCCGCAAGGGCTGTAGGGAACGACCCTCTCCGTCATTGCCGCCAGGCTTTGACGGAGAGGGTCGTTTTTGTCTCGCGAAAAATCGTGCAGCTTGCGCAAAAGTAATACTTATAAGAGCACATCCCGCCAAAAAATCAAAAAGAAGTGTGCAAAACCGCAAAAATACGGTATAATGGTACACAGAATAGTATAGGTGTCGATTTGACACGAAAGGAGAGTGAGCAGATTGGCAGAGGATTTTGTGATCGAGATGCTCCACATTACCAAGGAGTTCCCTGGAATCAAGGCAAACGATGATATCACCCTGCAGCTGCGTAAGGGCGAGGTACATGCCCTGCTGGGCGAAAACGGCGCTGGCAAGAGTACGCTGATGAGCGTGCTGTTCGGCTTGTACCAGCCGGAAGCCGGTAAGATCCTCAAGAACGGCAAGGAGGTCGCTGTCCGCAACCCCAACGATGCAAACGCACTGGGCATCGGCATGGTGCACCAGCACTTCAAGCTGGTGGAATGCTTCAGCGTGCTGGATAACATCATTCTGGGCGTGGAGCCCAATAAGCTGGGCTTTTTGCAGAAGGCTGAGGCCCGCAAGAAGGTCATGGCCCTGAGCGAGAAGTACGGCCTGCGTGTGGATCCCGACGCACTCATCAGTGATATCTCTGTTGGTATGCAGCAGCGTGTTGAGATCCTGAAGATGCTCTACCGCGACAACGAGATCCTGATCTTTGATGAGCCCACCGCTGTTCTGACCCCGCAGGAGATCGACGAGCTGATGGAGATTATGCGCGGGTTCAAGAAGGAAGGCAAATCCATCCTCTTCATCACCCACAAGCTCAACGAGATCATGGCAGTGGCAGACCGCTGCACGGTTCTGCGCAAGGGCAAGTATATGGGCACTGTGGACATCAAGGACACCACCAAGGAAGAGCTTTCCCGCATGATGGTCGGCCGCGATGTTCAGCTGCAGGTGGACAAAAAGCCCGCCGCCCCCGGTGAGGTGGTGCTGGACGTGCAGAACGTTACCATGCACAACGCCCAGCACAAGAAGGATGATGTCAAGAACGTCTCCTTCCAGGTGCGTGGCGGTGAGATCGTCTGTCTGGCGGGCATTGAGGGCAACGGCCAGACCGAGTTTGTCTACGGCCTGACTGGTCTGGAAAAGTTCAACAGCGGCAAGGTGCTGCTGGACGGCAAGGAGATCACCAACGAGAGCATCCGCCAGCGCTCCAAGGACGGCATGAGCCATATCCCTGAGGACCGCCACAAGCATGGTCTGGTGCTGGATTATAGTCTGGAGAACAATATGGTGCTCCAGCGCTACTGGCAGCCCGAGTTCCAGCACAACGGCTTTATCCGCAGTGAAAAGGTGCGGGAGTACTCTGATAAGCTGATCGCCCAGTATGACGTGCGCAGCGGCCAGGGTAGCGCTACCATCGTGCGCAGCATGTCCGGCGGTAACCAGCAGAAGGCAATCATTGCCCGTGAGATCGACAAAGACCCCAAGCTGCTGGTGGCAGTGCAGCCCACCCGCGGCCTGGATGTCGGTGCCATTGAATATATCCACAAGCAGATCGTGGATGAGCGCGACAGAGGCAAGGCCGTGCTGCTGGTCAGCCTGGAGCTGGACGAGGTGATGAACCTCTCTGACCGGATCCTTGTGATGTACGAGGGTGAGATCGTGGGCGAGTTTGACCCCAAGACCACCACGGTCCAGGAGCTGGGCCTGTACATGGCCGGTGCCCGCAAGCAGGGAAAGGAGTAAGCAGAAATGAAAAACAAAAAACTTTCCCACAACGGGCTGCAGGGTTCTGTCACCAGCGTGATGGCTGCCCTGCTGTGTATCCTGATCGGTCTGTTTGTGGGCTTCCTCGTGCTGCTGGCTATCAACCCGGCCCACGCATGGGCAGACGGCTTTGTCCGCATCCTCAAGGGCGGCTTCCATGATGCCCCCTATGGTGTCGGCAAGGAACTGGCCAACGCCGCGCCCCTGATCATGACCGGCCTTTCCGTGGGCTTTGCCTTCAAGACCGGCCTGTTCAACATCGGTGCCGCCGGTCAGTACACGCTGGGCGCTTACGGTGCCCTCTACTGCGCCATCATGCTCAAGCTGCCCTGGTTCGTCTGCCTGCTGGCTGCGGCCATTCTGGGCGGTCTGTGGGGTGCCATCCCCGGTTTCTTCAAGGCCTACTTCAACATCAACGAGGTCATTACCTCCATCATGTTCAACTGGATCGGCCTGTACCTTGTCAATGAGCTGGTCTACCAGAACGGCACCGGCCCCATGTATGATGTGCGCAACACCCGCACCCTGAACCTGGGCAAGAACGCGGATTTCGCCCAGTCCGTTATCCCGGACTTCGGCCTGAACAAGCTGTTCCAGACCAACAGCACCACCATCGCCATCTTCCTGGCCGCTGTGGTTGCCATCCTGATCTGGGTGGTGCTGAACAAGACCACCTTTGGCTATGAGCTGAAGGCGGTCGGCCTGAACAAGAGCGCTGCCCGCTACGCCGGCATCAACGAAAAGAAGAACATCATCCTCTCCATGGCCATTGCCGGTGCGCTGGCAGGCTTTGGCGCGGGCCTGTTCTACCTGTCTAACGTGGGCCAGTGGAACCCCCTGAACTCCACCAGCCTGCCCGCCATGGGCTTCAACGGCATCTCCGTTGCCCTGCTGGCAAGCTCCAACCCCATTGGCACCATCTTCTCGGCCCTGTTCATCTCCCACATCTCGGTGGGCGGCACCTTCCTTTCCACCAAGTATTATCCCACGGAGATCGCCGACCTGATCAGCGGCATCATCATCTACCTGTGTGCATTCTCCATGTTGTTCCGCGGCAAGATCCAGAAGCTGCTGTTCAAGAATGCGGACAAGACCAATGTGAACGCAGAGCCTGCCCCGGCGGAAAAGGCCAACGCGAAGAAGGAGGGCAAGTAAGATGCTGCTTTTGATCAAATATACCCTGCTGTATGGCATCGTCCTGATGCTGGTGGCACTGGGCGGTATGTTCAGTGAGCACTCCGGCATCATCAACATCGCGCTGGAAGGCATCATGGTCATCGGCGGTGTGGCGGGTGTTCTGACCCTGACCATGCTTCCGGCCGACATGTCGCCGTTCCTGGTGGTGCTGATCTCGGTCCTGGTGGCTGCGCTGGCCGGCATGGTGTACAGCCTGCTGCTGGCCTTTGCCTCCATCAACCTGAAAGCGGACCAGACCATCGGCGGCACAGCCCTGAACCTGCTGGCCACCGCCATTGCCGTGGTCATTGCAAAGTATTTCAGCGACAGCGGCAGCGCCAAGCTGAACTATTCCAACAAGCCGTTCCTGTTCAGCATCGGCGGCCTGGAGCTGAGCATCTTTGTGCCGTTGGGCATCGTGCTGCTCGTCATCAGCTATGTGGTGCTGTACAAGACCCGCTTCGGTCTGCGCCTGCGCGCCTGCGGCGAACATCCTCAGGCAGCCGATTCTGTGGGCATCAACGTCTACAAGATGCGCTACGCGGGTGTGCTGCTTTCCGGTGCGCTGGGCGCTATCGGCGGTCTGGCCTATATCGTGCCCCCGGTGCAGACCTGGAACTTTGAGGTCGGCGTGGCTGGCGCGGGCTTCCTTGCACTGGCTGTTATGATCTTTGGTCAGTGGAAGCCTTTCAACATCTGTGCCGCCGCCATGTTCTTTGCCGTGTTCAAGAGTCTGGCAAACATTGCGGACTCCACCTTCCTGGCGCAGCTCCACTGGTCCAGCAACATCTATAACATGATGCCGTTCATCGCATCCATGATCATTCTGGCCTTTACCTCCAAAAACAGCATGGCCCCCAAGGCTGAGGGCATCCCTTACGACAAGGGTTCCCGCTGAGCGAGGTTTGTTCCAAGGGCGCAGCTGCTTTTCAGGGCAGCTGCGCCCTTGGTGTTCAAAACCCGACAAAGGAGACGGAATGTGGATTGCCTTTGTCAAAAAGTCTGTTATAATGGAATTTATTGAAAGTCATACTGTCAGACAGGAGAATTGCGATGCGTATTTATGATCTGATCGCGAAAAAGCGCGATGGCGGTACCCACACCCGGGAAGAGTTGGAAGCCATTGTCAACGGCTTTGTCAGTGGGGAAGTGGCCGATTACCAGATGGCTGCCTGGATGATGGCGGTCTACCTGCGCGGCATGACCAACGAGGAAACAGCCGAGCTGACGGACGTGATGGCTCACAGCGGCGTGATGGTCGATCTTTCCCCCATCCCCGGCATCAAGGTGGATAAGCACTCCACCGGCGGTGTGGGCGATAAGACCACCCTTGTGATCGCCCCTGTGGTGGCGGCCTGCGGTGTAAAGATCGCCAAGATGAGCGGCCGCGGCCTGGGCCATACCGGCGGCACCATTGATAAAATGGAGAGCGTGCCCGGCACCAGAACTGCCCTTTCGCAGGAGGAGTTCTTTGCCCAGGTGAACAAGATCGGGCTGTCGGTCATTGGCCAGAGCGAGGGCATTGCCGTGGCGGATAAGAAGATGTACGCCCTGCGGGATGTGACCGCCACGGTCAGCTGCATCCCGCTGATCGCCTCTTCCATCATGTCCAAGAAGCTGGCCTCCGGCTCTGATGCCATCCTGCTGGATGTGACCACCGGCACCGGTGCCTTTATGAAGACCGTGGACCAGAGCATTGAGCTGGCTGAGCTGATGGTCGCCATCGGCACCCACCATGGCCGCCGGGTGGCCGCCATGATCACCGATATGGACACCCCGCTGGGCCGTAACATCGGCAACAGCCTTGAGGTCATGGAGAGCATGGACGTGCTCAAGGGCAAGGGCCCTGCCGACCTGACCGAGGTCTGCCTGCAGCTGGCCGCCAATATGCTGGTGCTGGCAGGCAAGGGTACCCCAGCGGAGTGCCGTGCCATGGCACAGGCTGTGATCGCGGACGGCTCTGCCTTTGCCAAGTGCAAGGAGATGTTTGCGGCCCAGGGCGGCGACACCCGTGTGCTGGACGATTACAGCCTGTTTGAGCAGCCCGCAGCCAGCTTTGAGCTGCTGGCCGAGCAGGATGGCTACATCGTGGCCAACGATGCCGAGAAGATCGGTTCTGCCAGTGTGCTGCTGGGCGCTGGCCGCCAGAAGAAGGGAGACCCGCTGGACTTTGCGGCCGGCATCACCCTGCACAAAAAGCGCGGCGACTATGTGCACAAGGGCGAAAGCCTGGCTACCTTCTACGGTGCGGCAGATAAGTTTGAAGCCGCTGCTGCGGAGTACCGCAGCGGTCTGGTCTATGGTGCGGAAAAGCCCGAGGAGGCCCCGCTGGTCTACGCCCTGGTCACCAAGGACGGCGTGGAGCGCTACTGAGAAAGCATCCTTCCCGCAAGGCGGGAGGGACGGAAAGGACATTTTCTATGAAGATCATTCTGGTGGGCTGCGGCAAGGTCGGCACAGCGCTGGCACGACAGCTCAGCGAGGAAGACCACAATGTCACGGTCATCGATACCAACAAGGCCCGTGTGGAGCATATCAGCGAATCCTATGACGTGATGGGCATTACCGGCAACGGCTCCTCCATCACAACGCTGTCCGAGGCGGGGATCGAGGAGGCGGACGTGTTCATTGCGGTCACCGGCTCGGACGAGCTGAACCTGCTCTGCTGCATGTTTGCCAAAAAGGCGGGCCACTGCCACGCCATTGCCCGTGTGCGCAACCCCTCCTACAGCCATGAGCTGGATTTCATCAAAAAGCAGATCGGCATTTCGGCCATCATCAACCCGGAGATGGCGGCGGCGCGGGAGATCTCCCACCTGCTGCGCTTCCCCGGTGCCAGCAAGATCGATACCTTTGCGGAAGGCCGGGTGCGGCTGATCAAGTTTACCCTGACCGAGGCACAGGCACTGGACGGTGTGGCCATCCGGGAAATCCCCACCCGGCTCAAGAGCGATATCCTGGTCTGCGCCGTGGAGCGCAACGGCGGGGTCATCATCCCCAACGGTAACTTTGTGCTCCAGACCGGCGATCAGGTCACCTTTCTTGCAACGCAGGAAAAGGCCCACGAGTTCTTCCAGCGCATCCATCTGGCCGTGCGCCCGGTGCGCAATGCCCTCATCGTGGGCGGCGGTGCCATTGCCTTCTACCTGAGCCAGGAGCTGCTGGAAAACCATGTCCGGGTGCGGATCGTGGAGCGGGACCCTGCCCGCTGCGATGTGCTGGCCCAGGCCCTGCCCGAGGCACAGATCCTGTGTGAGGACGGCTCCAACCGCGAGTTCCTGCTCTCCGAGGGCCTGACCTCCACCGAGGCCTTTGTGGCCCTGACCAACATCGACGAGGAAAATGTCCTGCTGACCCTGTTTGCCAAGAAGCATTCCAACGGCAAGCTGGTCACCAAGATCAACCGCCTGGAATTTGACGATATCCTGGCCGGGCTTGATCTGGGCAGCATCGTCTACCCCAAGTACATGACCTGCGATTACATCGTGCAGTATGTGCGCGCTTTGCAGAACGAGGCAGGCAGCAACATCAAGACCCTGTACCGCATTCTGGACGACCGCGTGGAGGCGCTGGAATTCACGGTCCATGAGAAGAGCCGCGCCACCGGTGTGCCCCTGAGCCAGCTCCACCTGAAAAAGAACCTGCTGCTCTGCTGCATCACCCGCGGCAACGAGATCAAGATCCCGCGCGGCGGCGATGAGATCCAGGTGGGCGACAATGTCATCGTGGTCACGCTGGAGCACGGCCTGCATGACCTGCGGGACATCGTGGAAGATTAACGGAGGCGCGGCATGAATTATGCGATCGTTCTGCGGCTGCTGAGCTACATCCTCTATTGCGAAGCTGCGCTGCTTCTGCTGCCTGCCATGGCCAGCCTGATCTACGGTGAATGGATGGTGCTGGGCGTGTTCCTGCTCACGGCAGCACTTTCTGCGGTGGCGGGCGCTCTGCTCCACCGCATCAAGCCCAAGAGCCAGATCTTCTATATGCGGGAGGGCTTTGCCACCACGGCGCTCTGCTGGCTGCTCATCAGTGTGGTGGGCGCGGTGCCCTTTGTGCTTACGGGCAGCATCCCCAACCCGGTGGATGCCATGTTTGAGACCGTTTCCGGCTTCACCACCACCGGTGCCAGCATCCTGCCCGCTGTGGAGGACCTGCCCAGGGGCATCCTGTTCTGGCGCAGCTTCACCCACTGGATCGGCGGCATGGGCGTTCTGGTGTTCCTGCTCTCCCTGCTGCCCCTGACCGGCGGCTCCCATGTCAACCTGATGAAAGCCGAAAGCCCCGGCCCCCAGGTGGATAAGCTGGTGCCCAAGGTGCAGTCCACGGCAAAGATCCTCTATGGCATTTATTTTGGCCTGACTGTCATCGAGTTCGTGTTCCTGTTGTTCGGCGGGATGCCGGTGTTTGAGTCTCTGCTGACCTCCTTTGGTACAGCGGGCACCGGCGGCTTCGGCTTCCGCAATGACAGTTTTGCCAGCATGTCGCCCTATGTCCAGTGGGTCGTGACCATCTTTATGATCCTGTTTGGCGTGAACTTCAACGCCTATTTCCTGCTGCTGATGCGCCGCTTCCGCCGCGCTGCCGCCAGCGAGGAGGTGCGCGCCTACTTTGTGATCATCGGTGTGGCTGTGGTCATCATCACGGCCAACATTTACAGCATGTACAACGGCTTGGGCGAGGCCCTGCGCCACGCCGCCTTCCAGGTGGGCTCCATTATTACCACCACAGGTTTTTCCAGCTGTGATTTTGACCTGTGGCCCACCCTCTCCAAGGAGATCCTTGTCATGCTGATGTTTGTGGGTGCCTGCGCGGGCAGCACCGGCGGCGGCATGAAGGTCAGCCGCCTCCTGCTGATGGGCAAGACTGTGGGCAAGGAGCTCAAGCAGGCCCTTCACCCGCAGGTGGTTGCCCCCGTCCGGATGGACGGCAAGGTGGTCAACCATGAGACCATTCGCGCCACCAATGTCTATGTGGCCGCCTACATCTTCATCTTTGCGGCATCCTTCTTCCTCATCAGTCTGGATGACTTTGACATGGTGACCAACTTCACCGCCATTGCCGCCACGTTGAACAACATCGGCCCGGGCCTTGCCCAGGTGGGCCCCATGATGAACTTTGGCAGCTACTCCAATCCCGCCAAGCTGGTTATGATTTTTGACATGCTGGCGGGCCGTCTGGAGATCTTCCCCATGCTGGTGTTCTTTATGCCGGACACCTGGCGGCGGTTCTGAGCAAAATAACAAAGCGGATGCGCTCCCACCGGAACGCATCCGCTTTTTGCTGTATCAGAATTCCTGCGGCTTTTTCCCCAAGAGCGCCGCGCCGCTCAGCACGATGACCCCGCCCAGCAGGGCAAGGCCTGCACCGGCCTGCCCGAAGGCATCGCCGACGGCACCCACCAGAGGACTTGCAGGGATCATCAGCAGGCTGTAGGCCATGCCGTCCACGCTGATGAGGGTGGCTCGCTGGTCACTGGGGATGGCATCGTTCAGCTTCTGGCTCTCGTGGAGCAGATAGACCTCCAGCACACCCTGCACCAGCATCATGCCCAGGATGCCGCCCCAGGCGGGCGCAGTACCCACCAGCAGAGTGCCCACACCGCAGAGCAGGGCACAGGCCGTGTAGAGCTGCCGCATGGAGCGGCAGCTCACCCGGCGGCCGATCTCGGTGCCCGCCACGCAGGCCAGACCGCCCAGCAGCAGGGGAAGGAAGAGCAGCTCCGTGGGCCAGCCCAGCTCAACGAGCCGCTGCTGCAAAAACATTTTGGTCAGGTAACTGGGCACGCTGATGAGGGCGCTGGATGCGATAAGTTTCACCGCCATTGGGCAGGTGCGCAGGACATGCAGGCTGTCCCGCACCAGCTGGCGGAACTGTTCGGGCAGAGCGTGCAGCGGGTGCTTTTCCCGGCTGGCCTGTGATTCAGTGACGATGGGCTCCGCAAGCAGCATATTGGCAAGGGCGGAAGCACCCTCAAAGGCGGCGTTCAGCAGATAAAAGCCCACGTAGCCGAGAAACTGGTTCAGGATGCTGGCCATGGAGCCTATGGCGTTGGCCAGCATGGAGATCTGAGAGCCGTTGGCAGAGACCTGAATGTATTCTTCTTCGCAGCCTTCCTGCTTCAGGCTGTCGTAGAGCAGCGCCGTGGAGGTGCCGGAGAACATGGTCATGGCCAGCGCGTTCAGCCCCATGGCAAAACAGATGGTGAACAGGTCTGACGCAAAGGCCATCAGCAGGCTTTGCAGGACCATGCACACGCCGCCGGACACAAGGGTCTTTTTCCGGCCCAGAAGGTCTGCCGCCATGCCGCTGGGCACCTCACACAGCAGGCTGACAACATGGAACACGCTCTCGGCCAGGCCGATCTCCCACAGGGAGAAGCCCCGGGCCGCCAGCAGGGCCACCCATACCGCATCCGTGATGCGCAGACCGGAGAAGAGATCGGCAGTGTAAATGCAGGCAAGCTGCTTTTTCAGGTTGAGTTTACGTTTATGGTTCATGGGGAACACCCTTTCTATTTGTCGTTGTGAAATTTCAAAATAGAAAGTGTACCCTTGCTAACGAAAGTTTGCTGTGACCAAACCCCTCCGTCAATGCTGACGCATTGCCACCTCCCCTAATAGTGGAGGCCTTGGCAATCCGTGCAGAATTTCCGGTTTCGCCAGAGGCTCCCCTACTAGGGGAGCTGACGAGCGAAGCGAGTCTGAGGGGTTCAGGCAAAACAAAAGCGCCCCACAGCAAAGCTGCGCGGCGCTGAAAATCATGCTCCACGTCTTGCTGAAAGGTTTCCTCGATTTAGCTCCCCTACGAGAGGAGCTGGCTACGCCAAAGCGCAGACTGAGAGGTTTTGTTTCCAATAAAAGGGTACACTTCGAGCCGGAACGTATTAAATCTGACCTTTTTTGAAAAAGATGCAGCCATTCCAACCCATCTGGGTGTACCCTCCTTTCAGTAAAACGTTACGCTTACAATACCATACTTTCGGCCAAAACACAAGCAAAACCGTAAAATTCAGGGAAAAAGTGCCGCCCCGGCTTGCAAACAGGCCCAAAGTGTGGTAAGATGATATCCGGTTATGAAACCTGAATATCTTGAAAACGCAGCGACGGAGAGAGTACGCATGCAGTTCCACAGCAAAGAGAGAAGCTTCACCGGCTGAAAGGGCTTCCGCGTGGGTGTGTGCCGAAGTTCGCTCCTGAGCGGCCTGCCCGAACGGCTTCTATTAGGGCAGGACGGCGCGCCCCGTTACGGCGTTTGAGAGCCGCCCTTCTTTGTGCAGGGCGGAAACCGGGTGGTACCGCGGAGCATTGGATTTGCAAAGGCTTCGTCCCTTTTGTCCGGCCAGAAATGGCCCGGCAGGGGACGGGGCCTTTTTTGCTGCCCCGCTTTGAAAACACGAACTGAGAAGGAGAGAATTTCCATGCAAGCAATGATCGACGAGCTGGCCAAACAGGCCGCAGAGAGCCTCGGTCAGGTCTCTTCCAAGGAGACGCTGGCCTCGTTCTGGCAGGAATATCTGAGCAAAAACGGCAAGATCCCCGCGCTGATGAAGAATCTGCGCTCTGTCGCGCCCGAAGAGCGCCCCGCCATGGGCAAGATCATCAACGAGCTCAAGCAGAAGGTGCAGGCAGACTACGATGCCGCCGCTGCCAAGGTGAAGGAGGCCGAGCTGGCCGCCCGCAACGCCGCTGAGACTGTGGACATCACCCTGCCCGCCAAGACCCGCACGGTGGGTGGTCTGCACCCCCTGACGCTGGTCACCAACCAGATCATCGACGTGTTCTCCGGCATGGGCTTTGCCGTGGCTGACGCACCTGAGATCGAGGACGACGACCACAACTTCACCCGCCTGAACGTGCCCAAGGATCACCCCGCCCGCGACATGCAGGATACCTTCTACCTGTCCGATGAGTTCCTGCTCCGCACCCAGACCTCCGGCGGCCAGATCCGCACCATGGACAGCCAGAAGCCGCCCATCAAGGTGCTGATCCCCGGCCGTGTGTTCCGTTCCGATTCCGATGCCACCCACAGCCCCATGTTCCACCAGATGGAAGGCCTGGTCGTGGATAAGGGCATCACCCTGGGCGACCTGCAGGGCGCGCTGAACACCTTTGTGCAGAAGCTGTTCGGCAAGGACACCCGCACCCGCCTGCGTCCCTCTTACTTCCCCTTCACCGAGCCCAGTGTGGAGGTCGATGTCAGCTGCTTTGAGTGCGGCGGCAAGGGCTGCCCCCTGTGCAAGCACACCGGCTGGATCGAAGTTCTGGGCGGCGGTGTTGTCAACCGCAAGGTGCTGGAGAACTGCAACATTGACCCGGATGAGTATTCCGGTTTCGCCTTCGGCATTGGCATCGAGCGCATCGCCATGCTGAAGTACGGCATCAACAACATCGGCCTGATGTTCGAGAACAACCTGCAGTTCCTCAAGCAGTTCCATGAATAAGAGGGGAGAGAACAGACAATGAAAGTACCTTTCAGTTGGTTAAAAGAATTCGTTGATATCGACGTTACCGCTCAGGAGCTGGAGGAGAAGCTGTTCTCCTGCGGCTTTGAGGTGGAAGAGCTGATCCCGCTGGATGCAGGCATCAGCAAGGTGGTCGTTGGCAAGATCGTGGAGATGGAAAAGCAGGAAGGCACCCACCTGACCAAGTGTGTGGTGGACTGCGGTGACTACGGCCACGATATCCGCATCAGCACCGGTGCCGCCAATATGAAGCTGGGCGACTGCGTGCCTGCCGCTCTGGATGGCTCCACCCTGCCCGGCGGCATCAAGATCAAGGCCCGCAAGATGCAGGGCGTGGAGTCCAACGGTATGCTCTGCTCTGGCGAGGAGCTGGGCCTGAACGACGACCTGTTCCCGGGCTCTGAGGTCTATGGCCTGCTCATCCTGCCCAAGGATTCCGTTCCCGGCACCGACATTGCACCCGTTGTCGGTCTGGATGACTATATCTTCGATATCTCCATCACCGCAAACCGCCCCGACTGCCAGTCCGTGCTGGGCATTGCCCGCGAGGTCGCTGCCATTCTGGGCAAGCCCCTGCATATGCCCGCTATGGATTACAAGGCTGTCTGCGAGCCGGATGCTCCCATCACCGTCCAGGTGGAGGCCCCTGACCTGTGCCCCCGCTATATGGCGCACTACGTCCGCAACATCCGCATGGGCGAATCTCCCCGCTGGATGAAGCGCCATCTGGCCCTGTGCGGCCTGCGCTCCATCAGCAATGTGGTGGATATCACCAACCACACCCTGCTGGAAATGGGCCAGCCCATGCACGCCTTTGACCTGAACAAGGTCGCCGGCCGCACCATTGATGTGCGCCGTGCCCACGAGGGCGAGAAGATCGTGACCCTCGATGAAAAGGAGTTCACCCTGAACCCCAACAATCTGGTCATCTGCGATGCCGAGAAGCCTGTGGCTCTGGCCGGCATCATGGGCGGTGCCAACTCCGGCATGGATGAGAACACCACCAGCCTGCTGTTCGAGTGTGCAACCTTCGCCCGTGACTGCGTCCGCAAGACCAGCCGTGCTCTGGGCCAGAACAGTGATTCCTCTGCCCGCTATGAAAAGGGTGTGGACCGCAACTCTCCCGAGCTGGGCCTGGCTCGTGCCCTGCACCTGATCCAGAAGCTGGACTGCGGCGATATCACCACCCTCGAGTATGACCTGACCGATGGCCGCCCGCTGGAGCGCAAGCACATCGTGACCACCCCTGCCAAGATCTGCGGTGTGCTGGGCATCACTGTGCCCGAGCAGACCATGATCGATATCCTGCAGCGCCTGGAGTTTACTGTGGATGTGCAGGCTGACGGCAGCTGGGATGTGTCTGCTCCTCTCTACCGTGAGGATGTGGAGAGCTTCCCCGATCTGGCGGAGGAGGTCATCCGTGAGTACGGCTATGACCACATCAACCCCACCTTCCTGAACACTGCCTCTGTTACCAACGGCGGCCTGAACTATGCGCAGAAGCAGCAGCTCAAGACCAAGCGCCTGCTGGCTGCACAGGGCTTCTATGAGGCCTCCACCCTGGCCTTCTACTCCAACGCGGAGCTGGATATGCTGCACATCCCCGCTGAGGATGCCGCCCGCAAGGCTATCCGCATCCTGAACCCCATCAGCGAGAACCTGTCCATCATGCGCACCCTGCTGACCCCGTCCATGCTGAATGTCATCGTGGACAACCTCAAGAAGGGCAATGCCGAGGGCCGCCTGTTCGAGATGGCTCCTGTCTATCTGGCCAAGGAGCTGCCCATCAGCGAGCATCCCCATGAGCGTCAGACCCTTTGCATTGGTGCCTTTGGCCCCGAGGAGGACTTCTTCACCGTCAAGGGTGCAATGGAGGCGCTGGCCGCAGGCTTTGACCTGACCTTCACCTATGAGCGCGAGACCACCCCGTGGCTCCACCCCGGCATCAGCGCCGCTGTCTACTGCAACGGCAAGCGTCTGGGCGTGTTCGGTAAGCTCTCCAATGAGATCAACGGCGAGCTGGAGATCGCAAAGGACCAGAAGGACAGCCAGAACATCTATCTGGGTGAGCTGGACTATGAGGCTCTGATGTCCTGTGTGGACGGTGAGCTGCGCTATAAGCCGCTGAGCCCCTACGCTGCCGTCAAGCGTGACCTGGCCCTTGTCTGCGAGGAAAAGGTCACCTGCGGCGAGATCGAGGACACCATCAAGAAGGCAAGCTCCCTCATCACCGAGGTCAAGCTGTTCGATATCTACCGCGGCGCAAACCTGGGCGAGGGCAAGAAGAGCATGGCCTTCTCCCTGACCCTGTCTGACCCCAGCGCGGAGATCTCCGCTGATCAGGTCGAGCGCACCGTCAAGAAGGTGCTGGGTAACCTAAAGTTCAAGCTGGGCATTGAGATCCGGTAAACGGTGATCTATACACAGCACTATGAGTCTCCTCTGGGCGGCATCCTGCTGGCCGCTGACGACACAGGCCTGACCGGCCTCTGGTTCGAGGGGCAGAAGTACTTTGCCCGCACCCTGGATGCGGTGCATCAGGAGCAGGAGACCGCTGTGCTCTCCGAGGCCAGCCGCTGGCTGGATGTTTATTTCGGCGGGCAGGAGCCGGACTTTACCCCGCCGCTCCATCCTGCTGGCTCTGCCTTTCAGCAGGAGGTGTGGGCGCTGCTGCGCCGCATCCCCTGCGGCCAGACCACGACCTATGGGGCACTGGCAAGGCAGCTGGCTGCAGAGCGCGGTCTTTCCCGGATGTCTGCGCAGGCTGTGGGCGGGGCTGTCGGACACAATGTGATCTCTATCATCATTCCCTGCCACCGCGTTGTCGGTACAAACGGCAGCCTGACCGGATATGCAGGCGGCATCGATAAAAAAGCCGCGCTGCTGAGACTGGAAATGAAAATGACGCTGTAAGAAATGCAGCAAATGAAAAATCCGAACCTTTTCCCGATGGGAAGAGGTTCGGATTTTTCTTGTTTGGTGGAGGCGATGGGAGTCGAACCCATGTCCGAAAAGAGTTCAGCGTAGGTGTCTCCGGGTGCAGGCGATCAACAACATTCCCTCCGCGTCACGCCGGTCGCCAGGCTAACGCATTGGTAGCTTCATGAGTTCCTGCCGGTCCGCAAAGCTTAGGTCCGTTCAGGTGCTGTGTCTAAAGGACGCCCCGACCCCACACGACACAAGAGTGGGCGGAACGCGCAGCACTCAGGCTGCGAGCAACTGATAATTATTGTTGTCAGTTAATTTTTTGGAGGAGTTTAGAGCAGGTCCCCCACTGCTACCCGCTGCCCAGGCCTCGCTCCCCCCGTCGAAACCTTTACGCCCCCATAAAACACACCTTGCGGTGTGGGTAAGCTTTGAAGTTTCCGGGCAGGAATGTTGCCTGAAATCAATAGTAAACGCCGTTGGATTTAACGGCCCGGTCGATGGAGCGCTTGGCATCACGCTTGGCGGCATCTGCGCGCTTGTCGTAGAGCTTTTTGCCCTTGCACAGGCCCAACTCCATTTTGACGCGGCCATGCTTGAAGTAGAGCGAAAGCGGCACAAGAGTGTAGCCCTGCAGCTTGCACTGCTGGTGCAGCCGCCGGATCTCGTTCTTGTGGGCCAGCAGCCGCCGCACCCGCATGGGGTCCTGATTGAAGATGTTGCCGTGGTCATAGGGGGTGATGTGCATTCCCTTGACCAGCAGCTCGCCGTCCTCAATATCGACCCAGCTGTCTTTCAGGTTCACGCCGCCGGCACGCAGGCTTTTGACCTCGGTGCCTTTCAGCTCAACGCCGGTCTCCAGCGCTTCCAGAACGAAATACTCGTGGCGCGCTTCCCGGTTTGTGGCAATCGTCTTGGTTGCCGGACGCTCTTTGGTCGGTGCCATTCCGCGCGCCTCCTTTCTATCGCTTTGGTATCGTTACGTTAGTATATCATATTTTTGTGGATTTTCAAGGTCACTTTTTGAAGAAACTGTAAATCTTTCCCGCAAAAAGCGCCTTACAGCTTTTTATAGCCCACCGGTTCGTCCGCTGTACACCGCCGCTCCATCAGGTAGGTGTCCAGCCAGCGGCCGTGGCAGTCCCGGGCAATGCGCTCCCGGCGGCCCACCACGCGGAAGCCGCATTTCAGGTGCAGGCCCCGGGAGGGGGCGTTGTCCTGCAGCACCGTGGACTGCAGCGTCCAGTACCCGGCCTGTTCGGCCTCGCGGCAGAGCGCCGTGAGCAGGTGATAGCCCAACCCCTTGCCCCGGAATTTCTCCCCGACATAGATGCTCACCTCGGCCACGCCGCGGTAGCACCAGCGGGGATCTACCCGATGCAGGGCTGCCCAGCCGGCCACGACCCCATCGTCCAGCACCACCAGGCGGCATTCCCGGGTATGGGATGCGTCCCAGGCGGTGTAGGGCGGGCAGTTGGTCTGGAAGGTGGCGTGCTCGGTGGCGATGCCCTCCAGATATATTTTGGACACGGCAGTCCAATCCTCCGGCATCATGGGCCGGACTGTGATCTCACTCATATTCCTATCCTGACCGGAGCCGCAATGCTCCGGTTTCCCCTCATTGCGTGTGCAATATTTCTTTTCAGTATAGCAGAATCTGCCGCAAATCACAATGGAAACCTGTTCACCTCAGGCTAGGCAGAGTGTCTGAAATCTGAATACCCGGCCCCCCGGAAGCGTGGAGATCACAACACATGGATTTTGCGGACAGATTTGTTTTGACAATACCGGCGGGTGTGATACAATAGAACAAAAACCAACCGGTGTCGCCTGTGCAGTCTCATATTATAGTCCTCTGTACGGGAAAATGCAATCAGGGCGGTGCCGGGGGAAAGGAACGGAACATGAAACAGGCAAAACGAATCATCGCGATGGTGCTGTGTCTGCTGGCACTGCTGGCCCTGCCCGCCGGTGCCGTAATGGAAAAGGGAGAGCCCAACATCACGGCCCAGACCACCATGAAGGAAGTGCGCAACAACCCGGGCATCAAGAACTCCGGCTTCTACACCTACTCGCAGGATAAGGACTGCCCGCCGGGTCAGGCCCTGTGGGAGATGACCACTGTGGAAGGCTACACCAACGAGTATGTGGCCGAAGGCTGTGCCAAGGGGCTGAATCTGGTCATTGAGAACTACAACAATGGCGTTCAGGTCACCCACTCGTTCTACACGGATGCGGAAAAGGCGGCGGACTGCACCAAAAACAACACCGGCCTGTTCTATTTCCCGGCCAAGGCTGAAAATGCCAAGTTTGCGCTGATCCTGGCTGGCAGCGGTGCCAATGAGAGCGCCGAGCTGGAGGAGGGGGCCTGCACGGCCTGGCAACTGCATGAGCTGGGCTATGCCGCCTTTATTCTACGGTATCGCGTCTGGACGGATGCTTCCGATGACGCTCCGCTGGAGGACATCGGCCGGGCCATGCAGTACATTGAGGAACACGCTGCGGAGTTTGGCATCCAGCCGGAGCAGTACGCCATCGTGGGATATTCCATGGGCGGCCACCTGACGGGCCTGTTCGGCACGGAATCGGTGGGGTATAAGCATTACAATGTGCCAAAGCCCGCCGCCCTGCTGCTGGGCTACCCCATCAACGATATGACCTACATCAAGCCCATCTACCATGTCATTCAGGATATCGGCGCGTACGGCCCCAAATACTATACCCGGAATCTTTCGGATGAGATCACGCCGGACTACCCCGCCACCTATCACTGGCACGGTGTGAACGACACGCTGCTGAAAGAGCTGGTCTACTGGCGGCAGGGACCGCAGCTGGAAGCTGCCCTGCAGGCCAATCACGTCAGGCATGTTTATCGGGTGTTCAACAATGCACCTCACGTCTGCGGCATCGGCACCGGAACAGATGCCGAGAACTGGCTGGTGGAAGCCACTGCTTTCTGGGAAGAGCAGTGCGCCTGAGAGAAAGGATGAAACAGGATGAAAGATCTGAACGAAGCATTTGTACATCTGAACGTCGGTCTGCCCGATGATGTGGAGCGGCTGAAGGCCGCGGGCTATTACAAAGAAGCAATGGCGCGGATCGATGAATATCTGGCCGAGGACTGGACGGAGACCCAGAACAGCCCCCGCAGCCAGGGGTTGGAAATGCCGGAGTACGAGCAGCCCGCCAACCCTGTGCCCCACGGTGTGGACGCGCTGCGGGATGCCCTGCTGGTGCAGAAGGAAATCATGTGCCGTCTGCCGCAGGAATACTGCTGGAACGAGGCACAGGCCGTGGCCCGGATGCAGGGCCTTGTGCGGGATTTCACGGTGGAGGAGTTCCGCCAGCTGGTGCATGAGGGCCGGGTGGACTGGCGGTTCGTGGAAGGGGAAAAGCACTACCTTGACCGCTTTGCCGAGACGCTGATCGCCACCCACGCCGACCTTGCCGCCCGTCAGCTCGACCCGCCCGCCCCGGCCGCGCTGGCCCGGGAGCGCCGCCACCGCATCCATGACCAGATGGAGAGGGAAGGGCAGGCCAGTGCCCGCATCACGCTGAAGACCAGCGTGGGAATGTCGGATGAGGCCTTTGCCGCTGCTCTGGCCAAGGCAAAGGCAGAGGGCCGGGAGAGTGTACACGTCCGCGCTTGGCTGCCCATCCCGGCGGAATGCCTGGCCCAGAGCGAGATCGAGCTGCAGAGCTTTACCGAGCAGCCGGGCCGCATCGCCGATGCAAACGCCCCCCAGCGCACCGTCTGCTGGGAGGCTGATCTGACCGAAAACCGCCGTTTCGGGGTGCAGTACCGTTACAAGACAACGGCAGTCTATGCTGACCCGCTGGACTTTGTGCCTGCACCGGAACAGCCGACCTTTGATACCGAGGAGCAGGCCCCGCATATCGTGTTCACACCCTATCTGCGGGCGCTGGCCGCGCAGCTGACCGAAGGGATCACCGACCCGACGGAAAAGGCAAAGCGCATCTATGATTACGTTACCCTGAACGTGCGGTATCACTATCAGCCCGCCTACTTTGTGCAGGACTGCCTGCCCGACCACTGCGCGCGGGACCGGCGCGGTGACTGCGGCATTATGGCCCTGACCTTCATCACCCTCTGCCGTCTGGTGGGCATTCCGGCCCGTTGGCAGAGCGGCCTGTCGGTGTCGCCCACCGGCGTGGGCTGCCACGACTGGGCCATGTTCTACATTGCCCCCAAGGGCTGGATGTATGCCGACTGCTCGTTTGGTGCCTCCATGGCACGGCAGGGCGAGGAAGAGCTGCGCCGCCACTATTTCGGCAGCCTGGACACCGGGCGCATGGTGGCAAACCGCGCCTTTGAGGCACCCTTTGACCCGCCGATGTACGGGTTCCGCTCCGACCCCTATGATAACCAGTCGGGCGAGTGCGAGGTGGACGGCGTGGGCCTTTATGGCGATGCGCTGGATACCCGGAAAGAATTGGTCGATTTCGAGGACTTATAATCAATGGAATTTTTAGCTGGATTGTACACCCTGCTGCTGGTCACCATCTGCCTGCTGCTGGCAGTGGTGCTCTGGAAACTGAACAAGCCCCGGAACGGGGGAGACTACGAGGAGCTCAAGCGCTGGATGCAGCAGCAGCTCGATGCACAGGCAAAAGACTTTGCAGCCAGACAGGCGGCAATGGCGGAGCAGAATTACACCGCCATCCGCAGCGTCAGTGAGACATTGCAGACCTCAGTGCAGAGCATGAGCACTACACTGGCACAGGGCCAGAGCGGCCAGCAGCAGATCCTGACCCAGCGGCTCCAGAGTCTGGAGGCCGCCAACACCCAGAAGCTGGAAGAGCTGCGCAAGACCCTTGCGGAAAACATGACCGCCCTGCAGGCCGAGAACGCCAAAAAGCTGGATGAGATCCGCCACACTGTGGACGAGCAACTGCAGGATGCCCTGCAGAAGCGGGTGACCGAGAGCTTCAAGGCTGTGAACGACCAGCTGGAACAGGTGTACAAGGGGCTGGGCGAGATGCAGAACCTTGCCGCCGATGTGGGCGGGCTGAAGCAGGTGCTTTCGGGCGTTAAGACCCGCGGCATTCTGGGTGAGATCCAACTTGGGGCCATTCTGGAAGAGATCCTGGCCCCGGAGCAGTACGAGACCAATGTGGCCACCATCCCGGGCAGCACCCAGCGGGTGGAATATGCCATCAAGATGCCGGGTGCGGACGGCGGCACGGTCTGGCTGCCCATCGACTCCAAATTCCCCGGCGATACCTACGCGCACTTGCAGGATGCCCAGGCCTCCGGCGATGCGCAGGCGGTGGAGAATGCCCGCCATGCGCTGGAACTGGTGCTGCGGAGCGAGGCAAAGGATATCCGGGAAAAGTATGTGGAACCGCCCTACACCACGACCTTTGGCATCCTCTTCCTGCCTTTTGAAGGGTTGTACGCCGAGGTGGTGAACGCCGGTCTGCTGGAGGTGCTGCAGCGGGATTATCAGGTGAACATTGCAGGCCCCAGCACCATGGCGGCTCTGCTCAACAGCCTGCAGATGGGCTTCAAGACCCTTGCCATCCAGAAGCGCTCCGGCGAGGTCTGGCAGCTGTTGGGTGCCGTTAAGACGGAGTTCGACAAGTTCGGGCAGGGGCTCTCCAAGATGCAGCAGCGCCTGCGCCAGACCGATGAAGAGCTGGACAACCTCATTGGTGTCCGCAGCCGGGCCATCAGCCGCAAGCTCCGCAGTGTCCAGAGCCTGGATGATGCCAGCGCGGCAGTCCTGCTGGAGCTGGACAACGAGCCCGGCCGGCCGGTGGCAGCAAGACTGCCGGAGGAGCTTGAATAATCTTTAACAATGTGCTATACTAGGAACTGTTATTAGTATTATACTGCCGCTTTTCCGGCACAGCAATATGGATAGAGAGGATGTCTGCTATGAGCGTGAAAAAGATCAGCGAAGCCATTCTGGGAGTGGGTGTGGACGATACCACCATTGACCTGTTCGAGAGCCAGTACCCGGTGCCCACCGGCGTGAGCTACAATTCCTATGTCATTCTGGACGAAAAGACCGCAATTCTGGATACGGTGGACAACCGTGCTACGGAGCCCTGGCTTGCCAACCTGACCGAGGCACTGGCCGGACGCAAGCCGGATTACCTGGTGGTCAGCCACATGGAGCCTGACCACGGTGCCAATATCGCCAGACTGGCCGCCCTCTACCCGGAAATGCAGGTGGTGGGCAACGCCAAAACTTTCCTGTATATGGATCAGTTCTTTGGGGCGGATGCCGTTGCCAAGGAGCGCCGCGTGGTGGTGAAGGACGGCGAGAGCCTGAGCCTGGGCACCCACACCCTGACCTTTGTGCTTGCCCCCATGGTGCACTGGCCCGAGGTCATGGTGAGCTATGAGAGCAGTGAAAAGGTGCTCTTCTCTGCGGACGGCTTTGGCCGGTTTGGTGCAGTGGCCAGGTTTGACGAAAACGCCGACTGGGCCAGCGAGGCCCGCCGCTACTACCTGAATATCGTGGGCAAGTACGGCCCGCAGGTGCAGGCTCTGCTGAAAAAGGCCGCCGCGCTGGATATCGCCACCATCTGCCCCCTGCACGGCCCCGTGCTGACCGGCGATCTGAGCAAGTACCTGAACTACTATGACCTGTGGTCCAGCTACAAGGCTGAGGAGCCGGAGAAGATCCTGGTGGCCAGCGCTTCCATCCACGGCCACACCAGAGCCGCCGCCCACACCATGGCCGAGAAGCTGCGCGCCAAGGGAGCTAAGGTGGTGGAGATGGATCTGACCCGTACCGATGTCTCCTATGCCGTCACTGAGGCCTTCCGCTGCGGCCGGATCGTGCTGGCCTGCGCCACCTACGATGGCTTCCTCTTCCCGCCGATGGAGAATCTGCTGACCCACCTCAAGACCAAGAACTTCCAGGGCCGCACCGTTGGCCTGATGGAGAACGGCACCTGGGCCCCCATGGCTGCAAAGCTGATGCGTGCCGAGCTGGACGGCATGAAGAACATCACCGTCTGTGATGCCGTTGTGACCATCCGCTCTGCCGCCAATGCCGCCGCTGAGGCACAGATGGATGTGCTGGCCGACGAGCTGCTGGCAAAGTAACGAATCGACCCCATAAAAAAGAACGAACGCCTGCCGAGTGAGAAAAGCCCGGCAGGCGTTCGTTTTGTCTATGCGGGAGGTATAGCAGAGTAGCATCTTCGCACGGGGGTTGGCGGCAAAGTCTTTTTTGTGTGGAGTTCGCCTTTCTTTGTCAGAACAAATCGTACTGCTTCATAGTTTCAGCTTTTCGGGAATCATGCTTCTCGTAGTAGCCGATCAGGGTGCCGCTTGCATCCCGCAGGGCTACCATGTAGACATCGCGGTCGTGCTTTGCGTTGTGATAGGTATAGACGATGTTGTGGCTGGCATCCGCCGCGAACCACTCGACCACCTTGCGGATGGCTTCCACCGAATGCGGGTTGTGGCAGTTCAGCAGGCTTTTGCCAAGCAGGGAAGCGCCGCCGTATTTTTTGTAATCCACCACGGCGGCAGGATTCATGTAAATGATGATGTGGTTCAGATCGCAGATGACCACCGATTCGCGGTCCTGGTCGATGATGCTTTTGAAATAGGCGTTCAGGTCTGCCATGATGTTGCTCCTTCTTTATTCTTATCCAGTGCGTCGAACTGTTTGACGATCTGGGGGTCTTTCAGCTTGATGACCTTGCCGGTGAGGTAGTGCAGGGTGTTCTCCTCCGGGATATCCAGGAAGCTGATGCGGACGGCGCAGAGAGCCTGCGTTCGGGTACCGGTGCGCTCGTTCATCTTGCGGTTGCCGTATTTGATATCTCCCAGCACCGGCTTGCCCAGGTAGGCCAGATGCGCGCGGATCTGGTGGGTGCGGCCCGTGACCAGGCCGATCTTGCACAGGGCAAAGGGTCCGGCGGTGCGCAGCACGTCCACATCGGTGATGATCTGCTTACGGCGCTCATCCTGAGATTGGTGGGCATGGATGCTGACCTTGTTGTTCTTTTCGTCGTGCTCCCACCAGGCTGTGAACCGCCCGCTCTGGGGGATGCCCACGGTGATGGTGTAGTATTCCTTTTTGAGCAGATCGGTGCGGATGATCTCGTTCATGTCCCGCAGGGCGGCGTAGCTCTTGGCAGCGATGACAAGGCCCTCGGTGCCACGGTCCAGCCGGTTGCAGATGCCAGGTTTGAAGCGGTTCTCACCGCCCGCATCGTACTCGCCCTTTTGGGCCAGATACTGGGTGAATGCGTCCACAAGGTTGGCATCGCCGGTGCGGTCGCTGTGGCAGAGCAGGTGGGTGGGCTTGTACAGCACGGCAATGTTCTCGTCCTCATAGATGACGGTCACCTTGGGCTGGTTCTGCTGCTTTTTGGGGGCGGGCTTGCGGGCTGCAGGCTTTGCGCCCTCTGGCGGGAAGAATTCATCGTTGATGTACAGTTCAATGAGGTCGCCCGCCTTGAGCCGATCCTCGGGGGCGCCTTTTTTGCCGTTGACCTTGACCCGCTTGTTGCGGAAGCTCTTGTACAGCAGGCTGGTGGGGAGATCGCGGGTCACGCTCTGGACAAAGCGGGAAAGCCGCACGCCCTCGTCATTTGCAGTGGCAGTGAATTGTTTCATAAAATCGTTCCTTTTGTTGGATGAAAGACAAGCCCTCTCCGTCTTTGCTTCGCAAATCCACCTCTCCCAAAGGGAGAGGCAATGCATCTCCCGGGTTCAGTACATGCTGACCGAGAGCCACAAGGGGCTCTCCCTTTGGGAGAGCTGGCAAAGCCGCAGGCTTTGACTGAGAGGGCATATTGATTCATAAAAAAGCCTTTTCTCTATAATAAACCACCCTTTCTTTGAAGTCAACGCAGAATATTTCCTGTGCCCCCTTGTGTTTTGCTGAAAAAACGGTACTATTAGAGTAATAACGCAAAAGGAGAATGACCATGCCGAAGGAAAGCAGCCAGCATAAGGGGCACCGCCAGCGGATGCGCGCCCGGGTAGAGCAGTATGGTCTGGAAAGTCTGGAACCCCACGAAGCGCTGGAATATGTCCTTTATATCACCAACACCCGCAAGGACACCAACGGCCTTGCCCATGTCCTCATAAATCGGTTCGGAGACTTTGCCGGGGTGCTGGATGCTTCCGAGGAGGATCTGCTGACAGTGGAGGGCGTAGGCCCCTCCACCGCCCGGATGCTGCATCTTTTGCCGCAGGTCGGCAGATACTATACCCAGTGTGCGGTCAACGGCAAAAAGTGCATGAAGACCACCGACCAGCTGGTCGAATACCTGATGGCACAGTTTGCCGGGACTGTGCAGGAACGCGCCCTGCTGGCTGCGCTGGATGGCCGCAGCCGCATCAAGGGGCTGTTCTGGCTGCGGGACGGCACCAGCGACCGGGTGAGCCTGGAGATCAAGGATGTGGTGGCGGCAGCCCTTAAGGGCGGTACCGACAGTGTGGTGCTCTGCCATAACCACCCCAACGGCGTGGCCCTGCCCTCGCGGGAGGATCTGATGGCCACCGAGAACATCGTCCGGGCACTGGGGCTGGTCAAGGTGCATCTGCGGGATCATATCATCCTGACCGAGAGCGAATATTTCTCCATGCGGGAGGCCAACCGCCTGCCGTTCTACGATTTCCAGACCGGGGAGATGCTCAGGCCGTATTGATATTATAAAATAATTGTGTTATAATCAACATGAAAAGCACAACTATTTGTAGTTCTACCTGAGAACAGAAAGGAGAACCGAGACATGGCCGATGAACAGTTCCATCTCGTCTCCAACTATGCCCCCACGGGTGACCAGCCCCAGGCCATTGAGCAGCTGGTAGAGGGCGTTGAGCGGGGCGACCGCTGCCAGACCCTGCTGGGTGTGACCGGCAGCGGCAAGACCTTTACCATGGCCAACGTGATCGCCCGGTGCAACCGCCCCACGCTGGTGCTGGCCCATAATAAGACGCTGGCGGCCCAGCTCTGCACCGAGTTCCGCTCGTTCTTCCCGGACAATGCGGTGGAGTATTTTGTCTCCTACTACGATTACTACCAGCCCGAAGCCTACATCCCCAGCACCGATACCTACATTGAAAAGGACAGCGCCATCAACGATGAGATCGACCGCCTGCGCCACTCGGCCACGGCGGCGCTTTCGGAGCGGCGGGATGTCATCATTGTGGCATCGGTGTCCTGTATCTACTCTCTGGGCGACCCCATCGATTACCGCAGCATGGTCATCAGCCTGCGGCCCGGGATGCAGATGGAGCGGGATGACCTGTGCAAAAAGCTGGTCACCCTGCAATATGAGCGGAACGACATCAATTTTATCCGCAATAAGTTCCGCGTTCACGGTGACACGGTGGATATCTATCTGGCCTACATGAGCGACCTTGCCATCCGGGTGGAGTTCTTCGGGGATGAGATCGACCGCATCACGGAGTTCAACCCCGTTACCGGCACCCGGCAGAACGTGGTGAAGCATGTGGCCATCTTCCCGGCCAGCCACTACATCGTCAGTGCCGATAAAAAGGCAGCGGCCATTGAAAAGATCCGCGCCGAGTGCGACGAGCAGGTGAAGAAGTTTACCGCCGAGGGCAAGCTCATTGAAGCCCAGCGCATCCAGCAGCGAACGAACTACGACATCGAGATGCTGACCGAGGTGGGAATCTGCAAGGGCATCGAAAACTATTCGGCGGTGCTGTCGGGCCGTGCGCCGGGCAGTATGCCCACCACCCTGCTGGATTATTTCCCGGAGGATTTTCTGCTTTTTGTGGATGAGAGCCATGTGACCCTGCCGCAGGTGCGTGCTATGTACGGCGGCGACTATGCCCGCAAAAAGACGCTGGTGGAGTACGGCTTCCGTCTGCCGTCGGCCTTTGACAACCGTCCCCTCAAGTTTGAGGAGGTGGAAAGCAAACTGAACCAGATGGTGTTCGTCTCGGCCACGCCGGGCGAGTACGAGCGCCGGAACAGCACCCGGATCGCGCAGCAGGTCATCCGGCCCACCGGCCTGCTGGACCCGCTGATCTCGGTGCGGCCTGTGGAGGGGCAGGTGACTGACCTGCTGGGCGAGATCAACGCCCGCACGGCGAAGAACGAGCGTGTTCTTGTGACCACCCTGACCAAGAAGATGGCCGAGGACCTGACCGACTTCTTGACCGAGCAGGGCATCAAGGTCAAATATATGCACCACGAGGTGGATACCTTTGAACGGATGGAGATCATCAAAGATCTGCGCCTGGGCTCCATCGATGTGGTGGTGGGCATCAACCTCCTGCGTGAGGGCCTGGATCTGCCCGAGGTCAGCCTTGTGGCGATCCTGGATGCCGACAAGGAAGGCTTCCTGCGCAGTGAGACCAGCCTCATCCAGACCATTGGCCGCGCGGCCCGCAACGCCGAGGGTCTGGTCATTATGTACGCCGATGAGGTGACGGACAGCATGGAACGCGCCATCACCGAGACCGAGCGCCGCCGTGCCATCCAGATGGCCTACAATGAAGAACACGGCATCGTGCCTAAGACCATCGTCAAGGCCATTGCGGACAGCATTGAGATCAGCGATAAGGCGGAGAACGCAAAGCGGAATACCCGCCGCATGGGCAAACTGGAGCGGGAAGCTGCCATCGAGCGCCTGACCCGGGAGATGAAGGAGGCTGCCAAGCTGCTGGAATTTGAGCATGCGGCCTTCCTGCGTGACCAGATCGACCGCCTGCGCCGGGGCGAGAACCCCACCGTGGACTCGGATGCCGAGACCGAGCGCAGGCAGAACCATGCACAGACACAGAGAAGAGGGAGAAAGTACCTTGGCAAACGATAAGATCGTCATCAAAGGCGCACGGGAGCACAACCTGAAGAATATTGATCTGACCCTCCCGCGCGAAAAATTCATTGTTATGACCGGCCTGTCCGGTTCCGGCAAGTCGAGCCTTGCCTTCGATACCATTTATGCCGACGGCCAGCGCCGCTATGTGGAGAGCCTTTCCAGCTACGCCCGGATGTTCCTGGGCCGGATGGACAAGCCCGATGTGGATGAGATCACCGGCCTGTCGCCGGCCATTTCCATTGACCAGAAGACCACCAGCCACAACCCCCGCTCTACCGTGGGCACCGTGACCGAGATCTATGATTACCTGCGCCTGCTGTATGCCCGGGTGGGCGTGCCCCACTGCCCGGTGTGCGGCCGTGTCATCAGCCAGCAGACCGTGGATGAGATGGTGGATGCCGTGCTCAAGCTGGAGGACGGCACCAAATTCCAGGTGCTGGCTCCTGTGGTACGCCAGCGCAAGGGCACGCAGCAGAAGGAGCTGGATGCCGCCCGGCGGGGCGGCTACTCCCGTGTGAGGATCGACGGCAATCTGTATGACTTGGACGAAGAGATCACGCTGGAAAAGAACATCAAGCACACGGTGGAGATCGTGGTGGACCGCCTTGCCATGCGCAAGGGCATCCGGGGCCGTCTGGCGGATTCGCTGGAAACTGCGCTGGCCCTGACCGGAGGTATCGCTGAGATCGATGTCATCGGTGGGGAGTGCATGACCTTCAGCCAGAACTTTGCCTGCCCGGAGCACGGCATCTCCATCGGGGACCTGTCGCCCCGGCTCTTCTCCTTCAACAACCCGCAGGGTGCCTGTGAGAAGTGCACGGGCCTTGGTACGTTCATGCGGGTGGACGAGGAGCGCATCCTGCCCAATAAGAACCTGTCCATCCGGCAGGGGGCCATCAAGGCCAGCGGCTGGTACTACGCCGAGGGATCTGTCAGCGAAATGTACTACCTTGGTCTGGGTAAAAAATACGGCTTTACGCTGGACACGCCCATCAAGGATATGAGCACCGAGGCGGTGAACGCCTTGCTCTACGGCACCAACGGCGAAAAGATCGAGATGCACCGAACCAACGAGTTCGGCAGCGGTGTCTACTATAATACGTTTGAGGGCATCGTGGAGAACCTGGAGCGCCGCTTCCGGGAGACCAACAGCGAGTGGATGAAGGAAGAAATCGGCAGCTTCATGTCCGGCGTGGAGTGCCCGGACTGCCACGGCAAGCGCCTGAAGCCGGTGGTGCTGGCAGTGACCGTTGGGGATAAGAACATCAGCGAGTTCTGCGAAATGTCCATCCGGGATGAGCTGAAATTTATTGCCGAAAATGAGCCGAACCTGACCGAGAAGCAGAGGCAGATCGGCGGTCAGATCATGAAGGAGATCCGGAACCGCCTGCAGTTTTTGCAGAGCGTGGGTCTGGATTACCTGACCCTGGCCCGTGCGGCTGGCACCCTGTCCGGCGGTGAAAGCCAGCGCATCCGCCTCACCACCCAGATCGGCAGTGCGCTGTCCGGCGTGCTTTATGTGCTGGACGAGCCCAGCATCGGCCTGCACCAGCGTGACAACGACAAGCTCATTGCGACCCTGAAGAACCTGCGGGACCTCGGCAATACCGTCATCGTGGTCGAGCACGACGAGGATACCATGCGCAGCGCGGACTATATCGTGGATGTGGGCCCCGGTGCGGGCGTTCACGGCGGCGAGATCGTGGCGGCGGGCTCCGTGAAGGATATCTGTAAGGCCAAGCGGAGCATCACCGGCGATTACCTTTCCGGCCGCAAGCGCATTGCTGTGCCCCAGACCCGCCGCACCGGCAATGGAAACTTCCTGACCGTGAAAGGTGCCCGGGAAAACAACCTGCGCAACATTGATGTCCGGTTCCCGCTGGGGGAGTTCGTCTGTGTGACCGGCATTTCCGGTTCCGGCAAGTCCAGCCTGATCAATGAGATCCTGTACAAGACGCTGGCCTGTGAGCTGAACGGTGCCCGCAGCCGTGCGGGCAAGTGCGACGGGGTGGAGGGTCTGGAGTTTGTGGATAAGGTCATTGGCATCGACCAGCAGCCCATCGGCCGCACGCCCCGCTCCAACCCGGCCACCTATACCGGCGTGTTCAACGATATCCGCGCCGTCTTTGCCGAGACCCAGGATGCAAAGATGCGCGGCTACGGTCCGGGCCGGTTCAGCTTCAACGTCAAGGGCGGCCGCTGTGAGGCTTGTGAGGGCAACGGCATCCTGCAGATCGAGATGCACTTCCTGCCGGATGTCTATGTGCCCTGCGAGGTATGCAAGGGCGCGCGCTATAACCGCGAGACGCTGGAGGTAAAGTATAAGGAAAAGACCATCTCCGACGTGCTGAACATGACCGTGGAGGAGGCGGTGGTGTTCTTTGCCAACCAGCCCAAGATTGCCCGTAAGCTGCAGACCCTGATGGATGTGGGCCTTGGCTATGTGACCCTGGGTCAGAGCGCCACCACCCTGTCCGGCGGCGAAGCCCAGCGTGTCAAACTGGCCAATGAGCTAGCCCGACGCAGCACCGGCAAGACGGTGTATATTCTGGATGAGCCTACCACAGGCCTGCACATTGCGGACGTGCATCGCCTGATCGAGGTGCTGCAGAAGCTGGTGGATGCGGGCAACACGGTCATTGTCATTGAGCACAACCTGGATCTCATCAAGTGTGCGGACCACATCATTGACCTTGGCCCTGAAGGCGGCAGCGCCGGCGGCCTGGTGATTGCCGAGGGTACGCCCGAGCAGGTGGCCGAGGTGCCCGGCAGCTTTACCGGCCAGTACCTCAAGCCCCTGCTGGAAAAGGACAGACAGCTGCGGGCCGCGGAAGCGGAAATTGGTGCAAAAGCAAAAAAGTAAAGCGGCGCTCATACGACGAAAATCATACTTTTCTTGAAAAAATCAGAAAAAGATGCAGAAAAGTGTTGACAAAACCCGGAAAGATGCGTATAATATCTTTTGTCGCCAATGCTTCGGTAGGGAGGCAGAGGACGATATCCGGGTGTAGCGCAGTTTTGGTAGCGCGCTTGAATGGGGTTCAAGAGGCCGTGAGTTCGATTCTCGCCACTCGGACCATAAATCCAACGATTTCACGTTAGAAATCGTTGGATTTTTTTGTTTATAGGCTGGCCTCAATTTGATTTTGACCACAATGCCATAAAGAAAGTTTGGAGAACCATTCAAAGAAATGCTCTGAACAAAAACTGAATACGGTTATTTTGACATAGCAACGCTGCTTATATAGAGCAAAGCACTGCTTATAAATAGTGGCGTCAGGAATTGAGATTTTGGAATGCCAAAAAAGACACCCTCACTTTTGATAGAAATCTCATGCAGGGATGTCCTTATCTCAACGCGAAGGTGTCTTAATAACGAGGGT